>Ga0308309_10002322_pt1 | contig 11354 bp, 7 predicted proteins | sample HubBroMetageWFT5_FD_192491 | JGI IMG/M metagenome (GOLD analysis project Ga0308309, IMG submission 192491) | Warmed and freeze-thawed soil microbial communities from the Hubbard Brook experimental Forest, New Hampshire - Hubbard Brook CCASE Soil... | ecosystem: Environmental > Terrestrial > Soil... | reverse complement strand
ATTCATCTTCATCTTCATCTTCATCCACGGCGAAGCTGAGTTCCGCCAAGGCATCGAGCACAACCCCAACGACGTCGGCGCCGGCGGCAAAGTCGGGCGCGGCGGCGAAGACGGCAACGGCCGCAGCGCAACCGGCTTCGAAGACGACGCAAACTCCGGTGGCAACTCCGGATCTCGCGGCGCTCGATGCGGTCAGCAAGATCGGCGACACCAAGGCAGCGCCCAAGGCCGAAGACAAAAAGTGGGCGATGAATGGCAAACGCGATCCGTTCTTCAGCCCGGTCGTGCAGCAGCCTTCGGGCTCGGGCTGCTCCACCGGAAAGAAGTGCCTGGAGATCGGCAACATCAACCTGCGCGGCGTGGTGAAGTCCGACAGCGGGTTTATCGCGGTCGTGACCAACAGCCTGAACAAGGCATATTTCCTGCGGGAAAACGATCCCGTATTCAACGGTTACGTGGTGAAGATCACGGGTGATTCGGTGGTGTTCCAGGAGACGGTGGAAGACAAACTGGGCAAGCCGTTTACGCGCGAAGTGGTGAAGCGGATCTTCACTCCGGCGGTTTAGGCCGGGAGTTTCAGTTCGACGGCGGCAGCCGCACAACGGAGTCGCCGAAATCAGGTTGGAAGAAGGACACGCGGGCCAGGCCCGCGGGTGGGGGAGAAGAAATGCGAAAGCAACAAGCGCCAATGTTCGTCTCGTTGCTGGTCTTGGCGGTGGCCGCGGGTGCGGCTGCCCAGACACCGAGCCAGCTCGATCGCGTCAACGTAGTCCGGGGTACGGACGAAATCCGGGTCGAGATCAGCTCCCACGGCGCTGTAACGCCCAAGCTCAGCAGTCTGGACTCGCCCGCCCGCGTGGTGGTGGATCTGCCGGAAACGGTCATGCTGACCGGGCAGCGCCGCATCCTCGTGGGCACGGCCGAGGTCAAGGACGTGCGCATCGGCACGGATGGCCAGAAGCCTCCGACCGCGCGCGTGGTCATCGACCTCAACCAGGCCTGCACCTATGAATTGACGCCGGGTCCAGCTGGCAAGCTGGTGCTGACGCTGCACGGGAACACGGCGGCCAAGTCGGCTGCCCCAGCCGTTGCCGCTCCGGTGAATGCCGCTTCTTCTACAGTGAAGCCGGTGGCTCTGAATTCGCTGGCGCCGAAGCCGGCGTCGCCGTTCGCGCCGCGCGTGATCGAGACGGCTCCGAAGGCGGAGACTGCCAAGGCCGCCACGAAGGATTCGGCTTCGAGCTCGCCTACCGATTATGTGTTCGTCGAGCCTTCGTATCAGGCTCAGACTGAAACCAAGACCGACGCCAAGAATGACGCGACGACTCCGGCGGTCGATGAGCCGACGGTGCGCGCTCAGGAAGCCGCAGCGCGGTTCGCCGACAAGACTGCGGCGGAGCTGATTCCGGTCAGCGCCAACGCGGCCCAGGCTGCGGGACAGTCTGCTCCTGCGAATCAGCCGGCTGTGAATCTGGCGGCCGAGCAGAAGGCTCAGGCTGGACAGACGCCGGTTGCAACTGGTCCGAAGTACACGGGCGAGCCGATCTCGGTGAACCTGAAAGACGTCGACCTGAAAGATTTCTTCCGCCTCATTCACGAAATCAGCGGCCTGAACGTCGTGCTCGATCCTAACGTGCACGGCACGCTGACCGTTGTGCTCGATGACGTGCCGTGGGATCAGGCGCTGGACATCGTGCTCAAGAACAACGAACTGGCGCGCGAGCTGGAAGGCAACGTCCTGCGCATCGCGACCGTCGATACGCTGAAGCGCGAGGCGGATGCCCGCCGGGCGCAGATCGAATCCGAAGCGCTGGCGGTCGAGAAAGTTTCGGTCACCCGCTTCCTGAGCTACGCCAAGGCGAAGGACGTCATCATCACGGTAAAGAAGTTCCTCTCGCAGCGTGGCGACGTTGTGGCCGATGACCGCACCAACGCCGTAATCGTCAACGACATTCCGAAAGTGCTTCCCGTGATCGACCGCCTGCTGACGCAGCTGGACCGCAAGACGCAGGAAGTCGAGATCGAAGCGCGCGTAGTAGCCGCAACGCGGCAGTTTGCCCGCGACATCGGCACGCAGCTGGGCATTGGCTGGGGCAACGGGCACAGCGCCGTGGGCGGTAACCAGGGCGCAGGTTCTTCGCCGATCACGGTGAACGGACTGAATCCGGGCTACATCACCGTGCCGGGTACCGGCACCAGCACCTCGGGCTCATCGATTCCGCTGTTCTCGAACCTGGGATCGACCTCACCCACCAGCGGCTTGAGCTTTGTGAACGCCAGCAATAACGTGCGCATCGACGCCATCCTCTCGATGGCTGAGTCGCGCGGGTTGCTGAAGGTTCTCTCCCGTCCGCGCGTGGTCACCCAGAACAACATTCAAGCTCTGGTCAAACAGGGCGTGAGAGTTCCGATCGTGACCCAGGCGCAGTTGGGCGGACCTCCGACCGTAACTTACGTCGACGCTTTCCTGCGGTTGACCGTAACTCCGCAGATCACATCGGAAAACACCATCTTCCTGAACGTGGACGTGGAAAACACCACGCCCAACTTCGGCCAGGAAGTGCAGGGCAACCCGGAACTGATTACGCAGCAGGCCACCACGCAGGTGCTGGTGACCGATGGCGGCACGGTGGTGATCGGCGGCGTCATCCAGACGCAGAACTCGATCAACATCACGCAGGTGCCGTTGCTGGGCAACATTCCGGTGCTGGGCAACCTGTTCAAACACACCCAAGTTCAGACTTCCAACCAGGAGCTGATTTTCTTCATCACGCCGCGAATCATTCAGACGTAACAGCATCTGAGGTAGCAGCGTCCGAGTTAGCAGCGAGTCGAAGATTGAAACCGCCGTCCTGAAGAACCTGTCAGGGCGGCGGTTTTGCGTTTGGGCGCCCCATTCTCGCCCGATTTTCCCACGCCCCAAGTCATCCACAGAAAAATCATCGCCTCGAGTTGCCAATCATCCGGGAACTGGCTAGGATTAAGGCCTTTCACGCACCGGGCTGAAGCGCAGGTTCTGATTTGCCTGCGGCGTTTTCGATCAGCCCTCAACCCTCAGGCGCACCAACGTTGGCTGCGAAACCCTTAACCACTGTCTGGATTGAGCAGGCTCCACCAATTTCAACATTCAGCGAATCATGAAAACTATCCCAGGAGGAAGTGAATGAGCGAGACCCGGCAGGTGCACAATCGCATTAATTTTCGTCATTTCATTAAGCTTGATTTCATTAAGCTTCATCGGCCTTGTCGCATGGCTGTGATCGTCGCGGCGGTTGCATCCTTGATGTGTGCGATGACTTCGCGCGGGGTGGCGGCGAGCGCGGGGAACGGGAGAGTCGTGTCGGGGAGCACTCCGGCCTATGTTGGGACGGCAAACAATCTGGGCCGGGAAGACGGGACGAAAGTGATTGAGGTCAGCCTGTGGCTTCAGCTTCACGACCGGAGCCAGTTCGATGCGCTGGCGCACTCTCTGTACGATCCGGCGTCTCCGAACTACCGGCATTGGTTGAAGGCGAAGGATCTGGCGCGCTTTGCGCCGACGGCGCAGGAAGCGGAGACTGTGCGGCAGTTTCTGGCGGCGCACAATCTGAAGACCGTGAAAACCGGACCGCAGAATTTCTATGTTCGAGCGCGCGGGACGGTCTCCGACGTGGAGACGGCATTTCAAGTAGAGCTCAATAATTACCAGGTCGGCGGCAAAACGATTCGCGCGAACGCGAGCGACCCTTATATCGAGGGTCCGGCGGCGGAGCTGGTGCGAGCGGTAGCTGGGCTGGATACGGCCGAGTTCGAGCATCCGCTGGCCGCGCGCCCGGGCCTGATCAGCAGCCTGCCTGGCAACAATTCTGCGATGGTGAGCGCGGCGAGCGCTGATTTCTTCTCGTCGCAGTGTTTTACCGGCACCGAGACGGAAACGTTTTCCACGAATAACGACGGCGAGTTGCCGATCGCAACCTACAGCGGAAACAAGCTGAACCAGCAGAGCCCGAACAGCGCGGGTTGCGCGTACACTCCGCCCGAGATTCAGGCTGCCTACAATCTGACCGGATTGTACAAAGAAGGTTATGACGGAACCGGACAGACCATTGCCATCGTCGACTGGTGCGGTTCGTCGACGATCCAGGCTGACGCCAATGCATTTTCGACGAAGTTTGGACTCCCGCAGCTGACCTCGTCGAATTTTGCGATTACCTACACGGCCCCGAGCCAGTGCATCTCGGCCGATCAGGTGGAGATTAACCTCGACGTGGAGTGGGCGCACGCCATCGCTCCGGGTGCGAACATCAACCTGGTGGTGCCTCCCAGTTCGAGCGATCAGGATGTCGACCAGGCGGAGTTTGATGTCGTGAACTACGGGCTGGGCAACGTACTCTCGGGCAGCTATGCCTCTACCGAGCTCTACACGTCGACGACCGAACTGGAAACGGAGAGCCTGATCTCGGAGATCGGCGCGGTCGAGGGAATCTCGACGAATTTTGCCAGCGGGGACGAAGGCACCTACTTCCTGCAGTACTTTCGCCAGACCGTCAGTGCTCCCGCGGATTCGCCGTGGGCCACGGCGGTCGGCGGAGTCACTTTAGCGCTCAACTCGGACAATTCGATTGCGTGGCAGGCCGGATGGGGAAATAACGAAGCAGTTCTCGCCGAAGAGGGCACGGTGGCTGATCCGCCGCGATCGGGCTTTATTGGCGGATCCGGCGGCGGCGCGAGCGAGTGCGTGACCAAGAATGCGCGCTTCCGGCCACCACTCTGCACCGGCGGCTTCGCCAAGCCCGACTATCAGGCAAGCCTTCCGGGTCAGTATCGCCTGTTGCCTGATGTTTCCTGGCTGGCCGATCCGTTTACCGGGGCGGTGATTCTGATCAGCGTTCCCAATCAGGTGCCGGAACAGTCGTGGCAGGTTTACGGAGGCACCAGCTTGGCTACGCCGATGTTCTCGGCGCTGTGGGCGATTGCCAATCAGGAGGCGTTGGCCGGAGGCGGAGCGCCGCTGGGCCAGGCTGCGCCCTATCTGTATTCCATGCCTACGGGTGCGATCCACGATATCGTTCCGGTCGGCTCCAAAACGAATGTGACCGGCACGATTCAGGACGCGAACGGAACTACAAACTACGCCGCGGCGCGTCTGGCGGGTAATCCTTCGGGCAGCTTCGTCAGCGCATTGTGGGACTATCCCTGGCTGGAGAGCACCTTGGCGGTCATCACATTCGACGCGGATTTTGGCCTGAAGACCACCTCGGGTTGGGATAACGTGACCGGAGTGGGAACGCCGAACGCGAAGAAGTTTGCGGATTACTTCTTCGGAAAGTAAGCGCCTCAGGATGCTTACTGGTGTGAAAGCTCCCTGCCACTCTGTCGAGTGGCAGGGAGCTTTTTTGGCTCGACCTTCGACGTCTGTTAACTCAACGGTTTCCCTGCGGCGGTTTTCTGCAGTGACTGGTTATATTTAGGCTGCGGGTAGGTGAATGAAGCTTCTGATCTTGGCACTCTCCGTTGGATTTGCGCTTGGGGTCCTTCACGCGCAAACGCCCGTCTGGCAGCCATCGCCGGGACATTCGCAAGTGGCGATCTGGCCGGGGGCAGCGCCGGATGCGCAACCGGTCGCAGGGCCCGAGGAGATGCTGATAGCGAAGGACGGCCTGGTTGGCGGCAGGCCGTGGGCTTCTGTAGGCAAAGTTTCGCAGCCTACGATGACGGTGTATTCGCCTCCAGGAAAGAACACGGGTGCGGCCGTGGTGGTGTTTCCGGGCGGGGGTTACTGGATTCTGGCCATCGATCTTGAAGGCACCGAGGTGTGTGATTGGCTCACGTCCCGAGGGATCACGTGTGTGCTGCTGAAGTATCGTGTGCCGGGTGAGGGGTTGTTTCCGAGGTCGGGGGCGTACCCTAAATCGCCGATGGCGCTGGAAGATGCCCAGAGGACGGTGGGGCTGGTGCGTTTCCACGCTGCCGAGTGGCATATTGATCCGCATAAGATTGGAGTTCTTGGGTTTTCAGCGGGCGGGCATTTGGTGGCAGCGATCAGCACGCACTTTGAGAAGCGGTTGTATCCCGCCGTGGATGCGGCCGATAAAGAAAGTTGCCGCCCGGATTTTGCGGTCGCTGTTTATCCGGGGCATATGCTGGAGAATACTTCGAGGCACTTTGGGTTGAATCCGTATGTTCCGGTCAGCCGCCAGACGCCCCCTACTTTTATCCTGCAGGCGGAAGATGACGCAATTGATCCGGTGCAGAACTCGCTGGTTTACTATGCCGCGCTGAAGAAGGCCGGGGTTTCGGTGGAGATGCATTTGTACGCGCACGGCGGTCACGCCTTCGGACTGCGGCGCACGAAGTTTCCGATCACAGGATGGCCTCAGCTCGTTGAGACGTGGCTGGGGACGATTGGAATGATTCCGGGTTAAACTCAGCGCGATGGACTTTAAAGCCCGCCAGTCAAAACTCCGGGAGCATCTTGCCACCACGCGGTTCGACGCGCTGTTGATCAGCCATCTTCCCAACATTCGATACCTATGCGGGTTTACCGGGAGCGCCGGGTTTCTGCTGGTGGAGGAATCGGGCAGCGTCTTCTTTACTGATTTCCGCTACGACACGCAGGCGCACGAGGAAGTCAGCGGCGCCAAGGTTGTCATCGCGCAGAAGTCGGTGCTCAAGGCGGTAAGTGAACTGCTCACCGCGCGACGGAAACGGGCGCGGGGATGGACCGTCGGGATCGAGGCCGAGCACTTTACTGTGGCGGAGAAAAAGCTGTTGAACGACGCGCTGCCGGGCGGGACGCGGCTCAAGGATTCACCTGCGGTGGTGGAGCGGCTTCGTATGGTCAAGGACGCCGACGAACTGGCGAAGATACGCGCTGCGGTGAAGTTGGGAGCGAAGCTTTTCGATCGCGCGCTCGAAGCGATCCGTCCAGGTGTGAAGGAATCCGAGGTTGCGGCGGAGATGGAATATGCTGCGCGACGGGCGGGGGCGGAGGAGATGTCGTTTCCTACGATTGTTGCTTCGGGGGCGCGTTCGGCGCTGCCGCACGGCCGCGCTTCGGAGCAGGCGATCCGCCCGGGCGGATTCGTGGTCTGCGATTTCGGTGTTATACTCGAAGGTTATTGTTCGGACCAGACGCGCACTGTATGGGTGGGCGCCGCGTCGGAGGATGCCCGCGCGGCCTACCAGGCGGTTCTGGAGGCGCAACAGGCTGCCGTGGACGCCGTAAGACCAGGAATTGCCGTTGAGCGGGTCGATGCGGCGGCGCGTAAGGTCTTGCAAAAGGCCGGGTTAGCGCGGAATTTTACGCACTCGACCGGACACGGCGTGGGGCTGGAGATTCATGAGATTCCCCGGGTGGCGGACGGGCAGAAAGAGATTCTGCAGCCGGGGATGGTCATCACGATCGAGCCGGGAGTATACTTCCCCGGCAAATGGGGCGTGAGGATCGAGGACATGGTGGCGGTCACGGCCGCCGGCCGTGAGGTGCTGACGCCGACGGGCAAAGGGTTTCTGGCAGTTTAGTCTTCATTAACTTTGTAACGTTCAAGGCTTCAAGCCGGGTTCATGCCTCGCTTCTTCGCGCGCTTGGGCTATCTGGAACAGATTTCAGATTTCCGGGCGCAAGGCGGGAGTGGCAGGCAGTCCCACCGTAAACGAATGAATCTAAAAGAGCTGAAGGAACTCATCGAGTTCTTAATTGAAAAGGATATCGCTGAGTTCGAACTGGAACGCGGCGACGTCAAGGTGCGCATCCGGCGAGCCGGAGAGCAGACGACGATCCACACGCATGGGGATCCGCGCTTCTTTGCCGTGAATGCGGCTCCGCCGCCGGGGCCTGAGTTGGGGAATGCGCCTGCGGTTGCACCGGCGGCGCCACCTGCTGCGCCCGCTCCCGAAGCTGGGCTTCAGATGGTGAAGTCGCCGATCGTGGGCACGTATTACGAAGCGCCGTCACCGGGAGCGCCTCCGTTCGTGAAGCCGGGCGATTCGGTGGAGGTGGGGCAGGTGCTGTGCATTGTCGAGGCGATGAAGCTGCTGAACGAGATCGAGTCTGATGTTGCGGGAGAGATCGTCAAGAGCCTGGCGTCGAACGGCCAGCCGATCGAGTACGGGCAGGAGCTGTTTGCGATCAGGCCGAAGAAGTGAAGACCGATGTTCCTGTTGGGCGCGCTTGAGCCGCGCCTTTTTGCGTTTATAAAGGGCCGGACTGCGGACGGCCGAGGGCGGCCGTCCCCACATAAGCCGTCGCCATCCAATCAAAAGCTAGAAGCTAGCAGCTAGAAGCTGAATTTCATGTTTAATAAAATTCTGATTGCGAATCGCGGAGAGATTGCACTGCGCGTGATTTGCGCGTGCAAGGAGTTGGGCATCCGCACAGTCGCGATTTACAGCGAAGCGGACCGGCATTCGCTGCCGGTGCGCTTTGCTGATGAGGCCATCTGCATTGGGCCGCCGCAGCTGGCGCAGAGCTATCTCAATATTCCTGCCGTGATCAGCGCGGCGGAGATTGCCAACGTAGACGCGGTGCATCCGGGCTACGGGCTGCTGGCGGAGAATGCGAATTTTGCCGAAGTGTGCTTGACCAGTGGGATCAAGTTCATCGGGCCGCGGCCGGAAGTGACGCGGCTGATGGGCGAGAAGGAAAAGGCCCGCGCTGCGATGAAGGCGGCGGGCGTGCCGATTCTGCCGGGGTCGGATGGGATTATCGCGACTGATGGCGAGGCGATCGAGTGGGCGAAGCAGGTGGGCTTTCCGGTGATCGTGAAGGCTTCGGCGGGCGGCGGCGGGCGCGGCATGAGGATTGTTCGCGACGAGGAAGAGCTGCCGAAGTTGTTCAAGGCGGCGCAGGCCGAGGCCGCGGGCGCGTTCGGCAACGGCGATCTCTACATGGAGAAATATGTGGAGCATCCCCGGCACATCGAGTTTCAGGTTTTGGCTGACGAGCATGGGAATGTGGTGAGCCTGGGCGAGCGGGAGTGTTCCATCCAGCGGCGGCACCAGAAGTTGCTCGAGGAGTCGCCCTCGACGCAGGTGACGCGGGAGTTGCGCGACGAGATTGGCGGAGTCTTGTGCAAGTCGCTGGCTGCGATCGGTTACACCAACGCAGGGACGATCGAGTTTCTGATGGATCAGGACCGCCGGCTGCACTTCATCGAGATGAACACGCGCATTCAGGTCGAGCATCCGGTGACGGAGATGGTCACCGATGTCGACCTGGTCAAGAGCCAGATCATGATCGCGGCCGGGGCGAAGATGAGCGAAGTTCTGCAGGGGCCGATCGTGCATCGGGGGCACGCCATCGAGTGCCGCATCAACGCGGAGAATCCGGATACGTTCGTGCCTTCGGCGGGAAAGATTACGACCTTTCATCCTCCAGGCGGGACGGGCGTGCGCGTGGATACTGCGGCTTACGCCGAAGGTGTGATTCCGCCGTATTACGATTCGCTGATTGCGAAACTGATTGTTCGGGGCAAGGACCGGAACGAAGCCATCTCGCGCATGTCGCGCGCGCTGGAGATGTTTATCGTCGAGGGCGTGTATACCACGATTCCGCTGCACCGGAAAATTCTGGCGGATGAAGATTTCCGGGCAGGGAAGATTGATACCGGGTTCATTGAGAGATTCTTGAAGAAGAACGGGAAGTCTTAGCGGTAAGTGATGGTTTGTCGGATCAGCCTTGTCATGATTCGGGGACTTCCGTCCGCGGGCGTGAACCAACGGCGGCGTTCAGTCCAGTTCCCGTGGTCATCGTAGATGACTTCCCACTTGACGTTACCGGGACGTGAGCTGATTTTATACTGAGCGTCGACAAAGTTTTCCCCTCTGCCAACCTCATTCCCAGAGGAATCGAGTACGCGTAGTTGTGTAAAGATTCCATCGCGGTCGTATGCGAATTTCGTGTGCAGGGCGAGTTTTCCGTCCGGGCCATAGAATATCTGATCGCCTGTTTGATTCACGTCATCGTATTCGACTGTGAGTGTTCCCGGCAGCGGAGAGTAGTCATCACCACTCCCGAGCTTAAACGGATCCGTGCGCTGTTCAATGACCCGCCCTTGGTCGTCGTACTTGAAGGCCACGTGATACCAAGGCGTCAACCTGCCGCCGGTCATGTCTGAGACCTTTAAGTCGGTGACTCGTCCTTTGTTATCGATGGTTTGGACCTGCTCGTATGTTTTGCGGTTTTGATTCTCTTGAAAGTTGCTTTGGGTGACTTGATCGCCGACGTAGGAAATTTCTATGACCTCCCGCGCCAAAAGCTCGTATCCGAGGAGCCTACCCTTCGAGTCATACTTAAAATCAACAAGATCGGTGTTCGCCGCCTTATCCCTGCCGGAGCGGAATTCGGAGAGGTGGCCATTCTTGTCATAGCTCCACTCGTTCCAATCGGTCCAGCCTGGAATTTTGTCGTCCTTTTTATAGTGGTTAGTCTCTTCCCTCTGCAGCTTGCCGTTTTCCCAGACGAATGTCGTTGTCGATATACCGTTTGACGCTTCGTTGATTCGCTTTACCAGGTGGTTGGATTCATCGAACTGCAAAGTGGTTTTCGTATGGAAAGGGTTGGGGTTCTGCGCCACCTGCTGTTCTTCAGTGCGTTCGATAGTCTTTACGGAGCCCTTGGGGGTGTCGCCGTTCTGGTACTGTAATTCTCCCTGAAAAATAACGGTGGCTTGCGAAAAAATTGGAGGATTCCTCGGAAGGCCAGACGCCTCTATAGGAGCTTTGACAGCGGAAATCGTCGGCACCTGACTTGCTGATAAGCAGGAGGCCACAGTGATGATGGCGGAAAACAGAAAACGAGCAGTTCTCATCACGGCTCATGTTACACCGCATGTGCTAACAAAGAGCGCTCCTCGTGCATCTGATCACCTGAGGGGATGGTTAGGATGAAAGCTGCTCGGTTCACGTTCGCAATACTCTCCGTTCTCAGTACTATGCTCATGGTCTCGCTTCACGCCCAAACCACCGATAATCCGGCGCTCTTGCCGCAGCGCGATGGGTCGCACGACTTTGACTTTCTTATTGGCGACTGGAAGGCGCATGTGCGGCGGTTGCCGGACCGGCTTAACAACTCCAATACTTGGGTTGAGTACGACGGGATTTCGAACCACCACAAAATTCTCGACAGCAACTCGAATTTTGAAGAGTTCGATGTGACCAGCACCGATAAGAAACTGCATATCAAGGCGCAGACGCTGCGGCTCTACAATCCCACTTCGCGCCAGTGGAGCATTTATCTGGTCGATGTAGATAATGGGACTCTGGGACTGCCTCCCGTGGTCGGCGGGTTTAGCGGGAATCGCGGCGAATTTTTCGATCAGGAAGAGTTCAAGGGGCGCGCCATTCTTGTGCGCTACATGTGGCTCAATATTTCG
>Ga0308309_10002320_pt1 | contig 11357 bp, 8 predicted proteins | sample HubBroMetageWFT5_FD_192491 | JGI IMG/M metagenome (GOLD analysis project Ga0308309, IMG submission 192491) | Warmed and freeze-thawed soil microbial communities from the Hubbard Brook experimental Forest, New Hampshire - Hubbard Brook CCASE Soil... | ecosystem: Environmental > Terrestrial > Soil... | reverse complement strand
ATTCGCGAGGAATTCATGCCAAAGCCGGTGATGTCGCCGGATAAGGTTTCCGGCGTGGATGCAATCATGCAGGACGCGATCGCCTTCAAGGTGCTGGCACAGCCACTGACGCAGGCACAGATCAGCGAGATGATCCAGATCCCGCCAGCGCACTGAGTTTCGCGTGCCCCACCTCTATTGCTGCTTGAGATTGGCGCTTTCGACAACCTTCTTCCACATCTCGTATTCGGCGTGAACAAAGCTCGTGCCCTCGGCCGGGCTCGTCCCACGGGATTCGACCCCGAACTTCGCAAGCGCGGTCTTGATGGTGGGATCATCGATCGTCTGCTTGAGCTTGGCGCTCAACGCTGTGACCACCGCATCCGGCGTTGCCGAAGGCACGAACACCGCGAGCCAGAGATCGACCTGATAGCCGGGAAGTCCCGCCTCGGCGACCGTCGGCAGGTCAGGATAGGCCGGCGAGCGCTTCCCGCCGGTGGTCGCGAGCGCACGTAGACGGTTGTCGTCGGTGAACGGCTTAGCCCCGGGAATGCTACTGAAGGAAAACTGCACCTTCCCGGTCATCAGATCAGCGAAAGACCCGGCGATGCCGCGATAGGGGACGTGCGTGGCATCGATGCCGGTGCGCATACGCAGCAGCTCGCCGGCAAGATGCGGCGTGGTGCCGACACCGGCGGAGGCGTAGTTCAATTTGCCCGGGTTGGATTTGCTGTAGTCGACGAACTCCTTGAACGAGGTCACCGGCAGCGACGGTGTTGTCACGAGGACAAGCGGCGAGGAACTGACGACCGAGACCACCTTGAGGTCCTTGAACAGGTCGTAATTGATGTCGGTCTGCAGCGCCGAATTGACGACAATGGCCGGATCCATGAGCAGCAGCGTGTAGCCGTCAGGATCGGAGGTGGCGACCGTGTGGGTCCCGAGGATGCCGCCGGCGCCCGGCTTGTTTTCCGGAACCACCGATTGACCCGTCGCTTGCGACAGGCCCTGCCCGATCGTACGGCCGACGTAGTCGACGATGCCGCCGGGATTATAGGGCAGGATCAGCCGCATTGGCCGGCTCGGATAATCCTGCGCCTGTGCGGCGCCTGCTCCGATCAGCACCGCAGCTCCGAGCGCGGCGCGCAGCACGGTCGCGTTGATAGACATCAATAGCTGTCCTCTTCTGCTTGCAATGTCGGTCCGGCCAAATGCCTAGCGTTAATCGGGGAGCCGCCCGCCCGCGACGAGGTGCAATAACCGTACCAAAAATGATCCATATGTCAATTTTTGTACAGAATCCGCGCCACGCGGGTTACCTCGCCCCGTTTGCTGCCCAATTCGGGTTTGCCCGAATTGGGCAGCAAACGGGGCGAGGAGATCGGCGGTCGCCCGATCACCGCCCAACAGCCGCCGCCTGCGTACGCGCGTCGAGGATGCACTTTAGTCGTTGCGGCGTGATCGGAAGCTCGGTGATGGCGCCGGGAACCTGGATTGCGTCCTCGACCGCAGAAGCAATCACGGCGCCGACGGCGGCGATGCCGCCTTCGCCAGCGCCTTTGATGCCGAGCGGATTCCAGAGGCTCTTGGCATCTTCCGTGAGCAGCACGTCGACATCAGGCACGTCGCGCGCCGTCGGCAGGAGATAGTCCGCGAAGGTGACGGACAACGGTTGCCCGCGCTCGTCGTACTGGAACTCCTCGAACAGCGCACCGCCGAGCCCCTGCGCGAATCCGCCGACGAGTTGCCCGTGCACCAGCATGGGATTGATAGCGCGCCCGCAATCATAAGCGATCAGCATTTTCTCCACGGCGACGGCGCCGGTGTCGGCATCGATCGTCACGACCGCGACCTGCACGCCGTAGGGATAGGTTTGATGTGCGGTGTCGAACCAGCCTTCGGCCGTCAGACCCGGGTCGCGCCCTCCCCGCGTCGGCGAGGCTGGTCGCAGATGATGCGCGAGGCTCGCGAGGCTGATCGAGGGGCCACCGGCAGCATCGGTGCGCGCCACCTCCCCATCAATGATGTCAAGGCGACGGACCTCGGTTTGCAACAGCTGCGCGGCGAGATCGAGCGCCTTGGCACGCACCTTGGCGGCGGCGACAGCGACGGCATTTGCCGTCATCACTGTCGCGCGCGAAGCATGCGCCCCGATCCCAAACTCGATTCGATCGGTGCGGCCATGCACCACGCGCACGCGCCGGTAGTCGACGCCGAGCGTCTCGGCGCACACTTGCGCCATGACCGTTTCGAACCCCTGCCCGACCGAAGCGCCCCCAGTCACCACCTCAACACCACCGTTGGTATCGACATTAATGCGGGCGCCGTCGGTCGGACCGAGGCCGCTTTTCTCAACGAACATCGCGATGCCGAGACCAACGAGTTCGCCGCGAGCGCGCCGCGCCACCGCCGCGCGTTCGAGCGCGTCCCAGTCGCAGCGCGCAAGGGTCTTGTTCAGCAATCCGGCATAGTCGCCGGAATCGAGGACCACGTCGTCGCCGAGCGCGACCAGCGGGCGTTCATAGGGCATGTCCGCGGCGGCAATCAGATTGCGCCGACGGATCTCCACGCGCGAGATGCCGAGCTTGTGCGCGGTGACATCCAGCAAGCGTTCGCGCACAAAATTCGTTTCATAGCGGCCGGGCGAGCGATAGGTCGCGGCCGGCGTCTTGTTGGTCAAACGGAAGTGACCGTTGATGCGATAGTGCGGCAGGTGATAGGGCCCCGGCAGCACGCCGCAGGTGGTGTCAGCGATGCGGGTCGCATGGGTTCTGATATAGCCGCCTTGATCGTGCAGAAAGTCGTCGTCGATCCCAAGCAGGTGACCATCGGCGTCGACCGCGGCGCGAATGCGATGGCGCTGCTGGCGCGAATGATTGGTCGCCATCAGATGCTCGCGGCGGTCCTCCAGCCATTTTATCGGTCGGCCGAGCCGCATCGCGGCGACCAAGACCAAGACATCCTCGGGATAGATCTCGCCGCGCACGCCGAAGCCGCCGCCGACGTGGCCCTCGTAAAGGTGAACGCCGGCGGTGCTACGGCCTAGCATGCGGGCGAGCGACTCGCGATTCTTATGCGGCACCTTGGCGGCGCCATGCAGTTCGAGCACGTCGTGGGCGGCATCGTAGCGGCCGATCGCACCGCGCGTTTCCAGCGGAACGCCGGAATGGCGGCCAACGGCGAGATCGAGCGCAACGATCGTGTGAGCGTCTCGAAACGCCTCCTCGATATCGCCATAACCCTGCCGGCAGATGGTCGGCTCGCTCGACAGCCCGGGCGCGAATTCGCCCGGTGGATCACTGGCGTCCATCAGCGGCGGCAGTTCTTCGATCTCCACGATGATAAGATCGGCCGCGTCCTCAGCCACATAGGAGTCGTCGGCGAACACCGCCGCTATCGGCTCCCCGACATAGCGCACGCGATCGCGTGCCAAGATCGGCTGCCGGTATGGCGCCAGCTTCTCAATCGGGCCTTCCCGGAAATCAATGGGCGAAATATCCGCGACGTCGTCGGCCGTCCAGACAGCGTAGACGCCGGGTAGCGCTGCCGCTTGCGAGACATCGACCGAGCGGATGCGGCCGTGGGCGTGCGCGGAGCGCACGAGCCGCATGTGCAACTGGTGCGGAAACGACACATCGGCCGCAAAGCAGCCCTTGCCGGTGACCAGCGGCAAGTCCTCGATCCGCATAACCGAAGCGCCGATGCCGGTCTTCGCGCTCATTGCGCCGACTTGGTCTCGCGCGAGGCCACGTCCGCGAGGGTTCGGAGGGCCTCGTGCAGGGAATCCCGAACGTGGTAGGAGAAGGGCGCGGGCTGCATCGATCACACGGATTTTCGGCCCCTTGGGGCCGGTTTCGACGCCGCCGTACACTTATTGGTACGGTCGAGCGCATCCACAATTGCATGCTTCCCGAATGTGGTAAAGGTTGATTTACTTGATAATCTTCGAAGCACTTGCGTACCGCGGGGATGAGCGGTTGTGAAATTTGTGCGATTGTACTAAAAACGGGATGGAAGCGGCACTCCAAGGATCAACATGCGCGCGGTCATCGTTTCAGAGTTCGGCCCGGTCGACAGTCATCGTCTGGGCGAACTCCCGGAGACCCCGCCAAAGGCGGGCGAGGTCGTCGTCGCCATCCAGGCGACCGCCGTGAATTTTGTCGATCTCCTGGTGGTGACGGGACAGTACCAGTTCCTCCCTGAGCGTCCATTTTCCCCCGGCAAGCTTCCGGCCGGCATCGTGAGTGCGGTTGGCTCCGATGTCACTGGTCTCAAAATTGGCGATCGCGTCCTGGCGCTCGCCGAACAGGGCGGCTACGCGCAGAGGGTCAACATCCCAGCCGCGCAGTGCTTCAAGCTGCCCGCGTCGATGTCCTTTGTGGATGCAGCCGCCATGGCGCTCGTCTACGATACGTCGTGGTTTGCGTTGCGTGAGCGTGGTCGTCTCAATCCCGGCGAGTCGGTTCTGGTGTTGGGCGGCTCCGGCGGCATCGGCCTCGCATCCATACAACTCGCCAAGGCCATGGGCGCTCGCGTGCTGGCGGGGATCTCCACTTCGGGAAAAATGGACCTGGTGCGCGATGCCGGCGCAGACGCCGTCATCGATTTGTCCGAACCGGATCTGCGCAACAGCCTGCGCGATCAGGTCTACGCCAAGAACGGCGGCAACGGCGTCGATATCGTCATCGATCCGATCGGTGGCGACGCGTTCGATGCGGCTCTGCGCGCGGTCGCCTGGCGCGGGCGTGTCGTCGTCGTCGGTTTCGCGTCAGGGCGAATTCCGACGATCAAGGCGAATTATTTGCTGCTCAAGAACATCGAAGTGAGCGGCGTCCAGGTCAGCGACTACCGTAAGCGCACGCCTGATCTGATGACACAATGCATGACGGAGATCTTTGGGTTGTTCGAGGCTGGAAAACTCAGGCCGTCACCGGCGGTGACCTACCCGCTCGAACGATTCGCCAACGCCATGCAGGACGTCAGGGATCGTCGCGTGCGCGGTCGGGCCGTACTCGTGCAAAATCCCTGATCGGCTTTTGGGAGCATATCGATGACATTTCGATACGACGAGATCGGCAACCGGCTGAAGGCCTATCGTCTCGGATCTGGCCTCAGCGCCGACGAAATCGCCAAGCAAATCGGGATATCGCGCACAGCGCTCTATCGATTTGAAAAGGGCGAGCTCGCGAAAATTGAAACTTTGGAGCGCCTGGCCGAACTGTTGGGCGTGTCCATTCCGAGCCTGCTCGGCGTCGGCATCGAGTATATTCCGTCGGCAATCAGCTATTTCGAGCGCATGCGCCAGATCGAGGAGACGGCCGAGCATATCGAAATGCTCTCTGGTCCGATTTCGTTTCTCCTCGCATCCGACCACTTCCAAGAGACGTTGCAGGAAGTGCTCACAGAAAATATTACGAAGAACGTTATCAATCGCGAGCGTGCGCTGAGTGACGTCCCCAAGATCATGGAGATCTTGCGCGAGCGCAAGGAGCTCTATCGGCGACGGCGCCCGACCATCGTCAATCTGATGTCGGCCTTCGAGATCGAGCGCTTTCTTCATCACGGCTTCATTGGGCGCAATGGATTACCGGAAGACATCCTGCTCAAGCGCAAGGCGCTGGCCCGTGCGGAGATCGAGTACTTCGCCAATATGATCGACGAGCAGCCGATCGGCGTACAGATCGGGATTGTGACCGACACGCTGCCGCATACCGGCTTTCAATTGTTCCGCCAGCCTGATCGAAAGATTCTGGTGCTGAGCCCGTTCCGTCTGGGCGGGGAGCCGAACGTCAGAGTCGGTGTTGCGATGATCACCTCGGCACCCGATGCGCTCGCGCTGCACCAGAACGCGATCAACGATATGTGGGGCCGCGCACTGAAAGGCCAGGCGGCGGCGAATTGCCTGCGTCACCTGCTTGACAACGATGGAAAGCCACTCGACGCCGACGACTTGCGAAGCCTCGGCAGTCCGCGCACAAAACGACCGGCGCGCGGCAAGCCTCGCGCCTCCCTGATGTAGCCGATGAAACCTCCTGATTTCCAATACCACGCACCAGAAACGATCGAGCAGGTTGTCGCGATGCTCGCATCGCTTGAGAACAACCGGCTGCTCGCCGGCGGACAGTCGCTGATGCCGATGCTGAACATGCGCTATGCGATGCCGGACCACATCATCGATCTCAATCGCGTCGAAGGGCTTGCTTCCATTTTGATAACAGGCTCCGAAGTCGTGATCGGCGCGATGACGCGCCAACGCGATATTGAATTTTCGGCCGAAATCCAAAGCGGCTGCCCCATCATGACCGAAGCTATCCGTCACGTCGGTCATCGCCAAACTCGCAACCGCGGAACCATCGGCGGCTCGCTCTGCCATCTCGACCCCTCCGCCGAGCTGGTGACACTTTGCGCACTGCTCGATGCCACCGTCACCGCCGTCGGGCCCGACGGACAACGGGATATTCCATTTGCACAATTCCCCATCGGCTACATGACCTCCGCACTGCAGCCGAATGAATGCCTGACCCGGATCAGCATTCCTTTGTGGCCGCCGACCCATGGCTACGGCTTCGTCGAATTCGCACGGCGACACGGAGACTTTGCGATTGTGTCAGCGGCCGCGCTATTGGAGCTCGATGCGTCCTCTACAATCCTGCGGGCGTCGGTTGCGCTCGGCGGCGTCGGGTATGCCCCACGTCGCATGACCGAGATCGAGACCGGAATTCTGGGTCAAAAGGCTGGCAGCGAACTCTGGGCTGAAGCCGCGAAGGCGTGCTCCAAGATCGAGGCGCTTGACGACGTGCATGCTTCCTCGTCCTACCGCCGGCGGCTGGCGGTCGCGATGGCGCGGCGCGCGCTGCAGGCGGCAGGCGATCGCGCACTCGCCAATCTTCAAAGACATTGACACGGCAAGGAGACGATGTGGATCAGCGCCGCATTACGCTTGATGTCAACGGGAGCACATTCACCGAAACAGTCGCCACCCGGACGACGCTCGCAGACTTTCTGCGCCACCAGCTGCGCCTGACCGGCACGCATCTGGGATGCGAACATGGCGTGTGCGGCGCCTGCACCGTGCTCCTGGACGGCCGATCGGCCAGATCGTGCCTGATGCTGGCAGTGCAAGCCGATGGCCATCAAATCACAACGGTCGAAGGTTTGGAAGCTAGCGACGGCACACTGCATCCGCTGCAACAGGCGTTTGCCGATCATCACGGTCTGCAATGCGGGTTCTGTACGCCCGGCATGCTGACAACCCTGATCGAGCTTCTTCGGGATAACCCGGATCCTTCCGAGAGCGACGTCAGAATCGCCATTTCTGGCAACTTGTGCCGGTGCACCGGCTATCAGAGCATCGTGACCGCGACACTTGACGCCGCAAAACGGATGCGGATGGGACAGACGGTGTGACCACCAAGACGTTCGGCAAGCGCACGCGCCGGCTCGAAGATCCGGAGCTTTTGCGCGGCAAGGCGCGGTTTGTCGACGACATCCACATCGATGGGATGGTGCACGCGGCGTTCGTGCGAAGCCCGCATGCCCATGCCAGGATCCTGGCGATCGACGCGACCGCCGCGCTTGCGATGCCCGGCGTCCACGCCGTTCTCACGCGCGAGGACATACGGGCGCGAACGCTCAGCGACCGTCTCGCGGTCGCCCTGCCCGATCGCGTTTACAAGCAACAGCGTGACCGCCCGATCCTGGCCGGCGATGAAACCGTTTACGTGGGCGAAGCCATCGCGATGGTCATCGCGGACAATCCCTACGTGGCGGAGGATGCGGTTTCGCAAGTGAACATCGAATTCGACGTGCTGCCGGCGGTGTCCGACTGCCGGGACGCGCTGTCGCCGGACGCAGCCAAGGTTCACAGCGACGCCTCGGACAATCTGATCGCCGAATTCGCCAGTGCCTACGGCGACGTCGACGCGGCGTTTGCTGGCGCCGCTCACGCTTTTAGAGAATCCTATTGGCAGCATCGAGGCTGCGCGCACGCCATGGAGTGCCGCGGGTGCCTCGCGGCGGTCGATCCCCTCGACGACAGGCTCACGCTGTGGAGCTCGACCCAGACCCCACTGGTGGCCGCCCGCCTGCTGGCCGAGCTGCTCGGGCGTGAAGAAACAAGTATCCGCGTGCTGGCGCCGGACGTGGGTGGCGGCTTCGGTCCAAAGCTTGTGTTCTATCCGGAGGAGGCCGCGGTCGCGATCGCTGCCGTCATTCTCAACAAGCCCGTGAAGTGGATCGAAGATCGCCGCGAGCATTTCGTTTCGACGACGCAGGAGCGCGATCAATATTGGGATGCGGAGATCGCCCTCGACAATGACGGCAAGATCCTTGGCGTCCGCGGCACACTCCTGCACGACCATGGCGCCTACACGGCCCGCGGCCTGACCGTTCCGCAAGGTGCGGTGGCCTCGTTGACGCTGGCCTATGTCGTGCCCACCTACCGAATGGACGTCAAAGTTGCGCTCACGAACAAGGTGCCCGTGACCCCGGTGAGAGGCGCCGGCCAACCACAGGGCATCTTCGTGATGGAACGGCTCCTCGATCTCGCAGCGAGCGCGTTGAAGATCGACCGGGCGGACATCCGCCGCCGCAATCTCGTTCCGGCGGAAGCCATGCCGTTCAAGAAAGGATTTGTCACGCGTGGTGGGATCCCGATCGTCCTCGACAGTGGGGATTATCCGGCATGCCAGGCAGACGCGGTCGAGAAGGCCGGATGGGCGGATTTTCCGGCGCGCCAGCGGGCAGCCCGCGCCGAAGGCCGCTATATCGGCATTGGTCTTGCGAACTATGTGGAGGGAACCGGGCGCGGTCCGTTTGAACAGGTCGGTGTGAGATTAGCATCCACAGGACTGATCCACGTCGCAACCGGGGCAGCCGCGATGGGACAGAGCACCAAGACCATGCTCGCGCAGGTCGTTGCGGAGCAGCTCGGCGGCGCGATGGAGCGTGTTGTCGTCACAACCGGGGATTCCGCAAAGGTCGCCATGGGCTTTGGTGGGTTCAACAGCCGGCAAACCGTGATGGCCGGCTCCTCCGCTCACATCGCCGCCGTCAAAGTCCGTGACAAGGTCCTGCAGGTCGCCAGTCACCTTCTCGAGGTCGACGCTGGGGATCTCGACATCGACGGCGACAACGTCTTCGTCAAGGGCGCCGCCGATCTGAAGATATCTTTGCGCCAAGTCGCCAAGGCGATGGTCGGTGCCGCCGGCTTCCTACTGCCGGGAAATCTCGCGCCCGGCATCGAAGCAACCGAGAACGTCGTGATCGACGCCATGACCTACGCCAACGGCAGCGCCGTCGCCGAAGTGGAGGTCGATCTCGATACCGCGGCGGTGAACGTCACACGCATCGTGTTCGTGCATGACGGCGGCAGGATAATCAATCCCACCATCGTGGACGGCCAAGTCACCGGCGCCATTGCGCACGGGATCGGCAACGCGCTTTATGAATGGATGGGCTATGGCGACGACGGACAACCGCTGACGACCAATTTCGCCGACTACCTCTTGATGACATCATCAGAGATGCCGGCCATCAGCCTGAGCCATCGGGAGTCTCCGACGCCGCTCAATCCGCTCGGGGTCAAAGGGGTCGGCGAGTCCGGGGTGATGCCGATCCCCGCCGCGATCGCCTCCGCGGTCGAGGACGCGCTTTCCCCGTTCGGCGTTCGGATCACCCAGGTTCCGATCCGGCCCAATGATCTCGCGGCGCTGCTAGAAAAAGCAGGGGCCTGACGCCGGAAGACTTCTTTTGCCTCCATCAGGCGGACCTGTCGTATGTGGGTTGTCATCGTCGCGAGCGCTGCTTTCTTATCCCTCCCACGCGAAGCCGGGGAGGGATAGTCGCGCTCTACTTTACGCCCGCGAACAGGCGCTGCAGGGCATTCCACAGAACCCGCGCCATCAGGCTAAAGCCAGAAATGGGCTTCGGCGCAGGTGGATTCGCGGACACAATGTTAGGTGCTTGTCCGACTGTGGCGGTCGTCGCGGGCGCCGTATCTTGCACTAACATGGCCCGCAACGCGGCGGCGAACTGCCCGATAATCTGCGTGGCAACGTCCTGGATCATCCCGGTCCCGCGCCCATATTGCGCCACCGAGCCCGACAGATTCAGATTGGTTTGCGCGTCCACGCGCGTGCCGCCCTCGATTGGCGACAGGGTGAATGTCACGACCCCGCTGGCGCCTCCGCGGCCCTTGGCATCCGTGCCCTGACCTTTGACGCGGGCACGATGTGCCGCCTCGTCTATCTCTTCGAATCGTGCCGTTCCAACGAATGACAGCGCCACCGGGCCAAGGCGAACCGACACTTTGCCCTTGTAGGTCTTGGGATCGATGACCTCGAGCAACTCGGCACCGGGCATGCACGGCGCAATTCTCTTGATATCGAGCAACAGCCGCCAAGCCTCATCGACCGGAACCGGGACGTCGAAACTGTTCTTGATGTCCATGATACTGCTCTCGAAACTATTTGGCCGACGCGAATGTCGATACGCCGACGTCGATGGTGGGGCCGCGGCCAAGCCGTCGCAACACCAGCTGCGCAAGGGCCAAGAGCTGGTTGTCGCGATAGGGCGGGGCAATGAGCTGAATGCCAATGGGCAATCCGTGCGGACCGCAATGGGTCGGCAGCGTTATCGCGGGAACGCGCAGTTGCGTCCAGATGCTTTGAAAGCGGTGATCTCCGGTAAAGGATAGTCCGAACGGTGCTTCACCGGGCACGGTGGGCGCGAGCAGCACATCGATGTCGTCGAAGATGGAGTCCAGTTTTCGCCGGCACTGTTCGACGTGCCGCTGCCCATCGATGTAGCGGTCGAGCGGCATGGCGAGACCGTTGCGGATCGTCTTTGCCAAGCCCTCGCTGATGCTCGCTTGATGCGCCTGCCATTCGTGCGCCATGCCATGCGCACGCTCGTAGTCGTTGAGGATTTCGCGTGTGTCCGGCAGGTCGTTGAACAGGGCCGGAAGTTTGACCTCGCGCACGGACAAGCCAAATTGCGCTAGCCGTCTGGCGGCATCCTCGACCGCCTGCATGGTTGAATGATCCGCGGTGTCCCACGCATAGGTCCGGCACAGGCCGACCTGGATGCGCGCGTCGGCTGGCAGCCAGGACACCGGGTTGCTGTTCGTGAGGACGCGAAAGGCGAGCTCGATATCTTGAACCGTGCGCGCCATCAGTCCGACGGTGTCGAGACTTTCGGCCGCGGGCTTGACGCCCGCCGGATTGATGAGGCCGAACGTCGGTTTGTAACCGACGATGCCGCAATAGGATGATGGACGTTGGACCGAACCGCCGGTCTGCGTTCCGAGGGCGAGTGGAACCATGAAATCGGCGACCGCGGCCGCCGATCCGCTCGAGGACCCGCCGGGAGTGTGGGCC
>Ga0308309_10002317_pt1 | contig 11360 bp, 9 predicted proteins | sample HubBroMetageWFT5_FD_192491 | JGI IMG/M metagenome (GOLD analysis project Ga0308309, IMG submission 192491) | Warmed and freeze-thawed soil microbial communities from the Hubbard Brook experimental Forest, New Hampshire - Hubbard Brook CCASE Soil... | ecosystem: Environmental > Terrestrial > Soil... | reverse complement strand
ATTCATCGTGCAGTTCAGTCTCTATGTGTCGCCGGTCGGTTTCAGCTCAAGCGTAGTGCCGGGACAATGGCGTTTGTTATATTCGCTCAATCCTATGGTAGGCGTGATCGACGGGTTTCGGTGGTGTATCCTCCGCGGCCAAAGCGAGCTGTATTTGCCAAGTCTGCTGGTCAGCATTGCCGTAACAGCGTTCTTCCTGTGGTTCGGGTTGCGCCGGTTTCGCAAAACTGAGAAAACGTTCGCCGACTTGATTTGAACGCGAATAGGCAGCCATGCCGGAAAAAGCAATCGTCGTCGAAAATCTGTCAAAGCGTTATCTGATTGGGCATCGGCTCGCTCTACAAGCAGCGTACAAATACACGGCGCTGCGCGACATCATCGGGCGGCAAATCTTCAACTTTGCGCGCAATGCGGCTAATATCTTCCGTGGGCACCAGGTCGTGCAGGGAGATGAGGTCGAGGAATTCTGGGCTCTCAGGGACGTCAGCTTTGACGTCAGACAAGGCGAGGTTCTCGGCATTATCGGCCGAAACGGCGCCGGCAAAAGCACGCTGCTCAAGGTCCTGAGCCGGATCACCGAGCCTACCAAGGGCCGGGTCACATTAAGTGGTCGCGTTGCAAGCCTGCTCGAGATTGGCACAGGTTTCCACCCGGAGCTCAGTGGAAGGGAGAACATTTTCCTTAACGGCGCCATCCTCGGCATGACGCAGCGGGAAATTCGGGGAAAATTCGATGAAATCGTCGCCTTTGCCGAGTTCGAAAAATTCCTCGATACGCCGGTAAAGCATTATTCCTCGGGAATGTATATTCGGCTGGCATTCGCAGTCGCGGCTCACCTTGAGCCGGAGATTTTGGTAGTCGACGAGGTATTGGCTGTCGGCGATGCCCAGTTTCAGAAGAAGTGCATTGGAAAAATGGATGAAGTTTCGCGACGGCAAGGCAGAACGGTGTTGTTCGTGAGCCATAACATGGAGGCTGCATTGAAACTTTGCAGCCGAGCAATTCTTCTCGAATCAGGATGTGTTCGAGCGACCGGCGATATCAAAACTGTGGTGGCCACTTATGGCGAAATTCACTCGTCATCTCCGAGGGTGATCGATTTTTCGAGCTATCCACGGTCGGCCGGTTTCGTTGGCAAAAGTCGTCTTGCTAGGGTTTCTCCTTCAGACGCAGAGAGCAGCTGGTCGATACCCTTTGGACAGCCGCTTGCGATTGACCTCTCCCTAGATGTGCAGTCCTCCGTGACCCGAGTGGCAGTGAATATCGCCATATTTTCGGCTCGAGGTTTCCAACTGACGTTTTGGACGACTAATTCCAGTAACGTGGAACTTCCGGTTCGACCCGGGATAAATACCTTTAGAATAACATTTCAGCACCTGAAACTGCTCCCTGGCCGGTATCATCTCGGCATTAGCATTCGCGACGATCGAAGCCACGGCGTCCTCGGGATCGGGAGCGACTGGATTCCTGAAGCTGTACAGTTTGAGATTATGTCGAGCCTTGAGGCTGCAAGGATCACTGTCGATACTTTTGGTGGCGTGCTTGTCCCCTCTGCAACGGTTTCTGTTGTTGACTAAGCTGCGGATCGTCCGGAGCTCTGGGGAGAAACCCAAATGGATATTGCCAAAGTCAGCGGCGCTTTTGCGAATGCTGCCAGGATCGCGAGGGGCGCGAAACGGAGGTGGATGGACAAGACGTTTCCGTACAGAGCGTGCTAACGTTGTCATCAGTCTCCAAGCCTCTCCCCTGGGATTTGCTGACCATACCAAATCAAAAAGGCGGAAACCTGGGAAAGTTGGACCGCACAGACTAGGTGCGCTTTGACGCCGCAAACAACCGGAGAAACCACCGTGACCTACGAGACCAAGAAACGTCTACGGGAGCGATTCCTTGCAGCGTTTTTTCGGCGCCCACCTAAGGCAGGCCACAAGAATCTATACGCCGGTCGGCGACTTGTTCAAGGACACCGATGTTCTCGATGCCCTCAGGCTAATTCGAGCTTTTTCTGGAGCTCGCGTGATGGGAACGCCAAGTCTGCAGCAATCCATGTCCGATCCGCAGCTGCCGTAGAACGGCTGGTCGCGAGGACTTCGCTCGGCATTGTCGCGGCTTCATTTCCAATAAAGTCGCCGCTGGCTTACAGCTTCAAGGGAACGTCAGCGTCATGGAGATAGGCGTGCGCGCGGAGAATGCAAGGCTTTGGTGGGCGTTGGCAGCTGCGATCATCCTGCAATCTTTTATCCTCTACTACCAGCGCAACTACGGTGCGCTCGTCGGCCTTATTCCGTGGGATGATTGCGCTATTGTGCTGCGCGCTCTGGAGAATTTAGACAAGTTGGCACAAGCTCATTCGCTTTGGCACATGCTGGTTGCAGCGCTCCATGTCGATATCCACGCACCGGTCTCGGACATCCAGGTCATTGCCGGCCTGCTCCTTGCTGGCGGCGCTTTATGGGGTCCGTACGCGCTCGACATCATCTGTCTGTGCATCGCAATCTATGCGCTCTCGACTACGGTGGCGTTAAAGGATCCAGTCGTCTTTGGAACCAGCGTCCTGTTTCTGCTGGTGCAGCCGATTACATTTCGCGCCCTCGCCGAGCTGAAATCGGATTGGCAGGGCGGCGTTCTCTTGGCGGCGGCGCTGTTCGTGCTGTTTGACGCGGCCGAAGAGAACAATGATCACGCCCGCACTCTCGGCGCAGCGCTATTGGGCTTAATGCTGATCACCAAGCTGACGGCGTTTTATCTACCTGTACTCGCGCTCGGCGTATTCTTCGTATTCGAGTTTTATGGCGCTCTTAAACACGAACTAGCTGCGATAGATGCGCCAAACCTCTCACAGGCGGCCTGGAAGGGGGCTTTTGCTCGCCTCGGCGGGAGCGCTCGTCAGGGCACGATGTGCGTGGCGCTGATCCTGGTACCTTACCTGTTGTTTTTCTACCAAAGCCACAAAGCGCTCTTGGCCTATATTCAAGAATCATTGGGCTCGGTTCGGGGCGCCGACGGGTTCACCATGTTTGAACGCTTTCTTTATTATAGCCCATTTGATGGCAAAAGCCCGCCTTGGGCCGGCCATTTCGCGCTCTGGGGTGGTCTGCATTTTATGTTCTTGATTTTCCTCGTCGCCAGCCTGATCGCCGCACTCTTGAAGCGCGCCTGGCTGCATGTGCTGGCGTGCACAGGCGTTTTGCCGGTCGCCGCAGTATTCCTGGTGCCTCTGGTTCTGGGGCATTTCTCGAACCTCACTTTTGGTGCGCCGTTTATGGGCGCGATCATGGGTGGCACTCTGATCTTTTTGCGCATCTTCATCGCCAATACGCCGCGGTGGGGCGCGCTCGTCGCACCAATCGTCGTGCTGGCGCTGGCGTTGCCGAGCGCAGTGCCTCTCAGTCCACCCCGCGATCTAGTGGGCACGCCGGTTGGCCGGGTTGAACTCGAGCATTATCAATCCATCTATGACGATATGGTCGGGGCGATCGCAAGCCGAGAGACGTCAGCGCAGCCAAAGGTCGTATTCACGTTCGACCATAGCCTCATGCCCTATCCCAATCTCTCCATCCGGTATTTTCAACGCACAGGACACTTTCTGTCGGTCGACCGCATCGACGACTTTGCCGATCATGATGCTGAAACGTTGTTGGCGGGTGCCAATTTTATGGTCACGATCACGCCCACTGGCGAAGCGCGCACCGTGCCAAACCTTTTTCGTAACAAGCCGACATCCGCTGACCCTGCTTTGGGCGATGCGCGCGTCCGCGAGAGTGGCCGCTACGGGTTGATCGCACGCTATCAGGTCCAAGGAGGGGAAATTCGGCTCTACCAAGCCGGAGCGCCGCGATAAGACATCGCGAACGTCAATCGCCGCTGAAGACGAATACGAACGACTACCACGCTTCAAATTTGACCTTATCGACCGCGCAGACGCCTAAGGCGCTTTCGTATCTGCAACGGGACCTCTGCTATCAGACGTCCAGTAAGGTACAGAGTCAACGCGGGCGAACCGAAGAACGTGGACAGAAGACGCGGATAACTGTGCGATTGCAACGCCTCTACAAGGACGAGCCATTGGGCGCGGCGGTCGACATCCACATAGTGTTTGACGACCGCCTCGCGTTCGCTTGGGGTTAGATTCATCGCCATCAGATCCCGATCGCTATTTCGCAACACTTCGAGATCCCGCCTGCTGTGTCGCGCGCTGAGCGAGTCCGCTCGTTCGACTGCTACATATCCTATGATCGGAATAAGCAGAAAGCGCGCGCCAACCGCTAGCGCACGGGCATATAGGGCGTAGTCCTCGCCGAAGCGCAAGGCGTCGTCATATCGCAACCCGTGTAGATCCAAAAAAGCGCGGCGGATCAAAGGCTTCAGATAGCCCAGCTCTTTCCGGTGAGAGCCTCGTCGCGTCACGTTTCCGAGAACGAATTGCTCAAAGTTCAGGTGCGCCGGTTTGATCGCTGTGGCCATACGAACGGGTGTCTGCGGTTCAGAACCAACACGATCTTCCGAAACGCATGTCAAATGGTCGGCCAGAAAGTCGCAATCATGTGACTAGGATAGCAGCGCGGCAATTCTCCCAGGGAGAAAGAAGTCGTCGGCATCAAGGATTGCGAGCCACGGAGCCGTCGAAATCTCGATTGCGATGTTGCGCGCGGCGGATGGTCCAACGCTGGAGGGCAATCGTTCGACAATCAGGCGTTTACCCTCGGAATCGCATCGGCGCGCTAGAGCAGCCGTATCATCCGTAGATCCGTCGTCCACTACAATCGCGGCTCGTACTTCGTCCTGCGCGAGCGCCGACAATACGGCGCGCTCGATTGTATCTGCCCGGTCCCGCGCGACGATTAATACGTCAACGCGAGCCATATCGGATTCAGCCTTTTGGTCGTGCTCGATGGCATGATGTGTCGATCGCTGTGGATCTGTCATTGAGAATTAATTGTATGCAGTGATTGTGATCAGCCATCTTGGTCCGAGATTAAGCCCTCTTGGATCTGTGAAAATGCTCTTATGTGGCGCATGGACAAAATGCTTCTTCTCTTTGCAAAAAAGATCCCTCTGAAAAGCCTAATTGGGTGGCGGAGACAACAAACGAGCCCAAGGATATCACAGCGACGGAGGCGGTCTCTAAACGCCGTAAAGATTATTGTCTCGCGCACAGCCTCGCAGGCTGAAGTGATAAGTCGACGCTCAAGGCGCGACAGCGTCGGACGATGTTTGTCGAGAAACTGTTCTGTAGCGACCAATAACAGCTCCTTGCTGGCTTCGGTTCTTGTCGTGGGCGACGCTGTTCGACTTATAAGACTATATTGGTAGTTATAGTAGTAATAGGGTCTCGACACCAAGATTACCTTGGCACGTCGTGCGTAACATTCCAAAAGCAACATCCGGTCCTCTCCGAGATGCAGGTTCTCCTGATATTTAATACCGTTGGCTGTCAACCATCTGTGCCTGATGATCGGTTTCAAATATCCAAAGTCCAAAACAGTATTGGACTGTATATTAAGCAAATAATCGGCGAATTTCAAAATCATAACTTCATTCGTTAGCGGCTCGAATGCGAGGAAGGAGACGCGTCTAGAGATGGGATCGACAACGAATTGATTGTCCAATACGACATCCGCTCCAGTTCGTTCGGCGGCTTGAATCAGCACCGCAAGCCGACGTCGACTGTACCAATCGTCTGCATCCAACATTGCAATCCAGTCACCCTCGGCAATCGCAATCGCCATGTTTCTGGCGCGCGCAGGCCCGGAATTCGATGGGAGGTCTATCACTTTGACGCGTGGTTCGTTGGCTGCAAGCGATCGGATGGTGGAAAGCGTCGCGTCCTGCGAGCCATCGTTGACGAATATGACTTCCCAATCATCGATCGTCTGATTTACGACTGAGCGGTATGAGTCGGCTATGAATTGAGCCGCGTTGTACGCAGGAATGATGACGGACACGTAAGGCATTACAACGCGATCCTCCAAAATAGCACGCTATGGTATCCTTTCATGACTAGAAGCCAGCGTCGAGGTGAAGGTTTGTCGTACCAGGGGCGCGCTATCCTCGAGCGTTCCAGAACCGTTATCAAGATGCCGCCCGGCCGATCCGCACTCTGCTGATTGTGCGCCACTGCTCTTGTAAGCGACCCGCGATGCGGTCTTTATTATAGGACTGCCGACAACCAGCATAATTTACCTAGCTTGGACTGTTTGTTACGCATAGCTTCGCAAAGCATCGGCGGGTAAAGGAGTTTGGTCGCAAATGGTTACTATAACAGCAACCGACCGCTTCCTTGCCGTCTGCGATTCGTATATTGACATGTTTAGCTCCAGCGGCTTACCCGAGAAATCTTGCGTGGAACGGCATTCTGGAAGACGCATCTTTAAGATCTCGATATCTGGTAGGGTACCCGATGGTTGGAATAGTGCGGAGATAGTCAAGTCGATTCGCCACGAGAAAATCAGTGATGGAACGAGCATGAAAGCAAACACGGTCAAGTTCGCCAAACGCATCGCTAGGCTTTTTATCGGGAGGCCCATCTTCGGTCGGTCGATCCTGATTTATCACCGGATTGCAAAAGCCGATTTCGACCCCTGGAACCTTGCGGTTTCGGCAGACGAATTCGAGCGCCAGCTTGCTAGCCTCCGCAGCAAGACGGTTCTTCCGCTGCGCGAGTTCGTGAAGCTTCATCAGCAGAATAGACTACCGCAAAGCGCCGTCGCAATCACGTTCGATGATGGCTACGCGTGCAACGCTCTCGTAGCGGCGCCGGCGCTCCAATCCTTTGGCTATCCGGCTACCTTTTTCGTCGTTTCAGATGCTATAGCACAGCCGGAGGAATTCTGGTGGGATCAGCTCGAATACATTTACCGCGCACCGGAATTCGATTACGGGACTGCCATACGTCTGTTGATACCCTATTCATCGAATGAACTCGGCGGGAACGCTCACGAGAGTGGCGCGCGGTTTGCTGCCTTCCTCCAAATCTGGGAGCTGCTTCGCGGCCTTTCGACGAAAGAACGCCGCCGATATCTTGATGATCTCCGGGGCCACATGTGCTTAAAAAAGGAGATGCGCCCGAGCCATCGCCCCATGACAGCAGCGGAATTGCGCGTGCTTGCGGCCAACCCCCTCTTCGAGATCGGGGGGCATACCGCTACGCATCCCAGCCTCCCCAAACTTGATCCTGTCGAACAGAGGCAGGAAATTGTCTCTAACGCGCGTTTCTTAGAAGCGACGCTCGGGACGCCGATCCGCTCGTTTTCGTATCCATTCGGTGATTGGGAGCGAATTACCCGCGACATCGTCATAGCTGCCGGCTTTGAATGCGCACTTACTGCTAAGCACAGGAGAGTACAGCCGGGCGACAACCAGTTCGAATTGCCGCGTAGACAGGTTGTCAATCGTAACGCGCTCACGCTGTAGAAATCGTTGGGCATCTTGCTTGGAACGACCGATCATTTCCGAAATCGAACTTGAATCTATTTTAGTTTCAATATGTATTCCGGCGTCAATCGACCGGTCATCAAGTGAAACAAACCGATCAAGTTGCCCCGCAACCGACCGCGCCGATCGATATATCTTTCCGGGTAGATACTTTTGAAAAGATTGGCGAGAAAATTTCGTGCCGCGAGCTGGAAGGCATAGGCGACCGACATATTGCCTTTGCATACAATGTATGCCGGATTGACCATCTGAGAGTACCCGAGCCGAACCTCGCTGCCCTTGCCGCGTTTTACGCCAAGGTGGATTCCCCAGACGAGGTTCGTCCTGACAATCCGGCCGTGGCGGCGCAGCGCTCCGCAGAAGTCCAGGTCTTCCTGCCAGCCATACAGCGGCAGGCGCTCGTCGAAGCGTAGCGAGCCCAGACTAGTGTTACGACATGCTATAATCCCGTTGCAACCATCGGCATAACTGCCTGTGATCTCGCGTATGACAGGCAGTGCTTTTCGCCTGCGATATTGCTGCGCCAATCGCAGCCCCTCCGCAAATGTGAAACCCTCCGAATTCGCGCCATCGGCGACGATATTTCCGCTCACGCCGGCGATCGAATAGTCCTGCTCAAAAATCCTTTCCAGATTGAGGAAAAAGTCGTCACCGATGATGAAGTCATCGTCGATAAATGAAATCACATCCATTTCATCAATCAAACAGGATATTCCTCTATTTCGCTGACAGGTAAGGCCAATGCTTCCAAATATCCTTCGCACGCTGGCAGTGGCGGTTCCAAGTTCCGGAACATCTGCCGGAACTACGGCCGAAATGACGATCACATCCGGAATTCTGCGCTGTAACAGCAAATTCACCAACACATTTTGTAAAATGTCCGGTCGACCATGGGAGGCGATTACAAGGCCTAGCTTCATTTCAGCCCAGCATTATTTTGGTGCAAGGGACCTTGCCTTGAAATCCCCCAAAATGAAAGAAGCTCGCCGCGTTGCGCATCGTTCGAATTCATTTCAGCTTGAGTATGTATTCTGGGGTCAGTCGACCGGCCATTAAGTGAAACAAACCGATCAGGTTGCCCCGCAGCCGACCGCGCCGGTCGATATAGCTTTCCGGGTGAATGCTCCTGATGAGATTGGCAAGAAAGTTTCGTCCAGCCTGTCGGAACGCGTAGACGAACGACATGTTGCCTTTGCTAACTATATAGGCCGGATTGATGATCTGCGAATAACCGAGTTGAACCTCGCTGCCCTTGCCGCGCTTTGTCCCAAGATGGACTCCCCAGACGATATCTGTCCTCACAATCCGACCGAAGCTGCGCAGCGCTCCACTGAAATCCAGATCTTCCTGCCAGCCATACAGTGGCAATCGCTCATCAAACCGCACTGAGCCTATCTCTGCGGTCCGAAACGCCATGTTGCATCCATAGGCACCTCTGATCTCTCGCATGACGGGCGCCGCCTTTTTTCTCTGGCTATGTTGCTCCACCAACCGGAGCCCTTCTTCGAATGTGAGACCTGGCGAGTGCGCTCCATCGGCGATAACCTCTCCGTTTATGCCAATGATCGAGCGATCACGTTCAAAAATCCTTTCCAGATTGAGAAAATAGTCATCACCGACCAAGAAATCGTCATCGATAAATACAACCACATCCGTGGTGTCGATCAGATAAGACATCCCTCTGTTGCGTTGGCATGTGAGGCCCGCATCGCCAAATATCGTTCGCACGTTAACAATGGAGGCACTGATCTGCGGAATATCCGCTGGATCTACGGCAGAGACGACGATGACATCCGGGAGCCTGGGCTGTGACACTAGGTTCATCAGCACCTGTTGCAGGATATCCGGTCGGCCATGCGAGGCGATAACAAGACCCAGCTTCATCTCGGTTGGTCGTCCCCTGGGATTTTGCGAGTCATGTTCGAAATGACGGCCGCGGTGCGGGCTTGTCGGGCCCGCCATCCTGGTGAGGTTTCGGATGTGGGGATCGGTCGAACGCTCGGCTCCTGATCGCCCAACGCCCCCCGGTACGTGCCGCTTCGGGCCTGTATGCGGTGACGTGACCTATAGAACTGCGCACTGGGTGGAGCGCCGCGATACCTGTGATTGCACCGAACATAACCCCCATCCATATTCCAAAATCGGGTCCCGGCGAATCAACACTCGACATCGCCAAAGCTGGCACCAGTGACAACTTCAGCGCGTATAGTAGTTCCGCCGACAATGGGGTACGTGAAATCGATCGCCTGGCAAAGGTTTGGACCAGGAAGACTCCCAAGAACGCAGCGCCAATCAGTCCTGTATTGCTGATGACCGCCGCGAACCAGCTCGATGTCCGGGCTGACCCAAATCCGATGCCGAGACCCCATGTGGAGGCTACTGTGTTCCAGGCCGCGTTATTCCAATTGGACCTTTCGTAGAAGGAATCAGATAGCGGTTTGTTGAATATAAGCTCGTCGATCAGGTCAAATAGCGGGTTCAGCAGGTTCGAGTACGCAACCATGACGAACAAGAGCGCGATTATCGCTCCTAGGCCTACTAGCAGCTCTCCCATAAGACCGCTCTGGCCTAACGGCGATGAAAAAGCCGCGCGCCTGATCCAGTTCCCCGCGTAAACCAATCCCAATACGGCCAAGCCTCCATAAGCAGTGGAGGACGTAGAGAGCAGCGCCATGACCACCAGACTGATCGCCACTATCGTCGCGTGCATGCGCTGCGGACCTTCCGCATAGAGGGTCCGCAAAAGCCCAGTCGCGGCGGCAAAATCGACGCAGATAGGGCCATACGCCGACGCCTCAGGTGCGAAGCCAACGACCCGCCTCGCCCCGGCCGCGACCGAGGCGTTCGTCAGAAGCGCATATTGCGCGTTGCGGAAGGGCGTGAGCAAGCTTTCCATTCCGGTAGACGCCGCCGCGACATCGATCAGGCCGGTGACAATGCAGACCATGCCTCCAGCGAGCAAAGCCTTCAGCAAGCTCCCAGTAAATCCCGGTTCGTCCGCCATAAAGAACACAGCAAATGCGGTCATGACAGACAGCACTACATACCCCGATTGCGTGAAATTCTCCTGACGCGGGCCCAAAAGATCAGCCATATACGAATATTTCATGGGGAATACGACGACCTGACCTTGAAAGAGCCTCGGCATTATCAATGTAACAACTATCCCCGTTAGCAAGAATAGGGCGAGATATCCCAGCCTCCGCAATTGCAAAGCGTTGACGAACTTTGGCGTTAGCGTCACGACGTGAGGAACAACTACCTTGAAAATCAAAACAACGGCAAACATCATCTGAGGCAAAAGTGACATTCCACCTATAATTTCGGGCGGGAGCAATGATAAGCTGGCGAAGGGTATCGAGGCGAGCAACAGCACCAGCACCGTGCCCGGGCGGGCCCAGAAGCTGCAGACGATCACGAGCCAGAAAATCAGGGCAGGAACGTTCATTGAGGTCCAACATTTCCGCTTGGATTTGATCGCTTGCGCACGTTCACTAATGCCTTCCAAGGTCGACTATGTTTTCATGTGTTTCACGTCGACTGGATCGCCCTCCGTCGCGAGTACCATGATCGACAGCAAACATCAATTCGAGGTACTTCTCAGCGCCCTGCCGCCATGAGAACGCCTTCGATCGTTTCAGCCCGGCGCGGGCAAGGTTCTCTCGCAACGTCGGTTCGGCCGCGAGTCGTCCTATCGCGGCTAGCCACACCGCCGCATCGTCAGGGGGAGCGTACAGTACAGCCTCCCCGCAAACTTCAGGCAGGCTTGCCGCGTTGCTCGAAACCACAGGGCAGCCCAGCGCCATCGCTTCGAGCACCGGCAGGCCGAAGCCCTCCGTCTTAGAAGGAAATACCAAACACAGAGCGCGCTGGTAAAGAAAAGACAAATCGTCGTTATTAACCCTACCGAGGTGCTTCACGTTTGT
>Ga0308309_10002314_pt1 | contig 11362 bp, 13 predicted proteins | sample HubBroMetageWFT5_FD_192491 | JGI IMG/M metagenome (GOLD analysis project Ga0308309, IMG submission 192491) | Warmed and freeze-thawed soil microbial communities from the Hubbard Brook experimental Forest, New Hampshire - Hubbard Brook CCASE Soil... | ecosystem: Environmental > Terrestrial >... | reverse complement strand
CAAGCGGGCCAAGCTCAAGAGCATCACGTTGCACACCTTGCGCCATTCCTTCGCCACCACTGCGAACTCGTTGGGATACTCGGAACCCACTATCGCGGCCATGCTCGGCCATTCGCGCGGTACCATGACGTCGCGCTACGTGCATGTCGTTGATGCGACGCTGCTTGCCGCTGCCGATCGGACAGCTGGTGCCATAGCCCGCGCGCTGATGGGCGAGAAGCCGGCCAAGATCGTCAAGATAGGCGATGGACGGCCCGCGTCGTCGAGGCGGCAATGAAGCAATTCGGTTGGCAGGTCTTGACCTGGCGTTGGAATATTTCGGCCACACGGGCTCGCTGCGCCGAGCTGGTTGCAAATGCACCATGGGGGGCGAGATGACAAAGCCCTACAAATACGCCGGTATACTTGCGAAGAAGCGGCAACCGCCAATTACGCATGCCGACAAGCAAAGCGATGCTGCCTTTAGAATTATCTATGAAATTCATACGGAAGATCTCGTTAGGGCACTCTTCGCCGACTGCAAGGCCGGCCCCCGGGCTACGGGCCTAGGGGCGGCAGCGCCATTTGGATGGCGCCAAGTGACAATGACCTTGGCTGAAAGACACGTTCCAGGGTTCCAGCATACAACAGGTAAGCGAAGGGGGCGCCCCAAGAGAACCGATGATGCAAAAATTTGGGTCGCGATGGCCAAGCGCTTGGATAAAGGCCAGACCATCCGCCAGGCCGCGAAGTACGTGGCTAAAGAGAGAAACAGGGATGAGTCGCCCGCCGCTATCGAGCGTTCTTATCGACGCTTCATTAAAGCCTACCCAGAACTAGCTAGGCGATAATTGCCGGCGCCATCGATCGAGCCCGCCATGGTGCCCGCCGTCGTGAGGCCGCCGAAGTCGATCGCGCCGCCTGCGTTGGTGATGAAACGGGCCTGGCCGCCCGAGCTGCTGTCGAAGAAGGCCGTCTCGCCGCCGTTGCTGGTGGTGATGCTGGCGCTCTCGGCGGTGCTTGAATTCTGGAAATTGACGAGCGACCCGCTGTTGGCCGTCAGGCTGGCCGTCCCCGCCTGGGAATTGTCGTAGAAGGTCACGGTGCCGCCGGTCCCCGCGGTGGTCGTGGCGGTCTTGGCGGCGGCGGTATTGGCGAAGGTGGGGGCGCCGTTGTTGCCGACGGTGATGGTCGCGCTGGCGGCGCCGCTCGAGCTGAAGAAGGTCACGCCGCCGTTGTCGGCAGCGATCTGGGCGCTGCCGGCATCGCGCGACTGGAGGAATTGGACGGTACGGGCGTTCGTGACTGGGATCCGCGACCTCTCGGCCGAACTGTTGTACTGGAAGAACGCGAAGCCGGTGCTGCCCTTGATCGTCAGGGTCGCCGACCCTCCCCGGCTGGAGCCCACGAAGGACGTATGGCCGCCGTCGTTGGTGACGATGGCGGCGGCGCCGGCCGTGGTCGTGTCGTTGAACGTGAGGGTGCCGCCGTTGTCAACGGTGAAGGTCGCGGTGCCCGCACTTGTCGTGCCGAAGAGTTGCGTCTGGCCGCCGTTGTTGGTCACGACGCTCGTGAGTCCAGTCGTGTTGGCATTGGTCAGATTGCCGGTGCCCACGGTCACGGCGCCAACGATCGTGCCTTGTGTCGCGCCATCGCCGATCTGTAGCGCGCCGCCGTTCACCGTCGTGCCGCCGGTTAGTTGTTGGTGCCGGTGAGCACGAGCGTGCCGTCGCCGGACTTGGTGAGGACGCCGCCGTTCAGGGTGATCAGGCCGCTGCCGAAATTGTTGGCGTCCGAGAAGGCGCCGGTCACGACTGTGCCGCCGCTGTAGCCGTTGGCGGCCGGCAAGGTCAGCGTGCGGGTGCCGCTCTTGGTCAGTCCGCCGATGCCGTCGAGGGTGCCGGAGGCGGTCATGGCATTGCCGTTGATGTTGATGCCGCCACCGGCATTCAGGACGATCGCGCGGTGGGGGGTGACGGCACCGACCAGCCGCAGCATGCCGCTCTTGAAGGTTAGGGTCTCGTTGGCCGTGCCCAGGTTGGCGTCCTGAGAAATCGCCAGCGTGCCGGCGCTGAGCGTCAATGCTGTCGCCGCGCCCGGCGTGCTGCTCAGGCCGCGGCATAAATTAGAGAGGACTTTTCGCCGCGGAAAATGCAGCGGCAGTATTCATTCTGTTCTTTCTGCCGCGCATTTCGCTCCATCGTTAGCAATGGCCCTCTGTTTCTGGGCTTTCCGATGGAGGCGATAAATGAGTCAATCATCAATCGCGACCACTTCCCGGAAGTGGCCGTCGCGCATGCGACGGAAGCTGGCGAGCGAATACCTTCTTGAAGTCCATGGCATATCACTGAGCCCCGCAACCCTCGCCAAACTTGCTGTGATGGGTGGCGGGCCGCAATTTTGGAAGGACGGTGCTTTCCCGCTCTACGGGCCGGGGTACCTGGATGAATTCGCGGTTGCCAGGCTGGGCAAACTGCGCCGTTCGACATCCGACCAGGATCAGGTTGCTGACGCCCCTCGGCCAGGCAGTGGCCAATGACTTGGGGCTCGATAAATCTGAACGCCGGCAGCGGAAATCTGCCACCGCCTGGTAATTACCCGGCGATGGTTGCTGACCTTCGGCTACACGAGAAGCCCGATGTGTTGTGGTGTGCCGTACAGTTCTCACTCGACGGCATGACTGCAGCCCCACGTGATGTAGTGCGCGCCATCGCTGCACGCGACGACAGCCGGTACGTCAGCCAGATGGCCGAAGGGTTGCGCTTCCTCAATCGGCTGTCGCAGGCCGTTGGTGTCGAGATCGCCGGTGTCGATTACGAGGAGCTGCCCAAGCTCCTGATCGGCAAGCGTCTGGAACTGACCGTTGTGCACTCGATGCAGGACGGTGTGGCAGACTTGGTGGTTCGGGCGATGCGACCGCTGCTCGCCTCGGAATGAGCGCCTTGGTCCGCATCGGACTGAGCGACGCCGAGATCATCACCAACGTCATCCTGCCGTATCTGAAGCGTTTCGACCGCCGCGAAAGGCCCGCTCGCCAAACGGCAATCATGTCGGGTTTGGGATGGGCTCGGCGGGAGATCGGTCCTGATGCCGCGGCCATCGCGGCGAGCATCAGAAGCAGCGATATGTTTGCGCGCTGGAAAGCCCGCTGGCGGCACCGCACGTGAACGGCAATTTCGACCTTATTGTCGGCTTCGACACCGAATACGTGCGGGGCTCGGAACTCGACGATAGTGTGCCCGACGACGACAACGCCGTCGTCAGCTACCAGATGGCGCTCTACGTGCCGGCTACGGGTCAGCATCGGTCTGGCTTGTTCCTGACTGAAGGGCTAACGCGGCGACACCGGTATTCGATGCGCGGGTACCTCAACCGTGCTCTGGCTGCCGCTCTTGATGCAGGAATGGTCGACCCTGAAGGTGAAATCAATATTGCACTAGTTGCCCATTTTACGCGCGCTGACCTTCCCGGGTTCCGGGACTTCAACAGGCTTAAGACGCGCTTCGACGCTGTCCGAAAGACATACTGCTCCATCAAACGACCGACGATTTGCGATCTGAGAACGCCGTCCGGCGTGCGCGTGAAGGCCAGGATCAGGTTGTTCGACACTCGCCTGCTCGCGCCGGCGGGGGCCGGTTCCCTGGGCGCTCTAGGCTCCATCTTGGGCTTCAACAAGCTGTCGGTGCCGGATGTCGTCGACGAAACGGGGGCGACCCGACCGGGTATAGCGCGCATGGACCTGACACTGGTCCAGCATCCCGAAGCCTTCACCGAGTACGCCGTCCGTGACGCCGAGATCGCCGTCGAGTGGTTCCTTAAGGTCAATGAGCTCGGACAAAGGTGGGGCCTGACAAAACCAGCGCATACGATCGGTTCGATGGCGGTCACTAAATTTGTGCAGCTTGCAAAGGATATGCCCGGCTTGGATTTCCTCGGCTTTCACGGCAAGCATCGGATCGGCAGGAGAATCGAGCCATTCGATGAACTGCGCAACGTTCGCCGGCTCGCAGCCGACTGCTTCCACGGCGGCCGCAATGAATGCTTTGAGCATGGCGTGTTCCGCGAGCCGTCGTTCGACTGGGACTTGAAGGGTGCCTACACCACCGCGCTCGCGATGTTCCGGGAGCTGGACTGGGCCCGTACCGAACATACAACTGATCTTGACCGGCTCGCGGTCCTCGACGAAGCGACCTTCGCCCGCGTCAAGTTTCAGTTCCCGCCGGGAAGGCGCTTGCCGTCCTTGCCAATCGACGCCGACCCGCACGGCCTGATCTACCCACTGTCAGGCGAGAGCTTTGCCACTGGCCCGGAATTGGTTGTCGCCTTGGGGCAGGGCGCGACCATCACCGTGATGGAGGGCGTCTACATTCCATGGCGCGATCCTGACGGGCCGCGTCCGTTTCTGGAGTTCACCAAGCTTATCAACCAGGAACGTAGTCAGCACGACAAAGGGACGCCGCTTGAACTTCTGGCCAAGGAAGCCGGCAACAGTGTGTACGGCAAGACCGCGCAGGCTGTCGCGAGCCACAAGTCGCCACCGAAACGGAAGCGGGTTTTCGATACCCGCTTCGGACAAATGGAAGACTTACCCGAGAGCAGGATCACCCAGCCCATAGTCGCTGCTCTTACCACCGGCTTGCTGCGCGCCTTGCTCTCCGAGATCATTGCAATGTTGCCCGACCATGTGCGCCTCTACACCGCGACGACCGACGGCTGGCTAAGTACGGCAACCGAGGCTGAGGTTCGCGCGGCGGCAACGGGTCCCGTCGCAAAGTACTTCTCCTCCTTGCGCAGGATGGTCGATCCGAACGGCGATGACGGCATCCTTGAGATGAAGCACAGCGCCTCAGCGCTCATTGTCTTCAAGACGCGCGGCACCTTTACGGTCGAGCCCGGAGGCCCGATGCCGAAACCCATCATCGCGCGCGCTGGGCATCGGCTCGAAAAGCCCGTGGCCGATGAGCCAGCCGAGTGGGAGCGGGTATTTCGCACTCGAGACTTCAATACGAGCATGCTGCGCAAGCCCTTCATTAGCGTGCGCCAGCAGTGGTACGAGAATGCCGATCTCATTGAAACGCTTCGCTGGAGCCGGGCGAATTTGGACTACGACCTCAAGCGTCGCCCCGTAGACGTCCATGACCACGAGGGCCTGGTCCGCTTCAGCACCGTACCATGGTCCGATATCAATATGTTCTTCGAGCACCGCCGCGCCTTCAAGCGATGGCGGAAATCGGCTCAGGCATGCCTCAAGACCACCGAAGACTGGCATCGTTTCCTTGGTTGGAAGCAGGCGCCGCGCTCTGGGGCAGCGTCGAGTCGTAGTCAGTTCGCGAATGCCATCGTCGCGGGCTTCGCCAAGGGGCTGCCTGGTTTCCCGATCCGGGGCAGGGGGCGCCATGGGAAGGGCATGAGCCGGACGGCGGCGGCCAAGTGGCTGGCATCGCTCGGCATCACCGGCGTGACGACCAAGGCGTTCGAAAACAGCCAAGCTCGCGACGCCGATCCAAGGGGGACAGTTGCGGTCCTCACCCCCGGCGACCACGAGCTGATCGCTAAGCTGCTGCCGACTTTGTCGCGGGAGGCCATCACGTCGCTGCTCACCGAGCCGGCCGCCGCGACCGCGTAAACCGACGCTGCTTGAATGGTAAAGCCTATTACCGCAATTCCCTCAGCACGAATCAAAGAGACGAAAACGTTGATCCGCCTGAAACAGCAATCGATGCGGTTTAATTCCCTCAAATCGGCCAGGGGGGTAGAGGGGGTGAGGGAATTAAAACTGCCTCTGCCGGCCAGGCGGCTACTGCCCTCGACGCCGGCTCCCGAGAGGCGCCAAATGGCCATAAGAGACACACCGGATCGATTTTGAGGCTGGCTTCACCACCTTAGCGGCAGAGGCCGGCGCGCCTCCCTGAGCGCGTTGTAGCCCTGGATGTAACCGTCCTTGGTCTTCAGGATGAGGCCCTCGGCATCGGTGAAGTTGCGTAGCGCCTTGCCGTCGGGCTCCGCCTTCGGCGGCGCCGGCGTCTTGCCGGTCGTCTTGCCGCCTTCGGGCCTTGCGTCTGTCTTGGGCCTCGGCTCGCGCCCTGCTCTGCGCCGCGGCGGCGGCCCGGGCTTAGGCTTCCAGGTCGGCCTTGGCCTGGCGGATCTTCTCCAGCCGCTTCTCCATGTCGGCCACCCAATCCGTCAGTGGTCGCGATGCTCGCTGTATCCTCCTCCCGATCGGCGGCCTCCACCGCCGCGGCTGACCCAGACCGCTCGCGTGCCCGGTTTTTTGCAGGGCCGGGCAAATCGACCCCGTGCGTCAATTTGGGCCGACCGGTGCGATGCTGGCGTGAGCTTTGCGGTGAGCTTTTAATTCCCTCACCGACCCTACCCCCCTACACGATTTGAGGGAATTAAACGGCAGCGATTGCTGTTTCAGCCTGCGCAGCATCATCCGGCGCTTTCGGAAGGGGTGAGGGAATTACGGTAATGATCACTACTGCGTATTCCGATGAAGTCGGCGTGCGCTGGGCGAAGCCAGCGCCATCCAGCGGGGAAGGTCCCGCCTGGAGCGTGACGAAAAAGCTCCGCCGACAGGCTCGCATGAGCGAGCCTGCTGCGGCGCCCGAGCCGAGAACTATCCGGCCCTGGCCGGCGCTTGCGTAAGGCCGTTTTGGTAGACGGCGCTCTCGAAGTTGCTCAGCAGATCCAGCGCCTTGCCGTCGGCGAAGGGCAGGATCTGGGTCAGCACGACACCCGTGACCTTCTTCTTCGGGTCGAGCCAGAAGTAGGTGTTGGCCAGCCCCGCCCACGCCAGACTGCCGGCGCTGCGCCGGCCGGGCACGTCCTGGGTGTTGATCATGTAGGCCAGGCCCCATTTCTTGACCATGCCGGGGAAGAATTCGGCGTCGTTGGTCAGGTCAGGCTGGGCGGTCTTGAGCAGGGTGACGTTCAAGTCGCCGATGTTGTTCTTGTTCATCATGGCGACGGTTTCAGGCTTGAGGATCTGCGCATTGTTGAGCTTGCCGCCCGCCAGCAGCATGCGCAGGTACGTCAGGTAGTCGCGACCGGTCGAGTACAGGCCACCGCCGCCCATGAAGAATTCGGGCGCCTGCGGCATTGCGAATTCGATCGGGCCGAGCTTGCCGTCGGCGCCGCGGGAATGAACGCTCGCCACGCGCGCCTGCTGATCAGGCTTGAGGATGAAGACCGTGTCTCTCATGCCGAGCGGGGTAAAGATGCGCTCCCGCATATAGCCATCCAGCGACAGGCCACTCACCCGCTCGACCGCCTTGCCGGCCCAGTCGATGTTGATGCCGTAATTCCACTTGTCGCCGGGGTCGGCGATCAAGGGCGTTTTCAGGGCCTCGAGCTTGCAGGTGCCGACGCCGGGTATGTTGGCGACCTTCATGTAGCGCTCGATATCCTTGTTCCACAGGTCGTAGCTGAAGCCGGCCGTGTGGGTCAGCAGGTGACGCAGCGTGATCGGCCGCTTCGGCGGGCGCAGCTTCGGTGCACCCGAGGCATCAAAGCCTTCCAGCACCTGCGTCGCGGACAGCTCCATCACGACGTCGCTGATCGGCTTGTCGAGACTGAGCTTGCCCTGTTCGACCATCTGCATGGCAGCCGTCGAGGTCACCGCCTTGGTCATCGAGGCGATCCAGAACATCGTGTCCGGAGTCATCGCCCCGCCGGTCACGAGATTGCGCTTGCCGAAGGCGCCTTCGTAAATGACGCCCTTGTCGTCGGCAGCGAGTGCCACGACGCCAGGGACATTGCCGGACGAGACCGCGCTGCCGAGGACGGCGTCGATCTTGGCCTTGTCGGCCCAGGCCTCGCCCGGCCAGAACAAGGGCATACCCGATGCCAGCAAAGCGCCGGCGCCGGCCTGGATCGCGGTTCTGCGTGTGACTGTGTTGGCTTGATCGTGCTTGTTGTCAGCCATCGTCCTGTCCTCCCATTGGCTTTAAGGGACACGTCGTATGCTGCTCTGTCGGCACTACCCGACAACTATAGCGCGCACGTGGAGGACGAGCGATTGTTCTAAGGCGGCAACCTTTGCCCCAATTGATAGCGGGCTTCCGGGCCCTCTCCACTACCCCTGTGTGCCTTGGAGGCATTGCCAGATGCGAGCATCCTTTTGGCGGCGCTTAACGTTCATCTGGTGTGGTTCTAGAAGAACCTTTTAGGAGATGAGCATCTCATGGCGGACGCCCTGTTACTCATCATGGCTGTTAGCCTGGGAACCATTAGCTATCTAGTGGCCCGTGAAATAGCCAAGCGTAATCGCTAGATTGCCGGTGCTGCTGGGCGCATCCGCTACAGCATGCACGCCGCCTTATGCGGCGATTTCCGGTGCGCTTTGCGTTCGAACGCGGCGCCAGCTCGGAGCCGTGGGGACTGCGCACCGGCCGATCGCCGCGCGCTTCACCATTGCGCGGCAGACTGGAGGGCCTGCCGCCGGCGTTCGTCGTGACGGCCGAGTTCGATCCCTTGCGTGACGAAGGCATCGCCTACGCCGAGGCCCTGTCCGCGGCCGGCGTGCCGGTCGAGCAGTTGCAGGCGCCTGGCCACTTCCACACGTCCTTCACCATGGTCGACGTGATCGCGACCGCCGTCAGCGGCCGCGAGAAGATGGCGCAAGCCCTGCAGCGCTTCGCCGGCCTGGAAGAGCCAGGGGTCTTGCCAAAGGCGGCGGAATAGCAGGCGTCGAAGACCGGAGTGGATCGGCGGCCGATCGTCGATATCGGCGCCTCGGAACGGGAGGCTCACCCAGCAGCACCGGCTTGTTTCTCGTTACTGGGGGCCTTGGTTCAAGGATTTTTCGGAAGGGGGCGACGAAGGGTTGCGTCACTTCACGCGCGAGCAAGTCCTGGCACGCGAGAAGCGGGACCTCAGTACAACCTAGTATCGTGGGCCCTAAATTCCTTTGGCGTGCCGCTTGATGACTTCCTGCCCGGCTCCGGGCCTTAGGCTGGCCTTATAGAAAAAGCGCGCCAGACCGCCACTTTCTCGGCGCGCCGGAATGGTCTGACCTCTTCATTTCAAAGTTCACGACGGGCAGTTATAAGCTGTACCAATCATCTCACCGCCCAAACCGCTCAGGCATCGCCCAAAGCTCGGCAGACTAGGCCGTTCACCCAAAATTGAGCTTCATCGTGAGCGTGAAGTCTTGGGTTTGCGCGAGTTCGAGCATCTTATGCGCTCGCGGATCATAGTATCGGAATGTAAATACTACGGAGCCGGGCGGATCGAAGGGGGTAGCGGTCACTCCGCAAACGCGATCTGCTTCTCCGTGGGATAGCGATTTGGAAGCTGCTCCCATGTCCTGCCGTCCAAGACACGCCCAGTGCGCTTCTTGTTAACGCCGCCCCATTGCTTAAAGTGAAAGGCGACCTTTGCGGCAATGCACTGATCGCGGATCGAGCGAACCCACTCGATCTGCATCGGCCGCGCTTTCGGTCCACTCTCACCTCCGGCGATAGCCCAGTCGATGCCTTTGAGGTTGAGATTGTCCAGCGGCCCCAAAAAGCGGCTCAAGAATTTGACCGCTGCCTGGGTACGGCGCAGGTGGTCGATCCGAACAACGCAGTCGGCGTTCTCGACGCTCACGCCAAGTGGAAGCGGAGGCTCGGGCGCTGGCCGATGCCACCAAGGCGAAACTAGGTGCGTAGCACTCGAACGCAAATGGAGTACGCCTGAACGCGGCGCCGGTCCCGCAAGTTGGTGCAAGACCCAGTTTCCTGTGTTAGATACACGTTGTGTACCAATGATGGCGGCATCAATGACAAAGGCAAAGCACGCTGGAGGAAGGCCCACACTAGCCATGGCTGGTGGCCTGACCGGCGAGGCGGCGGCCGCAGGATCGGCATTTCGGCTCGATCGCTGTTCAGCTGGCAAAAGCAGCATCCGGAGTTTTTGCAGGCCATTCAGGAAGGCCGGCAGAGGTCTCAGCTTTGGTGGGAAGAGCGTGCCATGGCCAGCGGCGAGGCGGGCAGCACGCAGATTGTAATGCTCGGGCTGCGGAACCGTACCTGTTCGGCAGGAACCTCATTTTGAGCGAGGTCGAAGATGAATGAGCAATTGCCTCGCGCGCGGTTCACACCGATGCAGCGCCATTTTATTGAGGCCTACCTCGTTTCTCGGAACATCACCAAGGCAGCGATTGCTGCTGGCTGCAAAGAGCGTAGTGCTCATGCAGTTGGTTGGAAGTGGTTTAACAAGACTGAAATTAGAGCCGAAATTGACGCTCGTCTTGCGTCCACCCTCGATCGCTACGCGGTCACGTCCGATCGGATCATCCGCGAGCTGGCGATGATCGCGTTCGGCAACCTCGATGATTTCATCGTGGTCCAGGACGACGGCACGGTGGCGGTTGATTTCGGAACAGCAACCCGCGAACAGGTTGCATCGCTCAGTGGCATTGAGATCGATGAATACAGCGAAGGCCGCGGCGACAGCGCCAAGCCAGTGCGTCGCGTCAAGCTCAAGTTCAGTGAGAAGCGACAGGCACTGATGGATCTCGCCAAGCTCACGCGCATGATGCCGGCCGATCGCATCGAGCACTCGGGCGGCGTCCAGGTCGAGCACAAGCTCGACATCGCGGCGCTCTCCCATGAGCAGCGCGATCAGCTGCGCACGCTGCTCCTGGCGGCGCGCAAGCCGACGATCACCGACGTCGACGATGAGAGCTAGCCTGTCCTTGCCCAAGAAAGGCAAGGTCATACTTACGACGTACCAATCATATCAGTCAGTTAACGGCATACCACCATTTAGGGGACACTAGGGGGACACAAGCGGAACGATCTCGCGTGCTCGACCACCACGCGGTGTAAGCGCTCACTCAGATAGGGTGGTGCGCCGCGCCTGGAGCCTATAAGCGAAGCGACGGGGGCGACCAGAGCGCCTAATAGGGGACCCCCGGATCCGACAACGGAGGCCGCCGCATATAGCGAGGGTAATGAGCAAAAATTTTTTTAAAAAATTTTGGAGGTAAAATCATTTGCGGGTTTAAGCGTGTCCAGCGTGAACGCTTTGTTCTGCGACCTCCCTCAGATCGAGGGGCCTACGGTCCTCGCGAAGCTCGTAAGAGGTTGCTAGGACGAGATCAGTCTGATTCCAACGACCATAAGAACGATAGCCAAGATATGCCGCAAGCCCTGCTCGGGGATGCGAGGCGCCAGGTAGGGCACCGGCCGAAAATCGGATTGCTCGCTCTCCCCGAGACCTCCGGCAAATCCGGCATGTACATTTTGTGGCTGCATGGCATCCTTCAGCGAAGAAGGAGCCGACGTGTCTAAAATTTGCTACTACGTTCTACAGCAGGGCGGACAGTGGAAGATCAAAATCGGCGGCAAGCACTATGGTCCCTACAAATCACGGACTGACGCCATCGAGGTGC
>Ga0308309_10002312_pt1 | contig 11365 bp, 8 predicted proteins | sample HubBroMetageWFT5_FD_192491 | JGI IMG/M metagenome (GOLD analysis project Ga0308309, IMG submission 192491) | Warmed and freeze-thawed soil microbial communities from the Hubbard Brook experimental Forest, New Hampshire - Hubbard Brook CCASE Soil... | ecosystem: Environmental > Terrestrial > Soil... | reverse complement strand
CCCTGTTGCCAACCCCTCCTGGAGGCAACGCCAACTACTTGCTGGCAGACAGTAAGGGCGCTGCGATCACCGGGACGACCGTCACGATGATCGTCGTCGAAGACATTGTCCCCGACAATACCGATAGCTACTCGATCCAGATCAACTGCAACAGCCCCACGCAGAATTCGGGTGCGGCACCCTTCGTCTGGCAGCAGTACGGCTTTCGCATGGCGATCAACGAGCTGTTCTTCTGGGTCAACGACTTCCGGCAGCAGGATCTCCCGGGGAGTCCCCTCATCAACTGGGATTCTCGGTCAATGCCCAACAACACGGGAGTAGTACCCCTGCCGAACAACCGCTTGCCGAGTGGCTGGCAACTCACAACGACGCTCACGGCCGATTCCAGCGGCAAGGTCACCGGCTTCGCCTTCAGCGTCGCCCAGCCCAATGGCACTGTTCTCAACGCGCCGGTGCAGACGCTGCAGAGCATCAACAGCAATGTCGTGGCCGGCAACCTCGCGACGATTCTCAATTACCAGGTCATTCTGGTCGGGGAGAACGGAGGCGGAACAACCGATTTCTCGGCGGGCAAGGGTATCTTCCTCTGCCACGCCAAGAACAGCCTTGTCGCCACCGTCAGCCAGGACGAATCCGGCGAAGGGAGCAACGTCAGCTACTCGCCGCTGCCCGCCTCCTACCCCAATGGCGAATTCTTCCAGGAGTTCGGCGTCGGCACGGTGTGACCCCAACAAAACTGTATGCCTGCGTAACAGCTGACAATGTACCTCGTCCCGACGATGTGCTCGGTTCAGTTGGCGGTGAACTGACGTCTGCGACAGAGACGATTTTCATGGCTCGATGTATTCCGCCCCAGGAGTGAGCCGGTGGGGTTCGTTGCCATCTCAATTCTCAAAGCCCCCGGATGGGGGCGACAGATGCCGCGCGCATCCCTCTAACTAGCGACTGAATCTGTCGCCCCCTTCGGGGACTTTTGGACAACAAAAGAGGACCGCGGTCCACCGACTCACGTCGGTGGCAAGCAGACTTTCGCCCCGTCTGGGGCTTGAAGGCGCCGCTTTGGGCAGTGAACCCAGCGTTGAAGACGCTGGGCTATTCTCGGTCGCCCCTTCCGGGGCTTTTTAAAGGCACCATCGGGGGCCGGGCGGGGGCCCCCTCACCTCTAACCCCTCTCCCTCGAGGGGCGAGGGGAACAAGATGTGCGCAAGTGCCATTCGTGGCGGGAAGCTTTTCTCGTCTTCATTCCGCATTTTGTCCCGGAATGCGTTGCTGACACCGTTTCCGCTAACGAAGTGAACTCGGCCTCCGCCTCGATTCGCGGATCAAGGTGAACTAGATTGCTGCAGGACGCCGGATGCTGCCGGCAGAGGCGGCCAACGAATACGGCTGCCGGCCGAGGCAGCAAACGAATCCGCTGCCGGCCGCGGCATTGAAAAATCCGCTGCCGCTGGGCGCCGAAAAGGCAATGGAAAGCGAACGATGAGGGGAGCATGGGAAAGCCCGTTTCGCACCTGGAGTGGTTTGACGTCGCCGATCCGCACTCGGGGGAGTTGGACGAGCTGGCGCGGCGCTTCGGTCTCCATGAATTACAGATTGAGGATTGCCGGGACCGTCATCAAAGGGCCAAGACCGAAGATCATGACCACTACAACTTCACGATCGCGAAACACATCCACCAAGAGGGTCAGCTCAGCTTCGATGATATCGATCTGTTCCTGGGGCCTGGCTTCCTGATCTCGGTGCGGACCGCCGATGCGGCATTCATGGATCACGTCCTCAGGCGTGTCGAGCAGGAGCACGTCGACCGGCTCGACCGAGTTTTTTACATGATCTTGGACCGGCTGGTTGACGAGTACCAGCCGGTCTTGGACAAGCTGGCCGAAGATATCTCCGAAATCGAAGAAGTGGTTTTGGAGCGGCCCGAGCCGCCCACGCTGGCGCGGATCTTTGCCTTGCGCCGACAGCTGGTGGATTTCCGACGGATGGCGAGTTCGATGCGCGAAGTGATCAATGCGCTGATGCGACGCGAGCAGGGCTTGCTGGGCGCCGACCTCGATCTGTATTTTCGCGACGTCTACGATCACATCGCCCGGACCGTGGACATGATCGAGACGTATCGAGATCTGTTGTCCGGCGCGCTCGACATCTACCTGTCCGCGGTGAGCAACCGGACAAATGAAGTCATGAAGGTGCTCACCATTTGGGGCACGGTGACGTTGCCGCTGGTGATCATCACCAGTTTCTTCGGGATGAACCTGCACTTGCCTTGGGCAAACGATCCTCACGGGATGTGGTATGCCTTTGGGCTGATGACGGTGTCGACCGTGGGAATCTTGATTTACTTCAAGGCGAAACGCTGGTTTTAGGCGTGAATCACTCGTCGTAAATCACAGTCTGGTGGCGTCCTGACGCCAAGTTAGCCAACGTTTACCGGCTCAGAGTTGCTTGCGGTCAGAGTTGCTTGCGGTGCCATGGGCGGCGACGAGAATGGGGACAAACGCATTTTCAAAATGCGCCTGTCCGCTTTCTCGCCCTCTACCCTGGGAACAGTGTCGCTCATGCAATGGCACAACGGCGCCCGCGTCAGTTTTTCCCTGCAAAGGCGTAAAGGTGCCCCGCCGTACGGACGTAGAGCGTGTCGTCCACGATGGCCGGCGTGGCCGTGACCCGTTCGCCCAGGGACGGATTCGTGGCCACCACTTGGGGAGTTGCCGGATGAGAAAGGGGCCATTCTGGTTTTTAAGAGCCAGCGGCAGAAAACTAGAATGTCCTTTTCCAGCCATACGGGAAAACGGTCCTTTGATGGCATGTCCGCGAAAAGGTACGAGATTGCGGGAGACCAGTAGGTGTGACGATCAAATTCGCCTGCCGCGGCGGTGGGGGGGGTGAATTGCCGAACTGTAGCCGTTCCAAATAATTTCGATGCCGATGCAGAGCAAGATGAACGCCCACAACCGCACCACTCCTCAGCGGGGCCAGCTCCGCCGTCCCTGAAGTGATCTGGATGGCACCGCTGCGGCTCGTGCAGGGATTCAGCACCGGACTACTCGTCTGCGCTGGCATGGTGCTGATCTGGCGGATCGCAAAACTGAGAGGAGGAGCGCGGACACGGTGGTTTGACCGATTGAATGGATGACCGGCCGACAAATTTCCGCACCTTGGCCCCTCACCGAATGCTACTTTCGACGATGTTCGTCGGACTTAATTGGCCCCGTGATCTGCCCGCAGGCGGTTCGGCGTCGAGTCTGACAGTCGCAGGAAGAGGCCATGGTCCCGCGTTACATTCACGACCCGGGCCAGCACGGTGTTCCAACCCGCTTCCAGTGCCGCCGGAACGGCGTCCGCATCGGGTACGGCGGTCCGTTCGTGCAACGATTCGTGGATCTGCTTGCCGTTCAGCCACAGCCGAACCTGGTCGTCCGAGCCAAGCAAGATGGTCACGTGCTGCTGCCGCGGAGAATAGATTCGCAGCAGTGCGTACGCAGAAATGTGTTCAGCATGGGCAAACAGGGCGCCCAAGTTCACGAAGCCGCACGCGTTGATCGGCACCCGCTCCCACCGGGGCGCTGCATCACTTTCACCGGCTCCAGCGGGAAGTTCGTCGGGAAATGGGCTGCTTTCAAGTGGATAGCGCTTCTTCAGATCCTCGGAATAAGGTCCCGCGACCCACCAGCCCAGCGTAACCCAGTGATTCCGCTCGTCGAGACTGCAATACTTCTGCAAATCTGCGGCTGCTCGGTTCCAATTGCCCGCAGCTGCGAAAATCTCACCGCGCAGCCGCCAGTCCGCGGCATTTTTTGCATCGGCGGCGAGCCTGCGGTCCAACACGGACAAATATTGCAGCGCCCGCCCGGCCACGTAACCGGTGGTGGCATCGTGCACCACGATTCTCTGGTCCTCTCCCCCGGAAATGATGACCAATCCGTCCGGGCTCCAGGCCAGCGACTTCAATTGATTCCCGTAGCACGGGAGGGTCAGCGTTTCGCTGCCTGTTGCGGCGTCCCAGATTTTGACGGTGCCCTCCCAACTCGACGAGGCCAGCCGTGTGCCGTCGCCGTTCCAGGCGACCGCGGTCGCTTGAGCCGTGTGCCCGCGCAGAGTGAACTTCAACTTGCCGGTGGTTGCGTTCCAGATCCTGATCTCCCCATCAAGACTTGCCGACGCTAGCCATTCGCCGCCCGGACTCCAGGCCACGGCATTCACTTCGGCGAGGTGTCCTCTTAGACAGAGAGTTTGCCGGCCCGTCTCGGCGTCCCAGACCCTGACCGTCTTGTCCCAGGAGGCACTCGCCAGTCGGGTGCCGTCTGGACTCCACATGACCCCATGCACCAGGTGATCATGTCCGCGACAGATTTGCAGCGGCTTTCCCGAGAGCGCGTCCCAAATTCGAACCGTCCTGTCGATGCTTCCCGACGCCAGTCGCGCGCCGTCCGGACTCCAGGAGACCGACGTTACTGAACCTGTGTGTCCATGAAAGGAGTTGGTTTCTTGGCGGCTAGCGGCGTCCCAGACACGAACCATTTGGTCCTCGCCGCCGGAAGCTAAGCGCTTTCCGTCCGGACTCCAAGTCACGGAGCGCACCGAGCCCCGATGCCCGCGAAGGACGAAAGGGTCCTGGAGCCGGTTCCTGTCCCAGACGGCGATCGTCTCGCTGCCGCCGGCGCAGGCAAAGCATTGACCGTCCGGCCGCCACGCCAGCGATTCGTTAGGGCCTCCCGTACCGCGAAGGACCAATGTTTCCGGGCCGGCAGCCGCATCCCAGATCTTGACGGTCGCGTCGGATGCCGCCGAGGCCAGACGCGTGCCGTCGCCGTTCCAGGCGACCGCGGTCGCTTGAGCCGTGTGCCCGCGCAGGGTGAAGGCTTCTGAGCCGCCGGTGGCTGACCAGACCTTTATGGTTCGGTCGTCGCTTGCCGTTGCCAGGCGCGTGCCGTCGGGACTCCACGCGACGGAGACAACACTCTGGGCATGTCCCCGCAGGCTGAAGAGTTCCTTGGCCAGGGATGGGTCCCACACCTTGATCGTGCAATCGTTGCTGGCCGAAGCCAACTGTTTTCCGCTCGGGCTCCACGCGACCGAAGTCACCCAATTCAGATGCCCGCGGAGCGTGGACCCTTCCTTGCCGGTCAACGCGTCCCAAAGCCGGACTGTCCTGTCTTCACTGGCAGAGGCGAGACGCTTGCCGTCGGGGCTCCACGCAAGGCCAAAGACAGAGCCGAGATGACCGCGCACGACCGAGATGTTTTTACCATCGGCAGCGTCCCAGACCTGAATCGTCTTGTCCTCGCCGCCGGAAGCCAGCCGTTTCCCATCGGGGCTCCATGCCACAGCGAAAACCGCTCTCGCGTGCCCCCGGTACGAGACCACTTCCTTGCCGTTGGCAGGGTCCCAGACTCGGGCGGTCCCATTCCAGTCGGCGGAAGCCAGTCGCGTTCCGTCCGGGCTCCAAGCAACCGATCGGACGGCGCGTTGGGAACCTTTTAGGAGGCGCAGCACCTGTCCGTCGGCCGCGTCCCAGAGCAGGATCGCGCCACGCGCATCCGCTGATGCCACGCGCCGGCCATCGGGGCTCCACGCAACCGCCAGGGCGCTGTCTTCGTGTCCCCCAAAGGTCATGAGATCGCGATGGCACAGTCCGTTCAGGTAATACCACTCCCAATTGCGCAGATCGGGCCGGTCTTTCTCTGCGACGGCAAGCAGTTCCCGGACACGGGAAATGCCGCTGGGAGACGTCGCCGCCTGCCCGGCCAAATTCAACTCCGCGATGTACAAGTTGCGGCCCAGGGACTCGCGTTGCGTCTCGGCAAGTTGACGCAGGCCGGCCTCGCGTCGTTCGGCGCCGACGGCTTTCGCCCGCGCCGCCTCCTTCTCGTCCGCCAGGTTTCCTCTTTCTCGGGCCAACCTTTGGAAATAGAAAGCGGCCACCAGAGATCCCACCGCAAGAAGGAAAAGCAGCAGGGCCACTCCCAGCAGGGCTGCCGCCAGGCCCTTGTTCCTTTGTGCCCAGCGCAGGCCGCGCTCTCCCCATCCCACGGGGCGCGCCAGAACCGGCTGGTTCTTCAGAAACCGTTCGAGGTCATCGGCCAGATCGTGAGCATTGGCGTAGCGGCGACCCGGATTTTTTTCCAGGCACTTCAGGCAGATCGTCTCCAGGTCGCGCGGCACCTTGTCGTTCCAGCGCGACGGAGAGGTCGGTTCGTCGGCAATCACCTGACGCTCCGTCTCACCAGCCGATTCTCCCCTGAACGGAGGCCGACCCGTCAGCAGTTCGTAAAGCACGGCGCCCAGTGCGTAAACATCGACCGCCGGCCCGATGGCGTCGGTCTTGCCCAGCGCTTGCTCGGGCGCCATGTAGCTGGGCGTGCCGACTCGGGCGCCCGGCAGAGTGAATTCGGATCCCCCCCGGATCGAGCGGGCCAGACCGAAGTCCGCGATCTTGGGGACGCCGTCGGCCGTCCGCATGATGTTGGCCGGCTTAAGATCGCGATGCAGGATGCCGTTGTTGTGCGCGAATTGCACGGCCCCGGCCAGTGTGGCGATCAGCTCCGCGGCCTGCCGAGGAGGCTGCGGAGTCGCCGAGAGCTGATGGGCCAGGCTCCCCCCTTCGATGAATTCCATCGTAAAGTACGGACGGCCTTCGACGTCGCCCGCGTCGTAGATTTGCACGATGTTCGGGTGCCTCAGACCTGCGAGGGCCTCGGCCTCGCGACGAAATCGGGCCAGCTCCTGCGGAGCGGCGAAGCCGCCGGCAAGCAGCATCTTGATCGCGACCGCTCGATCGAGAACCTGGTGCCGCGCCTTGTAGACCACGCCCATCCCACCGCGACCGAGAGTCGCCTCGACCTCGTAGCCGGGAATCTGCGGCGGTCTGACAGCGGTCGGCGCGGGCGCTAGCGAATCGGGGGAAAAAGTGGAATCCGGAAGCAGGGCGCCGACTTCCGCATCGACCAGGCAAAACTCCTTCCACCGCTGGCGAACTTCGGGAAGCAAGTCGGGACGGTTTTGGCAAAGCTCTTCCGCAGTCTTCCCCGACTCGAGCATCTCTTCGAGCAACTCGAACACGTGGGAGTCACCGGCCATCGGCGGGTTTCCTCAGGGAGCCGTGCTGTCGCCCGACGGCTCGCCGGGCTGCTCGGCGCCCTCGCCCGTGCCGGATGGTCGGAAGTCGGAAAGCTGTGCCGCCAGGTGCAACCGGGCACGGTTCAATCGTCTCTGCACCGTCTTTACCGAAGTGCCAACCACGCCGGCCGTCTCCACATACGTCAGCCCTTGAATGCGGACCAGATCAAAGACCTCCCGTTCGTCCTCCGGCAGTTCCTCGATCGCGGCCAAAATTCGGCGCGCTTCCGGGGTGAGGCCCGAGGCGCTGCTGGGCGGGGGCGCCACAACGCCGGTTTCCGCGAGCGCCATCGCGGCCGGCTTCTGATCTAAGCGTCGGGCCAGGTCATTCAGCTGCCATCGCATATGTTGCGTGGCCAAGGCGAAGAATTGGCGCACCGTCCGGGGCCGCACCGACTGCATGGCCGTGAGCAGCCCGGCGACGACCCCGCCCAGCAGGTCGTCGGTCTCCAGGTTGAGCGGCGGATGCGTCAACCGTGGATAACTTCGATGGAGAAACGTCGCACAGAGCAGGCGCAGCCGGGAGACGGCCCGCTCCAATAATTCACGAACAATCGGCTCGGCGGCCGCGTCCCCGGGAAGCGCGTCGAGGTACCGCTGGATGGCGGCAGTCGTAGGTTCTTCATTCATGACGACTCCAACCGACGAACGCAAAAGTCTCGGCCACTTTACCAGATCCCCTGTCCACCGGCTCCTCTTAAAAAGAGTGCGGGTCGGGTAGCGGTCAATCATGCGGCCCGGTCGAACGGATGAGGAACCCGGCCCCTCGCTCCGGCGAGGCGATCACGAGCCGCAGGGGGTTTGATCTTCGATGGGGGAAAGCCATGAGCAATCTGTTACTGATCGACGAGGATCCGGAACAACTTGCGAAACTGGTTCGCCGGGCGTTCCCCGCCTGCAATGACCGCATCGACATGGCCCGTACGGGGGCTCTGGGAATCGAGCGCGTCCGTGAGGCTCTGCCCGATGTTGTCGTCCTGAATCTGAATTTGCCCGACCAATGCGGCCTCGCCGTGGGCCGGCAGGTCCGGGCCGTCAACGCGCGGATACCCATCATCTTCGTCACCGCGAGCGACGAACCGGGCGCGGCGATCGAGGCGATGAAACAGGGCGCCTATGACTGCCTGCTCGAGCCGCCCGATCCGTGCCACCTGGGCCGAGTCATCGGCGAGGCCTTGGAGATCGCCCGCCGCCTCCGCGAGCCGTGCCTTGCCGCAGAATCCGCTGACGAAACGGAAAAGGGCGGGAACCTGGTCGGCACTTCTCCGGCAATGTGCGAGGTTTATAAGGCGATCGGACTGGTGGCAGGGCAAAACTGTCCCGTCCTGATTACCGGGGAGAGCGGGACCGGCAAGGAACTGGTGGCCCGGGCCATCCACCAGCATTCGAACCGGGCCAGCGGAACCTTCATGGCCTTGAACGCCGCGGCAATACCGGAGGCCCTTCTGGAATCGGAGCTGTTTGGCCACGAGAAAGGCGCGTTCACCGGCGCCACCAGCAAGCGGATGGGCCGGTTCGAGCAGTGCGACGGCGGCACCCTGTTTCTTGACGAAATCGGTGACATGTCGCCCGGATCACAGGCAAAGATCCTGCGCGTGCTGCAGGACCAGGCGTTTGAATCCGTTGGTGGAAACGAAACGATCCGAACCGACGCGCGGCTCCTTGCAGCCACGCACTGCGACCTCTCCAGCTTGTCTACACAAGGCAAGTTCCGGGCCGATCTGTATTACCGGCTGAGCGTATTTCCGATCCACCTGCCCCCGTTGCGCGAGCGGGGCGACGACCTGCTGCTGTTGGTGCAGCATTACCTCAGGCGGTTGAGCCGCGAACTCGGACGCGACGTGCGCGAGGTCGATCCAATGGCCTTGGATCGCTTGCGCAGTTACGACTGGCCGGGAAATGTCCGAGAGCTCCAGAGCGTCCTGAAACGAGCGCTGCTGCGCGCGAGTGGCCCGATTTTGCTCCCCGCGTTCCTGCCGGAACACCTGGGCAGCTCCAGTGAGTCTCTTCCGGCGAAAACGCAGAAAGAAAGCCCCGGCCTGGAATCGTTCATCCATGGAAGACTGAGGGCTGCGACCGGGAACCTTTACGCAGAAACACATCGCCAGGTCGACAGGTTATTGCTTCCCCGTGTTTTGGATTACACCTCCGGCAGCCAGCACCAGGCTGCGAGCGTACTGGGGATCGCCCGGCAAACTCTGCGTTTCAAGCTGCGCGAACAGGGGCTTGCGTGTCCACGAACTCCTCTCAGCAATTGTGCCGCCGTGGATGCGACCGATGGCGGGATCTGAACGAATGCAACGGAAATGGCACTGTGACGGAGCTCAGGGACAAACCGCAGAACGACGAATGAAAGAGGGGTGACCGCTCAGCATCGAATAAAGAACGTTGGATTTACGCGGCGCTCCGAAGAGAACTTTTCCCTCCGACGTCGCGCCGGGCACGACTCCGAGTTAACGCATGAGTTTTCGACACTCGGAAGCGCATGCCGAAAAACGCATGACTTTCCGGTGCCGACCGAAACGTCCGTGCAGAGCCACACGCTACTCTTCATCAAAGCGCTGAACGAGTCGCTTCGGGGCGGTCATGCGCCAGGCTGCAATCAGGGCATGTTGGACAGTCGTCTCTTTGGCATTAGAGAGATGCACCATTGTCCAGCCCCACCGAGGTTTCCGGTGCTCAAATTGTCCGGCGGCCAAACTGCTGCCGACAAAGATTGGGCTCTCGAGCCATCCAACGGTGGCTGTTGCGCGCGTCGGTCCGACACACCGACGCTTGTTGCAACGGCACGACAGCGCCCGGTTATTCTTTCCCTGCAAAGGCGTAAAGGTGCCCCGCCGTACGGACGTAGAGCGTGTCGTCCGCGATGGCCGGCGTGGCCGCGACTCGTTCGCCCAGGGACGGATTCGTCGCCACCACTTGGGGAGTTGCCGCTCCCGCTTTCAGGACCGTGATCGCTCCGTCGTCGAGTGAGGTGAGGTAGATGTGGCCGTTGGCCGCGACGGGGGAGGCGTAGTAGCGGCAGGGCATGCTGTGCACGCCGATCCAGCTTGGCGATCGCCCGCGTGCGATTCAAAGCGGGATACACACCATGCCCACAGGATTTAGTTCATTCTAGGGGCCACCGGCGGGTGGCCCGATTGGCGGCGGTGGGTACGGCCACGCAATAGCATCTAGCCAGGTATCGAGCTGCTGCTTGCCGAACGCTCGACCTGACCGGGATGGCTGCGAGAACGTAATCTGGCCCGACGGAAGGGGTAGTCTGCCGATATTCGTGATTGGGTTGTAGCCCGTTGAGCTCTGAACATCGATCGAGAATTTTTCAATGGAACATCCAACCGAAGGGGCAAATCTCGCAAATGCACGCAGCAGCATCAATGCGGGAACAACATGATTAAACCAATCCTCCGTCGCGTGCGCCCCGTGAAGCTTCGGATATCGGTAAGCTGTGTTACCTAAATGTTCCCAACCGAGTCGCTCGAAGAAGCCTCGTATTCGATTCAGGTCATTAGACGCCGGATTCGTGAGATCGAAGGTAACGATGATCGGCACCGCTCGGCCCTTCGGGCTGGGTCGACATCCAAAGCGAGGATCAAAACTGATCGACGTACTGAACTTCTCTTTTGCCTTTGGCTTGGGCCCATTCTTTCTTTAGTGCCTCGAACAGCTGATTTATCCAATCAACATCGTTGGCCGCGTTTGGCCCCACATAGTCATTGCCGGCTTGGAACGTCTCGAGCCGGAGCTGCATTTCCGGGTGCTCGTCTTCAAAGCCAACCGGGGTCAGATCTTCCGGAACCATTGAAACGCGTACGTCGCCAGTCTTCGCGACCCACAGAACATGGTGACCAGCGCGATCATTTTGCGCATTGATTAATTCGCGAAGTTCCTGGACCGTCGGACCTTTTTCCATGTTCATGCGAATGTCTCCATGTCAGTACCGCGCGGCTGTCACGCCGCGCGAAAGAAGCTAAGTCCATTGTAATCGTCCGCCTGTCAACGGCCAGGGCGCAGCCAGCCGTCGTTTAATTCCTCTGCCACCGGATAAACAAGGAGGTGCACGACGGACATCCGCGCAGGCGACGACCTTGGCGAAAGGGAAATTGGGGCTGCGGCACCTGGAGATCGGATAGAGTTCCCGCGTTACTTTTTCCCCGCAAAGGCGTAGAGGTGCCCCGCCGTGCGGACGTAGAGGGTGTCGTCCGCGATGGCCGGCGTGGCTGCGACTCGTTCGCCCAGGGACGGA
>Ga0308309_10002311_pt1 | contig 11369 bp, 10 predicted proteins | sample HubBroMetageWFT5_FD_192491 | JGI IMG/M metagenome (GOLD analysis project Ga0308309, IMG submission 192491) | Warmed and freeze-thawed soil microbial communities from the Hubbard Brook experimental Forest, New Hampshire - Hubbard Brook CCASE Soil... | ecosystem: Environmental > Terrestrial >... | reverse complement strand
CGGCGGGTGCGGCGGTGCGAGAACGAGACGTTATTGCCGAAGCCCGGCCCCTTGCCGCATACGTCGCAGACGGAAGCCACGGTTCGCTCCATTGAATAGGGTGACGGGACTTTACAGGTAATGCCGACTCCGCTCCGGGCGGATGCTGGCAGCCGTCGAAGCCTACCCGATGCCCCGGCCCGGGCGCGAACCATGCGCGCGAATGTCGGCGCACGCTTCTATGCTGCCTGGTGTGACCACGCTCAGCGAATCGCTGATCCGGGTGCTTGGCCCCAAGACGGGCAAGCCGCTCGAAGCCATCTTCGGCCTGCGCACGGTCGGCGAGCTGCTCCGGCACTACCCGCGCCGTTATTACACCCGCGGCGAGCTGACCGACCTGTCCTCGCTGCGCGAGGGCGACCACGTCACCGTGCTGGCGCGGGTGGTGACGGTGGCCGAGATCCCGCTGCCGCCGGTGCCGGGCAAGGGGCGCCGCAGCCGGCTCGAGGTGATCGTCACCGACGACCGCGCCAAGCTGGTCCTGACCTTCTTCTCCGGGGTGGGCCTGTACCGCCGGGTGCTCAGGCCCGACGTGGTCGGCATGTTCGCTGGGACCGTATCCAGCTTCCGCGGCCGCCGCCAGCTGGTCCACCCGGAGTGCGAGATGCTGCCCGGGGCGCCGCCCAACGCGGACCTGACGCCTGAGCTCGCCGCCGAGTTCGCCGCCGAGATCCTCCCGGTGTACCCGGCCAGCGCCAAGTTCAGCTCGTGGGCGATCGCCAAGTCAGTCAGGACCGTGCTGGACACGCTGGACGCGGGGGAGGACCCGCTCCCGGCCGACGTCAGGCAGCGGTACGAGCTGGCCGACCGGGCCGTGGCGATCCGGGCCATCCACCGGCCGCTCGACCAGGCGGACCTGGCCCGGGCCAGGGACCGGCTTAAGTGGGACGAGGCGTTCACCCTCCAGGCTGCGCTGGCCCAGCGGCGGCTGGCGGCGGCGGCCATGCCGGCCATGCCGCGGCCGCACGCGGTCGGCGGCATGGCCGACGAATTCGACACCCGGCTGCCGTTCACCCTCACGGCCGGGCAGGTCGCCGTCGGCGAGACCATCGCCCACGAGCTGAGCTGCGCCTACCCGATGCACCGGCTGTTGCAGGGCGAGGTCGGCTCGGGCAAGACGGTGATCGCGATCCGGGCGATGCTCCAGGTGGTCGACGCGGGCGGCCAGGCGGCCCTGCTCGCACCGACCGAAGTGCTCGCGCAGCAGCATTACCGGTCGATCACCGACATGCTCGGGCCGCTGGCCCAGGGCGGCCAGCTCGGCGCGGCCGAGCACGCGACCGGCGTCGCCCTGCTCACCGGGTCGGTGGGGGCGGCCGCCCGGCGCGCGGCGCTGGCCGACGTCTTCACCGGCGACGCCGGGATCGTGATCGGCACCCACGCGCTGCTGGAGGAGCAGGTCCAGTTCGCCGACCTTGGCCTGGTGGTCATCGACGAGCAGCACAGGTTCGGCGTGGAGCAGCGCGACGCACTGCGCGCCAAGGCCGCCGATAACCGGCCGCACGTCCTGGTCATGACGGCCACGCCGATCCCCAGGACGGTGGCCATGACCGTCTACGGCGACCTGGAGACCTCCACGCTGACCGAGTTGCCCGCCGGGCGCTCGGCCATCGCCACCCACGTGGTGCCCGCGGCGGACAAGCCGCGGTATCTGGAGCGGGCCTGGGAGCGGGTCCGGGAGGAGGTCGGCCGGGGCCAGCAGGCCTACGTGGTGTGCCCGCGCATCGGCGATGTCCCTGGAGGCCCGGATTCTGACGAGGCGGAGTACCCGGACGAGGACGACTTCGGCGACGTGGACATGGAGGGTGCCATTCCCCGCGGGGTGGCCCCGGGGGGCCGACGGCAGCCGCTGGCCGTGCTCGACGTGGCCGCGACACTAGACGCCGGCCAGCTGGCCGGCCTGCGGCTCGGCATCCTGCACGGCAGGCTGCACCCGGAGGAGAAGGACCGGGTGATGCGGGAGTTCTCGGCGGGCCAGATCGATGTCCTGGTCGCGACCACGGTGATCGAGGTCGGCGTCGATGTGCCGAACGCTACCGTGATGGTCATCATGGACGCCGAGCGGTTCGGCGTGTCCCAGCTGCACCAGCTCCGCGGCCGGGTCGGCCGCGGGACCGTGGCGGGCCTGTGCCTGCTGGTCAGCGAGGCGCCGCCGGCCAGCCCGGCGCGGGAGCGGCTCGACGCGGTGGCCGCCACCCTGGACGGGTTCAAGCTGTCCCGGCTGGACCTCGAGCAGCGCCGGGAAGGCGACGTCCTCGGCGCCGCGCAGGCCGGCCGCCAGTCCAGCCTGAAGCTGCTCCGGCTGCTCAAGGACGAGAACCTGATCGGCCTGGCCAGGCAGGAGGCGAGCGCGGTGGTCTCGGCCGACCCGCAGCTCACCGCCCACCCCGCCCTGCGCGCCGCGATCGACGAACTGTTCGGCGTTCAGGCCGAGTACCTCGACAAGACCTAGGACCAGTCGGGGCGGACCAGGCCGGCCTGGTAGGCGAAGACGACCAGCTGGGCGCGGTCCCTGGCCTGGAGCTTGGTCATCGCCCGCGCGGCGTGCGTCTTCGCCGTGGACGGGCTCACGTAGATCTTCCGGGCGATCTGCTCGTTGGACAGCCCGAGCGCGATCAAGACGACGACTTCGCGCTCCCGCGGGGTCAGCTCGTCCAGGCCGGGGAGGCTCCGCCCCTCCCGGGTGCGGGCGGCGAACTCGGCGATGAGGCGCCTGGTGACCGTGGGCGCCAGCAGCGCGCCTCCGCCGGCTACCACCCGGACCGCCCGGATCAGCTCCGCGGCGTCGGTGTCCTTGACCAGGAACCCGGCGGCCCCGGCCCGCAGCCCCTCGAAGACGTACTCGTCGAGCTCGAAGGTGGTCAGGATGACGACGTGGACGCAGGCCAGGTCCGGCCGGGCGGCGATCCGCCGCACCGCCTCGATACCGTCGAGCACCGGCATGCGGATATCCATCAGCAGCACGTCCGGCCTGCGCTGCTCGGCGACCCGGACGGCCTGCTGCCCGTCGGCGGCCTCGCCCACCACCTCGATATCGTCCTCGGCATCAAGCAGCGCGGCGAATCCGGCCCGGACCAGCTCCTGGTCATCGGCCAGCGCGACCCGGATCATGACTCGCTCCCTTCGACCGGCAGCCTGGCCCTGACCTCGAAGCCGCCTTCCGGCCGCGGGCCGGCCTGCAGCGTGCCCCCGAGGACCTTGGCCCGTTCGGTCATGCCGGCGATTCCGTTGCCCGGGCCGCCGCCCCGGTCAGCTGGCCGGGGCATGCCGTCGTCGTCTACCTCGACGATCAGGGCGCCATCACGGTGCCTGACGCGCACCGTGGCCACCCGGCCCCCGGAGTGCCTGGCGCTGTTGGTGAGGGCCTCCTGAACGATCCGGTAGGCGGCGAGGTCCACATCGGCGGGCAGCGGCCGCTCGAGGTCCGCCACGTCGATGTGCACCGCGAGCCCGGCGGCCGCCGCGCTGTCCGCCAGGTCACCGAGACGGGCCAGGCCCGGGCTCGGCGCCCGCGGCGCGCTCTCGTCGATGTCCCGCAGTACGCCGAGCACCGAGCGCAGCTCAACCAGCGCCTGCTTGCTCACGTCGTTGATGGTCGTCAGGGCCGACCTGGCGCGTTCCGGCTGGCGGTCCATCAGGTGCAGGGCCGTGTTCGCCTGGACGTTGATGACCGAGATGTTGTGCGCCACCACATCGTGCAGGTCCCTGGCCATCCTCATCCGCTCCTCGCTGGCTCGCCTGCGGAGCTCCTCCTCCCGGCTCTGCTGCAGGGCGGCGGCCCGCTGGCTCCTGCTGCGGATCAGCTCGGCGGCGGACAGCAAGAACATCAGCCCGGCCGCCAGCCCGAGCGCGAACGCGGTCGAGGGGTGCCCCGACTGGCCGATCAGCCAGGGCCACACGGATGCGGTGTAGCCGATGACCAGCGATGCGATCGCAGCCGCCCGCTTCCTGGCGAGCACCGCGTTGAAGAAGGCCACGATCAGCGCGAGATAAATGACCTGCGCGTTCTCCCCGGCCGCCCACAGCGTCGTGACGAGGGTGACGGCCAGGACGCCGACCGGGTAGCGACGGCGGGCTAGCAGCGACGCGCCGCCGATCGCGAGCAGGACGTAGGCCAGGGGGTCGGCGGAACCGTGGCCAGGGTGCCATCTCTGGCCCGCGTACGTCCCGCCGACCTGGATCGCGGTCACCGCCACCGCGATCGCCACATCGACCGCCCAGCGCCGGGCGGCATCGGCGCGTGGCCGGGCACCGGGTTCGCGCCGTCCGTGCTCGGACTCCTGAGGTCTGGTCATCATTGGCAATAACGGTACGCGCCAGGTCACCGGGAGGCGTCGGCCCTGAGGCGACATCCACATGCCCCCGCCTACCTCCGGCGATGCATCTCGGGTGCCGGTCGCTACCGCGTAGGACGACGTGAAACGGTCCGGATGGCGGACGACGCCGCGGTGGCCGCCCAGGCACGCTGAGGGCAGCACATGCGGCGGGCATGAGCTGCGAGCGCTCCGGAAGGAGAGATTCATGCCAGTGATCGAGGTACGCGGCCTGACCAAGCGATTCGGCCAGGTGTTGGCGGTCGATCGGATGAGCTTCGAGGTCGAGCAAGGCACCGTGACCGGTTTCCTTGGCTCGAACGGGGCCGGGAAGACGACCACGCTGCGGATGCTGCTCGGCTTGATACGGCCAGACGCGGGCACGGCGACCATCAACGGCCGGCCTTACCGGGATCTGGAGGATCCGCTGCACCAGGTCGGTGCGGTCCTGGAGGCGTCCAGCTTCCATCCAGGCCGGACGGCCCGTAACCACCTGCGAATTCAGGCCCTGGTGGGTCAGGCAGACCCGTCGCGGATCGACGACGTGCTCGGGCTCGTCGAGCTCGGCGGCGCCGCCGACCGCCGGGTCGGCGGGTTCTCGCTCGGCATGCGCCAGCGCCTGGGCCTGGCCACCGCGCTGCTCACCGATCCGGATCTGCTGATCCTGGACGAGCCGGCCAACGGCCTTGACCCAGAAGGAGTTCGCTGGCTGCGTGACCTGCTGCGCGGCCTGGCCGCCGAGGGCAGCACCGTCCTGGTGTCCAGCCATATCCTCGCCGAGGTCGCCCAGACGGTGGACTCGGTGGTGATTCTCGACCGCGGGCACCTCGTCACCCAGTCGTCGCTGGCGGAGCTGACCGCGGGCGGGACCATCGACCTTGAGGAGGCCTTCCTCAAACTCACATCCGGCTCGACCGGCCAGCCAAACCGGCGCGTCAGACCAGCTCAGGAGGTGTCACGATGACCCGGCTGATCCGTGTTGAGCTGCTTAAGCTCCGCACCACCCGGCTGACCTACGGCTTGCTCGCCACCGCCGCGGCGCTCACCGCGTTGTTCGCGGTGATCGAGGCGGCCAGGGCCGGGTCGGGAAACGGAATCGGACCGCTGTCCACCGCGTCGGGCCTCAACGCCGTGATCACCGCGGGCGTGTGGGCCCTGGCGCTGGCTACGGTCATGGGGGTGACGGTCTCCAGCGGGGAGTTCCGTCACTCCACGGCCACGCTTACCTATCTCGCCACGCCGCACCGGGGGCGCGTCCTGACCGCCAAGGCGGCCGCGGGCGCATGCGCTGGGGCCGTGTTCGGCCTGGTCGGCTACGCCATAGCCCTCGGCGTCGGCCTGATCTTCGCCACCGCCCGCGGGTACCACGTGGCCATCGGGGACGCCACGCTGGCCAGGTACGCGATTGGCCACATCGTCGGCACCGCCCTGCTGGCCGCGATCGGGGTCGGCGTTGGCTCGCTGGTCCGTTCCCAGCTAGCCGGGGTCATCAGCGTCTTTGCCTGGACGATCGTGATCGAGTCGCTGCTCGGCGGGCTGTTCACGTCCATCCGTCCCTACCTGCCCTATACGGCGGCCTCGACCCTGTCGGGCTCAACGCTGGGCGGCTCGGCGTTCGGGCCCGCTCATGGCCTGTCCGGCGGTACCCCGCTCCCGTTCGCGGCCGCCGCGGCGCTGCTCGCGGGCCTGGCCCTCGTTTTCTGCGCGGTGGCCGCCCGGACCACGGTGCGACGCGATGTCACCTGACCTCCAGGCGGGCCCGCCGGCCCGCGGCTCCGTCATCGAGAACCCGCTGAGCGGCGAGCGGATCACGATCCTCGCCCCGGGGCCGCGGGCGGACGGCAGCGTGCTCGAGTGGGAACTGGTCCTCGCCCCGGGCGGGCGGGTGCCGAGCAGCCACGCGCACCCGCGGCAGGAGGAGTCCTTCACCGTGCTCGCCGGTCAGATGAGGTTCCGGATCGCCGGCCGGCGGGTGCTCGCGGGTCCCGGCGACACGGTGCGAGTCCCGCCGGGCACGGTGCATCACTTCGCCAATGCCGGCCCCGAGCCGGCCCGGGTCGCCGTGCAGACCAAGCCGGCACTGAGCATGCAGGAGCTGCTGGAAACCGCCGCGGCCATGGCCCGGGCCCAGCACGCGGCGGCCCGGCGGCTGCCCCGGCCGCTCGAGCTGGCGCTGTTCATGCGTGACTTCGAGCGCGAGGTGCGAGCGCCGTACCTCCCGGCCGCGCTGGTCGGCGCCGTCACTCGCCCGCTGGCCTGGCTGGCCAGGCGCGGGGGGCTCGACGCGGGCTACCGCAGGCTGCGCGAACCCGATGCCGGTCGGGCCGCTCCCGCTCCCGCCCTTGGGGCCAGCCGTCAGCCCGCCAGCTGACCGCGCCCGGCGCGAAGGAAGGATCACCGATGACGGCGGTCGAGGTCATGCACCTGGTCAAGCGGTACCGGGGCGCCCGGCACAACGCGGTCGACGACATCAGCTTCGAGGTGTCGGCCGGCCAGCTCTTCTGCCTGCTCGGGCCCAACGGGGCCGGGAAGACGACCACGGTGTCCATCCTCACCACCACCCTGGCCCCGACCTCAGGCCGGGTCCGGATCGCCGGCCGTGACCTGTCGGCCGAACAGGGAGGCGTCCGCCGGGAACTCGGCATCGTCTTCCAGCAGCCGTCACTCGACCTCAACCTGACGGCCGAGGAGAACATCAGGCTGCACGCGGTGCTCTACGGGCTCTACCCGTGGCGGCCGACGTACCGCATGATGCCAGCCGGCTACCGGCGCCAGGTCCAGGAGGTGGCCGGCGTCCTTGACCTGTCCGACATCCTGGAGCAGCGGGCCCGGGCCCTGTCCGGCGGCCTGCGGCGCAGGCTGGAAATCGTGCGGGCCCTGATGCACCGGCCCGGCGTGCTGTTCCTGGACGAGCCGACCGCAGGCCTGGACCCGGAGAGCAGGCGCAGCCTGTGGGCTTACCTGTGGCAGGCCCGGGCCACGTTCGGCACCACCGTGTTCCTGACCACGCATTACCTGGAGGAAGCAGAGGCCGCCGACGCGGTATGCGTGCTGGCCCGGGGCCGGATCATCGAGCGCGGCCGCCCGGCCGAGGTCAAGGCGCGGCAGCTGAGCACCACGCTGGAAGACGCCTACCTGCTGCTGCTCGAGCAGGCCAGGGCCGATCCCGGCCCGCGAGCCGGCCCATGAGGAGCCGGGTGAGCACCCGGCCGGCCCCGAGAAGCGTCGGCGCCCCCGCGGTGCTGGCCGGCCTGTCGCATGAGCTGTCCGGGCTGGCGATCATCGCCCAGCGTGACGTGATCAAGCTGCTGCGCGACCACCCGCGGCTGGCCGTCAACCTGGCGTTTCCCATCCTGCTCATCGGCGGCCTGGGCAGCATCCTGCAGCCCACCGTGGGCCGCGTCACCGGCCTCAACGCGGTGACGCTGGCGTTTACCGGGGTGCTCGCGGCCAGCCTGTTCCAGTCCGCCGCGGCCGGCATGATCTCGATCGTCGAGGACCGGGAGAACGATTTTTCCCGCGAGCTATTCGTCACCCCGGTGACCCGGCTGACGCTGGTCGCGGGGAAGGTGGCGGGGGAGACCCTGGTCGCGCTGTGCCAGGGGGTCTTCATCACGCTGGCCGCGGTGGCGTTCGGGGTCCGGATGTCAGCGGGCCAGCTGGCGATGCTGGTCGCGCCCGGCCTGGCCTGCTGCCTGCTGGGCGGCGCGTTCGGGCTGGCCACGATCGCGGTGCTGCCCAATCAGCGCTCCGCGATGCAGATCTTCCAGTTCCTGATCATTCCGCAGTACGTGCTCAGCGGCGTGCTGGTGCCGCTGACCGGCCATCCCACCTACCTGGACGTCATCGGCTGGGCCATGCCGATGCGGTACGCGGTCGAGCTGACCCGGGCGGCGTTCTACGCCGGGACTCCGGGCTACCATCAGGTGGTGACCGCGGGCCCGGCGTTTGACGTACTGGCCATCGCCGGGCTGACCGCCGTCTTCATGACCGCCGGAGCACTGGTCTTTGACTACCGGGAACGGACCCGCTGACGCACCCTGGACGAACCCGCTGACGTCAGGCGCGTTCTAGCACGCGGGCGAAGGCCCGCAGGTAGCGCGGATCGCCCTGCTGCTGGCGCAGGATCCAGTACTCGGCGCCCCAGAACAGGTACGCGTCAAGCGCCGCGCCGCCGCGGGCGTTCCACCGCATGCACTGGCTGTAGTTCCCGATCACGTGCTCGGGCAGGCAGCTGTACATGGCCCGGTCCCGCGGACTGGGCGGCGTCGTGACCGCTTCCCACGGTTCCGCCTGCCCCTCGACGATCATGAGCCGCTGTCCGCCCGCGGCCGCCCAGTGCAGCAGCTCTCGCCGCCGGCCCAGGGCGGTGATGCGGCCGGCCAGGTAGACCGACCACCCGGCCCCGGCCACCAGCGCGTGCCTCGGGTAGAAATCGACGCCCACGATGTCGGCCAGTTGCTGCGCGACCGCCAGCGAATCGCCCTGGTCACGGGTGCGCCACCACTGCTGCATCCGCACCGGTGCGGAGGTCGGCAGGAAGCCGTTCATCATGACCGGCCGGGTCGGGTCGGCCGCGCGCACCGCCGCGACCTCTTGGCGCACGAAGGTGGCCGCCAGGCGCCATGAGTGCTCCATGCCGAGCGGGTCGACGGCATCGTGCTCAACCTGCCACGCCACGATCGCCTCGCGGCCGCGGTACCGTTCCACGATGCGCGCCGCGAATGCCGTGCCTGCGTCAAGCAACGACGGGTGAGCCGCGGGCTCGACCAGGGTGCCCTCGCGCAGTGGCTCGGGCAGATGGTGGCCGGGAACGAAGAACTCCGGGTAGCCGAACGTCTTCACCGGGCCGACGCACAAGATGATCTGTTTTCCTGCTTGCTCGGCGGCGTCAACCTGCCTGTCGAGCTCTCCGGTGTCGAAGCGGCCGGGGCTGTCCTCGATGCGGTCCCAGTAGGCGCCCAGCCTGATCAGCTGGAACGGGTAGCCCAGGAGCGCGGTCAGGGTGGCCATGGGATCAAGGCCGAGGGCCTCGGCCTGCAGGGGCCGGAAGCTGATGCCGAGCCGCGCCCGGCCGCGCGGCTCGACGGGCACCTGCTGCCAGCGGTCAGTGAGCGGGCGCGCGGCTCGCGCGACCCGGATTTGCCCGGCGACTTCCGCGAGGGCGCCGGCCGCGGCGGCCGCGCTAGCCGTGAGCGCGGCCCGGCGCAGCGCTCGTGCCGTGCCTCGGGCCGCGGCTCGTTCGGCGTCATCCATGCCGGCCCGCCTTCATGTCGCTGACGCTGGCCAGCAATGCGGCCACCCCGGCCGCGGCGCCCGGCCTGCCCAGCCCGGCCGACGCCGCGCGCATCGCGTCCAGGGCCGCCGGATTCCGGCACAACTCGCCGAGCTCCCGGATCATCTGCCGTCGCCGCGGCGCGTGCCGGCCGGCACCGGCAGCCGTGACGAAGCGCGCATTTCCTTTCTCCTGGCCCGGCAGGTGCGAGGTAAGCAGGAGCGGTGCGCCGCAGCAGGCGGCCTCGGCGATCGTGCCCGGCCCGGCCTTGGCGATGACCACGTCGGCGCAGCGCAGCCAGTCGGACATGTTGTCCACGAACCCCAGGACCTTCAGCCGCCCGCCGGCCCGGCCGGCCCGCCTGGCGAGCCTGCGCTGCAAGCGGAGGTTACGGCCGCAGACGGCAACGACGTCGATGTCATCGGACGACCTGATGATGGCGGCAGCGCGCCTGGCCATGCCACCTGAGCCCTCGCCCCCGCCCGTGAGTACAGCCAGGAAACGCCGCTCGTTCACGCCTAGCGACCGGCGCAGGGCGGCCCGCTCGCCGTCGGGCGGCGGGCCACTCCAAAAGCCGGAGGTCACTGGGAGCCCGGTTTCCACGCACCGGTCCGCATCGAGCCCGTCGACGCGGCACCGCCGTCGCACGGCGGCGGACGGCACGGCCATTCGGTCGGCCCGGCCCAGCCGCCATGCCGCGTGCGACGTGACCAGGTCGGTGACCACGGTCACTACGGAGACATCCCAGGCTTGCCGCCGGCGGGCCCTGACCGCCGCGCCGCCGGTGAGCGGATGGAACGACACGATGGCCGCCGGCTCGTGCGCTGACACCGCATCAGCCACCGGGCGCTCGGCGAGAGTCAGCAGCGTCCGCTGTAGCAGCAGCATCACGCACCGGGAATCGCAGGCGTGGTAAACGGCTCCCCACGCCCACGGAGCGAGGCGGATGACCGGACCGTAGAGACTCGTGACCCACCGGAGCACCCGCGAGGAGCCCGGCCCAGCGAGCGGGTCGCAAAGCACCGGATCGAACCGGCCCGGGTACGCCTCCTCAAGCGCCTCGCTGACCGCCTGCGCCGCGCTGCGATGCCCCCCGCCGGTGTCAGCGAAGAGAAAAAGCAGCGGCACGCGTGCTGCCAGTATCCGAGTGGTTCCCGCAGGCGTCGCGACGCCTGCGGGAGGCGGCTCAGCCACCTGGGGAGCCGGCCGAGAATCGATCAACACCATGAGTTCATCGTCACCGCGCACCGGAGTGCTGTCGTCAGCTCCGAGGACCGTTCGGACTGCCTTCCGGGACGACTCCGCGCGGCACGGCCTACGTCATCTGGAGTAGAAGCCAGCCGAAGCCAGCCGGCGAACACCACGGGGCAACGCCCGGCATACGGAGGTCATGAGCGGAGCGTACCGGCCTTTCGCGTGACGGCCCGGCCGCGGCCGTCCAGTAGCGGCGTGACGCCCCCATACGGCTACGCCGGGCCTCCCGGACTCGCCTGCGGGGAGTACGCGCAGCCGGTCCGGCTGCGCCGCCAGGCCAGCCCAGAAGGGCCCTGAAGCTGACGACTCCGAGCATCCTGGCCACGCAGGATTGATCGCACGCAGCCAGATCCCGGCTGTGACATCGAGGGCGCGGCGAGGACTCGCCGCTGAAGGGGAAGCAGCATGAACACCGTAATCCAGCCCGACGTTATCCGGGTCGAAGAGCGGGCATACAGTGACCGGCTGCGCCGGGCGCAGGCCGAGAC
>Ga0308309_10002308_pt1 | contig 11380 bp, 9 predicted proteins | sample HubBroMetageWFT5_FD_192491 | JGI IMG/M metagenome (GOLD analysis project Ga0308309, IMG submission 192491) | Warmed and freeze-thawed soil microbial communities from the Hubbard Brook experimental Forest, New Hampshire - Hubbard Brook CCASE Soil... | ecosystem: Environmental > Terrestrial > Soil... | reverse complement strand
CCATAATTGATAATTTTGCGCGCCGACAGTGGGATCACGAACTTGGAGCGGAAACGCTAACTCCAATCCGTCCCCTGGCTGAAAGACTGAGGGTTTGGCGGGCAGTTACCGGCAATACCATCGAGCTTTTTGTCGGCGATGTGACGGACTACGATTTTCTGGCCGCAACGATCAGAGAATTAGAACCGGAGGCGGTCGTCCATTTTGCTGAGCAACGGTCCGCACCGTACTCGATGATCGACCGCAACCACGCCGTTTTCACACAGGTGAACAATGTTGTTGGAACCCTGAATCTGCTTTTCGCCATTCGGGAATTCGCTCCCGACTGTCACCTAGTGAAGCTTGGAACGATGGGTGAGTACGGTACGCCGAATATCGATATCGAAGAGGGCTACATAAAGATTGAACACAACGGTCGCTCGGACGTGGTGCCATATCCGAAGCAACCGGGCTCTTTTTATCACCTCTCCAAAGTGCACGACAGCCACAACATCATGTTTTCCTGCAAAGTCTGGGGATTACGGGCCACCGATTTAAATCAGGGAATTGTCTATGGAACGATCACTGATGCAGCGACCTTGGATGACACGTTCGTTAACCGTTTTGATTACGATGAAATATTTGGAACGGTGCTGAACCGCTTCTGTGTGCAAGCAGCCGTCGGACATCCGCTTACCGTCTACGGTAAGGGCGGCCAAACCCGAGGTTTTCTGGACATTCGAGATACGGTGCATTGCATCGAGATTGCATGCCTGAACCCCGCCGACCTTGGTGAATGCCGTGTATTCAATCAGTTTACCGAGCAATTCTCGGTATTGGAAATTGCCGAAATGGTGAAAAAGGCCGGAAAGAAACTGGGCCTTTCGGTCGAAATCAATCATTTATCAGATCCGCGGGTCGAAGCGGAGGAACACTACTACAACGCTAAACATTCAAAGCTTCTCGATCTTGGTTTGGAGCCCCATTTTCTCTCGGATTCCCTGTTTGACTCACTCTTGAACGTTGCTCTGAAATACAGGGATCGGATCGATACGTCCCTCATTCAGCCGCGTGTGAACTGGCGGCGTACCCGCAACGAACTTCGCAGCCAAGAGCGCGACACTCAGTACTCTGACATTCTTCGCTGAGGGTGTGAACATTTGTGTGGAATCGCCGGATTTACTAGCGAAAATTGGAATCCCGATCCCGACCGCATTCGAAAGGCCGCCGCGACCCTGATTCATCGCGGGCCGGACGAACAGGAGGTCTTCCGATCACAATTCTGTTCGATGGGCGCAACTCGTCTGAAAATTATCGACCTCGATTCTCAGGCTGAGAATATTTTCAAACTAAATGCAAAGCCTATCGCCTGCATTGTTCTTCCGACTTACAACGAGGCATCCAACCTAAAGGAATTACTCCCTCGAATTTTCGAGCAGCAGCAACGCATTTTTTCCCACCAATTACACGTCCTGGTGGTGGACGATAACTCGCCCGATGGTACGGCGCTGGTAGTGGAACAATTTCGCGAGCGCTACCCATTTCTTCACATCATCCACGGAGAAAAAAAGGGCCTTGGTGATGCTTACAAAAGAGGGATTCGTCACGCAATGGATCTCTTCAATCCAGAATTAATTCTAAGTATGGATGCCGACCTGCAACACGATCCCGTTTTATTGCCGCAAATGATTGAGGCATGCAGCCAGGGATACACGTTAGTCATCGGGTCCCGCTACGTGCACGGCGCGCGCGTTCTGAATTTTTCGGGGTGGCGCACCCTTCTCAGCCACACAGGTAATTCCATGATTCGCTGGGCTGGAGACCTAAAAATACAGGATTGCACTTCTGGATATCGTGCGATCCGGCGCGAGTTGCTGCTCACTTGTGACCTCGAAGAACTGTCCACACGCGGCTATTCGTTCTTGTCTGCGTTGTTATGCCAATTGATTTGGAATGGCGCGCGTGTACTCGAACTTCCGATCACCTTTGGAGTGCGGGGCCATGGGAAATCCAAGTTAGCGATCCGCGACCAAGCGGAGTTCCTCGGTCGCGTTACAAGAATATTTTTTCTCCGCAGGCAAGTGACGTCGGCCACGGACGCTGAAAGAGTAAAGTAGTTTTTTTGCGAAACTTTGGGAGGCCAAGGGAGTCGCGATGAAACGTGCCCTCGTTACCGGAATCTCCGGCCAGGACGGATCTTATCTGGCAGAATATTTGCTGGAATTAGGCTATCAAGTTTTCGGGATCGTCAGGCGCGAACCCGGAACCATGCGCTGGCTGGAGGGCATCCGCGATCGCGTTGAACTTCTCTATGGTGACTTACGCGATTCCCAATCGTTGGAAGTTGCGTTCTACAAATCCTGGCCGGATGAGGTTTACAATCTCGCGGGTCAGGTGTTTGTGCCGACGAGTTGGGAGACTCCGGCGGAAACGTTCGATATTAACGTCGGCGGCCTGACTCGCATCCTGTCGCTCGTAGAGCGCCGCAAAATCGACACGCGCGTATATCAGGCATCGAGCTCCGAGATGTACGGAAACGCGAACGGAACTTGCAGCGAGAAAACGCCGTTTAACCCGACCTCCCCATATGGCATCTCCAAAATGGCTGCGCACAGGCTGGTGGAAGCCTATCGCGCGCGTGGAGTATATAGCGTGGGAGGAATTCTTTTTAATCACGAATCGCCGCGCCGCGGACCTGAAATGGTAACGCGCAAAATCACCCGAGCGGCAGCCGGCTGGGCTGCAGGTGACAACACAAAATTAAAACTCGGAAACTTGGAAGCGCGGCGCGATTGGGGCTTTGCGGCAGATTACGTGATAGCAATGCACGCCATGCTCCAACAACCGACGCCCAAGGATTATGTAGTTGGAACCGGCGAATCTCACAGTGTCGCCGAATTTGTAAATCTGGTGCTGGCGGAACTCCAAAATCTCTTCGATGGAAAATTTGTAAACGCGAAGCTCGAAGATTTTGTCGAAATAGATCAGCGTTTGCTGCGAACGGGCGAGATACACGATTTGCGCGCCGACGCCAATCTGGCTCGCATGGAACTACACTGGCATCCGAAAGTTGATTTCAAAACACTCGTAAAGCAAATGGTTCACGCGGACATCGCAGCGAGCACGACAACAAAATTTTCTATCGCCGCCGGCGTTCAATAAATGGGGTTCGTTAACCAGGCGGAGGCCGCGCGTTCGTATTCGATTCCCCGCAAAGATTGGCTGGTATTGTGCAATCTTGCCTTATTTGGACTGATAACGGCCGTCTGCCCGACCGTTCGTGCGTTCTATCACTTCGAAATAAATTACGTCGACGGCTGGAATGTTTACAATGCGCTGAAAGTAGCGGAGCACATCCCGCTCTACGGCGCAAAGTACGCGTGGACCACGGTAAACTACCCGGCCCTTTCCTTTTACATCGTCGCTTACCTTTCGCGCTTCACGCATGGTTACCTGCTCGCTGGGCGCTTGTTATCGCTCTTTTCTCTGGGAATTTCCTGCGTTTTGATCGGACTTATCATACGGAAGCTAACCTCCGACTTTGGCGCGGCATTTTTCGGAGGCTTTTTCTGCGTGACTCTTTTCTGCACTGTGGCCACACGCTATGTGGGGATGGCTGACCCTCAGATGTTTGCGCAGGTATTTTTTTTGAGTGGACTACTGTTGTATGTAGCAGCCCCGCCTACGCTCGGGCGCTTGGCGCTTATCGCTGTTCTTTTCATAGTGGGCGGCAACATCAAGCACAACCTTCTCGAATTCCCGCTAGCCGTGTTCATAGACCTGTGTATTGCGTCGCGCCGGAAAGCTACAGCCTTTGCTCTCTTCTCAGCCGTGCTTCTCTGCGCCTCGATCGCGCTTAACATTAAATACGGCGGCCCCTATTTCATCGCTAACCTGCTCAGCCCGCGCGAGTACTCCGTCTTTGGCGGCATCATTGATTTCCTGGCCAATTACTGGCCGATTCTGTTACCGTTCGTCGCATCTTGTATCTGGGTGAAAAAGAATTGGCGAGACGGAACGCGGCAGCTGATCTGTATTTTCTTCATTGTGTCATTGCTGCTCGACGTAAGCGCTGCCGGAGGCGTAGGAGTTTCCATCAACGCGTACTTCGGTAATTTTCTCGCAAGCTCTATCATCATGGGGATGATTCTTCATGACGCATGGCAGTCTTCGGCCATCTTTTTTATCTCAAACCCACTGTGGCGACGCCGAGTTCCGGTGATTCTGTTTGCGTCTTTATCGCTACCTTTCGCCCTATCAGGATATTTCTTGTTTTGGGATGGACTGAAGAAAATGCCCGAGCAGCAGAAGAAATTTGACGAAGAGACGTCTTTCCTCCGGGCCCAACCTAGCCCAGTCATCTGCGAGAGCCTTCTGCGCTGCTATTACGCCGGCAAAACCCAGGTCTTCGAGCCTTTTAATAGCACCAGGCTAGTGCGCTTTCACAAATTAGACAGCGCAGAAATCGTGCAAAACATCGCAACCCATCAGTACGGCGCTATTCAACTGGATGGACGTGTGGAATCTTTTGAGCGTCCGAATGAGCGATTCCCTAGCGACGTTCTGGATGCAATTCGGCAAGATTATGTAATTTCGGTTGACGATCCCGGTTGTGCGATTTACATCCCCAAAAATCGTCGATAAGTCACTTGGCATCTAGGAGACAGAAAATCGTTCCGGAACTGAATGGGCCGCCGATAATTGTGCCTGATAGCTCGTGACCCTGATTAACGTACGTCGAGACATGCCCTCCGCTCCCGCCAGAAGGAGAAACGATGCCTTATAAGATAGCGGGAATCGATGTGCATAAAAGAATGCTGCACGTGGTCGTCTCCGATGTCGAAGTCGACGGGGAGTATGAGTTCACGCGGCGGGTGTTTGGCAACTATCCCGAAGCACTACGCTCACTCGCCGCGTGGCTGGTTCAACAACAGGTCGAGGAAGTGGTGATGGAATCAACCGCCCAATATTGGAAACCAGTTTGGGGAGCATTGGAACGGTACTGGAGACCGATCTGCGGGACGCGAGAAAGCGCAAGGCGGCGGTCTGGAACACTGCATCTGGCACAGGCGCTGTCGAACCGCGCCCACACGAGGATCAAGTCAAGCGGTTGGCGGAGGTGCCCGGCCTGAGCGTGGATTCGGCGCAGCAGATCATTGCCGAAGTAGGTGCCACCGCATCAACTTTTCCTTCCGAGAGGCATCTCTCCTCCTGGGTAGGTGCATGTCCCGGTGACGAGGAGAGCGCGGAAGTGAACTACAGCCGCCGATCCCCACAGGGCAACCGTCATATGCGACGCATTCTGAATCAAGCGGCCAATGCGGCGGTCAAGCACAAAGGAAGCATCTTCCAGATTCTCTATCGCCGCTATGTGCCGCGCATGGGGCAAAATCAAACCATTGGGATAATTGCCCACAAACTTTGTCGCTTGATCTGGAAAATACTGCACCTTGGAGCCCACTATCAGGAACAAGGCCCACAAGTCAACAAAACATGCAAACAGAAGCGCACTCAAAGAATGATCCGAAACCTCCGAAAACTCGGCTACCGGGTCGAATTGACTTCTGAATCAGTGCCCCCAGCATAGCTGGATTTTCGACCCTGTTTGTGGTTTCAGATGTTGGGCCTCGAAGCGTGCTCCTTTCTTCCAAATAATTAAGGTGATGGAGGCGATCTTCCACGCTAGAGTCAGACGCGCCATCTCCGGTCGCATGCCCTGGGCCACCAGCGCATGGTAATACTCCTGAAACGGAGCGGCTTTGGCAGCGGCTACGGTGGCCACTCCTTATATCAGATGGTGTTGCATCGACCGGTTGAGACCACCGCGTTAATCCGGACTTACGCACCATTTCCCCATGATACAAACTCCAGATCTTCATAGTCCGGTTCGGAAGTGTGCGCTCTAGACTTAGCGGCCGACCCAAGCGAGGCCGTCGGGTCCTTGCCCAGCTTCAATGCGACCTACAACTTCGAGCGAATGCAAATCGATCACGGCAACGTACCCGTCAGGTGAGCAGGCCACGTAGGCGCGCGATCCGTCGGGTTGCATGAGAATTCCGGCAGCGCCATCTCCCACTTTTATACTCTTCAACTCTTTTCGGGTGCCCCTTTCGAAAACGGCGACATCAGGCTTGCTAAGGCTCGAAACAAACGTCAGCTTGCCATCTGGAGTAAACTTCAGCCGATTCGCTCCCTTCACATTGGCGGCCAAAGTGTCGATGACCTTTTTGCTCGCCACATCAATAATAGAGATTGTCCCGTCGTCGGCGTTGGCCACCCAGATTTCCTTGCCATCGGGAGATACGTCAAATCCTTCCGACCCGCGACCGACAGGAACAACAGTTTCGCTCCAGTCTCCACTCGACGGACCCGTCGCCGCACCACCGCCGATCTTTTCAAGGACGCTGGCGCTCGCGGAACTGACGTTTGTTGTGACAATTTGGTTAAGGCCGGGAAAAACGTAGATCATGTGAGTGCGGTTTTGTCCGGTACCCATCATCCAATCGATTTTCTTTGTTAAGGGATCGTAGCTGCCGATCGCCTTGGCAGCCTCAGCCGTAAACCATACTCTGCCGCCTACGAACGCCAGTCCGTGCGGGCCGCGCAGTGCGCCAAGATCGATGGTCGGTAAAACTCTTTTCGCCGGGAGATCAACCACAGTGAGCGTGTTGTATAAGCCGCCGCCGTAGTTAGAGATGTATGCAGTCGTTCCGTCAGTCGAGGCAATCACTTCGTGTGGATCAGGACCGACGAGCAATTGGGCGGTTACCTTCAGGCTGACAGGGTTGACGATAAGAAGTGTGTTGTCCTCATTGGCAAGGATTAGCAGAGCACTTTCTGGAGCAGTTTGTGCATCGAGACCGCGTGCTCTCATCAATAAGACGACGAGAATGAACAACAATGTTTTGATCTTCATGACTATTAGTCTAGGATCTCCTCTCTGGACCCGAATCGTACGATGCACCAATCCTTAGTGATACCAACGCTTTAAGGATTCGCGCGTGAATACTCTCCTCGGTACACGACATTCCAAGTCGCCCCGTTGTCGTTAGATTTTTCCCAGGTCTGCTCGACCCTGTTCGAATTCAGCCGAGTTACCTTTACTCGGTTCAATATGCTTTCTCCCTTGGGTCCGTGACTTGAGCCTTCAAACTCCGCTGTGCCGGATGCGACCATGCCAGAGGTGAACACATGAACCCGACCCTCGTTGTCGGCGAACATCCCGTACCAGCTCTTGTCGTCCGCACTGTACCCAAAAACGTTCTGACCGTAGTGGCCCCTTCCACCGTCCCAGTTCTCGACGACGAGGCACTTGTCCAGTGATAGACTGACCGTGCTGTGCGCATTCCCCGATGAACCCTCGGCACCGACCTTCCAATCGCCGAGCCAATAATCAAGTTGCCGATTTGCCGAATTCGCAGCGCACGAACCGGCATCAGTGGCAGCAAAACCGCTTGTTGCGAACCCCAAGCCGAACAGAACGGCGAGAAAGATGGATTTCGAAGCGCTACGCTTGACAATCAGGATTAGTTTGGTCATGTAACTCCTCCACAGATCGAATCATCACTGCTGGTTCGTTTGCTCTCCAATTCGCGTTTTGAATGGCGCAGCAAGTGGTTATCGAGCGCGGAATCGGAAAGCGTGCGAGTTCTTTTGCACTTCCAACACTTCAAAACCCGCACTCTCCAATCGTGCACCGAAAGTATCGGGATTTACGGGTACAACGTCTCGCCGATATGAATGATCCTCAGCGCGACCACGCTGCGCCAACGATCAGAACGGCAGAGCCATCGATGAATGCAATTCATATTCGAAAGGCTCCCGAACTTGGCTCTTACGCTACCGGTTGTAAGTTCTGCGTGCCTTCGATAATGTGACATAGGATGTCGCAAAAGCGGCAAAATGGAACTTTTGATCAATCAGATGATCGCAAGTCCGCGATCACAACGCTCACCCGTGACTATCCGGCCAGCTACGTAATACCGTTGCATTTCCATGATCGACATCAATTAGTCTATGCATCGCACGGGGTGATGACAATTCGTACTCGCAATGGTACCTGGGTAGTTCCACCCAATCGTGCGGTCTGGATACCCGCGGAGGTCTCGCACACAATTACGATGTCAGGTGCAGTGGCTATGCGAACTCTGTATCTGAAACCGCGGATCGCAAAGGGGATAGCACCTGACTGTTGTGTGATCAATGTCTCAACATTGCTCAAGGAACTCATTCTCTATGCCTGTACTCTTGGAGCGTTGAAGAGAACGATGAAATGGCAAGAGCAGTTGATTGGGGTCATCCTTCATCAATTGCAGGGGGTGCGGATGGTCCCATTACAACTGCCCCATTTGTCGGATCCAAGAGTTGCCCGCATTGCAGACATTCTTGTAAGTAACCCCGGCGATGTGAGAACGCTCGCTGAGCTCTGCAGGGCCGTCGGCGCGAGCAAGAGATCCATCGAAAGACTCTTCCAGCGGGAAATCGGAATGACCTTTGGAACATGGAGACAGCAACTCCGGCTTATGCAAGGAATGCGCCTTTTGGCTGAAGGCGCAAAGGTCACGCATGCGGCTCTAGAAGCGGGGTACAGTACACCGAGCGCCTTCATTTCCATGTTCAAGAAGGCTCTCGGGACAACGCCAACTTCCTATTTCAGGTCGAGATAGCCGCTTCGTACACAATTATTCCTAGATTCCGTGTACCGTCCTCCCTACATTTCGAACGGGAGACGGTTCTGTCCAAACGGGCGCGCGAAATAACGCATAACCAATCGCTTGGGGGACCAGTCGCACAATATTTGGACGGCGGTATGCCCGGGTTGAAAAAATCACTTATCCCACCTGGGACAGTTCAGATTTGCTTAATTGTAACAATTCGAGTGGGTTCCCGAAAACGACAAAGTCGTGAATATTTATTTTCTCGGCTGCCGAGTTAGACTCGGAGAAGAGCGCCAGCGAGCGCCCCAATTAAGATCAGCCACGCTGAATTCAATCGGAATCGCAGTAGAAGAAAGAGCGAGCCAGCAAAAAGTGTTGCTGTGAGTAAATCTACGATTGACGCTCGTCCGAGTTGCCAGCTGACCACCGCCATCAAAGCGAGCGAGGCGACGATCACGCCGTCAAGAAATGATCCGGCGATCTGTGATTTTCGAATGCGCGGCAGAAGAGGGCCGCTGGCGGCCACCAATAGGAACGCTGGAAGGAAGATTCCAACAGTAGCTACAATTGCGCCCGGTATGCCACGGAGCAAGAAGCCAATAAATGTGGCAGTCGTGAAAACAGGGCCAGGCGTTACCTGACCAACCGCTATGGCATCTAATAGCTGTGCATCCGTCAGCCAGCCGCGATGAACAACAAGGTCTGCACGCAAAAAAGCCAGCAATACATATCCGCTTCCGAATATAACTGCTCCGAACTTTAGAAAAACGAGAAGGAGCGATCCCAAGCTGAGCGGAGCGACAGCCGCCAATGCGGCGCTGATTCCGGCGGCAAGCGACTTTGGCCAGCGCACGGCAGAACGGAGCATAAATAGCGGAGCAAATTCAATTCTCACACCGCTACGAATTGTTTTATCGGCCAGGATAACGGCGACTCCTGCAACCAAAAGTAAGAGAAGCGGGTGAAGACCCCAGGCGGCCAGACCTATGGAAATAAGTCCCACGACTGCGATAAACGAGGTTTTTATTGCTGTTCGTCCCAGTCCCCAAATGGCTTGAAGGACTACAGCAATGACCACGGGTTTAATTCCATAGAGGAGGCCGGTAACCGCCGGTAATTTCCCGAAATGGACGTAGCCCCAGGCCAGAGTGCCTACCATGCAAGCGGCTGGGACGATAAAACAAATCCCCGCAACGACAAGGCCGCACCAACCACCGAGCAAATACCCAATATGAATCGCCAGTTCGCTAGAACTGGGGCCTGGAATCAGATTGCTCGCGCCGAGCATGTCGAGAAAGTTTTCGCGCGAAATCCAACCGCGCCTGCGAACGAGTTCGTCCTCCATGATTGCAATATGAGCCGCCGGTCCGCCAAATGCAGTTGTTCCTAATCGCAGAAAAAATGCAGCGAGTTCGGAGAGCGAAGGTTTATTCGCAGGATAGGAAGAGTCCGAACTAGACATAATCGAGTAGCGTCATGAATCCGAAATCCATATGCAGCTGCTGGTGGCAGTGGAACAAAGTTAATCCGGGATTGTCAGCAACAAAATCCACTTCGGCTTCCTGGTAGCCGCCGAGCATCAAGACATCTTTCATTATTCCTGAGGTGGGATTCCCGGCCAAACTTGTGAGTTCGAAGCTGTGCCGATGCAGATGGACAGGATGGATGTCGTCACTTGCATTATGAAGGCGCAAGCGGTAACGCTTGCCTTGCTTCAAATGAAACGAGGCTGGAGCCATTTCGTTGCTCATCGGGTAAGAGACGCCATTAATGGTCCAACGGTTGAAGCCTTGCTCGGCCGCGTTGTCTTTGGCAAAGGTCATGTCAATGGTCTCATCCGGCGCGGCAGCGGTGGTTCCCTGTTTCGCGAAACGCAAATAGTTCCACTTGAAAAGCGCGGGAGCAATCCAGTGCCCTTTTCCCGTGGCACCGGCGTACTCCACAATGATGCCCATGCCATGTCGCCGATCATCGTTATCGAGATCACCCATGATCCAGACACCAGGATGCTTCATTTCGACGATTGCGGAGACGCGTTCGGCAGTGCCGATCCACAACACGGGAACTTGCGTCGGATTCGGAACCGGATTGCCGTCGAGCGCCACAACCTGAAACAAATGACCGGGCAAAGCAAGGCTACGAATTTCCGTGGCGCTTCCGTTCAAAACATGGAATAGCACGCGTTCGCCATATTTCGCGCGAATCGGTTCGCCGTGGCCAAGCATGCGTCCGTTGATGGTGAACGAGCCGTATCCGACTTCATATCCGTGAGGCATGCCTTTGGCGAGGGACGCTTTCATCGCGGCTTCACCGGTCTGTTCGAGTGACCTGTTTCGAGTTGCGGGAGACAGGAAATCTTGCGCCATGTCGCCACCACGGCTGAACGTGGGTTCGAATTCCTTCAGCACAAGAAACACTTCCCGGTCATATGCACCGGAGTCGTGCTTTGGTTCGATGTATACCGGACCTACCTCGCCGCTGTATTGACCAGCGTAAAGGGCTGCGCCCGCGCGATTATGTGTGTGATAAAACCGCAAACCTGAAGGATTTGGCGTGAACGTAACAACGCGTTTGCCATGCGCAGGAATGAACGGCGTACCCTCCTCAGCAGCTCCGTCCACATCCGCGGAAACTTTCTGGCCATGCCAATGCAATTGCTCGGGTGTGTCCGTTTCGTTATATATCGCGACAGTTGCAGGCTGATCCTCCTTAAATCGCAGTAGCGGTCCGGGGAATTGCCCGTT
>Ga0308309_10002304_pt1 | contig 11390 bp, 8 predicted proteins | sample HubBroMetageWFT5_FD_192491 | JGI IMG/M metagenome (GOLD analysis project Ga0308309, IMG submission 192491) | Warmed and freeze-thawed soil microbial communities from the Hubbard Brook experimental Forest, New Hampshire - Hubbard Brook CCASE Soil... | ecosystem: Environmental > Terrestrial > Soil... | reverse complement strand
CCCTTCGGACTCCGAAGAAATCGAAACAATAGGATTCGAAGGGTTCCCCTGCGCGGTCCCAGGCTTTGGATTCGCGGCATTCGCCGCACCGGCTGCTGTAGCAGGGGTACCCGCGGCTGCTGGCTGTTTCGCTCCCAGCGCCGCTCCATTTGCTGGCGCGCTCGGCGTGTTGCTTGGCGTCCCTGGAATTCCGGCCGGTGGCGCCCCGCCAAATCTTTCTTCCTGCACCTGCTCGCTCACGAGCACAGGATTTGTCGGGTCGTACGTCTCCGACGTTGTGTCGCCCGAGGTCTGGTCGAATCCCACCGTCACGCTCGCCTTCACGTGATCCGCTCCTACAATCGGCGTCAACGTTGCCACCAGCTTTTCCGTCATTGCCGATTCCATCTCGACCCCGCCGTCTGCTCCGCGCGTCCCGTCGCGGCCCTTGGCCACGATCGGTGAACGTCCGTCCGCCCCAATCAGCGTCACATTCTCGGGTGAAAGATTGTCCACTGCGCTAGCCACCAGGTGCGTCACCGCGTTGATCTGGTCGTCCGTCAGCCCCCCTCCGCGCAGCTTCATCACCACGGCTGCCTTCGCCACGCGTTCCTTATCCGTGAAGAGCGAATCGTGCGGCATCACCAGATGCACGCGCACCGATTGCACGCTGCCCATCGTTTGAATCGTGCGCTCCAGTTCGCCTTCAAGCGCGCGCTGGTAGTTCACTTGCTCGGAAAAATCGCTCCCGGCCCAATTCGGCTTATCGAATAATTCGAATCCCAGCCTTCCTGTTTGCGGCATACCTTCCGCGGCCAGGTCCAGCCGGGTCTTGTCGAGTTGATCGGCGGGCACGCTCACGCTCGCCCCATCCGTTGAAAGCAGGTACGGAATATTTCTCGCGCTCAGGCTCTGCACCACCGCCTGCGCGTCTTGCGGCGCCAGCCCCGCGTACAAAACCTTGAAGTCTGCTTTCTCCGTCAACCGCACGAACAACCCCGCCACCACAAACACCAACACCACGCCGGCGCCGAGCAACGCTTTCTGTTGCAGCGTCAACCCTCGCAGGAACGCTTCCGCTTGTTTTAGGAATTTTTCCACGGGTCCCTGGTCTGCCCGGTCGCGTCTTTTTGGCCCCCATCAGGAGCCCCGCTTTCGTATCCATCGGCTAATCGCGTGCATTCATCGCGGCCGGACGCAAATGAACTTACGCGAACGCCTGCTGCTTCGGCCTCACTCCGGTTCAGAACGGCATCTGTGAAATGGTCTGGTAAGCCTGAATGATTTTGTTGCGCACTTGCATCATCAACTGAAACGAAAGGTCTGCCTTTTCCACCGCGATCATCGCCGAATGAATATCCTGCCCATTCCCCTGCAGAAGTTCGCTCACTTTCGCTTGCGCGCCCTCCTGCATCCCGCCCGCTTCATCCACCATCCCGCTCAAAGTTTTTAGGAAATCTGAATCTTCTCCTGCTCCTGTGCTTGTCGCTGTTGCGGGCGAAGCGGCTGCAGCCACGCCGTTCCCGACGGCGCTCGTTGCGCTTTGCAACACCTGCGGTATCGCGGAAATTCCTGGAATTGGGTTCATCGTCGCTTACCCTGTCTCGCCCCGCCGCGCCGCATCACGCGAGAATCTCCAGCGAAGACGCAATCATGTTTTTCGTCGCCTGGATCACCGAAATGTTCGCCTGATACGATCGCGCCGCTCCCATCAGGTTTACTTCTTCCTCAATCGGATTGATTGCTGGCGTCGAGACATATCCATCCGCGTCCGCATCCGGATGTCCCGGCTCGAATCGCCTGATGGGCGGCGCCGTATCGGGGATCACCTCGTCAACTTGTACGCCGCGCGCGCTGAAATCCACCATCGTTGCCATCTGCTCCCCCAATGCCATTCCAAAAGGCCGCCGCGCTGCAAACACCACGTGCTGTCGCACGTAGGGTCCGCCCTCTTCCGTGCGTGTGGTTTCCGCGTTGGCCAGATTGCTCGCCGTCACTTCTGCCCGTTGTCGTTCAGCCAGTAACGCTGTCCCGCTGATGGTCATTACGCCAAATAGGTTCATGATTCCTTCCCGTCGTTGATCGCACCCAAAATCCTTCGAAACTCGGCACGAATGAATTCAATTCCCATCTTGTACTGAAGCTGCGTTTGCGAAAGCAGCATCCCTTCGCGGTCAAGGCTCACGTTGTTTCCGTCCGGTCGCTCGATCAATCCGTAGACGGGCCGCACCACCGGTCGCAGCGGCTTCGCGTATTCGTCGTTGCTCGCCCAGGCGAGCTCGCTTTGAAATGCCACGTCCACTGTGCGGTATCCCGGCGTGTCGAGGTTTGCTAGATTCGCCGCGATCAGAGTTTGGCGGAAAGCCGCCACGTCGAGATAGCGTTCAAGAAACGGGCTATACGCCGTGTCAATCAGGCTCATGCGTACCTCCTCGGCGGCAATCCGTATTCGCGAATTTTGTTTCGCATTGTCCGCGGACAAATCCCCAGCACGCGTGCCGCGCGCGTGCGGTTCCCTCCCTCGGCCTCCAGTGTGGACTCAAGAAGATGCCGCTCCATTTCGCGGAGGGAAACTCTTGTACCTGGTGCGTTTCCATTTCCCGCCGCCGCTGCTGCGGTCGTCGAAGGGGGCTCTGGTTTTCTCCCCTCTTCAAAGAATTCTGGTCCCAGCCGCTCCCCCGAATGAAGTGCGATCGCGCGGCGCACGAAATTTTCCAGCTCGCGAACGTTTCCCGGCCAGGTATGCTCTTCCAGCCGCGCCAGCAGCTCTTCCGACAATTCCGGCGGCCCCTCTGGCCCGCGTTGCGCGTGCTTCTGCAAAAAATAATGAATCAGCAGAGAGACGTCTCCCGACCTTTCGCGCAGGGGCGGAATCGTCAGCGGCACCACGTTCAGCCGGTAAAACAAATCTGCGCGGAACTTCCCTTCCTCCACCAATTCCTCCAACGGTTGATTCGTTGTCGCGATCACCCTTACATCCACTTTCACCGATCGCGTGTCTCCTAGTCGGTCCACTTCCCGCTCCTGCAGCGTTCTCAGCAACTTCGGCTGCAAGGGCAACGGAAGCTCTCCGATTTCATCGAGCAAAAGCGTGCCCGTATGAGCCAACTCGAACTTTCCCGGCTTTGCTGTTGCCGCTCCTGTGAAAGCTCCACGCGCGTGTCCGAAGAGTTCACTTTCCAGCAGAGTCTCCGGAAACGCCGCGCAATTCACCGCCACAAAAGGACGGTTGCGGCGGTCGCTCGCCTGGTGAATCAGCCGCGCCAGTAGCTCCTTCCCGGTGCCACTTTCAGCCGATACCAAGACGTCCATTTCGGACCGAGCGACCTGCCGCGCCCGCTTGACTAAATTTTGCAGTGCTCCCGACTCGCCGACCAGACTGCTCGCTGGCTGCTGCGAATTTCTTGTTGTGGCCCGCGCCAGCACCCGCTCCACGACTTCGCGCAACTGCTCGTAACATACCGGCTTCACAAGGTAATCGTTTGCGCCTTCCCGGATCGCGCGCACCGCTTCCGGCACGGACGCAAATGCGGTCAAAAAAATTACCCCCACCTGCGGCGCTACCTCGCGCAATCCGCGCATCACCCCCAGCCCGTCTCCGTCCGGCATTCTCATATCCGTCACAACCAACGGGCACGGCAATTGCCGGAACTTCGTCAGCGCGTCATTCGCGCCATACGCCGTCGTCACTTCCCAGCCGTCGCGCCGGAAGTGCGCTTCGAGCGCGGCGCGCATCGGCGCTTCGTCGTCCACCACAAGAACCTGGTTCATGCCAGTCTTCCCACGCGCGGCAAAATCAGCGAAAATGTCGTCCCCATTCCCGGCTCGCTCGCCACTCGAATTTCTCCGCCATGCTGTTGCGCTACCGCGCGGCAGACGGCAAGGCCTAGTCCGGGATTCCCCGCGTGAGTCGTGAATCCTGCCTCGAATACCTTCGGCAAATTCTCGGCTGCGATGCCCCTGCCTGTGTCTTCAAAATGAATACGCACTTCATCCATGCGGTTCAGGTCTGCCCATTGCATCCGCACCGTCAAAACACCCCCTGCAGACATTGCCCGGAAAGCATTGAGCGCCAGATTGAAAAACAGCTGCTGCAAACGGTGCGCGTCCGCGGGAACTTCGAGTTCTCCAAGAAAATTCTGCAGATCGATCCTCAGCGCCGCTTGTCTCGCCAGCGGGCGAAGGAATTCCACGGAATCGCGCATCAGCCTGCCCAAATTCACCGGCGCGAGCTGTGGCGGCGGCTGGCTGTGGAATTGAAGAACGTTGTTGACCGTCGCGGATAGCGACCGAAGTCCCGCCTGTATATGGTCGGTCCAGCGCCGCAGATCAGGCTGTGTCGCCGCAGCATCCGCCAGTAGGCCGGCAAACAGTTCCAGGCTCCCCAGCGGGTTTCGAATCTCGTGGGCCAGCAATGTCGCCATTTCCGCCAGTGACTCTCTGCGCCGCGCGAGCTCCCGTTCCGCCGCCCGCTTTTTTTCTTCTGTTATGTCCCGCAGCAGGAACACCGACTCGCTCGACGTTCCCTCTCCGTTTACTTCTCCCAGCACCGTGCAACTTAATCCGATCGTCCGCGCGCCCTCCGGCGTTTCAATCGCCCAATCCCGCTCAGTGGGCGCACCGCCTTCGCGTGATTCCTGCAAGTAATTTCGCAGCGCTGTGGGTGCTTGCTCTATCGAGGGCGTCTCTTGCGAACTAACTTGTGCGATTTCAGGAAGCAGCCGCCTCGCCTCCGGATTCGTCATCCGTATCTGTCCGCGCCGGTCCGCTACCACCACCCCGCAAGGCAGCCCCTCAATCACTCGCGCCAGATACCCGCGCATCCTCGAATTTTCTTCCAGGCTCGTTGCCAGGTCGCAATTTGTGCGTTCGAGCTCAAATCGCAGCCGCAACACTTCGGCTTGCAGATTTCCGTAGGATTTTTCCAGCGAATCAGCCGCGTACGTAAATGTCTGGAAGGCCCGCGCCAGCTTTCGCTTCGCGGAGGCGCCCCGCACTCGCGTGCGCTGGCGCTCCTTCTTTGGCGTAACGTTTGTGGCTGGCATGGCACCGATTACCATGCACGGGGAGTTCCATGCCGGGTAGTGCCGGGTTAGAATTTTCTGAGCTCAGTTGGACCCGGCAGGAAAGTCCAAATCCTCGACGCCTATCTGTTCCCTCGATTCCGAAAGAACGTAGGTGCGTTCAACCCAGTGCTGCAGTTCGCGGACATTTCCCGGCCACGCGTGTTTCCGCAACACGTTTGCCGCCTCCATCGTGAACGTCTTCAGCGGCATTTCCGCTTTTCGACATAGGATCGACAGAAAATGTCCCGCGAGCGGAAGAATATCTTCCGGCCGGTTGCGCAGCTGCGGCAAATGGATCGGAAAAACGGCGAGGCGGTAATACAGGTCTTCGCGAAACTGCTTCTCGCGTACACGCTGCAGCAGGTCCGCATTCGTTGCCGCAATCACACGCGCGTCCACCCGAAACAAGTCTGCACTCCCGAGCCGCTGTACTTCGCCTTCCTGCACGAATCTCAGCAGCTTGGCCTGCATGCTAAGCGGAAGTTCGCCGACTTCATCCAGCAGCAGCGTCCCGCCGTGCGCGGCGTGAATCCTCCCCACGCGCGATTGAAACGCGCCTGTAAATGCGCCGCGCGTGAATCCGAAAAGCTCGGCTTCGAGCAGGCTTTCCGGGATCGCCGCGCAATTCACCACCACGAACGGGCCGCGGCTCCGGCGGCTGAGCTCATGAATCCCGCGCGCCACCAGTTCTTTTCCCGTTCCTGTCGCGCCGATAATCAGCACGGCAGTGTCCCGCGGAGCCACCAGCCGCGCCAGCTTGTAGATTTGCTGCATTCTTTGACCCGTTCCAATCATCCCCGGCAGAATCTGTGATGGGGGAGGCGTTGCCGCCTGCTGCGGGCGGTCCCCTGCGGCGGTTGCATCCTCGATCAGGTGGGCTGGCCCCGATTCTGAAGGTTCTCCCGCCGAGGAATCGCTCGCGAGCTCTTCTTCGAGACCAAGCGATAGTTGACCCTCCGCCTTCTTCGCCTCGAGCATGACGACCTTCAGGCTCGGAAAGCGCAGCTGAAGGATCATCCGCAGTTCGCCGACATCCAGATCGTCGAGTTGCGTATCCAGCATCAGCGTGCCGAAATCGCTGCTATCGAGTTGAATCAATGCGTCCGCGCCCCCCGCCGCCTCGGCGGCCCGCGGGGATTCCGGCGGCAGTTCATTCAACACTCTCCGCCGAACATCTTCGCGCGAACTCGCAATCAAAACTTTCCCGCCTTGTTTCCTCAGGACGCTTATTCCAGCTGTCGCCATCGTTGTCACCTCGACTTGTCAGGTCTCGCTCCATCCTTCCGCTGTGACTTCCTTTTTGCCTCAGTTTCCTCGCGCGGCAAACGCGTCGTCGGGTTTCAGTTGGTAGCCCACGCCGCGAATCGTATGGATCAACTTGCGGTCCGAGGCAGCATCCACTTTCTTGCGCAAGTAATTGATGTACACGTCCACGACATTCGTCATCGTGTCAAACGAGAGCTTCCAGACGTGTTCGATGATCTGCGCCCGCGTAACTTTCGCTCCTGCGTTTCGCATCAGATACTCAAGCAGGGCGAATTCCTTCGGGGTGAGCTCGATTTTCCGCCCCGCGCGTTTCACGGTGTGATCAACGCGGCTCAACTCAAGATCATCCACGCGCAGTATTGTCTCCGGTGCGCGCCCGCCGCGGCGCAGCAGCGCCCGCACGCGTGCCGATAATTCCGAAAACGCGAACGGCTTCAGGACAAGATCATCCGCGCCGCAATCGAACACCTCGGCTCGGTCCTCGGGCCTCGTGGCGCTCGCCAGGATCAGGATCGGAAGCTCCTGCTGCTTCGCGCGAATATCGCGCAGGACTTCCAGGCTATTGAGCGGGGGAAGATTCAGATCGAGAATTGCGGCGTCGTAATTCTGCTGCAGAGTCATCCTCTTCACCGCCTCACCGTCAGCGGTGAGGTCAACCACGTAATGCTCGGCATCGAGGCTGCGCTGGAGAAAAGTACCGAGCGCTGGGTCGCTTTCGGCAACAAGGATACGCATTAATGCTCCGATGGAAGGGGGACTACGTAGAAACTGAGGGGGCTTGCAAATTAATGAAAGGCAACAAAGAAGTCAAAGCAAATTTTCATTTGTAAAAACAATGATTCGAGAAGTGAGATTATTTTTGAATTACGTGCCAAATCGGGAATCGCAACAGGAATATGAACCAAACCGGGACACGATTCGTTCCGTTCGCGCACTAAAATTAAGGATGCGTCATACTTTCCGGGCGAACGGTTTCATCAAACTCCTCTCCTGAGAGAAAGCCAAGCTGGAGTGCGGCCTCTCGCAAACTCAAATTCTCATGATGCGCCTTGTGGGCAATCTGAGCGGACTTGTCGTAGCCGATTTTTGGGCTGAGCGCGGTGACCAGCATTAGAGAGTTCTTCAGATTCTGTTCGATGCGCTCGCGATTCACTTCCATTCCGTCCACGCAATGATCCTTGAAGGAGCGGCAGGAATCCGCGAGCAGGCGAACGGAATTCAGGAAATTAAAAATGATGACGGGTTTGAAGACGTTTAATTCGAAGTTGCCTTGGGAACCCGCGAATCCAATGGCCGCGTCGTTGCCGAACACTTGCACGGCAACCATGGTCATCGCTTCGGACTGCGTGGGATTCACTTTTCCCGGCATGATCGAAGAACCCGGCTCATTTTCCGGAAGCGAAAGTTCGCCGAGGCCGGCACGGGGGCCGGAAGCAAGCCAGCGAATGTCGTTGGCGATTTTCATCAGTGAGGCGGCGAGGGTTTTAAGCGCGCCGCTGGCGAACACGAGTTCATCGTGCGAAGAAAGCGCGGCGAATTTGTTGGGATGCGAGCGGAACGGCAGGCCCGTCAATTCGGAGATTTTTTGCGCGGCTCGCTCGGCGAATTCAGGGTGCGCATTCAGGCCGGTGCCAACGGCCGTTCCGCCGATGGCCAGCTCGTAGAGGCCGGGCAGAACTTCTTTCAAACGCGTGACGTCGCGATCGAGCATGCTCGACCAGCCTGATATTTCCTGGCCGACAGTGAGCGGCGTCGCATCCATCAAATGGGTGCGCCCGATTTTCACGACAGATGAATATTCCTTCCCCTTGGCTTCGATCGCGTCGCGCAAGGATTCAACCGCGGGAATCAGTACTTCGGCCACACGCGTAGCGGCGGCGATGTGCATGGCGGTCGGAAACGTGTCGTTCGATGATTGCGACATATTTACATCATCGTTTGGGTGAATGGGCTTCTTGCTGCCCATCACTCCGCCGGCGATTTCGATGGCGCGATTCGAGATGACTTCGTTCGCGTTCATGTTGGTTTGCGTGCCGCTGCCGGTCTGCCAGATATGAAGCGGAAAATGCTCGTCGAGTTTTCCGGCGATCACTTCATCGGCCGCGCGCGCGATCAGTCGCGCTTTGTCAGCGGGCAGCTTGCCGAGATCGAGATTTACCAGCGCAGCCGCTTTCTTCAGAATGCCGAATGCGCGGATCAGCTCGGGCGGCATCGTGTCCCGGCCGATATCGAAATGAATCAGCGAACGAGCGGTTTGCGCGCCGTAGTAGCGGTCGCCCGGAACTTTGATTTTCCCCATGCTGTCGGATTCGGTGCGCGGCGAAATCTTTTTCGCTGGCGCAAGTGTCTTTGCGGTCGCGACAGGCTTGACCGTCTTCGCGCCTTTTTTTGACGGTGCTTTCGAGCGAGATTTTAAGCGGGACTTCACGAAAACCTCCGAACGTCGCAATTAGCATACTGCGGAAATGCGCTCGGCGCAGCTTGCAAAATGTTAGCTGGCCTTGGATTGTCAAAGTTTTAGACCGACGGCTGATGTGTCGCCATTTCCCTGAGACGTTCGAAATCAAAGGGAAATAAACAAGTTCCCTGGAGAGGATCGACTCCCCTACTCGTAGCGCAACGCTACCATGGGATCGACGCGCATGGCGCGGCGCGCGGGAAGGTAACAGGAAAGGAAACCTATCGCGCCAAGGAATAGCGCGGCCGCCCATATTGTCGGCAAGTCAATCGGCTGCACTCCAAAAAGCAGAGCAGAAATAAGCGGAGTGAGCGGAAACGACAGAGCTATCCCGACGACGCAGCCGCAAACAACGGGCAACATCCCGCTTCGCAGTACGAGCGAGCGCGCTTGGGTTGGCAGCGCCCCCATCGCCATGCGAACGCCGATTTCAGACGTGCGCGACATCACCAGGTAGGATGTGACCCCATAAACGCCGATTGCCGACAAAAACAGTGCGAGCGCGGCGAGCGCGGCAGAAAGAAATGCGACGAAACGCGTCTGCGAACGCGCCTTTTCGACCAGATCGGAAAGCGCGACGAATCTTGTGATGGCCACGGACTTGTTCAATTTTGCACCTTCTTCGCGAATGGGCGCCACAAAGCCCGGAAGTGGCGAAGATGCGCGAAGAACAAACGAGACCGGCCGCGGCGCGAGCGGAAATGGAAAGTATATTTGCGGGCGGACCAATACCGTAAGCGAATGGTATTGAACATGCCGCACAACGCCGACGACCACGACCCAGTCATCCTGGAACTGATACCAGCCCAAAGGCGAATCCGATACATGCAGCTTTTTTCCGAGTGGATCCTGGCCCGGCCATGCGCTTTGCGCGAGCGCATCATCCACGATCACGACATGCTGATGCTCGGCGTCGTCCGAATCGGTGAAATCGCGGCCTTCGATCAGCCCCGCGCCAATCGTCTTGAAATATCCGGGCATTATGGAGCGATTATCAGCCATCACGGTGGATTGTTGATCGGCCGGAGCGCCTTCCGGCCAATAGTAGTCGTACCAATTGCCAAAATTATCATCGAGCGGCACGTGACTTACCACGGACACGGATTCCACGCCCGGTAATCCGTCCAGATTTTTCTGCATTTGCTGCAAGAAGTGATAATCGCCGCCCAGAGTAGTGAAGCTCAAGACATTCGCGGGTTGAAATCCGGGATTGACGCGAAGCACGCTCACAAATGTGCGAAGCAACAAACCAGTGCCGGTGAGCAAGACAAAGCTCAGAGCGACTTCGCCGAGAATCAGCGCGGCCTTCCATCGATGCGTCGAGGACGAAAAACCGCGGCCGCTCTTCTTGAGACCCGCGGCAAGATCGATTCGAGAGGCACCCAGTGCGGGTGCCAAGCCAAAAACGGCACCGGTGATGAGCGCGACGCAAAATGTAAATGCAAAGGTGGCCGTGTCGAGGTGAATCTCACCCAATCGCATCAACGATTCCGGTCGCAGAGCCAACAATCCCCGCAATGCCGCCCAGCCTACGGCTACGGCAGCGACTCCGCCGAGGATTGCGAGCAGCACGCTTTCCGTAAGAAGTTGGCGGATCACGCGCCCGCGGGAAGCACCCATCGCCACGCGAACGATCGTTTCGCGTTCGCGATTGTCCGCCCGCGCCAGCAGCAGGTTGGCCACGTTAGCGCAAGCAATCAAAAGAACAAAACCGACCCCGCCAAACAGAATCGTGAGTACGCGACGAACATTGCGAACGTCGTCGTCCTGCAAAGGGACCAGCGAAAGCCGATAGTTCTGATCGGCGTAACCTTTCACCGTCGCGCGCAATCGCGTCGCGATGGCGTCCGCTTCCGATTGAGCTTCCTCAAAGCTGGAGCCGCGGCGGACGCGTCCGATGAGGTGCAGAAACGCGGGGCCGCCGGGCTCGGTGTATCGATCCGCAAGCAGCGCGTACACATCGGGAGTGGCGGGAACGTTCGAGTCGTCGGGAAATATCAAACGAAAATCTTCGGGAAGAACGCCGATGATGGTCATCGCGCCAGATCGGACAAGCAGAGTCTTATTGATAACGTGAGGGTCCGAGCCGAATTTTCGGCGCCAAAGCCCGTTGGAAATAATCGCGACGGAAGGCGCATTGGGCGCTTCATCCTGTGGCGTGAAAAATCGCCCCACGACAAGCCGGCTGCACAGCAACGGAAGGAAGCCACCGGTTACGTCAGCCTGCTTTACGGGCTCGGGCTGCGGATCGCCGTCGCTTCTGATCAAGCCGCTGCTGACCCAGATGCCGCTGACTTCTTCTAATTGGCGTGAATTCTCGCGGATTTGTTCGAAGTCATATCCCGCGGCGGGCGCGCGATGTTCGTTGCCAAAGCTGGACAATATGATTACCAGACGCTGCGAGTCCGGGTAAGGAAGCGGCTTCAGCAGGATTGCATCCACCACGCTGAAAATGGCGGTATTGGCGCCGATGCCGAGCGCGAGCGTGAGCACGGCGACAGCGCTAAAACCAGGACTTTTGCGCAGCATGCGCAGCCCATAGCGAGCATCCTGCATGAAATCTGCGAACCAGCGGCCGCCCCACATGTCACGCGTCACCTCCTCGGCCAGCGCCGTGCTTC
>Ga0308309_10002302_pt1 | contig 11392 bp, 11 predicted proteins | sample HubBroMetageWFT5_FD_192491 | JGI IMG/M metagenome (GOLD analysis project Ga0308309, IMG submission 192491) | Warmed and freeze-thawed soil microbial communities from the Hubbard Brook experimental Forest, New Hampshire - Hubbard Brook CCASE Soil... | ecosystem: Environmental > Terrestrial >... | reverse complement strand
GAATACAGGCTACCTGCCGGGAAGGTATTACTCGCAGGTTTGAACCTGCTGGTGCATCGTGGCGAAACTCTGATGCTGCTCGGGCGTAGCGGCTCAGGCAAAACTACCTGTCTCAAACTCATCAACCGGCTTTTGGCCCCGTCCTCGGGTACCGTGCTGGTGGAAAACAAGTCGAGCCTCGAGTGGGATCCAATCAGGCTGCGCCGTGGCATTGGCTACGCCATCCAAGACGTTGGACTGTTTCCTCACTACACGGTTTGGGAAAATGTGGCGCTGGTGCCGAAGCTGGAGAAGTGGGATGGGCAGAGAATTGCCGACCGCGTGGAAGAAGTTCTGAAACTGGTGGGGTTGCCCAGCAGCGACTTTGCCAAGCGCTATCCCAATGAACTCTCCGGAGGGCAGCGGCAGCGTGTGGGGTTGGCGCGCGCGCTGGCGGCGGAGCCTCCGATCCTTCTCATGGACGAGCCGTTTGGCGCACTCGACCCAATCACACGGGCAGAGATCCAACTGGAATTCAAGAGGCTACAGGAAAAACTGCGGAAAACCGTTGTCTTCGTGACCCACGACGTCGGCGAAGCACTGATGCTGGGCGACCGCATCGCGTTGATGGATTCGGGACGGATGCGGAACATTCATACGCCGGAAGAATTTCTGCGATCCAACGATGCGCTGGCCCAGGAATATGTAAAGGTCTATCGGACCGCGACAGAGTTATTTCGAAACTGAGGCAGCATGGCCGTGGCGTGTTCGCAGGCCCTCCCCGGTCACAGAGAACCGCGGAGTCCGCACTTCGAAGGACTTGAGTTGTGAACTTCCTGCTCACTCACAAACACGAAGTCGCAATACTGGCAGGCGAACACCTATGGCTGGTCGGCGTGTCGATGTTGCTGGCTGTTGCGGCAGGGGTTCCGCTGGGAATTCTGCTGACGCGGAAGCCGAAGCTGAAAACGCTGATTCTTGGCAGCACGAACATCATTCAGACCATCCCCAGCCTGGCGCTTTTCGGACTGCTGTTGCCATTGCCGTGGTTAGGCGCGCGCGCTGACCGTCTCGCAATCTTCGCGCTGGCCCTCTATGCACTGCTTCCCGTGGTTCGTAATACCTACGTCGGAATTACCGGGATCAGCGAGCCTGTTCGCGAGGCAGCAGTGGCGATGGGACTCACCTCGCGCCAACTGCTCTGGCAAGTTGAACTACCCCTTGCGTCTCCGGTAATTCTGGCGGGAATCCGAGTAGCCACCGTGATCACGATCGGGGTAGCAACCATCGCCGCCGCCATCGGGGCGGGCGGGCTGGGCGAGTTCATCTTCCGTGGCATCGCCATGGTGGACAACGGGGTGATCCTGGCTGGCGCAATTCCCGCGGCGCTGATGGCCTTGCTGGCTGATCTCCTACTGGGTGGTGTAGAAAAGCTTCTGGCGCGCAGGCAATACTGACATGCTCGACCGCCGCGCGTTCGTTTCCGGAATGATGTTGCTGGCCGCCGGCTGCACGTCACGAAGGCCGGGCATCGTTGTCGGCTCCAAAAACTTCACTGAGCAATTGATCCTGGGAGAGCTGGCAGTGCAGCTTCTCGAGCGATCTTGCCAAACCAGAGTTGACGGTCGCTTTTACCTCGCCGGCACCTACATTTGCCAGCAGGCTATTCTTGCCGGGCGCATCGACGTCTATCCGGAATACACGGGAACCGCACTAGCGGCCGTGTTGAGAGAGATTGCGAAAGGCGACTCCTCGGAGGTTTACGGGGAAGTCAAGCGCCAGTACCAAAGCCGGTTTGATCTGGACGTGATGCCGCCGCTCGGCTTCGACAACAGCTTTGCCATGGTGATGAGAGGCGACGACGCGCGTCGCTTTGGCCTTACGCAGCTGTCGCAACTTGAAAGGGTGGCACCCCAACTCAAGTTGGGCGTTGGTTACGAGTTTCTTGAGCGGCGGGACGGCTATGCGGGACTAGTCAAGACCTATGACTTGAGATTTGCGGAAGCTCCCCGCGTGATGGACTTGGGTTTGTTATACCGCGCTCTAGAGAATCGCTCAGTGGACATCGTTGCGGGATCAAACACCGACGGTCTGATCGCCGCGCTGGGACTCGTTGTGCTTGAAGACGATCGTAAGTACTTTCCGCCATACGATGCCGTCCTGATCGTGCGACCGGACATGTTTCAGCGGTGCCCTGCTGCGTTCGCCGCCTTGAATCAACTCTCCGGACGCATCACTGCCGACGAAATGCGAAGAATGAACTACGCGGTTGACGGGGAAAAGCAAGACGCCGCAGCCGTGGCACGACGATTCCTTCAGCAAAAAGATCTCGCCGGCTGAAAGCCAATTACGGCGCCGGCGGGGCCCTCATTGGGGACCCTCTTCAAAATTCCAGCAAAATAATTAACCCAAACCGCGTCACCGAGCGTCAAATTGTGTTGTATGAATATGCATTAAGATGTATATTTATGCCATGTCGAAACTGTCTCGCCATTCCGCTATACGCGACCTGGTCAGCAACCTGGACGTGGCCAGCCAGGAGGAACTCCGGCGGCGGCTCTACCGGCGCGGGCATCGGGTAACGCAAGCGACGCTCTCGCGCGACGTCCATGAACTGCGGCTGGTGAAAACCCCCGATGGATACAAGTTTCCTCAGGGCGAAGTTCCCGACGCGTTTCTGCCGTCGATCGAGCGCCTGATTCAGGAGTTTGTGTACGAAGTGAAGGCGGCCCAGAACCTGGTGGTGGTGAAGACGAGCGCGGGCAGCGCTCAACCGGTTTCGGCCGCAATTGATGCTGAGGAGTGGGAAGAGGTCGTGGGAACGATTGGCGGCGACGACACGATTCTGGTGATCGCTCCCGATAACGCCACGGCGGAGAGGTTGACCAACCGCATACGTGGGTATTTTCGGTAAATAGATATGGGGCAGTCCATACAACCCGCGGTGTTTGGAGCGACTGGATATTCCGGATTCGAACTGGTGCGCCTGCTCGCGCGACATGGCGGCGTTAAGAAGCCACTGCTGTTCAGCCGGAACGGTGACAGCACGTACAAAGACCTGGGCGAAGCCTACCCGCAGATATCCGGCAACGGCGGATTCCCGTTCGAGAGCTTCTCGTGGCAGCGGATGAGCGACGCCGGTGTGAATGTCTTGTTTCTGGCCACGCCGCACGAGTTCTCTCGTGAACTGGTGCCGGAGGCGTTGAACAGAGGTTTTCGCGTGATCGACCTGAGCGGCGCGTGGCGGTTGAAGAGCGCCGGCAATCGCGCGGTGTATGGCTTCCAAGATGCTGACGCGCAAGCAGCGGCGGCACTGGACGAGGCCGCGGTATACGGATTGCCGGAACTTCACGCCGAACAGATAAAAGGCGCGGCCTTGCTGGCCAATCCCGGATGCTATCCCACTTCGATCATTCTGGCGCTGGCGCCGTGGATGCGAGCGGGATACGTGGACGTGGCGCACGGCATCATCTGCGATTCCAAGTCGGGCGTATCGGGAGCGGGGAAGTCCCCCACGTCGAAGACCCACTTCGTCGAAGTTGAGGGAGATTTTTCGGCCTACAGCGTATTTGGCCACCGGCACACCGGAGAGATGCTGGAACAGCTTGGACTGAGCGACAGTTCATTGCAGTTCACGCCGCACCTGTTGCCGATTCCGCGGGGCATTCTCTCCACAATTTACGTGAAGCTAGCGAAGGCGGTGACGGCGGAGGAACTCGAACAGTGCCTGCGGTGGTTCTACGCCGGGAAGTCCTGGGTGCGGATTTTTGGCGCGGCCAAGCTGCCGCAAATCAAATTCTCGCTGAACACAAATTATTGCGACATCGGATTCTCGCTTTCGCCGGACGGCTCGCGGGCGGTGCTGGTGTCGTGCATCGACAATCTCTTGAAGGGCGCGGCCGGACAGGCGGTTCAAAACATGAACCTGATGTTCGGCTTCGACGAGAAGGTAGGTTTGCAGTGAAACTCGTCATCAAGATCGGCGGGGCCGCGCTCGACAGCAAGGAGCTAGTCCAGAAGTTTGCCAAGACAATTCCGAGCCTGTGTAAAGAGGGACACCAGATTGTCATTGTGCATGGCGGTGGGGCCGCGCTTAGCCGGACACTGAAGCAACTCGGATGCGAGACCACCTTCATCGACGGCCTCCGTGTGACTAATGCGCAGACTCGCGATGTAGCGATCATGGTGCTTGCTGGCCAGCTCAACAAGCAATTAGTGGCGGCCCTCGGTGCAGCCGGACAACCTGCGGTCGGTCTTTGCGGCGGCGACCTGGGGATGTTTCGCGCTTCGAAGAAACAGTCGCCTGACCTGGGATTCGTCGGCGAGATTCGTTCGGTGAACATCGACTGGATCGAGCGGCTGTGGACGACCGGCATCGTTCCCGTGGTATCGAGCCTGGCGCTGGGCTTCGACGGCGAGTACTACAACGTGAATGCCGACCAGATGGCGTCGGCGTGTGCGATTGCCTGTGGGGCCCACGCGCTGATTTACCTTACCGACGTTCCGGGCGTGAAGGACGCTGAAGGCACTGTCATTCGCTGGCTCGATGTGAAAGCCATCACCCAGATGGTGCAGAAGGCAACCGTCACTGGTGGGATGCTTCCCAAGCTCGAGGCTTGCACCAGTGCTCTGAAGAAGGGTGTAACGCGCGTTCGCATTCTCCCGGCCGATCATGCGGAAGAGTTGCCGGGATTCTTTACCCATGCCATCGATTGCGGCACCGAGGTAATTGCCTCATGAACCGGCATTCCTTCGACCGCGCTCTCGAGCGACGTATTTAGTAAGTCGCGCCCGAAGCATTGACCCATGACATTTTGTTTTTCTTTTCCATCTGGTCGAACCAGAAGGAGGTATGACGTGATTGCAACAACGATTCCTGTGGGCCCGAACCCAAGCCTCTACACGCAACGCAATGTTACGGGACGGGACCTGGTTTCTATTCAGGACTTCCAGCCCGACGAACTGGCCTGTGCTCTTGAACTGTCTAGCGCCATGAAGATGCGTCCTGCGGACTACCGCGGGACCCTAGTGGGAAAGCAGGTCGTACTGTTTTTCGAGAAACCGTCGCTGCGCACCCGGCTCACCTTCGAGGCCGGCATCAGCAGCCTGGGCGGAACCTCGTTCTTCGTGGACCAGACGCAGTCACGTCTTGGCACTCGCGAGAGCCTAAGCGACGTTGCCCACAACCTGGAGCGGTGGATCGATGGAGTGGTGCTGCGGACATTTGCGCACGAGACCGTCACGGCGATGGCCATGCACGCCTCCATCCCGGTGATCAATGCTCTGAGCGAAGAGGAGCATCCCTGCCAGGCGATGGCCGACATGCAGACCTTGCAGGAACAGTTCGGCGATCTGCATAATGTTCGTCTTGCGTACGTGGGAGACGGCAACAATGTGGCCCATTCGCTGATGCTGGCGGCCGCGAGCTTGGGGGCATCGATTTCGGTTGCGACTCCCGAGGGATACGAGCCGAGCGCGAAAATTGTCGAGGCGGCGGAACGAATTGCTGCATCTACCGGATCTACGGTTCAGGTCGGCAATGACGCACGGGAAGCGGTTTCAGGCGCCGACGCCGTATATACCGACGTTTGGGCAAGCATGGGTCAGGAAGATGAAGCGGCCGAGCGTCGCAGAATCTTTATGCCGTTCCAGGTGAACCAGAAGTTGTTCTCGCAAGCCGCCAAACACGCAGTGTTCATGCACTGCCTGCCGGCGCACCGTGGGGACGAAGTGACCGCGTCGGTGATTGACTCGCCGCGCTCGGTCGTGTTCGATCAGGCGGAGAATCGCCTGCACATTCAAAAAGCCATCATGGTTTTGTTGCTGGAAGGCGGTGTTCACCGCTTTCCGCCGAGGAGTGCACATGCGTGAGAAAGTTGTTCTTGCTTATTCGGGAGGCCTTGACACCTCCATCATTATCCCGTGGTTGAAGGAAAATTATGACTGCGACGTTATCGCCTTCGTGGCCGACGTCGGACAGGGCGACGACATTGACGCAGTCGTGGAGAAGGCCTATAAGACCGGCGCGAGCAAGGTCATTGTCGAAGACCTGCGACAGGAGTTCCTGACCGACTACGTCTTTCCCGCTATCCAGGCGGGAGCAGTGTACGAGCACAAATACCTGCTCGGCACATCGCTAGCGCGGCCAATCATCGCGAAGTACCAGGTGGAGTGCGCGCTGAAGGAAGGGGCCACCGCTGTTTCTCACGGCTGCACCGGCAAGGGCAATGATCAGGTGCGCTTTGAGCACGCCTACCAGGCGCTTGCGCCGGAGCTGAAGGTCATTGTTCCATGGCGCGAGTGGACGCTGAAGTCGCGCGAGGACTGCCTGGAGTATGCCGAAGCGCACGGCATTCAAGTAGCGCAGAGCCGTGAGAAGATCCACAGCCGCGACCGTAACCTGCTGCATGTCAGCCATGAGGGTGGCGAACTCGAAGACCCGAACAACGCGCCTTTGCCCACCACATGGACGTGGACGAAGTCTCCGCAGGACGCGCCCGACAAGGCCGAGAAGGTCTCGATCGAGTTCAAGCATGGCCTGCCCATCGCGGTGAATGGAGTGGTGCTAGACCCTGTGGCCATCGTCGAGGTCCTGAACGAAGTTGGCGCTCGCAATGCGATCGGCCGCATCGATCTCGTCGAGAATCGCTTCGTTGGGATCAAGTCGCGCGGCTGTTACGAGACTCCGGGCGGCACGTTGCTGCTGACTGCGCACCGTGAACTCGAAGCTCTATGTCTCGATCGCGAACTGGCGCACTTCAAGCAGCACATCGGACTGAAGTATGCCGAGGTTGTGTACTTCGGGCTGTGGTTTACGCCGCTGCGTGAGTCGTTGCAGGCGTTCGTTATGAGCTCGCAAAGCGACATCAATGGCACGGTGACGTTGTCACTCTATAAGGGCAACATCGATATCGCGGGACGCAAGTCCGAGACCTCGATGTATCGTCCAGACGTCGCCAGCTTCACCATGGGAACGAGCTATGACCAGAAGGACGCGGAAGGGTTCATTCGCATCCTCGGCCTGCCCGCCCGTTCGCGTGCGCTGATTCATCAGAAGACCGAGGTAGTGAAGTGAAGATGTGGTCGGGCCGCTTCAGCCAGGAACTGAATGCGGAGTTCGAACAATGGCAACGGTCGTTTCCATTCGATCGCATCCTGGTGCCCTATGAAGTGGCAGCGAGCAAGGCGCACGCTTCCGCACTCGCGAAGGCGGGCGTCTTCGACAGCGCTGAGCTGGCGCTGACGATCAGAGCCCTCGATCAAATCGCGGCTGAGGGGATTCCCTCAGCCGATGATCCGACCATCGAGGATGTGCACCACTACGTCGAAAAGCGGCTGGTGGAAATTGCCGGCGCGGTCGGCCTCAAACTGCACACCGGTCGCAGCCGCAACGAGCAGATTGCTACCGACCTGCGGCTCTATGTGCGGGCGCAGATCGACGCCATCTCGGAGTTGCTTGTCGAATTGGCTGAGCAGTTTGTAGGTCAGGCTGAGAAGGCGGGCAACGCCACAATGCCGTCATACACGCATCTGCAGCGGGCTGAGCCGGTGCTGGTGGCACATTGGCTGTTGGCGTATGTCGAAATGTTCGTACGCGATCTGTCGCGTTTAGCGGATTGCCGCAAGCGCTTGAACCTGTGTCCGCTAGGCTCAGGAGCGGTGGCGGGAACGATATTGCCGCTCGATCGGGTTGGAATTGCGAAGGCACTTGAGTTTGATGCTCCGACTGCCAACAGCATTGACGCAACGAGCGACCGCGACTTTGCCATTGAGTTTGTGCAGGCGCTGTCGTCTGTCGCGTTGCATTTGAGCCGGTGGGCGGAGGAGTCGATCCTTTTCGCGACCACCGAGTTCGGCTTCGTGAAACTGCCGGAGGCATTTTCCACTGGCAGCAGCGCGATGCCGCAGAAAAAGAATCCAGACGCACTGGAGCTGATACGCGGGAAGGCGGCGAAGGTGTTCGCGGACGCCGTGACGTTGTTCGTCACAGTGAAGGGTCTCCCACTGGCCTACAACAAGGACATGCAGGAAACGCAGCAGCCGGTTTTTGCTGCCGCTCAGCAGGTCGCGAGCATGGTGCAGGTAGCGACCGGCTTCATGCAGAGCGTGACATGCGACTTCGCGCGCATGCACGAGGGGGCAACGAGCGGATTCATGAATGCGCTGGCGGGCGCAGCCTATCTGGTTCGTAGCAGTGTGCCGTTCCGCCATGCCCACGAAATGATCGGCAAGGCGGTACAACTGTGTGTTGAGAAGGGCTGCGAGCTTGAGCATCTTTCGGCCGAAGACCTTGCACTCTGCGGCATTCAGGCCAACCAGCAGTTCTACGATGCATTGAAATTGCAACAAGTATTGGAGATACACGACGTACCGGGTGGTACTGCTCCTTTGCAGGTTCGGGCGGCGTTGAAGAAAGCGAAGGAAACACTCTCGATGTATGCAGGAGCCGCCCATGTTTGCGCGTAATGCTACACTGCCCGACGCTATGGCGATCGAGCAGCTGATTCACATTCACGTCGACGACGGGACGCTTTTGGGTCGCTCGTTGGCCGAAATCTGTGAGAACATCCGTGACTTCGTGGTCATTGAACACGAAGGCGAAGTCGTGGGATGCGGTGCATTGCATCTTTATGGAATGCACCTCGCCGAGGTGCGCTCCATCACCATCGGGAAGAAGGCCAAAGGCAATGGCGCCGGGCGCATGCTGATCGATGCTCTGCTCGGCGAAGCCGCACGCCAAAGCGTGACCTGTGTGTGCCTCTTTACCCGCATCCCCGACTTTTTCGGCAAGATGGGATTTACGACGGTGGACAAGGAGCTCCTGCCTGACAAGATGTACAAGGACTGCCTGCGCTGTCCGCGCCTGCATGCTTGCGACGAGATCGCCATGTACATGGGAGAGTTGCCGGAGAAGACCGTGCTGTCGACCTCGCCTCACGCCGCGCAGTATTACACGCAACTGGTGCAGTTGCACTCCTAGACGGGATCGCTGATGACCGCTGCTTCCGATGAGCCTGCTCGCCGCCGAAGCAGCAGTCCCAGCACGATCCACAGCGCCAGCGCCATCCATTCATAGATGCTGAAGTGCCCGGGCACCGTAGGCAGGATCTTCATCGCCAGCACTAGAAAGGTCACCACAATTCCTGTGGCCGCTGCTACACGGCCGAACGAGCTCGGCTTCAGGCGCAGGTACGACGCGCACGCCGCCATCCAGCCGAGCGCCGAAGCAAGAGAGCCCACTTCAGCGATAGGTACGAGAATGGATTCGCCGGCGAACATACACATCGCGGTGAACAGGCCGATGGAGACGACCGCGACAGATGGTGTACGGTTTCTCGGATGCACATATCCCAAGCGTGTGTCGGCCAGACCTCGTCGGCCCAGCGCAAACAGCAGCCGCGTTGCGGCCACAAAATTCCCATTGAATACTTCGAGCAGCGAGAGCAGGGCGGCGCCCATGATGACGCTGACAATCCAACGAGTGCCGACTGCGCGCTCGAATGCCACAGCCGTCGCGAAACGTTCACGCACCAGGCTCTGCCATGGTGTGACGTATGCCGTTGCGGCGATGACGCTCACATAGAAACCAATTCCCACGAGCATGGCGGTCATGATTGCCAACAGAAACCGCCGCGGCTGAAATTGCGAGCTGGCCTCTTCCGACGCTTTGCCAATCGACTCAAAGCCCGTCATGAAGTACGGCACGATTTGCAGCACCAGTAGAATCGACAGCGGCGCGGACGCGTTAAAGAGTGGCTGAAGGTTCTGTGTCGAGCCGTGCCTGAGCCCAGCGAGGATGAACGTCGCAACGAGTGCAATCGCGCCAAATGTGGTCACGTTCTGAAAGCTGGCGCTCATGCGAATGCCACGGTAGTTCATGACGGTAAGCAACCCTGTCAATGCCAGACCGATCACCAGGTGGGGCAGGAACACGGGCTTTCCGGCAACCCGATAGAGTTCGAATGAGTTCATAGCAGGGAAGATGTAGCTGGCAATCCGTCCTATGGCCACTGCCTCCCAGGGACACACGATGTAGTAAGCAAGCAGCATCATCCAACCAGTTGCGAAGCTGATAGACCGTGGGAAAACCGCTGCGGTATAGGCGATCTCGCCGGCGGCGTCAGGCATGGCGCGAACCAGTTGCCCGTAAACGTAGCCAATGGGCAACAGCAAAGCGCCGCCTAACGCGAAGCCGAGCATGGCTCCCAGCGGACCGCCGCGCCGCAGCCAGTCGTCCATCACGACGAGCCAACCGACGCCGATCATCGTGCCGAAGCCGAGCGAGAAGAAGTCGGCCAGCCGGAGCTTACGAGCTAGTGAAATCATGGATGTGCGAGAGTACTCCGACCGCGGTCGGATTGGGAAGGAGTGACGGAGATCATCCCTTTAGATAAGGCAGCATCTGCTTGAATTGCGTGTTTCCGGACGACCGCAGCAGTTCATAGATCATCATTTCGGTGGTGGAGATCACCGCGCCGGCAGCCCGCATGCGATCGATGCCGATGTCCCAGTTCCAGCGCGCGCGCGACCCGATGGCGTCCGTTGCCACGTGCACCAGATAACCATCATTCAGGGCTCCCAGCGCCGTCTGCATCACGCAAATATGCGCTTCCATGCCGCAGAGCAACAAAGTGTTGCGGTTGCCGGGTAGCGACTTAAGCGCCGACCGGAACTCGTTGCTTGCGAAGCAACCGAACTGTAATTTGTCGATCGGCTGCGCGCTCCCAAGCAAGGAAGCAATGTCAGGAACGACGGAACCGAGTCCCTGGCTGTATTGTGTGGTGACAACGAGTGGAATCTCGAGCACCTTGGCGGCGCGAAGCAGCAATTGCGAGTTCTTGACCAGCTCGTCTTTGTTGAAGATCGGAGGCAGCAACTTTTCCTGAATATCCACTACGAGCAAAGCGCACTGGTCCGCCACTAGGGGCCGTCGTGCAACATCGGTGGCTTCGGCAGTAGTACCCAAGGTAGGTGCCATAGATTCCTCGCAGAGAATGATGATGCCCATTCTAGCGCGGTCGGCATTGCCGTTGTGGCAAAGGGGATGCAGTATTCGATTCGCTGTCTACAGGCTGGCACGTTTGGTTGACGCTCCCGAGCGGCAACCAATACAATCGTTTATGCGGACTCATCAACTGCGCCAGCAGTTACCGCCAGCGCTGCCCCTTCGTTCAACGGTAGGACAGCCGCCTCTGGAGCGGCATATCGGGGTTCGAATCCCTGAGGGGCAGCCAATTCAATAACAAGACAATTTGTAATGGTCCGCCGCCCATGGCTTCGTCCGTGAACTTGAATAAGACACCATCGCGCTACAGTGCCGCGGCCATGGCTGGTATGCGAGCCGCGTCGGCCCAGCAAATCAGTCCGGGTATGAAGGTGGACGACATGTCAGGATGATTCGGCCGCACCCGTA
>Ga0308309_10002301_pt1 | contig 11394 bp, 7 predicted proteins | sample HubBroMetageWFT5_FD_192491 | JGI IMG/M metagenome (GOLD analysis project Ga0308309, IMG submission 192491) | Warmed and freeze-thawed soil microbial communities from the Hubbard Brook experimental Forest, New Hampshire - Hubbard Brook CCASE Soil... | ecosystem: Environmental > Terrestrial > Soil... | reverse complement strand
GCAATATGTCCGATCCCGTCAACATCGAAATCATGCACCACGTGTACCAGGCGTTGCGCGCCCACGCGTTGTACAAAATTGACGTCGACTATGTGAACAAAGACGGTGAGATCGTCATTGTCGACGAATTTACGGGCCGCCAGATGCCTGGCCGCCGTTGGTCGGATGGTTTGCATCAAGCCGTCGAAGCCAAGGAGGGCGTCAAGATTGAGCGGGAAAACCAGACGCTCGCGACGATCACCTTCCAGAATTATTTCCGCATGTACAAAAAGCTCTCCGGCATGACTGGCACGGCGGAAACGGAAGCCGCCGAGTTCGGCAAAATCTACAACCTCGATGTTGTCGTGATTCCGACGAACCGCACTCTGATTCGCGAAGAACACCGCGACGTCGTGTACCGCACCGAAAAAGAGAAGTTCGAAGCGGTGGTCAATGGAATTCTGCAAGAAGACAATTCACTAGCTAACGGCATCCGCCACTATCACGAACGCGGCCAGCCGGTGCTCGTGGGAACCATCTCCATCGAAAAATCAGAAGCCATCGCCGAACTATTGAAGAAAGCCCGCGTCCCGCATGAAGTGCTCAACGCCAAGCAACACGAGCGTGAATCGCGCATCGTTGCGCAGGCCGGACGCAAAGGCGCCGTCACCGTCGCGACCAACATGGCCGGCCGCGGCACGGATATTCTTCTCGGCGGCAATCCCGAGCAGATGACTCGCGATCATTTTCTGAAAAACAAATTGGCCATGCCCTATTCCGCCGCGCCTGCAGTGATTCCCGCCGATGGCGGCCCTGCAGCCTTGCCCGCTATCCCCATGGTGCTCTTCCAAAACGAAGGCAAAATCTTCCAAGTTCCGGCGGACCAGTGGAAGCCTGTCTACGACCAGTTCGCCCAGCAGTGCAAAGCCGAACACGATGAAGTCGTGGCCCTTGGCGGTTTGCACATCCTCGGCACGGAACGCCACGAAGCCCGCCGCATCGACAACCAGTTGCGCGGACGCGCCGGCCGCCAGGGCGATCCCGGCTCCTCGCGTTTCTTTCTTTCTCTCGAAGACGATCTTATGCGCATCTTCGGCGGCGAGCGCATGAAAGCCTTGATGTTCCGCCTGGGCATGACCGAGGGCGTGCCCATCGAATCGAAAATGATCTCGAATCGTATCGAAAATGCCCAAAAAGGGGTCGAAGCGCAGAACTTCGACGCTCGCAAACACCTCCTCGAATATGACGACGTGATGAACAAGCAGCGCGAGGCGATTTACGCCATTCGCCGCTCCGCGCTCGAAGGAAAAGACCAGCGCGACTACGTTCTCGGCGTTGCGGAAGACGTGGCGCGCGAGCTGGTCGATAATTTTTGTCCGCGTGACCAACACCCGGATCAGTGGAACACCACGCAATTCCTCGCCGAAGTAAACGCCCAGTTCGGCGTCGACGGCAAAGCTGCTGGCGCCGATCCCGCCGCGCTGAGCCACGACGAACTCGCGGACGCCACGGTTAAGGCCGTCACCACACGCTACGAAGAAAAAGAAAAACAGTTCAGTGCCGATCTGATGCGCTGGCTCGAACGCCGCATCATTCTCGATGTTGTCGATTCGCAGTGGAAAGACCACTTGCTCTCGCTCGACCACTTGAAAGAGGGCATCGGCCTCCGCGGTTATGGCCAGAAAGATCCGTTAGTCGAATTCAAGAAAGAAGCGTTCGTCCTGTTCGAAGATATGATGGCGCGCATCGACAACGAAACCATCCGCTATCTGTTCCACATTCAAGTCCAGCAAAACGAGCAGCCTCAGCAAGGTGCGCCAGGCGCTCCGGGCCAGCCGCCCACGCCTTCGCAGCCGCCTCGCCCACGTGCAGGCGCCGCCGCTGCCAGCGCCGCAGCCCGCGCCAGCGAACCCCCTCCGCAGCGCCTCCCCGCCTTCGCGCGCGAAATGGAACGCAAGCAAGAACGCCAGCAAAAAGAGCTGCAATACCAAACTGGGCCAGCACAAGCCGAAGCGCCCAAACCAGTCCGTGCAGGCGCAAAAGTAGGCCGCAACGATCCCTGCCCCTGCGGCTCCGGCAAAAAATACAAAAAATGCCACGGTGCCAACGCATGATCGCGTCCCTCTGTAGGGGCGGGGCTTGCCCCGCCCGCGGCGAGCTACAAGTGGCCCAGACTTCAGTCTGTCCAAGTCTCGACCTTGGCGCTTATGATCCATTCGCTCGCAAGAGTGTCGAGTCTTGTTTTTCGAATTTCGTATTTCGAATTTCGCTTTTCGATCTTTGCTCCACCGGGGAGAAATCCTAAGCCTATGCCGCCAGGACCAATGCCCCAACCCCAACCCGAACGCCACCCCATCCCCGGCGTAAAAAATCTAGTCGCCGTCGCCAGCGGCAAAGGCGGCGTCGGTAAAACCACGGTCGCCGTCAATCTCGCCCTCGCCCTCGTAAAACTCGGCCACAAAGTCGGCCTCATGGACGCCGACGTCTACGGCCCCAACGTCCCCATCATGCTCGGCACGCTGCAAGAGCCACAAGCCACCGCCGAAAAACGCATCATCCCCGTCCAAGTCGCCGGCATGAAAATGATCTCCATGGGCCTGCTCAACCCTGGCGACAAGCCCATGGTCTGGCGCGGCCCCATGCTACACAGCGTCATCACGCAATTCCTGCGCAGCGTCGAGTGGGGCGAGCTCGACTATCTCATCATCGACCTCCCGCCCGGCACCGGCGACGTGCAGCTCACGCTCATTCAAACGGTCGCCGTAACTGGCGCCGTCGTCGTCACCACGCCTTCCACGGTCGCCCTCGCCGACGTCCGCAAAGCCATCGAAATGTTTCGCCAGGTCAACGTCGAAGTCCTAGGCGTAGTCGAAAACATGAGCACCTTCCGCTGCCCGCATTGCGACAAGCCCATCGACATCTTCGGCCACGGCGAAGGCGTGAAAACCGCCCTCGCCTACGGCGTCCCCGTCCTTGGCGAGATCGAAATCGACCCCCGCATCCGCATCGGCGGCGACACCGGCAAACCCGTCGCCGGCCTCGGCGAATCCGCCCCCGGCACGCAAAGCCTCTACGCCCTAGCCCGCGCCGTCACCGCCCGCCTAGCCGAAGTGAGCGCCACCTCCTCCGGCCCAACCGTCTCCATCGACTAAGCAAGGTTGACAGTAACTTCGCAAAATGCGAAGATTTGACATGCGGATCGTGAGCCGTAAGGCGATTCGAGAAGCGGCCGCGAAACATAGGGAGTGGAGCGCGTCGCTCAATGCATGGTACAAGATAGCGAAGAACGCGGATTGGGCAAACTTCGCCGATGTACGGAATAGCTGGAAAAGGTCGGACGTAGTGGATCGGTTCGTGGTGTTCGACATAAGTCACAACAAATGCAGGCTGATCGCGACGATCAAATACCGGTGGAAAATGGTCTATATCCGGTGCATTTTGAGTCATGCAGAATATGACCAAAGGGAATGGCGACGGTCATGATTGAAATTCCCGAAAAATACGCGCTGGAAGTTGGCGCACCGACGCCGATTACCTCGGAACGACAGCATCAGGAGTATCTTGCCGTGCTCGACAAGCTGGCGAGCAAAGAGCGGCCCACGAGCGACGAGGAAAAGTACGCGGAAGTGTTGATCTCGTTGGTCGAGGCGTACGAGGAAGAGCATCACGCCATTCCGGAGGCTTCCGCGGTGGAAGTGCTGAGGGCCTTGATGGAGGCGAATGGCTTGCGGCAGAAAGACTTGGCGCCGAGTTTGGGTACGGAAAGCATTGTGTCAGAAATCTTGAGTGGAAAACGTGAGTTGAATAAAAGGCAGATCGAGAAGTTGAGTAAGCGATTTCACGTTTCGCCTGCAGTGTTTTTCTAGGAGTTGGGGACGGCCTAACACTCAGCCTGTTCTTTGCAGAGCGCTTCTCTGGCACTCAATTCGGTCTAGCCGTGATGACCGTGCTCTGTGAGCTTAAGTTATTTAGATGCAGCATTTACGAGGCGGCCCGCTAAGCGTTGCATCTAAAGGGTTTACAGAAAATCTAACTCGTTTAGATGCAACACTTACAGAAAACAAGGGGGAGGCCAAAGTACAATGTCTAGCCAAAATCTCAGCGCAAACCCCGCGCGCCGCTCGCTAGAGCTAGGCCGCCAGCCCGACATCCGCCCCTATCGTGGCAAACGCCCGCAAATCGCCGCCTCCGCCTATATCGACCCCGCCGCCGTCATCATCGGCGACGTGATCATCGGCGAAGACTCCAGCGTCTGGCCCTGCTCCGTGATTCGCGGCGACGTTCACCACATCCGCATCGGCGCGCGCACCAACATTCAGGACGGCTGCGTCCTCCACGTCATGCGCGACGAGCACCCGCTCCTCCTCGGCGACGACGTGACCATCGGCCACTCCGTCACGCTGCACGGCTGCACCATCGAGTCGCGCTGTCTCGTCGGCATGGGCGCCGTCATCTTGAACGGCGTGCACATCGGTGCTGGCAGCATCGTAGCCGCCGGCACGCTCCTCCTCGAAGGCGCCAAAATCCCGCCTGGCAGCCTGGTCGTTGGCCACCCCGGCAAAGTCAAGCGCGCCCTAACCGGCATCGACCAAGCCAGCATCGACGCCTACGCCCAGCGCTACGTCGAATACAAAAATATTTATCGCGAGGAACGGCACGAGTGAGCGATCAGGAAAAAGCTGCCAAGCGCGCCCAGTGGGAAGAAATCAACCGCGCCAAAGCGGCGGCAAAACAAAAGGACCAAAGCGCCACGGAGAAAGCAGATCCACGCGCCAGCGCGACTCAGAAACAATTCCAAGCGATTCGCGGCTCGCGCGACCTGCTCCCGCCAGACACCGGCCTCTGGAACCGCGTCGAACAAACCGCCCACGAAGTCTTCACCACCTACGGCTTCGGCGAAATCCGCCCGCCGATCTTTGAAGAGACTGAACTGTTTTCGCGTTCGGTCGGTGAGGACACGGACATTGTTGGTAAGGAGATGTATACATTTGAGGACAGACCTAGTCAGTTGCCGGATTTTGGTAGGGAATCCTTCGACTTGGTGAAAGCCGTTGAGGACGTGACGGAACTCTTTGAGAGGGGCCAGATTCCGCACAGTTCCCTGAATAGTGTTTTGATGAAGTTTTTGCAAATTGACTTGGATAAATTCTCTGCGGTCCAAAAGCGCGCACAGTCGAACGACTACGGAGCGAAAGATTCAGAGCAATATAGAAAAACGGCGATTTCTATTGTCCATCGTTTGAGGGACATTCAACTGGGGCCGCGTGTTTCTTTGCGGCCCGAGGCAACTGCGAGCGTTTGCCGCGCTTACATCGAGCACAACATGCAGCAGCTTCCGCAGCCGGTGAAGCTTTACTATATGGGGCCGATGTTCCGGCGCGAGCGGCCGCAGAAGGGCCGCTACCGTCAGTTCTACCAGATTGGCGCGGAAATACTTGGCGGGCCGGATGCTCCGGCCATCGATGCTGAGCTCATCGAGATGCTGATGACGTTCTTCGATAAATGCGGCCTCCAAGGCACCGAACTCAGCATCAATTCCATCGGCCACGCTGCCGATAACTGCCGTCGCGGGTACGTCGCATTGCTACGCGCCGAACTTGAAAAAGTGAAAGACAAGCTCGGCGCGGACTCCCAGCGCCGTATCGAGACGAATCCGCTCCGCGTGCTCGACTCGAAAATCGAGCACGAGCAAGCCATCATCGAGAACCTGCCGCGCATCGCTGATCACCTTTGCGACGAATGCAAAACGCACTACGCCGCCGTGAAGCACGAGCTGGAGCTGCGCGGCGTGATCTACCGCGAAAACTGGCGCCTCGTCCGCGGCCTCGACTACTACATGCGCACCACATTTGAAATCACGGCGCAGGGCCTCGGCTCGCAAAACGCCGTCTGCGGCGGCGGCCGCTACGACGGCCTCGTGGAACTCCTCGGCGGCCCTCCCGCAAAGGGTATCGGCTTCGCCATCGGCGAAGACCGCCTGATCCTCTCGCTCCAGGACGCGAAGTCCCAGTCACCAATCACCAGTCACCAGTCACCGTCCGTCTACATCGCCTGGATGGGCGAACGCGCCTACGCCACTGCGATCCGCGCCGCCAAAAGTCTGCGCAATGCGGGCTTCCGCGTCGAGCTGCCTCCAACCGAACTGAAATTCGGCAAAGCCCTCGAGCGCGCCAGCAAGCTCGGTTCGCGCTTCGCCCTCATCCTCGGCGACAATGAAGTCACCGACGGCCAGTGGACGCTGAAAACCCTCGCCGACGGCTCGCAACAGAAACTCACCGAACAAGCTCTGCTAGAATATCTGAACGGCCTGTAGCCGCGGTCTTCAGACCGCGGGGTTTTCCATGTGGCTTTGAGGATGCGCGTCCTGTCGGCGAAAGCCGGCTTGGATGGCGCGGAAAACCCGCCCTCTGAAGAGGGCGGCTACAGAGGGTGGCTACAGAGGGCGGATACGATTCAGTTAGGGGAGAAGCCTACTTGCTCGATTTTCTAGGCAATCTGCAACGCACACACTATTGCGGCGCACTGCGCGCGTCCGACGAAGGCCGCGACGCCATCGTCATGGGCTGGGTTTCCGGCCGCCGCGATCTCGGCAACTTGCTCTTTCTCGACATTCGCGACCGCACCGGCATCGTCCAAGTGGTCTTCAACAAGGAGTCGCAGCCCGCGGCGCACGCCAAGGCGGAGCAGGCGCGAGGCGAGTTTGTGGTTGCGGTCGAAGGCAAAGTCATCAAGCGGCAAAAAGCGAATCCCGAGCTCGTCACCGGCGAAGTCGAGCTGCTCGCCACGAAGCTGCACATTTTAAACAACGCCAAAACGCCGCCGTTTCCCATCGAAGACGAAATCAACGCCGCGGAAGAAACGCGCCTGCGCTACCGCTATCTCGACCTGCGCCGCCCCAAGCTGCACCGCAACCTCGCGCTGCGCCACAAAATCGTCCTCGAAATGCGCAAGGCCATGGACGAAATGGGCTTCCTCGAAGTCGAAACGCCCATGCTCACGCGCTCGACGCCGGAAGGCGCGCGCGATTTTCTGGTGCCCAGCCGCGTGCATAATGGCCAGTTCTACGCGCTGCCGCAGTCGCCGCAAATCTTCAAACAAATCCTGATGATTGGCGGGCTCGACCGCTACTTCCAGATCGTGAAATGTTTTCGCGACGAAGATTTGCGAGCCGACCGGCAGCTCGAATTCACGCAGCTCGACGTCGAGATGTCCTTCCCGCGCCAGGAAGATATTTTTCACGTCATCGAGACAGTGATGGTGCGCGCGTGCGCCGTCGCGGGCATCAAGACGCAAGGGCCGTTTCCGCACATGCTTTACAAGGACGCGATTCGCAAGTACGGCAGCGACAAGCCCGACTTGCGCTTTGGCATGGAGCTGCACGAAGTCACGGACTGCTTTCCGGAAGAAGCAAAAACCAAGCTGGGGATCGAAGGCGGCGTGTTTGCGCTTGCCGCTCCGGGCGCAGCGGGATATTCGCGCAAACAGCTCGACGAGCTGACCGAAAAAGCCAAGTCCAACGGCGCGCGTGGCGCGTATTTCGTGAAGCTCGCAGTCGAAGGCTCGACCTCGACGGTTGAAAAGTTGATCGGTGCGGAAAACGTCAAGAAACTTGCCGACGCTTGCGGCGCGAAGACCGGCGACCTCGTCGTCGCGGTGAGCGCGAAGCAGCAAATCAAAGGGACGGAAGCCGCCGCGCTCGTCGCCGGGCAAGTGCGTTTGCAACTCGGTGAAGCGCTCGGCCTGATCGACCGCACGCAATGGAAATTTCTCTGGATCACCGGCTTCCCGCTATTTGAATGGAGCGAGAACGACAAAAACTGGGTCAGCGCCCAGCATCCCTTCACTGGAATCGTCGACGAAGATTTGGAAAAGCTCGAGTCCGCGCCGTGGGAAGTGCGCTCCAAAGGTTACGACCTCGTCCTCAACGGCAACGAGCTCGGGTCCGGCAGCATCCGAATCCACCGCCAGGACATTCAGGAGCGCCTTTTCCGCGCGCTGGGCCTAAGCGAGGAACAGCTTCGCCGCCGCTTCGGATTTTTCCTCGACGCGCTGACCTACGGCACGCCGCCCCACGGCGGCATAGCTCTCGGCATCGACCGCATCGCCATGCTCCTGGCCGGCGAAAAATCCCTGCGCGAAGTCATCGCCTTCGCCAAAACCACCGCCGCCGTCGATCTCATGGCCGAGTCGCCCTCATCGGTCGACCAAGATCAGCTCGACCAGTTGGGCATCGCCATTAAGGAAAACAAGAGAGCCGCTGAGTGATATCCTTACTGGCTCAGCTTTTCTATTTGGGCGGCGGAGACTAAAGCGGGATTAGAATGAGGTTCGTTCTAGCGATTGCCGTATTTCTTGTTCTGATGGCTTGGCAGTACCGAAAAAACAAGCCTCTTTTGTTCGTGATCGTAGCAACTCTTTTCGCGGCCGCCACTATGGTTTCGACACGATGGGAGAATCAGTCTGAGCTGCCACTAAAATTCTTCGCCGTTGGCTGGCTCGCTTGCATGTTGGTCGCTGGAGTGCTTGCACTAGATAAACTAGGTCGCTTCTTACGAAATAGGCGAAAGCAATCCTAGTCAAACAGGTTGGTGACACTCAATCCAAGATGTCGAGAATACGAATACTGCCGGAAGCTGTCGCCAATAAAATCGCCGCGGGAGAGGTCGTCGAACGACCCGCTTCGGTAGTGAAAGAGCTATTGGAAAACGCGTTGGACGCCGGCGCGAAGACGATCCGTGTAGAGACGGAAGTCGGCGGCAAGCGGATGATCCGCGTGATCGACGACGGCCACGGCATGACGCACGACGACGCGCTGCTGGCCTTCGAGCGGCACGCAACCAGCAAACTGCGCTCCGCCGACGACTTGCTTTCCATCTCGACGCTTGGCTTCCGCGGAGAAGCGCTGCCGACGATTGCCGCGGTCTCGCGGCTGCTCCTCGAAACGCGCGACGAATCAGAAGCCGAAGGCACGCGCCTCGAATTTGCTGGCGGAAAACTTGTCAACGTGAAACCCGCGGGCCTGCCCGCGGGAACGACCATCAGCGTCGCCGATCTTTTTTACTGCGTTCCCGCGCGCCGAAAATTTCTTAAATCAGACACCACCGAACTTGGCCACATCGCTTCGCTCGTCACGCACTATGCGCTGGCCAATCCGGACAAACATTTCGTTCTCACCACGCCGACGCAGGAAATCATCAACAGTCCGCCCGCCGAAAAACTCGCCGACCGTATCTATCAACTCTTCGGCCGGCAATCGATGGAAGAGCTGGTCGAAATTCCACCAACGTCGGCGCCATTTCGTGCGGCCATCACCGAGCCAGAACTCGAAGCCGGCGAAGAGAGTGCCACGCTGACCGTTCGCGGCTTCACTTCGCGCCCCGACGTGCAGCGCCCCAACCGCAACGGCATCTACGTTTTTGTGAATCGCCGCCTGGTGCGCGACCGCCTGATTCTGCACGCCATTCACGAAGCCTATCGCAACATTCTCCCACCCACGGTTTTTCCCGCCACGCTGCTCTTCCTCGAAATGCCCTACGACGAAGTCGACGTCAACGTCCATCCCGCAAAAATTGAAGTGCGCTTCCGCCGCTCGCAATTTGTTCATGATTTTGCGCGCGACTCCATCCGTCAGGCGCTCATGAGCGTGCGTCCTGTTCCGAGCTTCGCCGTGGCCGCGGCCGCAATTCCCGTTGGTTCACCGCCCACTGCCTCACACTTTTCACCCGCCGCGTTTGGCAATAGTGCGGACGCTGCATCGTCCTTTGGGAGCGCTGCAGCGAGCGGCGTTCCGCGTGCGATCATTCCCACGATGGAAGAGATCGGTGTGGGTTCAGGCGTTGGTTCCGACGGCGGTTTTGATTTGACGTCCGATGCGCTGCGACCCGTCGAGCAACGTTTCGCGTTTCCGGCTGGACTGGAATCTTCCAGCGAGCCAGGCGCGTCGTTCTCTACAGCCGCAGCTGCACCAGCGCTTGCCACATCGAACTGGGCTGGAAATCTTGCAGCGCCGAGCGCCAGCGCGCCGGCGACGCTTCCTCGTCCCGACCAAATCGCCGACCTGAAACCGCTCGGCCAAGTCAGCTCGAGTTTCATTGTTGCGGTGAACGGAGAAGGCTTGTGGCTTGTCGATCAGCACGTTGCGCACGAGCGCGTGCTCTTCGAGCAGCACCTCGATGCGCGGCGTGCCGGAAAAGTGGAAGCGCAGCGAATGCTCATGCCGCTGGTGATCGAACTGTCGCCTCGGCAGATTGTGATCTACGAGAAGATCGCGGAAGAGTTGGCAGCCAACGGCTTTGAAGTCGAGCCGATGGGGCCTCGCAGCGTGGCGATTCAAGCCGTTCCAGCGGGAATCGCGCCTGGGGACGCGGAAAAACTTCTGACGGAAATCCTCGACGGGATCGAGCGCGAAAACGCCGCGATTTCCATTGATACGTTGCAGGCGAAAATCGCAGCTTCGACCGCTTGCCATGCGGCGATCAAGGTGAACATGCCGCTCGATCAAACGAAAATGGAATGGCTGCTCGGCGCGCTCGCGAAAACGGATTGTCCGATGAGCTGCCCGCATGGGCGTCCGGTTGTATTACGGTATTCCGTGAAAGAGATCGAGAAGGCGTTTCATCGAATTTAGCGGCAACTTTGGTGTTGACGAAAAACGGGCGGGGCAAGCCCCGCCCCTACAGAAGAAGCGCCGACGATGAAAGAGACGATGGAGGAATCCGAAACGATGACGGAGACGCAGGGTGCGATGACAGAGACACAAACACAGAAGACCGCCATAATTTTTGGGTTGGCGAACAAACGCAGCATCGCGTGGGCGATTGCGCAGAAGCTTTCACAAGCGGGCTGGCGATTAGGCATCGCGTATATGAACGAACGGCTCGGGCTGGAGGCGAAGGATCTCATCGCGGAGTTGCCGGGCGCGGATGGATTCATGTGCGACCTTACGCAGGATGATCAGATCGCGCGAGTGTTCGATGAAATCAAGGCGAAGTATGGAGTCCTCCACGGATTGGTGCACAGCGTGGGGTTCGCTCCGCCCGATGAATTGAAGAAACCGTTTGTGGACACTTCTCGAGAGGGATTTCGGATTGCGCATGACATCAGCGTGTATTCGCTGATCGCCGTGGCGCGTGGCGCGGCGCCGCTGATGGCATCGGGTGGAGGGATCGTCACGTTAACGTACTATGGCTCGGAAAAAGTTGTGCCGAATTACAACGTGATGGGCGTGGCTAAGGCGGCGTTGGAAGCGACGGTGCGGTATTTGGCGTACGATCTTGGGCCAAAGGCCATTCGCGTCAACGCCATTTCCGCGGGACCCATCAAGTCACTCGCGGCGCGCGGCATCGCGAATTTTGGAGATATGCTCAAGACGCAGATCGAGCGCGCGCCGCTGAAACGCAACGTTGATCCAGGCGA
>Ga0308309_10002299_pt1 | contig 11397 bp, 6 predicted proteins | sample HubBroMetageWFT5_FD_192491 | JGI IMG/M metagenome (GOLD analysis project Ga0308309, IMG submission 192491) | Warmed and freeze-thawed soil microbial communities from the Hubbard Brook experimental Forest, New Hampshire - Hubbard Brook CCASE Soil... | ecosystem: Environmental > Terrestrial > Soil... | reverse complement strand
CATGCCCAACGATCTCGAACAGCGCCCATACAAGCTCTACCGCGCCGGCCCGAAGGGCCTGAGGGCCCGCCTGCGCGGGGAGGAGGACGAGCTCCGGGGCCCGGTCGAATACCAGAAGTACGGGGGACGTGGAGACCGCGGCCCGCGGCGCCGGGTCACGCCCAAGCGCGTGATCCTCGGGCTGGTGATCGCGCTCGTGGCGTGGCTGCTGCTGTCGTTGGTGGTGTTCCTGATCAGCGCCTCCTCGCAGTCCGCGGGGATTCCCGCCGACGCCCAGAATGCGCTCGCTCCGGGCGGCAACATGCTGTTCTCGGCCCAGACCGTGCTCGTGATCGGCACCGACCAGCGGCCGGCGGGCACGCACGAGGGCGGCGCGAACACCTCGGACACCGGCAGCAGGTCGGACACGCTGATGCTGTGGCGAATCGGCGGCGGGACGTCGCGGCGGCTGTCGATCCCCCGCGACACGCTCGTGTCGATCCCGGGCCATGGGACGAACAAGATCAACGCCGCCTACGCGTTCGGCGGCCCGGCGCTCACGATCAAGACCGTCGACCGGTTCACTGGGCTGAAGATCAACCACGTAGTCATCATCAACTTCGCGAACTTCCCGAAGTTCATCGACGCGATCGGCGGCGTCAATGTCAAGACCGGGCGGATCTGCTCGCAGATCAGCGGCGGCGCGGCAAACGGCGGGTGGACGCTCGACCTCCAGCCCGGGACGCATCACCTGAGCGGCATCCAGGCGCTCACGCTCGCCCGGACGCGGGAGAACACCTGCAATGCCGCCAGCAACGACCTGACGCGTGAGGGCTACCAGCAGCAGATCCTGAACGGGATCAAGAGCCAGCTGCTGACGCCATACACGTTCTTCCACCTCCCGTGGGCGTCGTGGTACGCACCACAGGCAGTCCGGACCGACATGGGCGGGTTCACGCTGATGAGCATGTTCGTCGCCTCCGAGCTCGGTGGGTCGGCGCCGGTCCAGATCCTCAAGCCCACGGGCTCCGAATCGGTGCCTGGAGTCGGCGACTCGCTGACGGCCTCGCCGCAAGACGTCCAGCAGGCCGTTTCCAAGCTCGTAAACGGCTGACGCACGCCGATGCGTGCTGAGTTTGCCCCCACTGTGGGGGCTTTTTCAGCACGCACTTGAGGATTCTCGGTTTCTGCCGATATGGGTAGGGTGACCTTTGCCCTTGCGGCGCGCCTCCGCGGGGCGCGCACCTCGAACAAACGTCCAGGCGCGTGAGCCGCGCCATCGGCGTCATCCGCCGCCACCCCCGGTTGTTCGCCGGCTTCGCGGTTGTCCTTCTCGCCGCCGGCGTGGCGTCCACGCTCGGCGCGGGCGGCTCCGTCCGGACCCCGCCGCCGCGCACCGTCGCCGCCGCGTTCGCGCGCACGTCGCCTCGGCCGCCGGCGCCGGCGGCTGCAGCGCTTCCGGTCGCGAACACGACCACCGTCCGCTCTCATGCTCCCCGAGGCCGTAGCCGGCCCGGTGCCCCGTTGGCGGCCCGGCCGTCGTGGCCCCGGCGCCGACAAACCGCGGCGTCGCGGCCGTGCTCCGGCAGACGACCGGCCTCGCCCCCGCCCAGGTGACCACTCGCCAGCTCTGCCCGGCTGCCAACTCCGGTCACGCCAGGTGCGCTGCCGAGGCGCTCGTGCTCCGCTCCAATGGGGCGCTCGTCCATCCCCGCGTCGCCCGTGCGTCCTCGGGCGGCCCGTTGTACGGTGATGCCCCCGCGTATCTGCAGCAGGCCTACGACCTTTCGTCTCTGTCTCAGACGAACGGGAGCGGCGACACGGTGGCGATTGTCGACGCCTTCGACGACTCGACGGCGGCGGCGGATCTGGCCGCGTACCGATCGTTCTACAACCTGCCGGCGTGCACGTCCGCCACCGGGTGCTTCCGGCAGATCAACGAGCACGGCGGGTCGACGCCGCCCCCGATCTCGGACGCCGGCTGGAGCCAGGAGACCTCGCTGGATCTCGACGCGGTCTCCGCGATCTGCCCCAACTGCCACATCCTGCTGGTTGAGGCGAACTCGACGTACTCGAACGACATGCAGGCGGCGATGCAGACCGCGGCCGCACACGGAGCGAACCAGATCTCGGCCAGCTGGACCATCACCTCGAGCTCCGCCCTGTCCGGGCAGTACACGTTCCCCGGCATCGCGACCGTGGCCGCGACGGGCGACACCGGCTATCTCGGGGCGGACCAGGACAACTTCCCGGCCGCGCTGGCGGGCGTGACGGCCGCCGGCGGGACCACCCTGACGCCGGCGAGCCAGCCGTCGAACCTCCGTGGCTTCGGCGAAGGCGCCTGGTCGGGCGGGGGCTCCGGCTGCGCCACCGAGATCGCCAAGCCGGCCTATCAATCCGACACCGGCTGCACCGGTCGCTCCTATGCCGACCTGTCGGCCGACGCCAACCCGCAAACCGGCCTGGCGGTCTATGACAACGGCAGCTGGCTCGAGGTCGGCGGCACCAGCCTGGCCACGCCGCTCATCGCCGCGTACTACGCGATCACCAGCGTCACCAACTCGAGCCCCCAGTGGGCCTACGGCAACCCGGGATCGCTGAACGACGTGGTCAGCGGCTCGAACGGCACGAACTGCGTCCCGAGCTATATCTGCACCGCCGGGATCGGTTACGACGGACCCACCGGGGTGGGGTCGATCTCGGGCGCCGCTGTCACCGGCGCCCCCGGGATCGGAAGCACCTACACCGCGAGCGTGGCCGCGCATAGCGCCACGATCGCCGGCGGGATCTACCGCAACGGGCTGGACAGCACCTGGTCGATCCAGTACGGCACGAGCAGCCAGTACGGCCTGGCGACCTCGCCCATCGACATCGGCGCCGGGAGCCCACCGCGCGCGGTCACCGGCTTTCTCTCCCAGCTGACGCCGTCCACGACCTACCACTACCGGCTCGTGGCCCAAAACCGCCAGGGGAACACGTACGGCAACGACTTCACGTTTACCACGCCGGCGGCTCCGCCCGGCAGTCCGACGGCGGCGTTCACGGTCTCCCCAACCACTCCCGCCCCGAACGCCCCCGTGACCTTCGACGCGAGCAGCTCGACCGCCGGCAACGGCACCGTTCAGAGCTACGCCTGGAACTTCGGTGACGGGTCGGCGACACAGCCCTCGAGCGGCCCGACCATCACCCACACGTTTACCACCCGCGGGGTCGCCACGGTGTCGCTCACCGTCACGAACGACTCGGGTCAGACCGACACCACCACACAGATGGTCACGGTCGACGATCCCCCCAACCCCGCGTTCACGCCGTCTGCGACGGTCAACAACCCGGACGCGGTCAGCGTGGATGGGAGCAACTCGGCGGCCGCGACGGGCGGCGAGATCACCCACTACAGCTGGGACTTCGGCGATGGCACCACGCAGGACACCGGCGCGACCCCCACCGCCGGTCACACCTACGCCGCCCCGGGCACCTACACGATCAAGCTGACCACCACCGATGAGCTGGGCGTCAGCAACACGGTCAGCCAGACCGTGACCGTGCTTGGGTTCAGCGCCAGCTCCAACGGTCCCACGCCGGGCGAGGACGTCACGTTCATCGGGCCGAACTCGGGGGGATCCTTCGGCACGATCACCGACTACAGCTGGAACTTCGGCGACGGCACCACCGACGACAGCGGCACCAGCCCGAGCGACATCCACGCCTTCTCGAGCCGCGGGAGCTACACCGCCTCGCTCACGATCACGAACAGCCTCGGCGCCACCTTCACGGGCACGGAGATGATCACGGTCGACACTCCGCCCGACGGCGTCCTCCCCGCCTCGCCGGTCATCGCCACCCCCGGGCAGTCGGTGAGCCTCGATGGAAGCAACTCGACGCCCGCGCCTGGGGGCTCGATCAGGAGCTACACCTGGAACTTCGGCGACGGGACCGCGCTGGTTACCGCAGGCTCACCGTCGGCCACGCACGTCTACAGCGCTCCCGGTATCTACACCGCCACGCTGACGGTCACCGACAACCTCGGTGTCACCGCCAACTCCGCCGCGGCGCAAACGGTGATCGTCGATCAGCCCGCCGCCGCGTTCTCTTCCTCGTCTTCGACGCTCGCGCCAAATGCCGTCGGGACCTTCGACGCCACGGGTGCGACCGACTCGCTCGGCCCGATCACCGACTACAGCTGGAACTTCGGCGACGGCCCGAATCACGACGCCGGGGCGACCGCCACCATCACTCACAGCTACAGCCAGCGCGGGAGCTATGCGGTCGCGCTGACGGTGACCAACCGGTACGGCCAGACGGCCACCACCACGCACGCGGTGACCGTTGACGACGCGCCGACCGCCGCCTTCACCCCATCGGCGACCGTCGCCGCCACCGGAGCGACACTCGGTTTCGACGCCGGCCCATCGGCCGCCATGACCGGCGGCTCGATCGCCGACTACAGCTGGAGCTTTGGCGACGGCTCGAGCCAGGACACCGGGACGACCGCCACCTCGTCCCACGCCTACGCCGCAGCCGGGACCTACACGGTGTCGCTGACGGCCACCGACGATCTCGGGATGAGCGCGACCGTCTCCAAGCAGGTGACCATCGAGACACCGACGCCCCCCGCCCAGACGCCCACGACCGTCACTCCCACCCCCGCCCCCACTCCGGCGCCTGCGCCCGCCCCGACAACGCCGGCGCCGAAGCCGCTGTCCGCGAGTGTGGTCGCCGCCAAGCAGCAGCGGCTCGCACCCGCGCTGGCGCACGGTGTGCGGATCAGCGTGTCGGTGAGCCAGGCCACGCGGGCGAGCTTCCAGGTCACGATCCCGGTCTCTCAGACCCGGCTGGCCCACTCCGCTCGCAAGCCCAAGGCTCGCTCGATCGCGCTGCTCCACACGGGCACTCAGGCGGTCGGCACGGGAGCACACGCGCTCACGCTCAAGCTCTCGCGGGCGGCCGCGCGCGAACTGGCCGGCGCCGGACCGCTCGTGCTGAGCGTGAAGGTGACGCTGACCGCCGCCAATGGCGCCACGATCAGCCGCACGGTCAAGGTCACGCTTACGCGCTGACCGCGGCTGCCGCGCCGGGCGGGCCGGGCGGGCCGGGCGGGGGCGGGGGCGGGCGCGGCCGGGCGCCGAGGGCGCCGGGGACGGTCCTCAGTCTGAGGACTTCGAGGCGGTCGTCTTCGACTCGGACGACTTCTTCGAGTCCGACTTCGAGGAACCCGAGTCGGAGGAGGTGGACTTCGATTCGGACGACGAGCTGTCGCCCTTGTCGCCCTTGTCGCCCTTGTCGCCCTTCTCGCTGCTGCTGTTCTCGCGTGCCCGCTTGCGGGTGCCGTAGTCGGTGTTGTAGAAGCCCGACCCCTTGAAGTGGACCGCGACCGGGTGGAACACGCGCGCCACCGGCGCCTCGCACGTCTCGCAGATCTGGACCGGATCGTCACTCATGCGCTGCATGACCTCGAAGGTGTGGCCGTGCTCGCACTTGTACTCGTAGATCGGCATCGCTTCACTAAGTATAGGCTGCGGTTTTGGCACTCTCAAGGGGAGAGTGCCAAGCGTTGGCGGTCTCGGGCGGGGCGTTGCGGAGGCCCGCCGTCAGCCGCTGGGCGTGGCCGGCGTCTGCTCGGTGATTGGCTGGCCGGCGGCCGCGGCTTGGCTCTTGACCTGAGAGACCGTGCTGTCGAGCCCGGCGACGTCGGCGGCGCTGGCGCCGCCCGATTTCACGCTGCCGGCGAGGCCGTGGAGCTTGTTCTGAAGGTCGGTGATCGGCGCGACCAGCTTCGAGAGCGTCGGACTCGCCTGCGCGTCGGCGAGCGCGAGCTTGAGCTCGTGGTAGACGAACGCGGCCGCCAGCGCCGCCTTCACGGTGGTGAACTTGTGCTCGAGCGGGTGGCTGAGGTCTCCGGCCTTCGCCGGCTTGTAGATCCAGTGGTGGAAGGCGCCGAACGCCAGCCCCGCGTGCAGCACGAACTTCGTCTTCGCGAGATGCGTCGTCGCGGTGGTGGACGCGGTCCCGCTCGCGGCTCCAGGCGCCGCCGCGCTGCTCGACGACGAGTTCGAACTACCGCAGCCGACGACGGCGAACGCGAGAACGCTGAGGACGGCGACGAGGCAGACCGGGGACCTCATCGACCCCAAGTTACTGCGATGCGCGGCCGCCGGCAAGCGTGCCGGCTGGTCTCTGTCACGTGCGGCTGTGGACCCGTCTAGCATGCGCCGCGCGATGCCGACCGACGTGGTCACGATGGACAAGATCGTCTCGCTGTCCAAGCGGCGCGGCTTCGTGTTCCCGAGCAGCGAGATCTACGGCGGGCTGGGGTCGAGCTATGACTACGGCCACTACGGGGTGCTGCTCAAGAACAACATCAAGAACCAGTGGTGGCGGGCGATGCTCCAGGAGCGCGACGACATCGTCGCGCTCGACTCGGCGATCATCCAGCACCCGCGCACGTGGGAGGCCAGCGGGCACGTGGCCGGTTTCACCGATCCGCTCGTCGACTGCCGCACGTGCAAGCTCCGGTTCCGCGAGGATCACCTCGCCCAGTCCGCGTGCGGGCGCAAGCCCTCAAAGCATCCCGGCGAGACGCCGGAGTGCGACCTGACCGAGGCCCGCGACTTCAACCTGATGTTCCAGACGACGGTTGGCCCCGTCGCGGAGGAGGGCTCAACCGTCTACCTGCGCCCCGAGACCGCTCAGGGGATCTTTCTCAACTTCAAGAACTACCTGCAGTTCTCGCGCAAGAAGCCCCCATTTGGGATCGCTCAGATCGGCAAGAGCTTCCGCAACGAGATCACCACCGGGAACTTCATCTTCCGCACGCGCGAGTTCGAGCAGATGGAGATGGAGTTCTTCGTGCCCCCGCCCGACGCGCCGCAGTGGCACCAACACTGGCTGGCCGAGCGGATGAAGTGGTGGACGTCGCTCGGGCTCCGGCCCGACCACCTCCAGCTCCGCCCGCACGACGCGGATGAGCTCTCCCACTACTCGAGCGCCACCAGCGACGTCGAGTACCTGTTCCCGATCGGGTGGTCCGAGCTCGAGGGGATCGCCAACCGCGGCGACTTCGATCTCACCCAGCACGCCAAGTTCTCGAACCAGAAACTCGAGTACGTGGACACCGCCACCGGCGACCGCTACGTCCCGCACGTGATCGAGCCCGCCGCCGGCGTCGATCGCGCGATGCTGGCGTTTCTCGTCGACGCCTACGACGAGGATGAGATCGAGGGCGAGCAGCGGACCGTGCTCCGCCTGCACCCGGTGCTCGCGCCGGTCAAGGTCGCGGTGCTCCCGCTCGTCCGCAAGGACGGCCAACCCGAGCTCGCCCGCGAGATCTACCAGGACCTGCGCGAGCGCGTCCAGGCCGAATACGACGAGGGCGGGGCAATCGGGCGACGGTACCGCCGGCAGGACGAGATCGGCACCCCGTGGGCGGTGACGATCGACCACCAGTCGCTCGAGGACCGGACCGTCACCCTGCGCGACCGCGACAGCCTCACGCAGGTGCGGATCGCGATCGAGGACCTGGCTGACGAGATCGGGAACCGGCTCCGGCACCCCTGGCGGTCACCTAAGCTGGACGGCTAGGGCCACGGAGCGCCCGGGGCCACGCGGTGCCTGCGGCCACGCGGTGCCTGCGGCCACGGAGCGCCCGGGGCCACGCGGTGCCTGCGGCCACGGAGCGCCCGGGGCCACGCGGTGCCAAACTACACAGGCGAAGGATCATTATGTCGATCGCCGCCGACCAGATCTCCTACGCCGACCTGTACGCGCGCTGGGAGCAAGGTAACTGGCGGGCGACCGAGATCGACTTCACGACCGACCGCGAGCACTGGGAGCGCGAGTTCACCGAGGTCGAGCGCGCCGGCGCGCTGTGGACGTACTCGCTTTTCTTCCACGGCGAGGACTCGGTGGCGGACAACCTGTCGCCGTTCATCGACGCCGCCCCGCGCGAGGAGCAGAAGTACTTCCTGGCGACGCAGCAGGTCGACGAGGCGCGCCACGCGGTCCTGTTCGCGCGGTTCATGCGCGAGGTGGCCGGAGCGGGAGCCGATGTGGGGTCCGCTTTGGCCGAGACGCGGCCGAAGCTGACCTGGGGATTTCGCAAGGTGTTCGAGCGCCTCGACAGGATGGCCGACGAGCTCCGCCGCGACCGCTCGAAGCCCAAGCTCGCCCAGGCGATCACGCTGTACCACGTCGTGATCGAGGCCTCGCTCGCTCAACCCGGCCAGCATTTCATCGAGGAGGGGCTCGGCCGCCGGGGGCTCCTGCCCGGCTTCCGCGAGGGCGTCGGGCACGTCGCCCGCGACGAGCAGCGCCATATCGCGTTCGGGGTCAAGATGATCGCCGACCTCGTCCGCGAGGACCCCGAGTGCGAGCCCGCGATCGCCGAGCTCTTGCGCGCGGTCCTGCCGTTCACGGTGGCCGTGTTCGTGCCGCCCGGATGGGATGAGCGCTACGTCACCAGCTTCGGCTTCACCCTCGAGGACATCTTCACGCAGGGCGCCGAGGCGATGGAGGGCCGGCTGCGCGCCGCCGGCCTCGACCCTGGCTCGATGCGGCTCGGGCTGCCGTTCGACATGCCGGCGACGGCGCGGGCCGAGCGCGGGCTGACGCTGCTACGCGCCGGATATTTGGGCGAGCCGAACGGGGCGGTCCGGCCAAGCCCCGAGGCCACCGCGATGCTCTTCGACGGCTTGCGCCGCCAGATCGATCCATCGGTGGCGCCGGGAGCGACAATCCAGTGGGATTTCACCGACGCCGAGCCGTGGCACCTGCGGATTGCGGGCTCGGGCGCGCCCACCGCGGTGGCGCCAGGACGCGTCGAGGGTGCCGACCTCACGTTCCACTGCCGATTGCAGGACTGGGTGGACATCGCCGCCGGGCGCACCGAGCCATGGCGCGCGCTGGTCCAGCGCAAGGTGCGCCCGACGGGCAGCCTGCGAATGCTGGTGCGCTCGCGCAGGCTGTTCGCGTAGACAGGCTGTTCGCGTGGACAGGCTGTTCGCGTGGACAGGCTGTTCGCGCGGGCGGCCGGCGGTGCCGAGGTTGCATAATCCGAGGCCGACCGTAGTTCGCCCGTCCCGGAGGTCGGTCTGCACGACCAGCAGCAGGCGTTAGTGCTCGGTGCCTTGCGTCGCGCCGCTGGCACGCCTGTGAGCTACGCCGAGCTCCGCGAGGCCGGCGTCGAGTTGCCGGCGAGCGTGGTGTCGGAGCTCGAGCTGGCCGGGGTCCCGATCGAGCGGTGCCGCGGGGGCGCCGGGCGCGGGGCAAGCGTGCGTCTCGATCCGGGGTTCGATGTGACCGACGAGCCCGCGCCGCAAGAGCTGAGCATCAACCCGACGTCGGTTGTCGCGGCCGAGCTGCGAGGCAGACGTGTTCTGGCTCGCGTTGTCGCCTCGTTGGCGCTGCTCGCCGTGATCGCGGCCGTCGGTGCGCTCATCGCCACGTCGTTCGGCGGGCGCGGTGGCGGGTCAGGTCGGCCGAGCGTGGCCTTGCGGTCGCACACCCGGACGGCGATCGCCATCCGCGCGCCCCGCACGACTGCGACCACTCTGGTCGCGACGCCGCCGGCGCCGACACCGGTTTCGCTCGGGCTGGCCACACAACTCGAGTCGCAGGGGCACGGCCTGCTCGAGAGCGGAAGCTACACCGGCGCGGTGGCGATCCTGCGCCGGGCGCTGCTCGCCACCGGCGAGGACGTCAGCGCGTGCGTGCAGCCCGCGAGCACGATGTGCCTGACGTACGCCTACGCCCTGTACGACCTCGGGCGCGCGCTCCGGCTGAGCGGCGATCCCGCCGCCGCCGTACCGGTCCTCGAGCGCCGGCTCGAGATCGACAACCAGCGTCCCACCGTCCTCGCCGAGCTCGAGCTGGCCCGCCACGGGACCACGTGACCGGCCGCGTCCGCGCCCCGGTGCGCGCCCGGCACCCGACGGCCCGGGGCCTGGCGCCACGCGCCGCGCGCCCGACGCCCCCGGACACCTGGGTCATACCTGCACACTCGACGAATCTCGAATGCCGACATGGGCGAGATGACCCATATACGTGCCGTGGCGCACACTCGCCGTCCAGGGCAGGTCGAGTGTGCGGACATGACCCATCTGGCTACGGGATCGTGAGCCCCACCGCCGGGGAGGCGCCCGCGATAAAGCGCCCGCTCGCGACCGTGCGCGCGATCACCACGTAGCGACCGGGACGCCCGGGACGGAAGCGTGCCGCGAACTCGCCGTCGCCGGCCGGGACGCGCTTGGCCCTCATCAGGTGCCGGCGCCCTCCAACCACCCGGTAGAGATCGAGCGTCACGTTCGGAAGCGGCGGCGACACGGTGCCCGTGACCTCGACCGGAGGCGCCGGGCCGACAAGCGCGAGCGTCAGCGCCGGCGCGACGGCGAGAGCCACGACGTTCGAGGCGGCGGCCGGCTCCGGGCGGTGGAGCGCGCGGATGAGCACGTTGCCGGCGGGTGGGAACGTCGCGGTCCAGCTCCCGTCGGCGGCGGTCGTCGGCGCCGCGATCGTCTGCTCGGCGCCTCGCGTGATCTCCTGGAGCTCGATCGGCTCGCCGGCGAGTGGGCTGCCGCTCGAGAGATCTGCGAGACGTCCGGACACGGTGACCGGAGCGCCGGCGCTCACGGTGGCGTCCGAAGCGGACATCGTCAGCCGCGCCGGCGAGCCCGTGAGCCTTGCCACCTGCGGGCGGATCGATGGCAGCCGGGCGTAGAAGGCATTGCCTGGGCAGCTCGTCTGATCGCCGTCGCGGTGGCCGGCGACGCGCGGCAGCGACACGTGCGCGCCGGGCGCAAACGGCGTGTAGAAGGCGTCACCGGGGCTGACCTCGACCGTGACCCGTCCGAGAGTCGGCACGCCGTGGAGCGAGAGCTTCCACCCCAGCAGGTGCTCGAGCGCCTCGATCGCCGCCGGCGGCGGTACGACGTCCATGAACGACCCGAGCACGACCATGCCGGCCGACTCCTGGTTGTAACCGCCGGCGTGCGCGCCAATCACCGGCAGATCGATACCGCCGGCGCGCGCCTCCCAGAGGCGCCCGTAGGCGTCGACCGCGAAGTTGTATGCGATGTCGAAGTAGCCGCGGACGTACCTGTGGTAGATGAAGATCGACATCAAGATCGAAGGGACCTCGCCGGCGCCATAACCGTTCGGGCTCTCGCTGTGGTGGACAAACGCGAGCTTGACCGTGCCGTAGAACGGTCCGTTGCTCGGTGGCGCGTGGCCCTGGGCCCAGGCCGAGCGCGCGATGATCGCCGGCTGGCCGGGGCCGGCGTCGAGGACCGGCTGGGCCAGCGGGAACGCCTGGGCCGCGTGCGCGGACCCGCCCGAGCTTGCGCCCACGCCGCCCGCGCCGGCCGCGACGAAATGCAGCCGGACGCCCCGGACCGGCGACGAGCTACGCAGCTGCACGTAGTCGGC
>Ga0308309_10002298_pt1 | contig 11398 bp, 14 predicted proteins | sample HubBroMetageWFT5_FD_192491 | JGI IMG/M metagenome (GOLD analysis project Ga0308309, IMG submission 192491) | Warmed and freeze-thawed soil microbial communities from the Hubbard Brook experimental Forest, New Hampshire - Hubbard Brook CCASE Soil... | ecosystem: Environmental > Terrestrial >... | reverse complement strand
ACGCGGTTTGCCCGGGAATGGCGCGCGGGTCGGTGGAGCGCAACGGTCCGCTCGATGACGCTGGAAACCAGCCAGGTGCTGGACGGGGCGCGGTTGGCTCCGCTATCGACTTCGGAGCGGCTGACCCGCGCCAGCAAATGTCGAGCCTGCGGCCTGAGGTCGGTTCGCTACACGGCGGCTGCGGCGCGGTATCCGGGAGCGTGCGAATGGCGGCTCAGCCGCACGGCATCCCCCCTGTACTAGGCGTAGGGCTGATGCTGCCTGCTTCGCCGCCGCTTCACAATCGCGGCTTTATCAAGGTCAGTCGTGCGGGATTTCCGGTCCGGTCCGTGGCGGCAATGCCCGCTCGACGGCGGCCTGCACGTCCGGCGGCTGGGCCGCCAGCGCATCGCACATCCGCCGCAGTTGTCGGCGCAAATCATAGACCTGGTCGAGGAGGCCAAGGACTAGCGGCAGCGCCTCCTCGTCGATCGCGAATTCCTGACGGATCTCGAGGATCAGCTCGACCCGGGCGACATCGACCTCGTGAAAGATCCAGGTCTGATCCCGCGGCTCGGGCAATACCCAGCGATTTTCGACCCACCGAACGAGATCGCGGCGGTCGAGCCCTCTCATTTGGTGCAGCAAATCGTCGAGCTCGATCATGCGCGGGGCATCCCCTCTCTCGGATCGAACGGATGTTGCGGCCCCCATTTTTCGAGAAACGCCGCGAGCTCAGGATCAGAGCTCGGCCCGATGAACACCTTCAGCGTCACGATTTCGTCGCCCGGGCTTTTCTTTTGGATGCCTTTGCCCCGCAGTCGCAATTGCCTGCCAGTATCCGATCCCGTCGGTATCGTCATGGTTACCGGACCCGTCACCGTCGGCACCGATACCCTGGCTCCAAGCACCGCCTCGGCGAGGCTCACGGGTAATTCGAGCAGGACATTGTCGCCGTCCCGGCGGAACAGCGGATGGGCTGCGACGTGCACTTCGATCAGCGCATCGCCGGACGTGCCGCCGCCAAAGCCGGGGCCGCCCTTGCCTCTGAGCCGCAGCACCTGACCGTCTTCGACCCCGGCCGGTATCGTGACGTCGAGCCATTCCTCGGGGGCGAGCGACAGCCGCTGCTTTCCGCCAGTCGCCGCCGTGACGAAATCGACGGTCAACGTGAAATGCCGGTCGCCGCCGCGCGCTCTGACCCCCGCTCCGGCCTCGCCGCGTCGCCCGCGGCCGGCCGAGCCGAAGGCGGCGAACAGATCCTCGAGGTCGCTCAAATCCATCTCGCCGTCGGGCCGGTATCGCCACCCCTGAGCGCCTTCCGCTTGACTTCTATAATAGCCGCGCGGCGGGCGCTCGGCGCCGGTTTCGTCGATTTCACCCCGATCGTACCGCGCCCGCTTGTCGGAATCAGAGAGCAGGTCGTAGGCTGCCGAGATTTCTTTGAACGTCGCTTCCGCTTCGGGTTTTCCCGGATTGATGTCGGGATGAAACTGCTTGGCGAGCTTGCGATAGGCTTTGCGGATCTCGTCCGCACTAGCGTCCGGTTTGACGCCGAGCAACTCATAGGGTGTTTGCGCCATCCGCGATCAGCGCTGCCTTGTGCGCACTCGCTGCGCGGTGGTCGTGGCCTTTTCGATGCGAACAGCCACGCTGCGCTCCGCGCCGCCGCGCTCGACCGTCAGCTCGACCTCATCGCCGATCCGCGACAACCCGACCCGGTTGCGCAGCTCAGTGCCGCTGCGCATCGGCGCGCCATTGATCGCGACGACGAGGTCATTGGTCCGCAGCCCGGCGCGCTCGGCGGGCGAGCCCGGCTCGACGCGGGCGATCACCGCCCCTTGCGTGTGCCTGGTGCCGAGCGCCTGGGCGAGGTCCGGTGTCAGATCCTGGATCGCCACCCCGATGCGGCCGCGCTTGATCTCGCCATAATTAACCAGCTGGTCCATCACCTGGCGGGCCATGTTGATCGGGACGGCGAAACCGATGCCGACATTGCCGCCGCCGGGCGCTAGTATCGCCGTATTGATGCCGACGACGCGGCCCTGGAGGTCGACGAGCGGACCGCCCGAATTGCCGGGATTGATCGACGCGTCGGTCTGGATGAAATCCTCATAGCCCTCGATGCCGAGACCGCTGCGCCCGAGCGCGCTGATGATGCCTGAGGTCACGGTCTGGCCGAGACCGAACGGATTGCCGATCGCCAGCACGAAATCGCCGACCTGCAGGCGATCGGAATCGCCGATCGGGACCGCCGTCAAAGCGCCCGCCGGGATCTGCAGCACGGCGATGTCGGTGTCGGGGTCGCGGCCGATCAATTTCGCGGTCAGCCGCCGGTTGTCCTTGGTCGTGACTTCGATACTGTTCGCATTCTCGACGACATGCGCATTGGTCATCACATAACCCTGCGCGGCGTCGACAATCACGCCCGATCCGGTCGCCTCCGTCTCGCGCTCGACCGGCTGCTGCTGCAGGTTGAAGAAGCGGCGGAACATCGGGTCTTGCAGCAGCGGATTGTCTTCGCGCACCCGCCCGCGCACGGAGATGCCGACGACGCCTGGGGTGATCCGGCTGACGACTGGCGCAAGGGTTTGGACCGGCGCGCCGTCAGCCAAGGGTATTGGCGCACCGGCGAGAACAGGGGAGACGATGCCCGCCGTCACGGCGATCCCGCCGGAGACAACGAGCGCTGACAAAACCCGCTTCATCGCTGTGGAGACCTTAAGCCTGGCAGACACCCGTTTCCGGTAAACAAGCCGCCAGCATGAATGTTTCCGGTAGTCGTTTAATTAACCCCTCGCGCGATGGCTTCAAGGGATGCACGGTCCCAGGGTTGGCAGCACTCTCTCCGGCGAGCTGCTAACACGCTGTTTCAACCTAGTTTTTGGGTTGATGCGGCGAAACCGACGGAGCATGCTCGCGGTTAGCGGAAAGAGCCGAGAGGAGACCCGAATGAGCGCCATTCCACACCTTGGTGAGTATCGGCTGACCACTGCCGAGATCATCTACCGGATGCCGGACCACCCCGATCTGTTGCAGAGCTTTATCTGGCAGAAGCTCGACCTTGCTCCGGACTTTCCGGAGCTGCGCCGCTTTCTGGAATTCTGGAGCCGCAACATCGAGGGCAAGCTGCATTCGGTGAAGGTCGGGCAGGCGCGGTCTGCCGGCCGCGGCCGGTTCCGCCACGTCAGCGCATCGCTGCGCCTGCATTAGCCGTAGACTTGGACAATGCCGCCACAGATCGGGTATCTGCTGCCGACCCGGGAGCGGGTCATGGAAGGCCGGCCGGAGACCGCGCCTTTGCTGGAGCTCGCGACGCGCGCCGAGCGATTGGGCTTTGATTCGGTGTGGGTCGGGGATTCGCTGCTGGCCCGGCCGCGCCATGATCCGCTCACTCTATTGGCCGCGGTGGCGGCGCAAACGCGGAAGGTGGCTCTCGGTACGGCAGTCTTCCTGCCAGCGCTGCGCAACCCGGTGGTGCTGGCGCATCAACTCGCCACGCTCGATCAGATCAGCGAGGGGCGACTCGTCCTCGGGGCGGGCATTGCCAGCGATGTGCCCAACATCCGCGCCGAATTCGCGGCGGCGGGCGTATCGTTCGAAGGCCGCGTCGGGCGCATGATGGAAGGCCTTCGGCTGGCCCGCGCCCTGTGGACCGGGAAACCGGTCGATTGGCAAGGCCGCTGGCCGGTGCAAGGCGGCGTGCTCGGGCCGACCCCATACCGCGCCGGGGGCCCGCCGATCTGGATGGCGGGTTCGGTCCGCCCCGCCCTCGAGCGGGCCGCCCGGCATTTCGACGGCTGGTTCGCCAACGAGGCCGAGGTCGGCCGCTGGGAGCAGCAATGGGCCGAGGTGCAGCAGATCCTTCGCGAAGCCGGGCGCGACGTGAGCGGGTTTGTGGCCGCCATTTATGTGACCTTGGCGATCGATGAGAATGCCAGCCGTGCTGGACAGCGGATCGACGCGTTTCTCGAAAGATACTACGGGCAACCGGCCGCCGTGATGCGCCGGAGGCAGGCCGTCTGTGGCGGCCCGGCTGCCCGCGCAGCTGAGTTTCTCGGTGGCTTCGTCAAAGCCGGCGCCAGTCACGTCATCGTGCGTTTCGTCGGGGATCCCAACCGTCAGCTCGAAACCCTCGTCGAAATGCGCCATCAGCTCGGCTGATGATGACCGATCATCGCACTGCGCAGGCGCTGGGAAATCCAATCCAGCGCTGCGACGGTGACGAGGATCATCAGGATCAGGAAGCTGACCTGCTGCCATTCCAGAACACGGATCTGCTCCGACAGCTGAAGGCCAATGCCGCCGGCACCGACGATCCCGATGATTGTGGCGGACCGCGTGTTGGACTCGAAAAAGTAGAGAATCTGGCTCGCAAAGACGGGCAGCACCTGCGGTACCAGTCCGAAACGGATTGCGTGCAGCCGGCCGCCGACAGCACGCCATCGACCGGCCGGCGATCGGCCGCCTCAATCGCCTCGGACATCAGCTTACCGAACGCGCCTATGTCCGAAGACATGATGGCCAATGCGCCGGCGAACGGCCCGAGCCCGACGACGTTGATCCAGATCAATGCCCAGATCAACGTATCGACGCTGCGCAATGTATCGAGGCTCCGTCGACTGAGAAAGTGGATAAGGCGATTGGCAACGACGTTGCGGGCGGCGAGAAACCCGAACGGGATGCCGAGAATGGCGGCGAGCAAAGTGCCAAGGGACGCAATGGCCAGCGTCTGTCCGAGCGCCCCGAGATAGAGCAGAAATCGAGACCAGCTCTGCGGGTCGGGAGGCAGCATCAGCCCGGCGATGTCGATCAGCCGGCCGAGGCCGGATGTAATGACGGCAGGTGAGATGCCGAGGGCCACGAGCCCCGCGACGTAAAGCCCGATCGCCCCGACACAGCAGGCTAGCAGCGGGGCTCTCCGACCCCAGCCCGCGATCAGGATGTCCGGATATCGGGCGCACAGTTCCGCCCGATGGGCAACGAGGACCTCGCGCACCCCATGCATCTCGCTCACGAGGCCGTCTCCATTGCCAGCAGTCGGTGGCGCAGGCTGCCCGACAGCATGTCGATCACCATCACCGTACCGATGATCATCAGCAGCATCGCGCTGACATCGGAGTAGTAGAATTTACGGATAGCGGTGATCAGATCCTGACCGATACCGCCGGCTCCAACAAACCCAATCACCGTTGCGCCGCGTACATTGACCTCGAACCGCAATAAGGTGTAGCTGACGAGATTGGACAATACCTGCGGGGTTGCCGCGAAGCGCACCTGCGCGAGCCAACTGCCACCGGTCGCAGCGATCCCCTCCACCGGCCGCATGTCGATATTCTCCAAGACTTCGGTGAACAGCTTGCCCAGCGCGCCGGAAGTATGTAACGCCATTGCCAACACGCCCGGCAGGGCTCCCAGCCCGAAGGCGGCGACGAAGATCATCGCAAAGACGATATCCGGGACACTGCGGCAAAATTCCAGAACGCGCCGCACCGTGAACCGAACCGGCGCATAGCGCATCAGGTTGCGGCTGGCCGGAGCCGCACAGATGAAAGCCGCGAACGCGCCCGTGAGCGTGGCGATGTAGGCGATCAGCGCGGTTTCGCCGAGCAATCTGCTCCAGCGCGCCAAGCCCCAGAACCATTCCTGCGGGTCGGTCCACACCCGCATGCCGCTATCGAGCTTCAGCAACCGATCGAAGTAGCTGGTGAAGTTGCCGATCTTGTTCCACAAGGTGACCGGTCGCACCTCGGCGCCGACTGCCGAGATCGCCAGTGCAATCGCTACAAGCGCCAATCCGAGCACAAGCTGCCGCCGCTTGGCGGCGGCAGCTTGGCTGTAGGCGGTCAGCAGCGGCGCGAGCTGGGCGGCGGGCGGCATGGAGACGAGCCGCGTCATCCGTTGTCCGCTGGACCAGCTTCAGAGCGCGTAAAAGAATCATCCATCGCTATTTTAAACGCTTCCCCGGCGAAAGCCGGGGCCTATCCTTCCGCGGCACGAGCCCGTCCTCGCTGGCAAGGTATTGCGATCGCTTTAGAAGTTCCGAGTGGCGGAGGAATGGGTCCTGGCCTTCGCCGGGAAAGCGCGATTTCTTCCCAGAGTGAGCGAGTTTTCTTAATGCCATTAGGAATTACCTCATGCTGAGCGGCGCCTCCGGGGCGCGTCTCGAAGCATGCACAGTATCAATGCGTCCGCCTCAGCTGCTCTTCTTACGGAGCTTGTCGACGAACTGGATCAGCTTGATCGTGTCGTCATAGGCGGCATTGTCGATCGGCTGGAAAGGCTGGTTCTTGCCGTCCGAAAGCCGAGCGAAAGCCGCATTGTCCTTTGCGGCGGCTTCGAGGTATGTCGTGCGGATGGCGGATTTCAGCTCCTCCGGCAAGCCGGACAGCATGGCGGTCGGCGAGTTGATGATCAGTTCCGATTTTAGGATGATCCGGAAGTCCTCCTTTTTTTTCGGCGAGCCGTCCGGGTTCTTCAGCATGCCCTTATTGAGCATGCGTGTCAGGTTCGAGTCGTCGTCGGCGTTCCACCAGTTGGCGGCAACATCTACGGTACCCTGCGCCAGTGCCAAAACCGCGTTTTCGTGGCTGCCGGTGACCTGTGTCTTGGCAAAAAATGTGTCGGGGCCGATGCCGTGCTTGTCGAGCGTATAGAGCGGCATATTATATCCGGATGTCGAGTTCGGGTCGACGAGACCCAGGTTCTTGCCCTTCAGATCTTCGATCTTCTGATAAGGGCTCTTGGCCAGAACATAGAATACTGAATAATAGCCTTTACTGCCGTCGCTATTGACGTCGATGACGAAAGCGTCGGTCGGAACGCCGGTCAATCGTGCACGCGAGAATGACGCCGGACCATAATAGCCAATATGAATATTGCCGGCGCGCTGGCCCTCGATTACCGCGGCGTAGTCGTTGGCCACGCGCAAGGTGACTTTGGTGCCGAGCTCCCGGCCGAGGTAATCGACAAACGGCGTGTAACGGTCGGTCACGCCAGTGGCGTTCTCGGCGGGTACGACGGCGTAAACCAGCTCGGGGTATTGTCCTCGCCAGCTCTGCGCGCTAGTGAGCCTAGACGTCCCAGCCGCCGCGACGACGGTCAGGCCGGCAAGTAATGCGCGACGGTTAATTGTCATGGCCAACCCACTCCCTCCACCTTAAATCGCAGGCACGACGCCAGCGACCGTGCCCGCAAATCCGTGCTCTGCCTCGTTCGGCACCCTGTTCGTATCCATGCCGTAGAGTTCGCGGGAGGCCCGCTCCGTCAATGTGGACGGGGCGCCGTCAAAGACGACCCGGCCGGCGGCCATGCCGACGAGCCGATCACAATAGGCTCGGGCGAGCTCGACCGAGTGCAGATTGCACATCACCGTCACCCCGTAATGGCGATTGATCCGCCGCAGCGCCTCCATTACGATCCGGGTATTCTCAGGATCGAGCGAAGCCACCGGCTCGTCGGCCAGCACGATTTCGGGCTCCTGCAGCAGGGCGCGGCAAATCGCCACCCGCTGCTGCTGACCGCCCGAAAGGTTCTCGGCTCGCCGCGCGGCCAGCCCGGCCAACCCGAACTGATCGAGCGCCGCCATCGCCATGATCTTGTCTTCGCGGCTCCACAGCTTGGGCAGCGATTGCCAGGCCGGCGCATAGGCGAGGCGGCCCATCAGAACATTGTTCAGCACGTCGAGCCGGCCGACCAGATTGAATTGCTGGAAGATCATCGCGCAGCGGCGGCGCCAAACGCGCAGCCTGGGGCCGCGCAGCACAGTGACCTCGATCCCGTCGCACAAGACCCGCCCGGCGCTCGGTTCGGTCAGCCGATTGATCAAGCGCAGCAATGTCGACTTCCCCGCCCCCGAACGCCCGATCACTCCGACAAATTGGCCGGCCGGAATGTCGAGCGAGACATTGTCGACGGCACGCGCCCGGTCGAACAATTTGGTCAGTGCATCGGTGACGAGCAGCGGTCCCTTATCGGCCATATTCCTCGCGGCGCTGTCTTATCGCAGAGCGCTTGGCATAAACGAGGAACGTGACAGATAGATGACATTCCGTCACCTGCGGCGGAGCTGGACCTAGACCGGGAAGCCGGCGCGGCGCGGCGACAGGCGAATGCCGCTGCGGGCGGCCTCGATCATGTAATAGCGCGTCATCTGCACGATATCGGTGCGCCAATGGAGCTGCTGCGGCTCGTTTTCGAGAAAATCGCTGGCGGCAAAGGCGTAGCAATAGGTTTCGACATAGCGCCGGCCGGGATCGCCGGCGATCGGTGCGTCGCGCCAGCCAAATTTCCAGCCGGCATGCTCGGCGCCGATGCGCCACCGCTCGAGCCGCACCGCCAAGGTGCTGGCATCGAGCGCGTCGAGCGCCGGCACCCGTAGACGACGACCAGTCTGTGTACATTGAGCTGCAACTGCATCAGCAGTTCGTCGCCGAACGCGTTGATCAGGTAGGTGGCGTCGGAGGCGCCGCGCACATGGCGGATCTCGACGCGCGAGCGCGCGACGTCGGCCAGCTCGACATCGACCGGCTCGGTGTCGAAGCTCGGCAATTCGTATTCGACCGTGCGCAGCGCCTCCAGCATCTGGCCGGTCAGAAACAGCTCGATGCGCCGGTGCGCCTCGGCAATCGTCAACATTCCCCGCTCCCGCCGACATCGGCGAAACACTGACGCTAGTGGCAGCGTTCCGGCTGGACCCGCCTCGACCGGGTGGAGGGGAGGCGAATGGCTGGCACCGCGGAGCAAGCCTTGGCCGCGATGCGCCGCCGGCACTTATGGCGCGCCGCGGCCCCGCTCAGGAGAGGAAATGCGAATATGGCGATTGCGTGATCCGTCTACTCATCAGACCCGCGAGAACAATGAGTAGCAGGCGGGCAGCGGGAATCCCATCGGACGGGCCGTTTTTGGAATATTCGGTGCAGACCCGCTACAGGTGCGGTGGGCCTTCACATACGTAATATTAGCCCGATATTAGCCCACTGGCGATTTGCCCCGGCACGATCTCGACGGAGCCAGGCTATATAATCATCGGAATATCCGAGAATCGAGAGGACCGGCCTGTGCTTGCCAATATCCCAGCGACCCAGACTGTTATCGGGATCAAGGCGCCCGGCGGGCCCGAAATGCTGGTGCCGGTGACCCGGCCCGTGCCCGAGCCTAAGCCCGGCGAGGTGTTGATCCGGATCGCCGCCGCCGGGATCAACCGCGCCGATTGCCTGCAACGCATGGGCCGCTACCCGATGCCGCCCGGCGCGCCGGACATCCCTGGCCTCGAATGCTCGGGCACGGTGGTGAAAACGGGCGAGGGCGTCGCTCAATGGCAGGTCGGCACCCAGGTCTGCGCGCTGATGATCGGCGACGGGTACGGCGAATACGCCGCGGCGCCGGCTCTGCAATGCCTGCCGGTGCCTACCGGAGTCGACCTCGTCGATGCCGGCGGTCTGCCCGAAACATTCTCTACCGTCTGGACCAATGTTTTCGAGCGCATGCATTTGCAGCCGGGAGAGGTCTTCCTCGTGCAGGGCGGGACGAGCGGCATCGGAATTACCGCGATCCAGCTCGCCAAGGCGTTCGGCGCCAAGGTATTGGCGACCGCCGGCACCGACGAGAAATGCCGGGCGTGCCTCGATTACGGCGCCGATGTTGCGATCAATTACCGCAACCAGGATTTTGTGCAGGTCGGCAAGGAGTTCACCGGCGGCCGCGGCGTCGATGCGATCCTCGACATGGTCGGCGGCAACTACATCCCGGCGCAGCTCGATCTCTTGGCGCGCGAAGGCCGGCTGTGCTTTGTCGCGCTGATGCAGGGCGCTCGGGTCGAGGCCGATTTCGGCCTGATCCAGCGCAAGCACCTGACGGTCACCGGCTCGATGCTGCGCTCGCGGCCCATCGAAGAGAAGGCCGCGATCATCGCAGCATTGAAGGAGAAGGTCTGGCCGCTTTGGGCGGCCGGAAAACTGCGCGTGTTCACCTATAAGCAGTTCCCGCTCGTCGAGGCGGCCGAGGCGCATCGCCTGATGGAATCGAGCCAACATATCGGCAAGATTCTGCTCCTCCCGTGAGGAGGGTGGCTGAGGGGTAGGTTCTGTGTTAAAAAATTATGACAGCGGCCGGGACGTACGCGATGCTTGGTGTTTACCAGATTTAGCGGCGTCGGCGGAGGCCGCCGGGACGCGATTGACGGAGAAGAGAATGGCTCTGATTGAGGACATGTTCAAAGGTAATGCGCTCACGGGTGTCGCGGTCGGCGCCGCGGCGCTGTTCCTCGGCCCGACTATTCTGCCGACGATCGGCCGGGCGCTGCGTCCCGTGGCCAAGACCATGATCAAGGGCGGGATCGTGCTCTACCGCGAAACCGTGGCTGGGATTGGCGAACTGACGACCGACCTCGTCGCCGAGGCAAAGAGCGAACTCGAACACGAAGACCACCCGGGGAACCACGCCGGTCTCGAAGGACCCACGGCGAGAGCCGTTGCCGCCAATCGCGAAAGTTCGCGCGAAAAGCATTGAGCATGGCGCAGGAAGAACCGGCTCCGAGCCGGCGTCGTCCAGGGCGCCTCGGGACGATCATGACAGCGGTGCTGGCCGGTGTCGCGGGGGGCTTGATGGCGCCGATGCTCCTGCCGCGACTGGAGCGCAATTTCCGGCCGGCGACCAAGAGCCTGTTCAAGACCGGGATCGCGCTCTACGAGCGCGGCCGCGAGAGGGCCGCCGAGCTGGGCGAGTTCGCCACCGACATGATGGCCGAGGCACGCGCCGAGTACGACGCCGAACAGAGCGTGCGAGGTGCCCCAGACGACTCGGTCGCGGCGAATGAAGTCGTGCAGCTGCGTAACGGGCATGCCAGGGAGGCTGGCTCGCCGAATGCCTAGCCTGCCGTCGGCCCGCATCAGCCATTTCACGGCGCGGCGGTTGCGGATAAAGGTCCCGGAGAAACGGCGGAACACGGATTTCTTCTCCGCCGCCGCCGAACGGCTCGCGACATGGGAGAGCATAGAGCGCGTCGAAACCAACCCGCTTACCGCCAGTGTACTGATCCATTTCTCGAATCCGGAGAGACTATTCCTCGAGGCGGCCGTCAAAAATGACTTGTTCGACATCGATTTCAACTCGGCGTTCGGGGACTCGGCAGCGCCAGCCGTCACCGAAGCGGCCGTGCGATCATTCGAGACCGCCGATCATGCGCTGCGCCGCTGGACCGAGAACCAGATCGACATGCGCGGCGTGCTGTTCGTACTGCTGCTTGCCGGCGGCTTATTCCAGCTATTGCGGCGCAGGGTCGACACGCCCGCCCCGACACTCCTGTGGTACGCGGGGGATCTGATCGGGTTGTGGAGTGGTCACGGACAAGACCCGGCAATCGCGGCTTCGCCTGAACCGGTCCCAGCCCAGGCCGGGTGAACCGATTTGAGCCGACCTG
>Ga0308309_10002297_pt1 | contig 11399 bp, 10 predicted proteins | sample HubBroMetageWFT5_FD_192491 | JGI IMG/M metagenome (GOLD analysis project Ga0308309, IMG submission 192491) | Warmed and freeze-thawed soil microbial communities from the Hubbard Brook experimental Forest, New Hampshire - Hubbard Brook CCASE Soil... | ecosystem: Environmental > Terrestrial >... | reverse complement strand
GCCCCCGGCGCTTCCCACGGCCTATGCGTGCTTCCCTTCCGCCCCGCATGAGCCAGCTGCACCCCGGGCAATGCGGCCTGCCCTTTCACGAATCGCGCGATCCGCGCGAGCGGCTCGATGTGCTCGTCCTTCCAGATTCCCAGGTCCTCCGGGCTGATTCGCCCTTCGGGCAATACCGCGGATGCCTCCGTAAACACAATCGCGGAGCCGCCCACAGCGCGGCTGCCGAGATGCACCAGGTGCCGATCGCTGGCAAAACCATCGGTGCTCGAATATTGGCACATCGGCGAAACCGCAATCCGGTTTCGCAAGGTAACGCCGCGAATTTTCAGCGTATTAAACAGGGCCATCGATTGTCTCCCGCAAGATATCCAACGCAGCGCGCGGCCTAGCCGCCGGCGCGCCACTCAAATCGTGCCGCGATCGATAAGATGCTCAAGCTTTGCAATCGGATGAACATTCCTGGAAGGAAGAAAAGCGGCGTCCACACCAATACGGTCAGCTCGGCAAGTCCGCGCTTCAACGGAAAAATCTCTAGAACTTGAAAACAATCCCAGCGGAAAACTTCGGACTGAACTGGTACGTGTTGAAATATCTCGTTCCCACCACATCGGCCGATAACCGGTATGCCCAGCGCCGCCGCCCGGCGTTAATGTCCACGCCGCCGCCCAATTCATACGCTAGCGCGCCCTCGTTACCGTTCGCCGTCTGCGGCAGGTAATGCGTTCCGCCAATTAATCCGTGCGCCCAGAGCTCCAGCCCGCGCGGTATGGACCATCGAAACCTCGCGCCGCCCATTCCCAGCAGAAACTTGGAGTTGTAACCGTATTGCGACCCGAACGTTGCCACAAACTCTCCGTCCGCGCCGATCCAGTCTTTGTAGTAATACACGACTCCGAAATTGAAGCCGTTGGTATTGAGTTCTATTCCGGGAACCTGGTAGAACCGCACATATGTGTATCCAAGATAGGCTTGCCAATTAAAATTCTGGAAAACGCCCTGCACGTCTTGCTGCGGCGTCCCCTCCAGATCGCCCAGACGCGCAGATGACGCCATTGCGCTTGACGCATTCAGCGGGCTCAACAAGGGTTCAGCGCTCGAAAGAGTGACCGTAGGAGTGTTGTAGGTAGTGGTTGCAGATGCAAATGGTAATGGCGTAATCGTCAACGACACGGCATCTGCGGATGGCATCGCGTTTGGCAAGAATATCGAAGAATTTGCGGAATTGATTTGTGCTGCTGCGGAGCCTGCCAATATAAGGACGAAACCTATAGCAAACACAACTTGTTTCATCGCCTAACCCCCAAGAATCCCCCAGCCTCGTGCACCCATAATTTGACTGAGAATGGGTAGTCGTGTCCACCTATAAATGTCCTTCTTCTGAAATAGAATCGCGCCGACGGGTCGAATAGCGTTCGCGCCACGCCTCTTGAGGCCCAAAACCCTCGCGCTTGCCCCCTCTTGTTCCTCCCGGCGAACGAAATTACTTCATCGCTGCGCCAGATCCGAATGCTTCGGCCTGAAATTTCAGCGATGCCGGCAGATGCTCGGCAAAATAGCTAGCGTCATGCCCGCCCGGATAAAGATGAAATTCATGAGGGATGCCGCGCGACACCAGCAAATCGTGAAACGCCTGAGCACCCACGTTGAATCCCAAATCATCTTCCGTGCCGCAATCGAAATAAATCTTCAGCCCTGCAAGCCGCTGCTTCTCGCGCGCCAGCGTAAACGGGCTCTCGCGCTCCCAGTAAGCCCAGTCGAACGGCGAGCCGAACGCCGTCCCCACAACCTGAATGATCGCTTCCTCATTTTCGTTTGAGACTTTCGCATGCGCCGGAATCTGAATCAGCGCTGCACTGTGCGCGCTCACCGCGCCAAATAGCTCCGGATGCGCGAACGCGAGGTGCAGCGCCCCGTACCCGCCCATCGAAACGCCGGAAATTCCACGCGCGCCGCGCTGCGCTCGAATTCGATAGCGGCCCTCGATCGCGGGAATAAACTCGCGCACAAAAAAATCTTCGTACCGAACTTTGCCATCACTCGAGTTGATGTAGAAACTTCGCCGCGCCGCGGGCGTGACAATCACAAACTCGCCGATTTCCTTTTGCTCCCACATATCGTCAACTAGATTCATTGCGCTGGAATTGACGAGCACCTGTTCGTTTTGTCCGAGTCCATGAAGCATATAGAGCACCGGATAACGCCGCGTCTGATCCGCATCGTAGCTCGGCGGCAGAATCGCGCAATACGCGACCGGATGCCCCAAAATCTTGCTCGGCACCGTCCTGCATTCCGCGCGCCCCGCAGCGCGCGCTTCCGGAACCACGCCCAGCGCCATGGCTCCGACGAAACACAAAATCGTGGCCGCAGCGCGAATCGCGGCTCGCTGCCTGCTACTCATACCGCAGCGCTTCCACTGGATTCAGCCGCGCCGCGCGCGATGCCGGATAAATCCCCGCCACCAGGCTCACTGCAAACGCAAACCCGATCGCCAGTCCGACCATCCACCACGGCACAGAGGAAATATTTGCCGACGACAAATTCAGGCTGTGTAAATACACGTTCGTGCCAAACGTGATCGCCTTCCCGATCCCCCATCCCATCACAACACCCAAAATCCCGCCCAGCAGTCCCATCGCTCCCGCCTCCGCAAAAAATAATTTACGGATGTCGCGGTCCGCTGCACCCAGCGCCTTCAGCACTCCAATCTCCCGCCGCCGCTCGAGTATGGCCATCACCAGCGTGTTGATGATTCCGAGCGATGCCACCACCAGCGCCAGGCTGCCAAAAATCAGCAGAAATGAATCGAACACGGTGAACACCAGCGCCAGATTGTGTGAAGCGTCCAGCAGCGAAAATGTGGAAAACCCCATCTTCTTGATCGCGCCCTCCACCGCTTCCACATTCTTCGGATTATTCACACGCACCGTCAGGCTGCCGAATTTCGGTTTTGCCGCCGCGCCGCGGATCAGATCCTGCAGATTGCTCGTCTGCCCCGCCTGCACCTCCTGCGCGATACTCAGCGGCACAAACACCCGCCCCCGGCTAAACGGTCCATATCCTCCCGAAGGCTCCGTTTCGATGATTCCCACTACGCGCAATTTCCTCTCGTGCGGAACCACGGAAAATCCACCGGGCAATTCGCCCCCGGCCGCTTCTCCCGCCGATTGCCCGCGAACCGCGCCGCCTTCGCTTGCGGCGCCGTTCGATTCGGCCGGCAACGCCTCCCGCACCGCATAACGCAACACCAGCTCCTTCCCCAGCAGCGTGTCCGGCTGGTCAGACAAATCCTTCGCAAACTCCACCTGCAAAATCGCTTCATCCGCCGCCGCGCCGGAAAAGAAATTTCCCTTCATTCCCTCAAATGCGCCGTCGTTTCGCGTGGATTGTGGCAGCCCGGCCAGCGAAGTCATATGCGGCTTTCCGTCATACAGCACATCCGCGGTGATGCGAATCTCCGGGTAGGCATCGATCACGAACGGCAATTTCAGGATGGATTGCCGCGCGTTTTCATCCAGTGGGTGCGCGGGCTCCTCAGAATCGCGTGGTGCACGCGGCCGGTCGAATCCGCGCTCCATCGAGGTGGAAGAAACAAACACCGCATCGAACAACCCCGAATGCACCAGTTTCGCGTTCGCCAGATTCTGCAATCCCACGCCCAGCGAAAGCATTGCAACCAGTGACGCCACTCCCACCGCAATCCCCATCGTCGTCAGCGAATTCCGCAGCAGCGATTCGCGCAGGTTGCGCGCCGCCAATTCCGTCAAGTCGCGCAACTTCATCGCTGCACCCCATCGCTGATCAGCTTGCCGTCTTTCATCAATATCATGCGATGCGCAAACTTCTCCGCTCGCGGCTGCTCGTGCGTCACCATCACGATCGTCATGCCCATCTTTTCGTTGATCTCGCGCAGCAGCAGCATGATTTCGTCTCCGGTCGCGCTGTCGAGATTTCCCGTCGGCTCATCCGCCAGCAGAATCGTGGGCCGGTTCACCAGCGCGCGTGCTAACGACGCCCGCTGCTGCTCTCCGCCCGAAAGCTCGCTTGGCCGGTGCGTCAGCCGCGCGCCAAGCCGCACCCGCTCCACCGCCTCGCGCACACGCGCGGCACGCTCCCCTCGATCCACTTCCGCCAGCCGCAATGGCAGCTCCACATTTTCCTCGAGCGTCATCCGCGGCAACAGGTTGAACGCCTGAAACACAATTCCAATCGTGTGGCTGCGATGCCGCGCCAGCTCTTCGGAACTCATCGCCGCCAGATTTCGCTCGTGCGCGTAAATCGCGCCAGACGTCGGCCGGTCCAGCCCCGCCGCAAGATTCAGCAGCGTGGACTTGCCCGACCCTGAGCTCCCCAGCAACGCCACAAATTCGCCAGCCCTTACCGATAGCGTCACGTCGTCCACCGCGCGCACCAGAGTCGTCCCCATCTGGTAATGCCGCGCCACGTTCTCCGTGCGTATCGCCAACCCGTCACTCGTCATCACGCCCGTTGTCCCGCCCCTCGTCTGGTCAGTCGTCCCACCACTTGTAGTCATCAGGGAGCCCATAATGGTACTACGCGCCACACTCACGCCAGGTTTCTTCCACCAGAAATCAAAGGACGCTGGTACTCGCCAAACGCGAATGGTTTCGATACACCTTTTTCCGATTTCCCTCTGCGCCTCGGTGCCTCATTGGCCGTTCCCTCATGCGGCCGTGCCTTTTCAACTTTCCATCCAGCGCTTTTAATGATATGACGTGCCCCTGCTCTGCCGCCCACTTCGTTCTCATGCACGGGCTACGATCCGAAGGGCGGGCGGGAATCTCTGGGGGAAACGAATGTCGCACAATGGATTACGCAAAATGAAGCCGTTCTTCGCTCTAGCGCTGCTCGCCTGCTTCTCAATGGCAATTGCCAGGCCACTTTCTGCCGGTGACACCACTCCCGGCCGCGACCCAAAGCAGCCTGTGGACGAGGAATACACAAAAAAGATCCTGGAATACACCACCGAGCCATACTTCACTTCTCCTCTCGTGGATTATCTCCCTGCTTCGAAGACGGTCCCCACTCCCAAAGCCGTCCTCGGCGACGTCGCCGGCGCCCCGGGCATCCTGCCTTACTCGAAGCAGGTCTACGAATACATGCGCATGCTCGAAAAGGCTAGCCCACGCGTGAAAGTCTTCTCCATCGGCACCACCGAGGAAGGCCGCGAAATGATCGCCGTCGCCATTTCCTCCGAGGCCAATCTCGCGAAGCTCGATGAGAATCGCGCGCGCCTCGCCAAGCTCGCTGACCCGCGCACCATCAAGCTCGACGATGCTGAAGCCGACCGGCTCGTGGATGCGTCCATCCCCGTTTACTACATCACCGGCACGATTCACTCCACCGAAACCGGCGCGCCCACGGCGCTCATGGAACTCGCCTACCGCCTGGCCGTGGACGAAAGCTCGTACGTTCAGGACATTCGCAATGGAGAGATCACTCTCATCACTCCGATCGTCGAAGTCGACGGCCGCGACAGAATGGTTGACCTCTACCGCTGGCACCTCTCGCATCCGAAAGATAATTACCCGCCCCTTGAATACTGGGGCCACTACGTCGCCCATGACAACAATCGCGACGCCATGGGCGTCACTCTCAAGCTCACCGAAAATGTCCTGAACACTTACGTCGGGTGGAAAGCGCAGGTCCTTCACGATCTCCACGAATCGGTTCCCTATCTCTACGACAACACTGCCGGCGACGGCCCATTTAATGCCTGGGTTGACCCTATCCTCACCGACGAGTGGGAAATGCTGGGTTGGCGCAACGTGGCGGACATGACCCGATTCGGCATGCCCGGCGTTTTCACCCACGGCGATTTTGACACCTGGTCGCCCGGCTACCTGATGTTCATCGCCGCAATGCACAATGGCATCAGCCGCCTGTATGAAACCTACGGCAACGGCGGCGCGGACACGGAAGAGCACACGCTCGACCAATCCGAATATTCGCGCACGTGGTATCGCCAGGATCCGCCGCTCCCCAAGGTGATGTGGTCGCAGCGCGACAACAACAACTACGAAGAAACCGGCCTGCTTACGTCGCTGCACTTCTTCTCCGATAACCGCAAAATGTTTCTCAAGAATTTTTACCTGAAGGCGAAGCGCTCCGTCCTGAAGCCCACGAAGGAAGGTCCCGCGGCTTACGTCTTCCCGGCAGACGACCCTCGACTCGAATCGCAGGCCGAACTCCTCGCCGTTATGGTCAAGCAGGGCTGCGAGATTTCCCGCGCTACGGCCGCCTTCTCAGTTACCGTCCCGGCAAAGAAAGAAAAAGAATCAAAGCATGCCGGCGACAAAGATGAGAAGAAATCTGCCGACGATTCCGACTCCAAGATGGCGACGAAGAAATCCGGCAGTGATGAAAAAGAAGCTCCCAAAACGACGACGCTGCAATTCCCCGCCGGCAGTTACATCATCCGCATGGACCAGCCCTACTCGCGCATCGCCGATGCCCTGCTCGACCATCAATACTGGAGCCCTGAAGACCCGCAAAAAACTCCTTATGACGATACCGGCTGGACATTCGGCGAACTTTTCAACGTCCACGTCGTTCGCGTCACCGACCCGAAAGTTCTCGACGCGGCCATGGAGCGCGTCTCTTCCATTAAAGCGCCGGGCGGCGTCTCCGGCAGCGGCTCGGTCGCCATCATCAACGCCAACGGAGACACCGCTCTCGGCACACTTCGCTTCCGCATGAAAGACGCCACAATTGACGCGGCCGAAGAACCTTTCGAAGCCGGCGGGCACAAATTCAATCGCGGCTCCTTCATCATCAAGAATTCCGAGGGATCGGATCTCCAAAAAGCCACTACAGACTTGGGCCTGCAAGCCTTTGGCGCCGCAAGCGCGCCTTCGGTAAAGACGCATCCAGTTCGCGCCGCCCGTGTCGCTCTGGTCCACACCTGGCTCAGCACACAAACCGAAGGCTGGTGGCGGCTCGCGCTCGACAAAATGCAAATTCCCTACGACTACATCAGCACACAGGAAGTGGCACGCAATTCCAACCTGCGCGCGAAATATGACGTGATCCTGTTTCCTCCCGTCGGCTTTTCCGATCCCGAGCGCGTGATCGAAGGTCTTCCCACAACCTGGGGCAATGCGCTGCCCTGGAAGAAGACTCCCGAAACGCCAAATATGGGCTTGACGGATTCCACGGAAGATATTCGCCCCGGTCTTGGATGGGATGGCATCGCCCACCTTCACGATTTCGTCAACGGGGGAGGAGTTCTCGTCACCGTGATGGATACGGCGAATCTCGCCATTACCACTGGCTTCGCTCCCGGCGTTTCAATCAACAGGCCGCGCGATATGAAACTTGTCGGCAGCATCCTTCGCGCAAAAGTTGTGGATGATGCAAGCCCCATCGCCTATGGCTACGGAGAGAATCTCTCCGTGTATTGCAATGACGGCCCGATCTTCAATTTGTCGAACCACGTGGGCGGCCGCCGGTTCCGCCGTCTGGGTGCTGAGCAGACCGAACGTCCTACGGGCCGCGGCTCCGCCGATGATCCCGATTTCACTCCCGGGCGTGAACCCGTCACCGCTCCCGAAGAACCGAAAGCGGAAACGTGGGAGGCCGAGCCGTTAACGGACGAGCAACTCGTCAACGGAATCACCGTGATTCCTCCGGGGGCGCGCCCGCGTGTCATCTTCCGTTATGCCGGCGCAAAGGACTTACTTGTATCCGGCCTCGGCGAAGGCGGCAACGAAATCGCCGAACACCCTGCTGTGATTGACGTCCCCCTGAACACGGGGCACGTCATCCTGTTCTCGAATAACCCAGTGTATCGTGGCGAAACGATCGGCAGTTATTCACTCGTTCTCAACACCATCATGAATTTTGACAGCCTGAATGCAGGCAGGAAGCTGGACCCGAAATAACAACGGCGGAATGCGCGGCTATTGCACGCGCTCGTGGAAGTAACCGTAAGCGTCGAGCGCGGCCACCAGCTCGGTGATATGTTCCGGGCCGCGCGTTTCCATGGTGATGTCGATCGCCGTATCGCCGAGCACCACTCCGTAATACGAGCGGTTGAACGACGTCTCGATGATGTTGGCCTTCTGCTCCGCAATCACGGTCGAAAGCCGCACCAGTGCGCCCGGGTGGTCCGGCAAGTGAATGCGAATACGCAGCAGCCGCCCGTCTTTCACGAGGCCGCGTTCGATAATGCGCGAAAGCAGTGTGACGTCAATATTTCCCCCGCTGACAAGCACGCCGAGTTTCTTTCCTTGCAACGGAATTTTCTGATTCAGCACCGCGGCGGTCGTCACCGCTCCCGCGCCTTCGCTCAGCGTCTTCTCTTTTTCCAGCAGCAGCAAAATCGCGTTGGCGATCTCCTCGTCGTCCACGGTGACGATTTCATCCACATACTTGCGCACCAGCGGCAAAGTCAGCGTTCCCGCGCTGCGCACCGCGATTCCGTCGGCAATCGTTTTTTCCGCAGGCAGAGTGACAGGCGATTTCTGCTCGATCGCCGCTTTCATCGAAGGCAGCTTTGAGGTTTGCACGCCGAACACTTTAATCTTGGGATTCGTTTCTTTCACGGCGCAAGCGATGCCAGCGATCAGTCCTCCGCCGCCAATGGGAACAATCACGGCATCGAGATCAGGCGCCTGCGCGAGCATTTCGATTCCCAGCGTGCCTTGGCCCGCGATCACCGCTTCGTCGTCGAACGGATGAATGAAGGTCAGCCGCCGTTCGTGGCAGATTCGCAGGGCTTCCTGGCAGGCTTCGTCGTAATTCGCGCCAAATAAGATGACCTCTGCGCCGTAGCCGCGCGTCGCCGAAGCTTTCACCAGAGGGGTCGTCAGCGGCATGCAGATGAGTGCGGGGATTCCCCGCTTGACCGCATGATAAGCGACGGCCTGGGCGTGGTTTCCCGCCGATGCGGCAATCACGCCGCGGCGGCGCTCTTCGTCCGTCAGCAAAAGAATCTTATTCAGCGCGCCGCGTTCCTTGAACGCGCCCGTCATCTGATGGTTTTCCAGCTTCAGGAAGATCGAGTTTCCGGTCAGTTGCGAAAACGCCTCCGACCGCTCGAAGGGCGAAACCAGGACGGAGTTGCGGATGCGATCCGCAGCCGCCTGAATCGCTTGCAATGTGACCAACGGAGTTGTCCCCCAGGATGTTCCGACGCTGGCCAGCATTCTATCCGGTTTAACGCGGCGAATGGAGGGAATGGCGGCGAGGCGTGCGAAATTCCAACACAGTGCGTCCCTCGAAGCAGTCGGACCATTTACCAGTTGGATGCTCGGTTTGCCAAGCACTTGCTCATCCCAGCCGGGGATATGCATGCCTTGCCACAGAATCCAATGGAGCAGCGAATCATGTTGCGCGGCCGATCGAGTCCGGGTTCACGGGGTGAAAATGGGGCAAGAGCCAAGCAAGAACCAGGAAAAGGATTATCTGATCAAGCCGCCCGATGCGGGCGCGCGTTTTGCCGATCGTCGCAGCGTTCCACGCTATCCCTTCATTGCGGCGGTGGATATTTTCGAACCGGTGTCGCGAACTGCATTCCAGGGACGAACGGCGGAGATCGGCGCCAAGGGATGCTACGTGGATATGGTGAATCCTCTTGCAGTAAACAGCGTCTTCCAGCTTCGTATCCATCGGGACGGCAGTACATTTGAAACCTGGGGCAGGGCTGTCTACGCGCAAGAGGGGTTGGGAATGGGAGTGTTTTTCTTGAAGACTCAACCCGAGCAGCAATCCGTCATCGAATCCTGGATTGCGGAACTAGCTCCTGCGCCAACTCACGCGTAAATGGCGGAGGAAAATACCCAAACCATACGGGGTTTCTTGCCGGGCGGGGTTTTATGTTAGCTGCCGGCGGATTCGGTGGAGTAGGCCAGATTATCGTTGAGGCGCTGATCGAGAACGGCTGCCACAAATTTCGTGCAGGAGACCAATTCATTCTTGGCCCAGTTGGAAAGACCAGGCATGTGCTTCTCGCAAGCCGCATCCAGTACGCGAATGACGCGGTAATAAATCTTTACTTCCTTCAGCCAGCGATTGCCCTGCTGAATCGGGGGCAGAAGTTCAGCATTCGACTGAAGCAGGAAATCGAAGTGATTGGCCGTGATCGCATCCGGAGAAAGGCCCGTGGCGGTTTGCAGGCATTCGGAGAGGGGCTGCGAAGCAACCGTCAGCCACATAGATCTCCACTGCGCGACGGCGAATTCAATAAGCGCCGCGACCGACAACACGAGTATGCATATGGCGATCATCTGTGGAGATTTTACCCACAGGGCAGATGCGCCGCAATGGAACGTCGGTACCATCGTTGCTGCGACGTTGCTGCAGGGGGGAATCCGACCTAACTCCAATGCCTTGTTGATGATATGAGCAATCCCATAGAGAGAAATGTTCCCAAAACGGCCAAATTCATACAAGAATCTATCAGGCAGGGAGATTAAGCAGCATGGATAAGGCTGAGGCAATCCCGAATACAAACGAAGCATTGCTGCGTCCCGGTGAGTACCAAACACGCCTGCGTAAACTGCAGAAGCGCGAATGGTGGACGTGGGGATCATCGCTCTTCGTCATCTTGTTGTTGACGGGCGGGGTTGCGTCGCTCTCTGTTCCTGCAATTCTGGAAGAAAGAAACACTGTGTATGGGTCGGGAGTGATGCAGGCGATTGCGGGTCTGGTTTTCCTGATCATGCTGTTTGGCGGGTACCTTACATACGAAAAAGTTCTGATCAACCGCCTGCGCCTGGAGCTTGCGGAGAAGCAATCTCACTCTGTTCTTTGGCGCGACCTTGCTTTGATTGACCCGTTGACGGGTCTTTATAACCGCCGCTATGCCGAACGCCGCCTGAAGGAAGAAATCGCGCGGTCCGAACGCAGAGGTTACGCGCTCACGCTGGTCCTGTTTGACCTGAATGATTTCAAGCAGATCAACGACAAGTTCGGGCACCCCGCCGGGGACGCAGTCCTGAAGGAATTTGCGGACCGGCTGGGCAAAGCCGTCCGCGTGGCGGATCTGGCGGCGCGGTTGGGCGGCGATGAATTCATGCTGCTGCTCACGGAATGCGATTCCACGCGCGTGCCGGTGATGCTGCGGCGGTTGGAAGCTATTCAGGTGGAAGTGGACCGCGAAACCATACCCGTGCGATTTTCGGTCGGATGGAAAGAATACGAGCCGGGCGAAGGGTCACAGGATATGTTCAGTGGCGCCGATAAAGCGCTGTATGCGGATAAACAAGCGAAGAAGCTGGGGACCGTCACAACCGTTCCGGTGTGATTCCCTGAATTAGAAACTGAACCACAATTTCCAACTTGGATTCCGGCGCGATGCCGCAACCGATTAGCTTTGCTTCTTTTCCAGCTCGCCCCAGCGGGCGTACAGGCCGTCAATGATCTTCTGGGCCGCG
>Ga0308309_10002296_pt1 | contig 11401 bp, 16 predicted proteins | sample HubBroMetageWFT5_FD_192491 | JGI IMG/M metagenome (GOLD analysis project Ga0308309, IMG submission 192491) | Warmed and freeze-thawed soil microbial communities from the Hubbard Brook experimental Forest, New Hampshire - Hubbard Brook CCASE Soil... | ecosystem: Environmental > Terrestrial >... | reverse complement strand
GCTGACAGATCTATCTTTATTCCACCTGCCCCGTCATAATAAACGAAACCCATCGCCCGCGGTTTGCATCACACGTTATGAATCTTGCCAATTCGCTTAAGGAGTAGTCATGGTGAACCGCCGCATGTACCGTCCCAGTTTTGCGGACGTCAAGGAACAAGCGCCTCCCCGCGCCTCCCACAACAGCGCCTCGCACAATAACAATGGGCCCGTTCCGAGCAAGAAGCCCGCGCCACCAGAGGTGACGCACGCGGAGAACTTCTATTGGGTCAAGCAGATGCAGGGGCGCACGCCGATGGTGGTGGTGCTGGAAACAGGGGAAGAGTTGCGTGGGGCAGTGGAGTGGTATGACCGGGAGTGCATCAAGCTGACGCGCAACGGCGCGCCGAATCTGATGGTGTTCAAGCGTTTCATTAAGTACGTGTACAAGGACGGAGAAGAGTCCGCGCAGGGCGGCGACGAGTAGCCGCTACTTCCTAAGGGTATTACCCCCCGCCGCCGAAAAGGTGAGCAGGGCCTTTGCCGCCAGTGTGCCGGTTTCGTTGAAAATCTCGCATTCCGTGACGATGAAGTTGCGCCCCTTCCGCAACACACGGGCGTCGGCTTTCACGCGGCCGCCCGGCACTGGTTCCAGATAATTAATCTTCAATTCGAGCGTGGCAATCTCCACACCCTTGGGAACTACGGTGTAGGCCGCGATTGCGGCGGCGGTATCAGCCAGCGCGGCCAGGATGCCGCCGTGCACCACACCATGAATCTGCTTGTGGCGCGGGTGGACGTCGAGGCGGAAAATCGCCCGGCCGTCGTGGACACTTTCCACGTCGAATCCCAGAAGTTCGCAGGATTCGTTCTCTTTCATCCGGCGGCGCACCAGTTCGGTCGCCTGCTTCTCTTCCGCGGTCATTTTTCGCGACATTCGAGTAAGCCTCTTTCAGTAAGCGGTTACGCCACCATCCACGGGAATAACGGTTCCAGTCATCCAGGAGGATTCTTCGGACGCGAGGAAGACGGCCACGCCAGCGATATCGGCCGGCTTTCCGAAGCGCCCGAGAGGAATCGAAGCCAGGCGGCTTTCGCGTGCCTGGCGGCCAGCTTCGGTCTCGGCGAAGAGGTTCCGGGTCATATCGGATTCCACGATGGAAGGGCAAACGCAATTCACCCGGATGTGGTCGTGAGCGTGGTCGAGGGCCATGGCCCGGGTGAGCATCGTTACGGCTCCTTTGGAGGTGCAATAGGCCGCGCGGTCGCGGATGGCGACAATCCCCAACACGGAGCCCACATTGATGATCGAGCCGCCTCCGGCGCGGCGCATCGCGGGTAGCGCGGAGCGAGACATTAGAAATGGGCCCTTAATGTTGGTGGCCATTACGTGGTCCCAGTCCTCTTCCGATATGTTTTCAATCGTGGAAACACTGAGCGCACCGGCATTATTGACCAGGACATTCAGTCTTCCAAAGGCGTCTTCTGCGGATTTCACAGCCCGCTCGGTGTCGGCAGCTTTGGTGACGTCGCATTCGAGTGCCAGTGTGGAACAGCCTGCTTGCTGCATCAGGCGAAGGGTCTCATCGAGCCTTTCCTTGCGGCGGCCGACAACTGCTACCTGGGCGCCTTCGCGGGCAAAGGCCAAGGCGATGGCCTGCCCGATGCCGGTCCCTCCTCCCGTAATCACGGCACTTTTTCCGGCCAGGCGTGTCACGTTCTCTCTCCCCCCTACGTCTAATCGGTGTACCATGCCGCAGGCAACATGGTACGCCAGTTTGGCGGGCGATTCGGTCACACGTCACTTATGCGCATCGGCATCACAGGGTATCCCACCTACGGGGGATCCGGGGTTGTGGCAACGGAGCTTGGCCAGGAGTTGGCAGCCCGGGGCCACGAGGTGCATTTCATTACTTCTGCACCGCCGATTCGGATGAATCCCAACGATCCGCGGATTCATTTCCACCAAGCAGAGGTGGTTTCCTACCCGCTGTTTGATCATTCCCCGTATACGCTTTCACTTGCCGTGAAAATGCTGGAAGTGTTTGAGAAGGAAGCGCTGGACATTTTGCATGTCCACTATGCAATTCCGCATTCGGTTAGCGCGCTGCTGGCCCGGCAGATGGCGGCGCCGCGGCGGCTGCCATTTATTACCACGCTGCACGGGACGGACATAACGCTCGTGGGCAACAACCCGAACTTTTTGCCGATTACAAAGTATTCGATTGAGCAGAGCGATGGAGTGACTTCGATTTCGGAGTATCTGCTGCGACAAACGGTTAGGGAATTTGGGATCAAGCGGCCGATCGAAGTGATACCGAATTTTGTGAATTGCGACCTGTACGTGCGCAAGCCGGACCCCAAGTTGCGCGCGGAGTGGGCGCCGGATGGCGAACCGATTCTGATGCACCTTTCGAATTTCCGGCCGGTGAAGCGCATTCTGGATGCGGTCGAGATTTTTGCGCTGGTGCGCGAGAAAATGCCGGCGAAGCTGGTGATGATCGGCGACGGGCCAGACCGGGAGCCTGCGGAAGCTTTGGCGCGGACCCGCGGAGTGGAAAAAGACGTGTTGTTTTTGGGCAAGCAGAACGGGATTAAGGAAAAGCTGGGGCAAGCCGACCTGTTTCTGCTGCCTTCGAAACTGGAATCATTTGGTCTTGCGGCGCTTGAGGCGATGGCCTGCGAAGTGCCAGTGATCGCCACGAATGTTGGTGGCGTGCCGGAAGTTATCGAGCATGGTGTGGATGGTTACCTGGTGGAACCCGGCGACGTGAAGACTGCGGCCAAGTATGCGATTGAGCTGCTTTCGAGCCCGGACCGGGGCCGCGAGATGGGGCAGCGGGCCCGCGTGAACGCTAAGAAAAAGTTTTGCGCCAACGACGTCATTCCCATGTATGAACACTATTACGAGCAAGTCCTCGAAAGCGCCTATTCCGCCAAAGCCGCCCGCTGACGAGCGCCATTTTTAAGCAGATCAACAAGCACGCAAATATCTCCGTCGGTCGATTGGTCAGATATTCTGATCCCAGGCGGCACGAATTGTTTTCAGGATGGCCGGATAGATAATCCGCTTTCGGAACGGATCGATTAAACCCATGTAGAACGGCGTAATCCACGTTCTCTGGCGCACGTAGACCGCAAAATAGAATCGATAGCTATCGGCCTTTTCAATGAGGGCACTTAGGACCGCAGCATGGACGGTACGATTCTGTATTTCAAGTAGCTGTTCGTTTTCGAAACGATAGACAACGCGGAACAGTCCTTCTTGCGTTCCAGACGCGACAAAAGAACGAGCACGATCGTCTGGCGTTAGGCGACTTGCAAACGAGGCTGCCAAGGCATCCTTCGGCTCGGCCTCAAGTCGAAAAATACGTCCAAGAAAAAGCCGAAGACCGATAAGCGCGCGGGCCGCTGGGGGAAATCTGTTGATTCCGCCCCGACTCCCGCGGCGAAGAAATTCACAAAGGGTAACGCGGTCACCGTGCGCAGGTAGGTCAACCGCCCAGACGTCGTGCAGCGGGACGTCTGCGAGAAACGTATGCACGCGAAGCGGTAGCGCGTAGAACTCCGTTGGAGAAATCTGCGGCATTTTTATTCTTAGTTCCTATTCATCTAAAGCTCTCACCCTGGCCCGGAAAAACGAGGTCAGTTCCGGTGAACATCCGCTTCGGCCAGCGCCTTTACGTGGTGGAAGACGCGGTTGTGAATGCTGTGGATGATGGCGTCGGTCCACAGGCGCCAGTACATGCCGGGCCACATTTTGTTCTGATAGGTGGTGGTGCCTTCGAGGCGCGTACCGCCGGTCGGCAAACGGACCAGTTCAAAATCGGCGCGTTCCGGCTGGAAATCGTGGTCTTCCAGGTGGCGTACATGGATGTTTTCGTAGGGCGAAGTTTCTTTCATGAGCAGCGGCTCGTCGGAGACGGCGAAGGCGAAGTGTTTGCCGGGTTCCCAGGCGAGGATGGGTTCTTTGAAACTGCCGGTGGAGAACCGGCATTCGCGGCCGGCGGTCAGGCCTTCGCCGGTGATGCGCGCTTCGATGGGATAGGCAATGCCCAATCGAAAAGGCCATTCGCTGGCTGCGGGCAGGGGCGGAAATTCAATTAGGCGCTTCCATACTACTTCTGGTGGTGCGGCAATCTCGATGATTGTGTGAACCTGAAACCGCGGAACCGGTGGAGGTGCGACGCGCTCGACGCCGAGGAGCACGGGGAGCGAAACCAGCATCACGGCGAGCATGGATGGGGTGGCTTGCGGCGAGTTCGCGCGTCCGTGGATCAGCATGGCCAGGAAGCCACCAAAGATGGCTAACAGCCAGGCCAGCGGTGCGGCCATCAAGAGGCAGATGAGTCCTTCGACAGCTATGGCGGTGATGCCAGCGCCAGTCAGCAGCAAGGAGAGTGAGACGACGCCGAGGACGGCTCCCGAATCCGCCTGCTGGTTGCGGCTATAAATCGCGACTGCCAGATAGCCCATCACAAACGGCAGAGAGATGAAGAGCGTCAGACCGTAATTGCCAGCGAGGCGCAGAATGCCCCACGTGACGGCAACTCCGAGGAGTGCGGTGAGCACGACGGCGGCCGCGGCGCTTCCGGTGCGGGTGGTCGGCCAGTACGGGGAGGTGGAGGGTGTCCTTCGTCCAGCGTTGGTGGAATGGGAATCGGCTTGCTGGCTGGGCAACACAGTCAGCAAGCCGAAAAAGAGCAGATTGATGATGGGAACGAAAAATAACAGAGTCAGCCAGAGCGGTTGGCCCGCATCGCGAAGCCTCTTTAACGTCATGGTGACGCCGATCCAGATGAACGGGAGCGCGGTGATCAGCAGGATGGAGAGAAATTGCTTGTCGGTGGAGGAAAGCGGAGAAAATTTTGCGGCACGCTCAAGCGGGTCGAAGTAAGTACTTACGCCCCAGTGATAGCCGAATTTGTAGGCGATGAAACGATCGAGATTGTGCTTGATGGCGAGGCCGCAGATTCCGAAGAGGGCATAGGTTCCGCGGGTGACTTTTCCATCCCATCGCCAGAGGCTTCCGAACGTCGTGGCCATGATTGCTCCTCGGAATTGAATTCGCGACAGGTCTTAACCCTTGCGGACGACGGTGCACTCGGCGTTATTTGCAGCGGCGCAGCTTCGTTGCCCGGCGACCCAGCGATAGCCGGAGTGCAACAATTTCATCGCGCCGGGGAGTTTTGCGAACCACGTCATCGGGCGGGCCCACCAGATCTCACGCGCGACGGCTACAACAGCATCAGCGCCGCCGTACTGCTTTCCGTCGGACAGAAGGAATCGCAACTCCATCAGCAGCAATTCCCTGTTCATTCCTAAGAGCGCTCCGACACGGGGATCCTGCAGCGGAGCCACGGCCATGCCACGGCGCCGGAGAATGGGGGCGATCCAGCGGGCCATTCGCGTGCAGAATCCACACTCGGCGTCGAAAAAGAGCCAGCCTTTCGCGTGCCGTCCTTTTCCATCTGTGTATTCATTCGCCAGGGAAATCATGGTGTGCCTTTTTCTCTGCGGAACTCCGTGTCCTCTGTGTTCTCCGTGTTCTCCGTGTTCTCCGTGTTCTCCGTGTTCTCCGTGTTCTCCGTGTTCTCCGTGTTCTCCGTGTTCTCCGTGTTCTCCGTGTTCTCCGTGGTGAGATCGCCTCTTCTGTTCGCCACTCAACCAACCTTCTTCTTGTCGCTTCCCAACAGGGTGATCACCTTGCCGCGCAACTTCCCTACCCCTTTTAGCGCGCCCATGGGCATGCGGAGGATTTCCTCGAACAAGCCGCTCATGGTGGTCAGGAAATCGAGCATGCTTTCCAGGCGCTCGCGGGTGAAGGCGTCTCCCTCGGGGGCCGTCTTGAGTTCCTGGACGCATTCGGCGAGCACGCGCAACGTTGGGTCGATCTCGCGGCGTTTGCGCTCCTCGGAGACGGTGCGGAAGATTTCCCAGACGTCTTTCGTCGTCTGGAAATGGTCGCGGCGGTCGCCCAGCACGTGGACGAGGTTGACGATGCCCCAGCCCTGCAATTCGCGCAGGCTGGTGCTGACGTTGGAGCGGGCTACCGACAGCGTGGTCGAGATTTCGTCCGCGGGCAGGGGCTTGGGCGAAAGGAAAAGTAGGGCGTGAACCTGGGCCACTGTGCGGTTGATGCCCCATTTGGTGCCCATTTCGCCCCAATGGAGGATGAATTTCTGTGCGACGGGGGTGAGTGTTTGTTTAGTTGTGTCAGTCATTTCAGTCTCGCCTGAAAGTACAGTATAGATGTGCGGGTGTCAAGGGGTAATTTCGAGGGTTGGGAGAAGGGTCTTAAGGCGTAAAAGCGGGAGCTTCGCTTCCGCACTCAAAAATAAGAACGGCCCGCCTCGGAAGGCGGGCCCTACGTGGGCGACGACACAGATTGGGAGAGGGGACCTAGAAAACGCTGACTTCGGGGATGGCTGGGGCTAGTTCGGGGACGTCGATGCGGATGGTGGTTCCCTGCCCTTCGCGGCTTTCGATGTCGAGTTGAAAATCCTCGCCATAAAGAACACGGAGGCGCTCGCGGACGTTGCTGAGGCCAATGCCTTCCACGTAGACGTGGGGCATTTTTTCTTCGGAGATACCTACACCGTTGTCGGCAATTTCGATTTGCAGGCGGCCGTTTTTGCTGGTGGTGCGGAGAAGGATGCGGCCGCCTTCGAGCTTCGGCGCCAGACCGTGTTTCAGGCTGTTTTCGACCATGGGCTGGAGCAGCATGCTGGGGATGAAGGTTTCGAGGGTCACTTCGTCGATTTCTTTGATGATGTCGAGATTGTCGTGGCCGAAGCGGGCGACTTCGATATCGAGATAATCGTCGATGAAGGAGAGTTCTTCGCGGAGGGGCACGAAGGTTTCGTGCTTGCGCAGCAGACGGCGGAGGATGTTGCTGAGCTTCAGGACAACGCCGCGGGCGGAGTCCGGATCGATGCGGATGAGCGCGGAAACTGTGTTGAGCGTGTTGAAGAGGAAGTGCGGATTGATCTGGCTGGAGAGCGCGTCCATCCTGGCGCGTAGAAGAAGTTGCTGGTGACGTTCGAGGTTCATCTCGATACGGGTGTTGTTCCAGATTTTCAGGGGGGAGGCGACGGACATCAGGGTGGCGATGAGGACCAGGGCGAGCTGCCAGTTCCAGTGGGGATCGATGGCGAACAGCCATTTGGGCTTGGTCGCAACGACGAGCGCGACGCGGCCGAGTTCGAGGCCGACGCAGGTGAGGAGCGGCAACATTTCCCACATGATTTCGGTGTCGCGAATCATGCGCATCAGCGCTTTCGGAATATTCAGAAAGGTGAAGGGGCCGAAATTCCAGAGGGCTTCCTTATCGGGAATCACCTGGCGAATCAGGCCCCCGAGTAAGCCCGCGGTCGCGGCAGCCGGCATGCCAAGCCATTCGTGGGCCATCAGCGCTGGAATGGTGATAATGGCGCCACCGATGGGGCCGACTACGCGGCCGCCCAGCAAGCCCATCAGGAAAGCGCCTTCGAGAGAGAGGTCGGCGAAGCGGTAGTAGGGGCTGACCAGGCGCAAGGTGACGCCGACGATGAGAGGCGGGGTCATGAAAAGCATCAGCTTCAATTTCTGGTCGGCATCGCGCTCTTCAGTGAAGAGCACGCGGCGGAAGGTGTTCCAGCGGGCAAGGAGGGCGGCGATGGACGACGCCACGCCGACTTTCAGCAGCAAGGTAAACAGAAGTTCCCGGATTGAGAGTGTGGTGTCCATGGTGCGTGCGAGGCGCTGGCTAACGCTAGCCAAACCTCACCCTATTGTAAAGAATCTGGCGCGGAATGCTGAGGCCTTCGTGCGGGAATTGCACTGCCTGCTATACTGAACTTTTCCTATGGCGAAGAAATCGATCACTAACAGACGGAAGCACGGAAGCGTGGGCTCCCCGAGCCTGGCAGCGAAAGCGGTGCTTCCCACAAAATTCGGGAAATTCTCCATTTACGGATTCGAGGGCCGCGGGCCGCAAGAAGAGGCGGTGGCGCTGGTGCGCGGGAATCTGAAGGGCCGCGTGGCGCCGCTGGTGCGAGTCCATTCGCAATGCCTTACCGGAGATGTGCTGACTTCTCTGCGTTGCGATTGCCGGGCGCAACTGGAGCTTTCGCTGAAGAAGATTTCGGAGGCGCCGTCGGGAATTCTGCTGTACTTGCCGCAGGAAGGGCGCGGCATCGGGCTGATGAACAAATTGCGCGCTTACGAATTGCAGGACGGCGGCATGGACACGGTGGAAGCCAATGAGTCGCTGGGCTTCGCGGCGGACGCTCGCGAATACGAATTTCCCGCGAAGATTTTGAAGAAGCTGGGCGCGACGCGGATCCGGCTGCTTTCCAATAATCCCGATAAGATACGGCAACTCGAGTCGGCGGGCATTCGCGTCGTCGAGCGAGTTCCCTGCCAGCCACGGCTATCGAAAATTTCGCGCGCCTACCTGCAAACCAAAAAGCATAAAATGGGGCACTTGCTCGAGGGAGTTTAGCCCGCGAGAAATTTGGCGCGAATATTTTCAGTTGAGATCCTTCGCCGCGAAAAGCGCGCGGCTCAGGATGACACTTTGGCGGTGGGCGGTTGGTTACGGAGGAATCATGACACCAGTGATACAGCAAAGTGTGCGATTCCGAGTCTCTCCGCAGCCACTCTTCGAGATGTATCTTGATTCAAAGAAACATTCGAAATCCACGGGATTGCCGGCGCGGATCAGCCGCAAAGTTGGCGGGCGATTCCGGGCGTTTAATGGCGCGCTGGAGGGAAAGAATCTGCTGATCGTGCCAGGAAAGCAGATTGTGCAGCTTTGGCGGGCGACACATTGGAAGAAAGAGGATTGGTCGATCCTGATTCTGACGTTCAGCAAAGTCGCGGGCGGCGCGCAGATTGATTTGGTGCACGTGGGAGTGCCGGCTTATGATCACAAAGGAGTGCGGGAAGGGTGGCCGAAATTTTATTGGCGGCCGTGGAAGAAGTTCTTGGCGAAGTGAGCGAAGAGACCGATGACTGTTTTAGACCGTGGTCATAGCGGGGCTTAGCGGCAAGGCTGAATTTGTAAAAGCGTAAGCTTCGCTTCCGCACTCAATAGGAAGAACTAGCCGCCGCCGACGAATTGGACTATTTCGAGGCGGTCTCCTGCGGCTACCCGGGTTTCGTCCCATTTGGTTTTTGGCAGGATTTCGAGGTTGTATTCGATGGCTACGCGGCCTGGGTTGAGACCCAGGTGCTCGAGCAGGGCGCGGACACTAATGCCGGGTGCCAACTGCTTGGTTTCCCCGTTCACATGAACGTCGATTTCGTTCGCCATGGGCTTCATCATACTGCAGGAACGCGGGGTTTCGCACGTAGGGAAAAGCGAAGGTACGCGGTGCTTTTCCTCGCTGCCGCGCGAATCACCAGCGCCGGCTCGGCACCCGTTAGCTTCGGCATTTCGAACAGGATGGTAGCTTGACCATCGTCTCCGGTTTGGCCGGAGAAGGGCGGATGCCCGGAGCTGCCTTCGATTTCGGCGCTGACGCTTGCGCCGGAAATACTGGCTCCGCCTTCCTCCTTGACGGCAACGTGGAGCGTGGCTTGTTTTCCCGAGAGCCAAGACCGAGCATTCAGCAGCTCCAGCACCAATTTTGGCGGGTCAACAAGAACGGCGGGCGGTTTTTCTGAATTCTTGGCAGCTTGATGGGAATGGCCTGGAGCCGCATTTGCCGACGCGGAAGTCGGTTGAGGTATCGCCAACGGAAGTTCGCCGCTGCGGATCGCTTCCAGCACCGTACGGTGCTGTTCGTCAACGCGAAGCTTCAAGACTTGCTGATGGTCTTCGTTCAATGGAAGCAGATCGTGGTAGTTATTCGTGCGACGATGGAGCACGCGGCCCTGGAAATAGACGGTGGTATCGATCAGGGCGAGGGTAGCGCCGCGATCTTCGGTTTGCACATGCAGGGTGTTCGATCCGAGTTTGAGATTGGTGTTGTGCCCGAAGACCATCTTCTTCCTCTATGCTCGCAAGCGCGCTGAACAACACCCGCAGTATATGCCACGCGCGCCACAAAATTTTTTGCGGGAGTATTTGACCGCGTGGCTCCCCACTCGCTATTATAACGCTTCGACTATGACGCCCACCGGCCTGCAAGCATACGTTCCCCTAGTAATACACCTGCTGGTGGCCGCCTTTCTTGCGGGCATGCTGATTGCCTTATCGACGCTGGTGGGATGGAAGCGGCCCAACAAGGCGAAGCAGCAGCCCTATGAATGCGGCATCACGCCCACCGGCGATGCGCGCGATCCTTTTTCGGTCAAATTTTATCTGGTCGCCATGGTTTTCATTCTGTTCGACGTGGAGGCCATTTTTCTGTACCCCTGGGCCTTCATTTTCAAGGATTTAGTTCGCAATGTGGCAACACGGTGGTTCGGCTTCATGGAAATGATGATCTATGTCGCCATCCTTTTGGTTGGTTACTTCTATCTCTTGAAGAAGGGTGCATTCGACTGGAATAAAGCACAGAAGTAAGGCCAGTCCCCCTTTAAGGAACTCATTAACGTGCCGCAGCCCGCTGATGCAAACGCTAGTGTTGTTGTCAACAGTCTTCGCGCGTGGAAACCGGAGAGCGTTTCGCAGGTGATTGAGTATCGCGGCGAGACGACCATCGTGGTGCCTCACAAATTGTTGCTGGCCACTGCAAAGGTGTGCAAAGAGGATCCCGAGCTGAATTTCAACCAACTTAGCGACGCCACCTGCGTGGACCGATTTCCCAACGAGCCGCGGTTTGAATTGAACTACCAATTGCTTTCGATTCCTCGGCTGGCGCGGATTCGCCTGCGCACCAGCGTCAGCGGCCAGCAGCCGGTGATTGATTCGCTGGAGCCTGTGTGGCCGGGGGCCAACTGGATGGAACGGGAGATTTTTGACCTTTTCGGCATCCGTTTTGAGGGGCATTCGGATTTGCGCCGCATTCTTTTGCCCGACGAGTTTGAAGGAGCGCCGCTTCGCCGGGATTTTCCGGTGGAGGGGAAGAGATAGATTCCGCGCGGAGCGGATTGAGACTTATGACAACGGTTGAAACAGCTGTCGGCACCACGAAAACAATGGTCCTGAATATGGGGCCGCAGCACCCGTCGACGCACGGCGTGCTGCGCGTTTTGCTGGAGCTGGACGGCGAAAACGTGGTGACGGCGGTGCCGGACCTCGGTTATCTGCACACCGGCATCGAAAAAAGCTGCGAGGATAAGACGTACTCCCAGGCGATCACGCTGACCGACCGAATGGATTACCTGAATCCGCTGGGCAACAACCTGGTGTACTGCCTGGCAGTGGAAAAGCTGCTGGGGCTCGAAATACCGAAGCGGGCGCAGTACGTTCGCGTGATGATGGTGGAGTTGCAGCGGATCTCGTCACACCTGGTGTGGCTCGGGACGCATGCGCTAGATATGGGCGCGA
>Ga0308309_10002294_pt1 | contig 11407 bp, 9 predicted proteins | sample HubBroMetageWFT5_FD_192491 | JGI IMG/M metagenome (GOLD analysis project Ga0308309, IMG submission 192491) | Warmed and freeze-thawed soil microbial communities from the Hubbard Brook experimental Forest, New Hampshire - Hubbard Brook CCASE Soil... | ecosystem: Environmental > Terrestrial > Soil... | reverse complement strand
CCGTGTGCATGGCTCTTCAAGCGGCAGTCTACGTTCGGATAGAAACTCCGCAGGAATCTGAATGAGAATTGCCCTCGTCTTAGCACCTGAGTAGTCGCGAAACCGGACATCAAGTCAAGTTCTAGGGCTTCAAAATGGACAATTACCGCGCTACTTAGGCACTAAGATTCTCTAGGGACTTCCGGCTGCGAGTGCAGCCGCGTGGGAGATGTACGAATTGCACGTCTAAACGTCACTATTCTGCGACAGAATGGTGCGGAATCGAGCTAAGTGAGGGGTAGAATTGGGAGTCGCGGGGGCACCGGAAGAGAGCAAATGCGGAAAGAGTCATGGATTTGGATCGCGGCTGGGTGGTTCTTCGTCGTCCGAATTTCGGAATACTACACTCTGCGCACCGACATGGGGCACGAACTGACCTGGGAGGGTAGCCTACGCTATACCGTCGTTGAGTTGGGATTCTGGCTCATCATGACGCGAATTATAGCCTGGTGGGCCGAGAAATTTCCGCTGGAACGCTCAGCGCTCGTAAAAAATGTAGCAATTCTGCTTCTCTTGAACGTGGCCACAGAATTGGCGTACTCCTCGTACCGCGTGAAATTGCATCATTTCGTGTATCCCGATTTTGCGCAGCACTCTTTCTGGCGCCAGAGCCAGACATACCTGCTCGACAATTTCGTTATCGTCGCATGGTTCTTTTGGGCCATCGTCGGCATTCACCAAGCGATGCAGGCTGCGCGCAAGGCTCAACAGCGCGAGCAGGAACTCATTAAAGCGCAACTCGAGATGTTGAAGGGCCAGCTGCAGCCTCATTTTCTTTTTAACACGCTGAACTCGATTTCATGGCTGATGCGGGAAGACGTCGAAGCCGCCGACAATATGATGACATCCCTCGGCGAGTTGCTGCGCGCAACCTTGTCCGTTTCCGCCAGCGAAGAGGTTTCTCTTCGCCAGGAACTCAAGATGCTCGAGCTCTACCTGGCTATAGAGCGCGCGCGTTTCCAGGATCGCCTGCAAGTGGTAGTTAACGTCGCTCCAGAAGCGCTTGACTGCAACGTTCCGTGCCTTCTGCTGCAACCCGTAGTGGAAAATGCCGTTCGACATGGAATTGCCCGGCTGGATCGGCCGGGCTCCGTCGAGGTGCGAGCTGCGTGCGTGGGCGCTGAGCTGGCGATTTCGATTCTGGACGATGGCCCCGGCATATCCATGGAGTCCACCTGGAAGGAAGGCATCGGTTTGGCCAACACACGCGCTCGCCTGGAAAAACATTACGGCGCGATGCAGTCTTTGCGCTACACCAACAGGAACGAAGGCGGACTGATTGCAGAGATTCGTCTTCCGATGCGCATACACAAGTCCAGCGCCAATAATGGCGGCAGGAGTCCTTCTCGTGAAGCTACGAACGCTAATTGTTGATGATGAGTTGCTCTCCCGGAAGAAAATCCGCGCCTTCCTGCAGGAGCATGCCGAATTTCAGATTGTCGGAGAATGCGCGGACGGCGAACAAGCGGTTGCCGCTATTAACACGGTCAAGCCGGATTTGGTATTCCTCGACGTACAGATTCCGGGGCGAAACGGATTCGAGGTGCTTGACTGCCTGGCGGAGAAGACCTCGCCGGAGGTTATCTTCGTCACCGCATTCGACAAGTATGCCGTGCGGGCCTTTGATGTGCGGGCTCTGGATTATCTTCTTAAGCCATTCAACAAATCCCGCTTCGCGGAAGCGTTGAAGCGGTTCCACGAGCGAAGAATGTGCCTGAATGGCGCCGACCGCAAACGGGAATTGAAAGCAGTATTGCAGGAGATTCAAAGAGAATCCCGGGACAGCGAGCGGATCCTGATCAAGTCCGGGTCCAGAATCATATTCTTGCGCAAAGGATTGATCGAATGGGTCGAGGCGCAAGGTGATTACGTAAAATTCCACGTTGGAAAGGAAAGTCACATGCTGCGCGAGACGACGACGGCGGCAGCCGAACGCCTAGATCCGAACCGTTTCGTGCGCATCCATCGCTCTCGCATCGTGAACCTTGACTACGTTCGCGAGATTCGCCCCCTTTGGGGTGGCGATTGTTCTGTGTTGATGCGCGACGGCACCGAACTCACCATGAGCCGCACGTACCGGGCAAGTCTGCAAGCCGCGCTGCGCGGGGAAAACTCTTTGAGCGCGCGAACAAGTGGCTGAACCAGGTATCGCCTCCGCTGTCGCTGACGTCAGAATATTTCCACCGCTTTAAACCCTCGTCTTATCGCTTTCCAATCTCTGCTTGTCGCAAACCCATTGCATTGCCCCAACATGCGGCCTAGTTTTCCTCGCGTCGAATCGAATTTTCTTTGACGAATGCCTGGGGATTCCGGCCGCGGAAAATAGCGGATTGGTGGATCCAAGGGAGGAGACAAAATGCGATCTAGGGTTTTGACATGCATGATGACAGTCGTTTTGAGTAGCGCGCTGGCTCCGGTGACGCGGGTCGGCGCTCAAAACCAAGAGGGCCTTCCCTCGTCCTATCGAGTCATCAACTTGGGCAATCCGCTTGGCGGGACGAGCAGCATTGGCAACGCGATGAACAATTTAGGCTGGGCTATGGGTACCTCAAACCTGCCGGGGGACACGACCGAGCACGCTGAGCTTTGGTTGCCCGGATTGCATCTCGATCTTGGCACGCTGGGCGGGCCCAACAGTGGCGTCGTTTTCGCAAACCATAGCAATCGTGGTCAGATCGTGGGAATTGCCGAGACTGCCGATGTGGATCCGCTCGGGGAGACATGGAGCTGCGCAGGAGCGTTTTTCCTTACTACGACGCACCATAACTGCCTGGGGTTTGTTTGGCAGAATGGCGCGATGACGGCCCTGCCGACGCTGGGCGGCTACAACGGTTTCGCGTCTTCCGTCAACGACTTAGGGCAAGTGGCTGGCTGGGCGGAGACTGCGGTCCACGATTCAACTTGCGTCCCGCCACAAGTGCTCCAATTTGAAGCGGTCATCTGGGGCCCCGCGAACGGCCAGATACAGCAACTCCCAGGGTTGGCCGGTGACCCCGACTCGGCTGCTACCGCGATTAACGACAAAGGTCAGGTCGTGGGTATATCAGGCATCTGCCAAAATGCCGTCGGAGCATTCAGCGCTAAGCACGCCGTGCTGTGGCAAGACGGCCAGGCCATCGATCTTGGCAATATCGGAGGACGCGGGTGGAACACTCCTACCTTCATCAATAACCAGGGGCAGATCGTGGGATTCGCCAACCAAAGGGGCGACCTGGTCAACGGTCAGCTCGCGCTCAACTTCCACGCCTTCCTTTGGACTCAAGACCGCGGCATGCGCGACCTCGGCACGCTCCCGGGAGACGCCATCAGCGAAGCATTGGGAATCAACGAGGCAGGTCAGATCGTAGGCGTATCCTTCGGCGCGGGCTTCAGCCATCCGCGCGCGTTTCTTTGGCAAGATGGCAAAATGATAGACCTCAACAGCCTCATCCCTGCCGGTTCCACTCTCACTCTTCAGGTGGCAGGCGACATCAACGATCGCGGCGAGATTGCCGGGGCAGCCTTTGACAGCGCCGCTAAGAAAAGTCCTGCGTTCCTTGCGATTCCGCGGATTGGGCAAGATGACAATCAAAACTAATCGAGCCAGCGGCGATTAGTCCGCCATACTTGCCGACGCTAGATTCAGCTACCAGCACATTTACACCCCAGAGCGCGGCGAAGACAACGATGTTCCTCCTTCGCCGCGCTCACCCCTCGACCGCACATCACATAGAATGCGAATCAGGCAAAGGAGTCCCGCAAAATGAGCCAGGCAGCCTGGTGGCCGAAAATTAGTTTCGTTTTCATTCTTGCGCTGTTTGCAACAATCCAAGATCAGGCGGCCTCCCACACCTCCGTGCCGCAGCCATCGAATCAGGCCTTCTGTTCAGGCCCTGAATACCGGCAGTTTGATTTCTGGCTGGGTGACTGGGACGCGTTCGATGCCGGCAAGGCGCAAGTCGTCGCGCGGGCTCGTGTGGATCGCATCCTGGATGGCTGCGTCTTGCGCGAGGACTACGAAAGGTTGAACGGCCTGCATGGGCAGAGTTTCAGTCTCTATGATGCCTCGAGAAAAATCTGGCATCAGAGCTGGGTCACCAATAGAGGGGAGTTGCTCACCATAGAAGGAAAACTCGCGGACGGGGAAATGGTGCTGGCCGGCTCGGAGCGAGCCGCGGACAGCGCGGAGAAGTTGGTGCGCGGCGAGTGGAAACCCATAAACGGAGGTGTTCAGGAAACGGCGCTTACCTCACTGGACGGGGGTAAAACGTGGCAACCGTGGTTCGATCTTGTGTTCCGTCCGCATTCGCTGACCGCCGCCGATAGCACATCCGCTGACCGTGATGCCGCAACCATCGCGCGGTTAGACACCGAGTACCAGGCTGCCGTGAAAAAGAATGATGCCGCTGCCATGGATCGCCTTCTGGCCGATAATTTTATGCTGGTCACCGGGGCCGGCAAGACCTACACGAAAGCAGATCTGCTGCAGGAGGCGCGGAGTGGGCGCTATATCTACGAGCGGCAAGAGGACGCCGAGCAAAAGGTTCGCATCTGGGGCGATTCCGCGGTTATCACCGCCAAGTTATGGGCGAAAGGCACGGAAAACGGAAAGCCTTTCGCCTATTCCGTTTGGTTCACTGACACTTATGTGCGCACCGCGACGGGATGGCGATATGCATTTGCTCAGTCTTCCTTGCCGTTGCCAAGAGTCCAGCAGTAAAACGACTAAAATCGCGCTGAAACACCTCCAAGTTTTCGGAAAAAGCATGCATGTTCTATTTTGCGGGAGCACGTCTTAAGTCAGGTAACCGGCCAACTCCCGCAGCTTTAATCAGGACCTGCACCGTCAATTGATGGCGCACGCCGAAGTCCCCACTGTCGATGTCGGCCAAGATGTTCTGACCTTGGAGAACTCGACGCGTTCATTAGATTTCCATTAAACTGAATTGTCACCCGGAGCCCACGCCGATGCGCATAGCGAGCATAGGTCACGCTGTCTTCGCGGTCACGATGATCGGACTCGGCGCCGTGGGTCTGCTCTATCCTGATTTTGTGCCAATGTGGAGTCCTGTTCCCGTCCGTGTCCCCGCGCATGAACTATTCGTCTACCTAGGTGCCCTCATCTCCATAGCATCCGGCATAGGTCTGATTGTTCCGCGCATGGCGGCCATCGCGTCGCGCTTGCTATTGGCTGCTCTCTTACTTTGGTTGCTACTATTCCGGTTACCAAACTTTTTCCTTGTAGGCGCTTTCGAGGCTTGCTGGTCCGTGGTTCCGCTCATGGTCATGATTTCCGGCGCTTGGGTACTGTACGTGTGGTTTGCCTCTGCCTGGGACCATCAACACCTCAGCTTTATTAGCAGCAATAACGGGTTGCGCATCGCGCGGGTCCTTTTCGGCCTCTCCCTAATCTTCTTTGGCGCGGCTCATTTCATCGACGTAAAAGACACGGTTTCGCTCATCCCCCGTTGGCTGCCAGTTCACCTATTCTGGGCATATTTCACGGGCTGTGCCTTCATCGCAGCAGGCCTCGCGACGCTCGTCGGGTTCAGGGCAAGGCTGGCAGTCGCGCTGTCGACCATTCAACTCGGATTGTTTCTGTTCTTGGTGTGGATACCGATCGTGGCTACAGGCTCCAAAATCCCGTTCCAGTGGAGTGAGACCATCCTTACTGCCGCGGTCTTGGCGGGCGCCTGGATGGTTTCTGATTCTTACGGCGGCATCCCGGGGGCTGCGCTCAACCATCCATAGTATTTGGCCGACGCAGGACGGCGGCGCTTGCGCGCAAAGCGAACGGCATTTGGCCGAACTGGAGCGGTTTGCTCGTCACTACGAGCGACAGGCGAAGAAGATCCTGCCAATCTGATAAGTCCCGGACAAGTGGGTTTAGTAGGTACTTTTCCGGTTTCGCGACCGGGACCTAGAACGTTCGCGCCTTCCTGTGATACTTTTCCGGTCATGCCCTCCCCATTTGTTTACTTGCTATCGTTCACTATGGTATTTATCGCTGGCTTTGTTGGCATCTTCAGGTACGTCGCTTTCGTGATGTGCCCTGCCATTTCAAGGGGGAGGCGGGTGGTTTCTGGTGGTGCAGTTGAGCGAAGCAAAGCCATACGCAAACATGCAATTCGACTCGCAGCAGTTGCAATCCCGTTGCTTGGGCTCATTGCCCCGGCGGCTTGGCCCCAAAACACGGTGCAGACGATTGCGGGTGGCGGTCCCAACAATCTACCCGCCTTGAAGGCGAGCCTGGGTTCTCCCACCGGTGTTGCCCTAGATCGGGCCGGGAACGTTTACGTCACCGATCTCTATTCCAATCGAGTATTCAAAGTGGCTACCACCGGCAATGTCACCATCGTGGCAGGTAATGGAGCGCGTGGAGGCGTTTCGGGCGGCGACGGCGGGCCAGCCATCAACGCCAAGCTCACGTATCCCAGCGGCGTGGTGGTGGACGGCTCAGGCAACGTGTACATCGCGGATAGAACGTATTGCAAGATTCGCGAGGTCTCCGCCCAAACTGGCATCATCTCCACGGTCGCGGGCACTGGGAACTGCGGATACTCGGGTGACGGCGGGCCAGCCACGAGTGCCGATTTGAATGATGCCTCCGGCGTGGCCGTGGACAGCTCCGGGAACATTTTCGTTGCAGATACGAACAATTGCTTGGTTAGGAAGGTTTCTGCCTCCACGGGCTTAATCTCTGCCCTGGCCGGAACGCCTCCCGGCCTGACCGGCTTGTTATATTGCCGAGACTCCGGGGACGGTGGTTTGGCGGCCAACGCCAAAGTCGGATTTGTTAACGGCCTGGCCCTCGACGCCTCTGGGAACCTCTTCATGGCGGATCCCTCGAGTTGCACCATCCGCAAGATTTCCGCTTCCAACGGTATGATCTCCGCTGTGGCGGGCACCGGCGGCAGTTGTGGATACTCCGGCGATGGAACGGCGGCCACTAGCGCCACGCTGAGTAGCCCCTACGGCGTAGCCGTCGATGTCTCTGGAAACCTCTTTATCGCGGACACTTCAAACTGCGTAATCCGCGAAGTCTCCTCTTCCAACGGCCAGACTCTCCACCATCGCCGGCGACAATAGCGTCGGCTGTGGATACTCCGGCGACGGAGCCTCGCCCACCAGCGCACAGTTCAACCAGCCTTATGGTGTCGCCGTGGACAGCGCCGGGAACATTTTCGTCGCGGATTACAACAACTCCGCGATCCGCGAAGTGTCTGCTTCTACTGGCAATATTTCCACCTTCGCTGGTGTGGCCGTGCCGAGCCCTGTCCACATCGGGCAAATGGTCGGCCTTCCTGCCCTTAGCGGCGACGGTCATCTCGCGACGGACGCGGAGTTTGGTTTTCTGAACGATACCCCGTACGGCACAGGTATGGCTACGGACCGCTCTGGGAACGTGTTTATTGCGGACACGGCCAACAACGCCGTCCGCGAAGTATCTGCCTCTACGGGAATCATCACCACGGTGGCCGGTAACGGACTCATTGGGTTTTCCGGCGACGGCGGTCCGGCCACCAGCGCCGCTCTCTTTTATCCCCGCGATGTCGCGGTCGACGACTCGGGAAACATCTACCTCATAGATAGCGGTAATTGCGTCGTTCGCAAAATTACCGCCTCTACGGAAGTCATCTCCACCGTAGCAGGAACGCCCCCCGACAGTTTAGGCAACTATCATTGCGATTTTTCCGGGGACGGCGGCCCCGCCACCAGTGCCGAGCTTTATCCGATCGACCTCCTAATACCGGCAGGTGGCGTCGCCGTGGATGGCACCGGCAACCTCTTCATCGCCGACACCGGCAATGGCGTGATTCGTGAGGTCTCGGCCGCGACCGGAATGATCAACACGGTAGCGGGAGCTGCCAACAGCGTAGTCGTCGGCAGCGGTGATGGTGGTCCAGCCACTAGTGCCACACTGTTTGCGCCCTACGGTGTGGCCGTGGACGGAGCCGGGAACATCTTTATCGCGGACACCTACGACTACCTGATCCGAGAAGTGACTGCCGCCAATGGCAATATCTATACCGTGGCGGGCAGTCTTGCTCTCGGTCAGGGCTTTTCAGGTGACGGCGGCCCCGCAGGCTCGGCCCAGCTTCGCAACCTGTTCGGCGGTTTGTTCCTCGACGCCGCTGGCAATCTCTTCATTCCCGATCCCGCCAATTGTGTCGTTCGCGAGGTTTCTGGCTCGACGGGCAACATATCTACGGTGGCGGGCACTCCGAACCGCAACGGCGACTATTTTTGTGGATATTCGGGCGACCGTGGGCCCGCCCTAAGCGCAGTTTTCGATAACCCATCAGCCGTTGGCGCAGACTCTTCCGGGGACCTGGTCATCCTGGACAATTCCCGCGTGCGCACCGTGGCCGGTTTGGTGCAAGGGCCTGCGGCAGCCGCCGTTCCGTTTCCCAACCCTCTGGCCTTCCCCGGTGAACCGCTAGGCACACCCAACACGCTTGTCGAGATGCTGAGCAACCGAGGCTCCTTGGCGGCCAGTGTATTTACCATCGCAATCTCCGGCACGAATGCCTCCGATTTCTCAGAGACAGACAATTGCGCCGGCCATTCTCTGGGGCCGGGTGGCGGCTCTTGCGCCATCAATGTGAAATTCACTCCCTCCGTCAACGGTGCTGAGACCGCGGTACTCACCATCACCGATGCCGCGGGCGCGCAAACCGTCAGTTTGACTGGCGCTGGTGCCAATGCCGCGCCAGGGTTTTCGCCATCCGTTCCGGCAATTGCTTTCGGGAATCAACAGAAGAGCGTAAAGAGCCCAGCGATGAGCGTCACGGTGACGAACAACGGCACCCCCCTGACGGTCAGTACTGTAAATGTCAGCGGCGCCAACACTGGCGATTTCGTGATCAGTGCCGATACCTGCAGCGGCGCCACCGTGCCAACGAATAGCACCTGCTCAGTAAGCCTGAACTTCACGCCGACCACAACTAACGCCGAAACGGCGTCCTTGATTTTCAAGGATAATGCTGTCGGCAGCCCGCAGTCTGTGGGGCTCACAGGTACGGGGACGGATTTCTCGATCGGTCTCGCCCCGGGTGGTTCGGGCACGGCCACCGTGTCGGCAGGAAGTCCGGCGACCTACAACCTGGAAATAACACCGATCAGCGGATTCAACGGGACGGTGACATTGAATTGCGCGGGCGCGCCTGCTGAAGCGACATGCATGCCTTCTGAACCCTCCGCTACTCCGAATGGCACCACGGCGACAACTTTTTCCGTACAAGTGACCACCACGACCTCTTCCGCGGCTCCGCCAAGCGTCGGCTGGCCAGGGCATCCCTTCGGTGGTTTGGGCATCATGCAGATGGTTCTAGTGTTTGCCCTGACGTCAGCGCTGCTGGCGTTCTCCTCTCGCTTGCGACACCTCCGACACCGGAGACCTGCTTACACCTCAGCCATCCCGCTTTGCTTCCTGCTGGTCGCCATCCTGCTGGTCGGCTGCGGCGGTAGTGGGTACAACAGCTCTGGCCCGCCGCCGTCAGGGGGCACGCCGGCTGGAAACTATACCTTAACGATTACCGGCACCGCGAACGGCGTCAGCCACTCGCAGACTCTGACCTTGACCGTGAATTGATACGCGATTGCCCGTGAGAAATTGATCGGACGGCAGGATGAATCTCTCATGGAACCGCCTGTTCGGCCAGCGTAACCAAATTCACTTCAGTCCAGCCTCTGACAGAATCTGCAGAAATTGGCAGAGCGTTTGGATATTGAATGGCTGCGCTACGAATCTCTTGTCGCGGTGATGCACCAAGCTCTTTGGAATCCCTTCGATGTTGGCTTCATGCTTCATGACCTTCTCGGCCGGGATCGAATGTGGCGAGTGGGGCGGGCTGGCTCCTGATTAACGACTTACCAGGCATGTGGAATTGCTTCCGAGTTGCTCGTGACTCGCCCGGAACTGGCAGTTCGACTGTTTGCCGCCTACACGACCAAGCCACCTTGGAGCAACAACGTCCACCGACCCTGACATTTGCGACAGAGTTTCGCACCTTTGCCTGAAGGCGTACAGTAAAGGGCGGAGCTCATTTGAGAGTTACATCTGCGCGCCCGGTGGACCTCATTCATCCGCCTTCGTGCATGTCGGCGTCATGACGGGAGGCTCGAACAAAAGTGACATTCCAACACCCCAATTTCATTCAGAGTTATTTTCATGGGACCAAAGTCAATCTGAGCATCGGGGATCTTGTCGTACCTGGCAATAATGCGAATTACGGTGAGCGGAAGGCAAAATTCGTTTACGCATCGTCGAACTTAAATGTCGCGATTTGGGGAGCAGAACTGGCCGTTGGCGACGGGCCCGGAAGGATATACGTCGTTGAACCGCTGGGTCCGATTGAGAATGATCCAAACCTCACCGACAAAAAGTTTCCCGGAAATCCTACGAACTCCTTTCGCGCACGCGAAGGCTTCAAGGTAGTCGCTGAAGTAAAGAGTTGGCAGGGACATCCTCCCGAAGAAATCAGAGCAGCGCGCGACAAAGTTGACTTGGCTCTAAAAAACGGGGCTCCAGTAATTGAGGATTGAACGTCGAGATTTTCGCTGCGGCATAGCTCGGGCCGGGCAACACCGATCACTCACGCACATGGCACCTCAAGGCCAGAGTTGGCTTGCTGCTTAGCTTCGGGCGGATCGTCGGCAATACGGAAGCTGTCCAGAAAGGCGTTCTAAGGAAATTCGGATTGGCTCCGTGGGAGGGCTGGTAAGCAGGCTGCGGGTGTGTCAGAGTTCTCCCGAGTAAACCGTAGATCCCAGACCCGGGAGCCAGCCAAGCTGAGGGCGACGATTTTTCCGGTTGCATCTCTTAAAAAATGCACACTGCCGAGCGGGCTTTCGAAAGCGTCGGCGTAAGTAGGTTCGAGCGTAAAAGAAGCATCCGGGCGGCGGTGAATTGCCAAGTTTCCGTTTTCGAGAACGACGCGCAGCACAGTCTCGGCTTCGTCGCTGGCATAGACACCGGCGAATGCGCTTAAGTTCGCTGGTATGAATTGTTCGACGCGGTCCCAGACGTCTTCACCGTAGACCGGATTGGGAAGGAACATTTTGTCGTTTGCGAATCGCACAGCGCTCTCAGCTGGACGGCCATCGAATGTGAGGGCGCCATTTGTGTTTTCGACTTTGACGGTTGAGTGGTCGCGGACATTGCGGTAAAGGCCGAGCGTGGCATCTTTGGGCGGAACCGGCGGGTCCGGAGCCGGAAGGCCGAGGTACAAGCGGGCCATCTTGTATCCGTACTCGGTCGGATTTGCTGAACCTGCGTTGCACAGAACAGCGACGGAAAGGCCTTTGGCTGGGATACGTCCAAGCCACGCGCGATAACCAGCGGTCGCACCCGAGTGGCTGACCTCGGCGAGCGTCTCGAAATTCA
>Ga0308309_10002289_pt1 | contig 11414 bp, 6 predicted proteins | sample HubBroMetageWFT5_FD_192491 | JGI IMG/M metagenome (GOLD analysis project Ga0308309, IMG submission 192491) | Warmed and freeze-thawed soil microbial communities from the Hubbard Brook experimental Forest, New Hampshire - Hubbard Brook CCASE Soil... | ecosystem: Environmental > Terrestrial > Soil... | reverse complement strand
CTGAGAGAAATGGGACCAAAGAAACCCAGCCCGGCGCCGGGCGTGAGCAAGATATTTGTGGTACCGGGACCACTTCCGGAGATCGTCACGATTCCTGGATTGGCGGAAATCAAAAAGTCGGGATTGCCAACAACGATGGTGGCTGCACCAGAAGTGGAGCTGGCGAAATTCGGATCGCCGGAATAGGCTGCCGTGATGCTGTGCGACCCGTTGGACAGTTGGGTGGTGGTCAGCGAAGCGATTAAATTCTTTACCTGGACGGGAATCCCCAGAGCCGTTTTTCCATTGAAAAACTGCACGGTACCTGTCGGATCGATCGCGCCATTCGGAAGCACGATGGCTTGGAGAACGACGGCAGTGTTTGGCAACGCTCCTGACGGGAGGAAGAGGATCGTTTCGGTCTGTCCCTTGGCGACGGTGACGTTCACAGGACCCGCGCTGCTTGCATTAAAACTCGCGTCGCCGGAATAGCTGACGTTTAGCGTGTGATTTCCGAGAGCCAGCTGAGTTTCCTGGACCTGCGCATTGCCATGGCTGTTGAGAGAAACACTCAGCAGCGTGCTGGTGCTCCCGTTGAAAGTGTCGGAAAAAGTAAGCGTTCCTGTGGGTGTTCCCTGCTGGGAGGCGCCAACGACATTTACCTGGAGTTGGAGAAAGCTGCCGTAGGTCGTGTTGACCTGGGAAGACGGATTGCCGCCCTGCCCGTTGACGAACGCGGAAAATGTCGTGCTGCTGGCCTCAGGATTTATTTTGATGGGCACGCCCGCGGAAATACTCGATCCAAATGTGCCGTCCCCGCCGTAACTAGCGGTGACGGAGTACGTTCCTCCGGGCAAGGTCTCGACCGCGCCGGATACCGTACCATTGCTTAGGGTGCCGAGATTCACGCCCATCGAGCCGCCTGCGAGAAGAGCTACGTCGCCCGTTGGAGTTCCTGTGCCAACGCCCGGAGCTACGGTCACCGTTGCGGTTATGGGCTGGCCGTGCGTCAAGTTTGTGGACGATAGCTGTAGTGTGGTGAGCGTCGAGCGAAACGTCACGTTCTGCCAGTTCGCGGCAAGATTCGCAGCGCTAACCGAGCCCCAACCCGTCGCCAAATCGTATCCAACGTTTGCGGGAAAGCCGGTCTGTCCGGGGACATTGTTATTTCCTACAGTAATGTCGTTGAAAATGCATTGAGATTGCGGAGGACTGGTCGCGCTGCAATTCGCCGCGTTCTGAGCGGCTGCCAGCGGATAAAGCACGAAGTTTGCCTGACCTTGCCGGGAATTGGTTTTCTGCGCGATCAGCGCCAGGATGGCGGCGAAAGTAGGAGCCGCGGCAGAGGTGCCGCCGACGAGTTCGGCGTTGATCAGTTGCCCGCTGGCGTTGGTGGTGCAGATGCCGTCCTGGCACAACAAATAGCCGTCGTGGCCGGCGGCAGCATCGAGAGAGACATCCGGAAGGTCGCGGTGCCCATCGTTTGGCACGCCGGGCCCTGCTTGCCAGGACGGCTTGCTGTAAAGCGTGCTTGCGCCGCCGCTACTCGCGAACAACGAAGCTGTGCCGCAGACGTTTGGATCAGCACAACTCTCATTCCAGACGACTTCCGGAATATAGCCGAGCGCGGAGGTTTGGTCCGGGCCGTTGGTTGCCGACCAGTAGGTGCTGTCCGCGCCGCTTTCATTGAATTGTGTGCCGCCGACGGCGATGTTGAACGGTGTGGAAGCGAGACCGTTCACGGCGAGGCCCTGGGCGGCAGGCGTCGTTTGACTGTCGCTGTCGCATCCGGCGGGGCCATTGTCTCCACTGGAAATCACCACGCTAATGCCCTGAGCGGCGGCCTGCTCCCAGAGGTTGTTGAAAAAAGTGTTCTCCGTTTGTCCGAGAGTTTGTTCGCACTGGCCAAAACTGGCGCTGAGAACAGGCGCTAGATTATTGTCCACGATGTAAAGAGAAGAGAGATCGACGCCATCGGTCGAGTTGGTACTGGCGGAGACCACAAACTTAATTGTGGCTTTCGGCGCGATCGCGCCGGACCATTCGATGTCCAGATCAGCTTCGGTCTCTTCGCCACCAGTCAGGTTTCCAGGATCCGGGCCGTTGAGAATGATCTGTGGATCGTTGACGGGAAGTCCGAAAGCGATGCGGAAAATTTGCACGTCGGAGAGATTGATATTGTTCCGCGCCACGATGGCAATGCTTTGCCCCGTTCCGTCGATTCCGTTCTGATAGAGTCCGGCGGTGTTGTAGATTTTCGAGAAGTCACCCGGCGCAAGATAATGTTGCACGCCGGCCGCGCCATTGAAGGTGAACTCCGGCTGCCACAAGCTGGTATTGGCGATGCGGCTGGCTTTCCCCAGAACGCGAATCATGGGCCGCTTCGGAAAATTGTGGAGAGTATCTATGCCGGCGACCACTGGCGCGAGGGCTGCCGGAATTTGCGGATCGGATGCGTTGGCGTAGTGTTTTTCCCCATTCACCAAATAGGAATGAATTGCGGTGTGAAAAGTATCTTTTACCTGGGCGGCGGTTCCGCTGAACTCGATGGCCATCCCTCCTTGAGAAACGCGATTTACGCGAAAGCCGTGAGATGCGAGCCAGCCAGTGAGCTTTTGAATATCCGCGCTCGAAGCTCCAAATCGCTCTGAGAATTGTGCGGGCGAAAGCCATGCGTGGAAGTCTGGCGAGGATTTGTCTTGCTGCCTGGCGAGAAGACTCTGCAATGCAAATTCCGACGTGGCGTCCCGAGTCAGAACCAGCAGCATGCGTTCCATGGGGAGATCGGCGGCGACTTCTCCGCGGTCGTTGGCGGTTATGGCCAGGGGATGGCGATTGCCGCGCAAAACGACGAGGGAAGACTCCTCGATGGCCCCGATGCGACTCGCCGCGGGCTGCGTGGTTTGTGCGCGCAACGTCCCGGCTGAACAGCCAAGAATTGCGGCAGAAAAAGCGATACCGAGCAGCAGATATTTGTGGAAAGGCATGGCGCCCCTTGACTCGGTGGATGGCTGGTGGAACTCCCCGTTTTATAGCTGAAATCCCATGCGGTGGAAAGCTCAATTTACCAGCGAATTCTTTCTTTGCTTATAACGGAAATGTGAATGGCGGGCGCGGCCCTTTGTTTTTGGATCCATCCAGCGTTCTCGCACTGGCCAGCACGGCTGGCCCTTGACGTACTTTTGGTAGCTTGGTACATTGGTACCAGACGAAGGAGAGTTCAGCATGGCAGAGGAACAAAAGTTCGTCGTCGAACGGGTGCAAACCGGCGTTCGCATGGAGAAGCGAATCCTGAAAGTGTTGAAAGCGTTCGGGGAGTATCACGATATGACGCTTGGAGATCTCCTCGAGGGTATCGTGCTCCACGCTTTCGATGGTAAATGCCCTTTCGGCGCGGAGAGCCTGAGGCGCATTAAGGATTTGAAGAAATTCTACGGGCTCGATCTCGATTCCCGCGCAAGCCACCGCCTCACCGAATCGCGAGGCAGTCATTCGCCCAAAAAAGGGGCACGCACAAAATGAACACGCGCCTCAAGAACTTCTCCATCCTACTGCTGCGATTGACTCTGGGTTTGGTGGTCTTGCTGCAGTCCTGCCAGTTCGTCTTCTCTACTTCAGCGGCTCATTTCCTCGCCAAGGCTGGATTGCCCTCCTGGCTCCGCCCGGTTCTTGGCGGCGCGGAGATCATCGCCGCGGTTTTATTTCTACTGCCATGGACAGCTCGCCTCGGCAGCCATTTCTTGCTTGTGATTCTTGCGCTCGCCGTACTTGTGCATATCCTGCATGGTCAGTATGCAGTGGGAGGGCTATTCGTCTACGCAGCGGCAGTGTTCGCCTGCCTGGCCCACACGAAAAACGCAACAGCGGAGGCCGCCCGTGAACGACCCTGAATGGATGGAAGCATTTGAAAGTTGTATTTTGCCGATCGGTTCTTTTCACCACACAGAGCACGTCAAAATGGCTTTTTTGTATTTGCAGAAATTTGCGCCGCTCGAAGCCCTTGGCCGGTTCTCCTCAAATCTGACGCGATTCGCCGCGGCACACGGCAAGCCGGGTCTTTACAACGAAACGATTACCTGGGCGTTCCTCCTGATCATTCGGGAACGGATCGCACGAGGAGATTCCCCGCAGACTTGGGCTGAATTCTCGTCCGCCAACGCAGATCTCCTTCGCTGGGACGAAAATATCCTGAAAAAATACTACCGTAAAGAAACGCTATCCTCGGATCTTGCGAAACGCATCTTTCTCTTTCCAGACAAGCTGTAGCCCGGCCCGTCTCAAGCGTTTAACTAATCCACCGAAACGGGTTGCATCTTCTACACGTATCGCTTTATTCTCTCGTGCGCGCATTTGATCACGTACATTTCTTACTTCTGCTTGCCAGAAGTTAGACGAGAGTTTGCGTTGAATCCTTTTCGGACGCGGCTTGGGACATGCGCATCTATGGAAGAGATGGGAGAGGCGCCCGCTTGGAACTGACAAATTGCGAGCGTCCTTTCGACGCCGAGTGACTCCATGAGTCTTGGGATGGTCTGTTGAAGAAGACTACCAACAAACACGCCGAGCCTGCGGACGGCCAGCCGGATATCTCGCGTTACGCGCGTGGCCCGCTCTGGCTAAAGACCGCGCTGCAAGACTTGCGGTTTGCGCTACGCACTTTGCGCAAGAGCCCGGGATTCACGGCCACGGCGATCCTTACGCTCGCGCTCGGCATTGGGGCGAACACCGCCATCTTTCAATTGCTGGATGCCGTCCGTTTGCGAAGCCTGCCCGTGGCCGACCCAGGGTCATTAGTAAAAATCCAGATCAGAGGCGAATTGCAAGGTATCGGCCGGAGAGCGAGCGAGACGGCGCTCAGCACCGCGCTCTGGGAACAAATCCGATCGCAGCGTGAGGCGTTCTCTGGATTTTTCGCCTGGCGCAGCGCCCCTTACGCCATTGGAGAAAAAGATCAGGAGAGGCTGGCCCAGGGCCTTTGGGTTAGCGGAGAAATGTTTTCGGTACTCGGAATCGTTCCGATTCGAGGCCGCCTGTTTACGCCGGAGGATGACCGGCCGGGGTGCGGACTATCCGGTGCCGTCATCAGCTATTCGCTCTGGCAAAGCGAGTTTGGCGGAGCCGACTCGGTGATTGGGAGCAGAATCGTCGTCTATGATCGTCCGACTCAAGTCATTGGAGTAACTCCGCCCAGCTTCTTCGGGCTGGATATCGGAAAAGAATTCGAGGTCGCTCTTCCGACTTGCTCGGTCCCCAGTTTCATTGCCGGTGATACCACTCTCGCGCGGCGTGACGTTTTCTGGCTTGAAGTGATGGGGCGTCTGAAGCCGGGCAGATCGCTCGAGCAAGCATCAGCGCAATTGAATGCGGCAAGTCCTGGGATTTTCGAGGCCACTGTTCCCGACGGATACAGCGCTTCCTTGCTGGATTTCTATAAGAATCTCAGGCTGACCGCTTATCCAGGCAGAAGCGGCATGAGCGCGCCTGGCGTGACCTACGACACTTCTCTCTGGCTGCTTCTTGGAACCACGGCATTGGTGCTTCTCATTGCGTGCGCGAATCTGGCAAACCTGATGCTCGCGAGGGCCAGCTCGCGTGAGAAGGAAATGGGCGTGCGCCTGGCGCTCGGGGCTAGTGTTGGAAGGATTAGACAGCAATTGCTTCTGGAAAGTTTGGTGCTGGCGGTGAGCGGTTCTGTCCTGGGAACCGGATTGGCCTCCTTGTTCAGCCGAACCGTAGTAAAGCTTCTCAGCACCGAAGGTGACCCGATCCATCTGGTCACGAATATCGACTGGCGCGTCCTGTCCTTTACCGCGCTTACGGCGTTGTCGACGTGCTTGTTGTTTGGGCTTGCTCCCGCTTTTCGCTCCTCGCAAATACACCCAGGCGCCGCGTTGAAAGTAGGCGGCCGCGGAATGACCGCAGGCCGCCAAAGGTTTTCCTACCAGCAAACTCTCGTCGTTTCCCAAATCGCGTTTTCGCTGGTATTGCTGGTTGGCGCGCTCCTTTTTGTGCGGAGCTTCTGGAATTTGAAGACACTTGATCCCGGTTTTCGCGAAAGCGGAATTCTGCGCGTTTACATGAGCTTCCGGCGGCTCGATATCCCTCCCGATCGCTACGAAATTTTTAAGCGCGACGTTTTGGAACAAATTCGGTCCATTCCGTTGGTCGAATCCGCCGCTATTTCGACACATGTTCCCCTGGACGGCAGTTCATGGTCTCTGTCGGTTCGTAGCGGCAGCGCGGAAGGCAGCTCCACATTTGCCTGGGTGAGTCCCGGCTACTTCCGAACCATGCAAATCCCCTTCATCGCGGGGCGAGACTTCACTCCGCGGGACATAGCGCAATCGCAGCCTGTCGTCATCGTGAACGAGACATTTGTCCGGCAGTTCCTGGGTGGAACAAATCCGCTGGGAAAAACCATTCGCACCAATGCGGAGCCCCATTATCCGGAAACGGAATACGAAATCGTCGGCATGGTCAAAGACACGAAATACGGTGGGTTGCGCGATGAGATTCCTCCGGAGGCCTTCGTGCCCGCACAACAGTTTCCAGACAAAAACTATTACACGAACGTGTTCATACGGTTTTCGTCGCCACCGTCCGCGCTGATCTCTGCGATACGTGATAAAACCGGTCAGCTCTACCCCACAATGAGAATGGAATATCATGTATTTCAGACGGAGATTCAAAACGGGCTCGTGCGCGAACGCTTGATGGCCTTGCTTTCCGGGTTTTTCGGCGCACTTGCGGCGCTGCTGGCCATGATCGGCCTCTACGGAGTGATTTCCTACATCGTTGCCATGCGCAGGAATGAAATTGGAATTCGCATGGCGCTTGGTGCCACCCGGCGGGACGTCATCGGAATTGTTCTTCGCCAAACTTTAGGATTGTTGGCGCTGGGCGTCGGGATCGGGTTGCTGCTGGCCCTTGCTGCAACCAGCGGCGCGCGCAGTTTGCTATACGGGCTGCAGCCGAGCGACCCTGCGAGCCTGATCGGTGCCGCCCTTTTCCTCGCCATTATCGCGTTGGCCGCAAGTTTCTGGCCTGCCTATCGAGCCACTCGGCATGACCCCATGAAAGCACTTCGCTATGAGTGACTTTCGCTACTCGTAACGCAATGCCTCGACCGGATCAAGCCGCGAAGCTTTCACTGCGGGATACATTCCAAAAAATAGTCCGACGCTCATCGACACCGTCACCGCCAAAAGAATCGCCCACAACGGAACAGCAGAAGGCAGCTTCGGCACGAAGAGATGGATGAGCAAGCTGATTCCCAATCCCAGCAACACCCCAATTACTCCTCCGGCCCCCGTCAGCACAATAGCTTCGGTCAAAAATTGCCAGATGACGTCGCGCCGCCGCGCCCCGATTGCTTTGCGCACTCCAATCTCGCGCGTCCGCTGCGTGACGGACATCAGCATGATATTCATCACGCCAACGCCCCCCACTAGCAATCCGATCGAACTGACTACGGAAATGAGTAGCGCCACAGACGCCGTGATCTGTCGAAACTGATCCGCGATCTCCTTCGCGCTCGAAACGCCAAAGTTGTCCGGCTTGTTGTAGGCGACGTTTCGCCGCCGGCGCAATACGCCGCGGATTTCGTCCTCGGCTTCCGGCATGCGGCCCGGGTAAGCGACAGCGCCAATCAAATTCTCGTCATCCCCAGGCCGGTGTTTCTGGTAGGTGCGGTAAGGAACGAGAATCGCTTTGTCGGCGGCCTGGTCCTTCACGAGTTGCCCTTTGCGTGCTGCCATTACGCCGATCACTTCGTAGGACACATTGTCAACAAGGATTGGCTTGCCGAGCGGATCTTCATCAGGATATAAAGCCTTTGCTAAATCCGGACCGATCAGCGCGACGTCTCTGCGGTGCAAGTTCTCCGCCTCGGTTATAAATCTTCCACGTTCCGCTTTGGAATTAAACACGACTTCATCCTCTGGCAAGATTCCGTGGTAATCCACTCCAGCTACTTCTTTGCCTTTGTAACGCGCGCTCATCAGTGGGCGGCCATTTGGCGATCCCTCCACAACCTTGGGCAGCACGGCGGCAGAAACGGCTTTGACGTCTGGGCATTGCTCTCCGATGGCCTCGGCGTCCTCAAGGGTAAGTGGCTTGCGCGTGCGTTCTTCCGGAGTAAGGCGTCCTGACGTGTGAATGCCAGGATCGAACTTGAAAATGAAGAGCGTATCCGAGCCGAAGTCACTCAGAAAAGCGTTTACGTCGTTGTACACGCCCATCAAAACCGCGACGACAGACAGCAATGCGGTGATTCCAATCACCACGCCAAGCACGGTGAGAAAAGACCGCATCTTGTTCTCACGCAACGTCGTGAGAGCCATCTGAGCGTTTTCGCCGAGCGCCATTCTCATTTTGCTCTCTTGCTCCTCTAAATCTCTGTCCGCAGCGCTTCGATCGGCTCCAACATAGCCGCTTTTCGCGCCGGATACACGCCAAAGAAAATCCCCACCGCCGCCGAGATGAGTTCCGCGACGATGACCGCGGTGATCGGCACGTGCATCGGAATAGAAGTGGTCGCTTTTGCCAGCAGGCAAATCCCGTAGGCAATCGCCACCCCAATGGCTCCGCCCATGGCCGACATCACGCACGCCTCCACCAAAAACTGCAGCAAAATGTCGTGGCGGCTCGCGCCAAGCGCTTTGCGAATCCCAATCTCGCGCGTCCGTTCCGTGACCGTGGCCAGCATCACATTCATAATCACCACCCCGCCAATTACCAAGAAAACCGAAACGACGCCGACCATGGCTATCGCAATCACGCCAGTGAGCTGATTCCACAATTTCATCAGAGTTGCGGAGTCGAGAATCCCAAACGAGTCAGTTTCGTTCGGCCCCAGATGACGCCGCGCACGCATCAACACACGCGTTTCGTCCTGCGTGCGTTCCATCCACTCCGCTCCGCGCGCTTGCACGTTGATCCAGATTCCCCCGTAGGCTCCGTAAATTTTGATATACGTTTCCACGGGAATATACGCGAAGTTATCTCGCGACTGCCCGAGGACGGTGCCCACCGATTTGGCCACGCCTACTACGGTGAACGGCCGGCTATCAAGCATCACTTCGCGCCCGACCGGGTCCAAACCCGGAAAGAGTTTGTCAGCCAGGTCGGAACCGATCATGGCCACCATCGCCCGGCTGTTTTCGTCCGCTTCCGTGATGTACCGGCCGTCAGACATTTCTTGCGCGTCGATGTCGCCCATGCTTGAGGAAACTCCGCGGATGCTCGTGTCCTGGATGGTCAGCGAACCGACGCGGGACTTTCCTGAAGTCCATACTTCCGCGCCCACATGCAGCGGCAGCTTCAGGTTCTCTTTCAGCGCCTCATAGTCGTCCCATGTGACGAGCTTGTTCCGGCGCATGGCTTTCACGAGGTCTTCCATCTCGGTGATGATCGGATACCGCATCACCGTGAACGCATTCGAACCGAGGTTGGCGACCTTGTTGGCGATGTATAGATTCACGCCTGAAATCAGCGCGATAACCACGATCAGCGTGGCCACGGAGAGAATGATTCCCAACAGCATCAGAAAGGAACGCATCTTATGCGCGCGCAGTGTCTCCAGCGCGACGCCGATCGGTTCTCGCAGGGGCACTCGCCGCTTCATCAACACTGCTCCTTGCTGTTCTTACTCCCCAGACATGCGGAATGTTTCAGATCCGGTCACTTCGAACGAGAATCCTTTGTAGGGGCGGGGCTCGCCCCGCCCTCAACGCCCAGGCCAATAAGCAGGTGCGCGCTCCTCCAGGTTAGTTCCCGGGACGCTTATCCGAACTCCCACCACGGTAATTCGGATAAGCTGGCTTCTTATGTTTCGGTATGGGATTTTTCTCCAAGTCCGCGAGTAAGAGTTCGACCGCTTTTTCCAATTGTGGATCGCGCCCTTCACGGACGGCCTTGGGATATTGTTCGATCTCCACGTCCGGCGCAACACCGTGGTTCTCTACCTCCCAATCGCTGTTAGGCGTCCAGAACCCGCGGCTCGGCGCGGTCACAACTCCTCCATCCATCAACGACGCGCTTGGACCAAAAAATCCCACCAGCCCTCCCCAGGTGCGCTTCCCCACCAATACGCCAACCTTGGCTTGCCGGAAGTGCCACGGCATCGCATCGCCTCCCGAGCCAGCGTACTCATTTATGATCATCGCCTTCGGCCCTTGAATCAGGCTTACCGGCGTAGTCATGTCTTCGCCGTCTCGCGTAGTGCGGTAATTCATCAGCGTGCGCCGCAAATAATCGAGGATGTAGTCCGTGTTTGTCCCGCCTCCGTTGAACCGTTCATCGACAACCGCTCCATCCTTGCCAGCTTGCGAGAAGAAATAGCGATTGAAGTAGGTGTACCCTCCGCTCGCTGTGTCCGGCAGATAGATGTAAGCCAACTTCCCACCGCTGAGCTGGTCCACTTTGCGCCGGTTGCCTTCGACCCAAGCCAGCTCACGAAGCCCCATTTCGTTTTCAATCGGAACCACGCTCACTTCGCGAGAGCCGCTGCCGTCCGCGTTCGGTCCCACGCGGAGTAACACAGACTTCCCTGCCGTCTCTTCAAAAAAACTGTACACATTGTCGCTGCCGCGCACCTCACGACCGCTGACGGCGAGCAGGTATTCGCCTTCTACAACATTCACCCCAGGCTGCGTCAGCGGCGCGTGCAGCTGCGGATTCCAATTCTCGCCGTCGAAGACGCGCGAAAATCGATACCGCCCGTTCTCGATTTTGTAATCTGCGCCGAGAAGTCCCACAGGAATGCGCTTCATCTCCGGACCATCTCCGCCCCGCACGAAAAGATGCCCGACGGTGAGGTCGCCCATCGTCTCCTTAAATATGTAGTTTAGGTCGTCGCGTGACGCCACTCCCGGCAGATAAGCCGCGAATTTTTTCTCCTGAGCTGCCAAATCCAGGCCGTGGAATCCTGGCTCATAAAAGAAGTCGCGCTCAATGCGAAAGGCTTCGTGATACATCTCTTTCCATTCAACGGCCGGTTCGATGCGCACGTCCATCGCCGAAAGATTCAGCGTCTTCGCTCCCGCAGGTCCGCCGCCAGAGGAGCCGCCTGCACCAGGTGCTCCCGGCAATGGTGCAGGCGGCAGTGGCGCAATGGCCCACACTTGTGCCGATGCTCCTCCTCCTGGCTGCGGCGCGCTCGCATGCCGGTAAAGCAGCTTTTCTCCATCCGCGGAAACATAGAACGCCAGAATACTGTCCAGCAATTTGTCGGTCCTGCGCGTCTTTAGTTCAAACCGATGCGCGGTCATCGTATCCGGCCCATTCAAAGGGGCAACAAGCGGCCCTTCCACGAGGAACAACACTCCCTCTTTTCCCGCCTTCAGCTCTGTGTAGTTCCGCGCCGGAATCGGCATCGCCAGAATCCGCTGACCGATCTTTTCAAAATCCACTTTCACAGCCGCGGGCGGTTTCTC
>Ga0308309_10002288_pt1 | contig 11416 bp, 5 predicted proteins | sample HubBroMetageWFT5_FD_192491 | JGI IMG/M metagenome (GOLD analysis project Ga0308309, IMG submission 192491) | Warmed and freeze-thawed soil microbial communities from the Hubbard Brook experimental Forest, New Hampshire - Hubbard Brook CCASE Soil... | ecosystem: Environmental > Terrestrial > Soil... | reverse complement strand
ATCCGCGCTCTTGATCTGACCGTTGACTCCAGCATGCTGTGGGTCGGCGCTGGTCTGGCGATTATCGCGGCGATCCTGCTGGCGTTTGTTCCGCGCCTGCCTTCCGCAACCTCTTCCCAGGGATTTGGCTTGGCGACGGGCAGCGTGCGTATCACGGGCGGCACCAATCGCCGTCTGCGTCTCTTCGCCATGACGCAAATTGCCGCTTCCTTCCTGCTGCTTGCCGGCGCCAGCATGCTGCTTAAGACGCTTCTCGACATGCAAAACGCGCGCACGGTTCTCGACGCGAACCGCGTCCTTGCCGTCAACGTTCCGGTGGACTCCTACGGCAAGAAGCCCGAAGAGGTAAACCGCTTCTATGAGGAGACAATTCGCCGAGTCTCCGCATTGCCCGGCGTCGATGCCGTCGCCGTCGGCGATGCCGTGCCCTGGCGAGACACGCAATTCAACTTCCAACTGCAATTCTCAGGCGATGAACATGTGAAAGGTCCCGGCGAAGAGGATCCCCGCACGCAGGTCCGCACCGTCTCACCGGGATTTTTCGCAGCACTCCACGTGCCCATTCTTGCAGGGCGCGATTTCAACGACCTTGACCGCCAGGACAAGGAGCCCGTGGTGGTCATCAGTCAAAGCGTTGCGCAGCGCATGTTCCCCGGCCGGGATCCCCTCAACCGCCATCTCTGGTGGACGGATCCCGTCATCAAGTTTATCGGCATGGAGCCCACACCGCGCCGTATCGTCGGAGTGGTCGCGGACGTTGACGACACACACGTCATCCCCTCTCCCACACTTACCGTCTACGATCCCATGGAACAGCAAGGTCTTTTCGGAGGGCGGCTTTTTGTGCATACGCACTCTAATCCGTACGCACTGGTCACGCCCATTGTGCAGCTGATTCGCAGCATGTCTGCCGACCAGCCGGTCGAGAAAGCGGCCACGCTTGAGGACGTTCGCGCCGAGGTGCTTACGCCGGACAAGCTGAACTCGCTCGTGTTCGGAGGTTTTGCGCTCGTCGCTCTCGCCATTGCGATCGTCGGTGTTGCGGGCGTCCTTGCGTTCTCCGTCAGCGCCCGCACGCGCGAATTCGGTATCCGACTCGCCATTGGCTCGCAGCCGAGCCGTCTCCTGGCAGGAGTCATCCGCGAGGGCGCGGTTATGGCCGCCGCGGGGATCGTGGCTGGCGCGGTCGGCGGATACATCCTTGCGCGACTGGCTGGCAGTTATCTTCTGGACATGAAAATGCCGAGCCCCTTGCCGGTGTTGGCTTCGGCCTTCATTTTGCTTATCGCTGCCGTTGCTGCGTCTGCGTTGCCGGCCGCTCGCGCCGCTCGCATCGACGTAATCCAGGCACTTCGGGCGGAGTAAATTTCGAAACTCGACCTTGCGAGCCTTCGGATTGCGTACAACAGACGAGGACAGGGGGTTCCCGGCTGTTATACAGGCAGGCGCGTATTGTATATCGAACGTGAGCGCGCCATTTTCCATTTTGACGACGGGGCATCTGGGGGACGCGGTTGCTACTAGCCTCGCGAGCACGAGGGTCAATCTCGGCACTCTCGCAGATCGCCTGAACCGGTCTTAGTTCCTATCGTGGGCCCTCCGCAGTTCATTGCGGCAAGAGTTTTTTCGCGTAGTCCGCTCTCTGTTTGGCCTGGATAGACTCGCAAATCTCGCGCTCCTTCTTGGCCTCGTCGTTGCGGCCCAAGCGCGCAAGGGCCGCGCCGAGCTGGTAATGGGCCTGAAAGTAATCTGGATTGAGCTGGATAGCTTTGCGCAGCGGGCCTAGCGCTTTGGCCGGATTGCCGAGCTTGATTTCGGTTTTTCCGAGCCCAAAGAGCGCTTCTTTGTAGCGAGAATTCGACGCAAGAGCTGCGAGAAACAACGACCGGGCTTCGTCTACCTCGTTTCTGCCAAAGACGATTTGGCCGAGCAGGCAATTGGACACCGCATCAGCAGGAAACCGTCTTAGCTCCTCGCGGAATTCCGTCTCCGCACTATCCAGATTCCCTTGTTTCCAATAGATTTGGCCAAGCCCCGAGTGGACACCGGGGAAATTGGGATCCACCTGTTCAGCGGCCTCGTATTCGTCGAGTGCCTTCGATTGCTGGAACATCTTGTCATACGCTGTTCCCATCATGACGTGAGCCTCGGCCGAATTAGGGTCTATGGCCATAATCCTACCGAAAACGTCGGTGACGGCTTTATAGTTGGCGGCACGCAGATAGGCTTGTCCCATCATGTAGAGAGTAGGAAGATCAGTGGGCCTGAGATGGCTGGCGCGCTCAAGATATCTTGCTGCCTCGGGGTATCGATCGAGGCCAAAGAGGGATAGGCCTTCGAGGTCAAGAACTTGGAAATCTTCAGGCTGGCGGCGATTGAGCGCCTGCAGCAAAGGTAGAGCTTGACGAAAATTCTGCTGTTTAAAGTAGGCTATAGCCAGGTTACGCGTCGTGGTTATGTCGCCCGGCTTGAGAAGTAGAGCGCGTTTGTAAAATGGGATAGCGTCGACCAACTTGCCTTGCTTGACGAGAGAGATGGCGAGATCGTTGAGGATTTCAACGGACTGCGGCTCGAGAATAAGGGCACGCCGAAAAGCGTTCTCTGCGGCTGGATCGTCTCCGCGCTGGAGGGCCTCGGAACCCTCGGCCAGTAGTGATTGCAATTGGGGAGTGGCTGGGGCGCTTTGGATGGGCTGTGGACCGTATCCCAGAACGTCGCGGGTTGGCACGGAGAACATCAATATCAAAATGAGTGCCGCACGATAAACTACATTACGGGCCATCACGAAAAAATTCTACTCCTGAGGCAGCGACGGGTCTAGCAGCGGACGGCGCCCACTTCTGGTGTTGGAGAAAGACAGGGCAAACTGAGTGATGCCTCGCACATGAAAAGGGCGCCCATGCAGGGCGCCCTCATGAACCGTTCGTTCGAGTAGGTAGTTAGGTTTATTTAAAAGTTTAGTTTCATTCCCAGTTGAATGATGCGCGCATCGTGAGTAGACGTGACTTGGCCAAAAAGGCTCGAGTTTATGTTCGTGCTCACGCCCAGGAAAGAAGTGTGGTTAAACGCATTGAAGAATTCGGCCCGGAACTGCGTGCTGAAACGCTCCGAGATTTTGGTGTTCTTGATCGCCGCAAGATCCCAGTTGTTGAAGCCGGGACCATTCACAACCCCTCGTCCAGAATTACCGAAATGCCCAATGGCAGCGGTCCAGGCCGCCTTATTGAACCACTGCTGAGCCGTCTTCGGACCATTGACACTCTGCCCAGAAACTTGGTCCGGCCGTGGCGAGACAACGGACGGGTCTATCCCGATGCCGTCAGGGAAAGTTCCGGGGTTGATGCCGGTGAAATCGTTGGAATTGAAAGGATCGTTGGACTGGGTGATGGTCAGGGGGACGCCGGACTCGAACACGGTGATTCCCGAAAGCTCCCAGCCGCCAAGAACTCTGCCCGTGAAGCCCTGCTGGCCTCGGTAAAACGGGAGATCGTAAACGTAGTTGGCTACGAAGATTTGGTTACGGCTGAAGTTCGCTGGGCCATAGTCAAGATGAAGATTATAAGTGTCGTATGGCGCCGTACTGCGGTCGGTCGGGCTGTCGGTCAATGTCCGGGAGTAAGTATAAGCAATACCCAGCGTAAGGCCCGACGCGACACGGCGATTGGCGGAGAGTTGGAGCGAGTGATAGTTGGAGTCGAATCCATTGACGATGGATGTGATTGGGCCGTATCCGAGGAATGGACGGATGGCGTTGGCCCAAGTTGTGGAATTGGCGGAGTTAAGCCGCACAGCTAGGGGGACCTGATTCGAGTCCTCTTCGCCAAGCAGGTGAGTCCCCTTGGAGCCGACATAGGCCACTTCGACGACCGTATTGGGGAGCACTTGGCGCTGAACTGAAAGGTTCCAGTTTTGCGAATAGGGAACCTGGAAGGCTGGTGAGCCGGTAGCGTGCAGAGACAGTGGGCCGAGCCGTGTCGCGGTCGTTCCCGCGGATGGGTTGTCAAATAGATTCGCGTTTGGACTTGCGGTATTGGCGGTATTTGCGATGCTGACGCTCTGCACGATGGGAGGAAGCGCAAAGGAATTCTGTTCCCAGATTCCGTTCAGCGTGCGATCGAAATAGATTCCGTATCCACCGCGAACCGACGTCTTTCCAGTCTTGAATGGGTCCCAGGCAAAGCCAATGCGAGGAGCAAAGTTCTTTTTGTAGTTTGGGTTCACCCTGTCGCCGAAGGGTGAACATATTGGCGAAAAAGGCGAGGTCGGGAATAGTGCCTGAGCGGCAGCGCAACCGTTCTGGCCCACAATGATTCCGTTGGCGTAGTTAGCAGGGATGGCCGCTTGGCCGGCGACGAAGTTACCCGAAGCGGGGTTGATGGCGGGCGCGGCTGCGGAATTGAAGGCAGACGGATCGAAGTTGTCCAAAACCCGATTGACGTCGCGAGGGGTGGGCAAGAAGCTATAGCGCACGCCGAGGTTCAGGGTGAGATTGGGTCGAAGCTTCCAATCATCCTGGGCGTACAATTCAAAATTGGCAAAATGGAGGTCCGGCACGATATCGCGCGCGGCCTGGGAGAAGGAACTTGCTTCCCCGAGCAGGAAATTGGCAAAGCCCGGATTGCCGCCCAGAGTCTTGAACGTAAAACTTCCGTTGGTTGGGTTAACAGCGTTTTCGGTTTTGCGCATCCATTGGGCGGTGACGCCGAATCGCAAGGAGTGGTTCGCCTTGATCCAGGAAACGTTGTCGTAGACGTTTTTATCGATGTTGCGTTCGAAGTATGGCGCGGAGGGGATGGCGACGCCAGTGAGAGTCGGATTCAAGATCGTGATTCCCGGAACGCGCTTGTAGGGGTCGCTGAACGGAAGCTTGTTGGTGAGCGCGCCTGTGAAACTGGCGTTGTCAATTGAACCGGTAATCGTGCTGTTGATCGCGCCCCAAGAATAGTTATAGGCGACTTCGTTGATGATGGTAGGTGTGAGCTGAGCCGTCACGTGGGCCACAACATTGCGGCCGGGAGCGTTGGTGGAAGTCGAAGAAATCCCCGGCAGGGGGGAACCAGCAAAGAGGCCGCCAGGTTCGGTGGTGGGAACGTTGTCTTGGATGTAGCGGCCAAAGGCCTGGACCTTGTTAGTGATTTTTTGGTCCAGGCGAATGAGCTCCTCGCGCGTGTTGTTGATGGGACTAAGAGGTGTAGTCAAGGCACAGCCGGTTGCGGTCGCAGCGCAGCCCGGGTCCGGAGTAAACTTCGAATATACATTGGCAATGTAGGCTTTGGCGTTGGCACTGAAGCAAGAAGGGCTGATCTGGTTACCAGTGATGCATCCTGCTGGCGCGGACGCGGGGTTGAGAGTGGCAATTCCATTGAAGTTGCCTGTGAGCAATTGAGGATTGGGGATGGTTGCTACGGTTGCCGTCGGGGTCTTGGTGCGGCGCCATTCTTCGGACCAGAAGAAAAACGTTTTGCTCTTGTCTGTATTGTAGTGACCAGGAATGAAGAAAGGACCGCCGAAGGTGTAGCCGAAATCATTATAACGAAAAGGAGGCTTTTTCACGCCGGCCTTGTTGTTGAGGAAAGAGTTGGCATTGAAAATGTCATTGCGAACGAATTCGTAAGCGTCGCCATGAAATTCGCTGGTGCCGGATTTAGTGACCACATTGACCTGGCCGCCCCCGCTGCGGCCATACTGCGCATCATAAGTGCTGCGCTCAAGTTTGAACTCGGCCAGAGCGTCCACACTGGGCGTGTCGAGAAGCGTGAGATTGGACCCACTGTCATTGACATCGGCGCCATCCACGGTCCAGTTGTTGGCTCCCGTGCGATTTCCATTTACTGAAAGAGACAGAGTGCTGCTCAGACCAAATCCTACCTGATCGGGTTCGGTAGAGGACACGCCGGGTTGCAGGGCCACGAGTTGGAGGAAATTGCGATTGTTGAGCTGCAATTCGCGAATTTGCGTGCCCGTGATCGTGGTTTCCTGCGCAGCCGTAGAGGTCTCCACTGGGACTTCGGAGGCGGTCACCATGACCTCCTCCGAAACTTGGCCCACCTGCAAGGACACGTCTAGCGCGCGATGATCTCCGACGTGTAAGACGACTTCGTTGGCCACGTAAGCCTTGAAGTGGCCGGCTTTGATCGTCACAGTATAGGTGCCGACGGGCAAATCGGGCGCAGTATACGCGCCTGCCTGATCCGTGGTCACCGTGCGCACGTCCGTGCTCGTATCGTTGTGATGAACAGTCACCTCCGCCCCTGCGACAGCCGCCCCGCTGGCATCGGTCACCGTCCCCGTCAAGGTTGCAGTAATATTCTGGCCGAAACAGGCCCAGGTCAGACAAAACAAGTAAAAAAACACACCAAAATACGCCCTCGCAATGCCTTTCATGAACACCCTCCTTGATTCCACACCCCTCGCAAACGCCAATGACCACGACTTCTTCACTCGCGCCTCGGATACTACCCTTGTGACCATTCCCCATCCCCTGAAGAATTGCCGTTGCTCTGCCGCCGCAATCGATTCGCAATCTTGTATCGGTCACCCCGGAATGTGGATTTGACGTACTCCACTGCTTGCCCGCTCTCTACGTAGGCTGTTCGGGTGAACTGAAATACTGGACTCCCTTTCGAAATTCGCAAAAGCCGGGCTTCTTCCGGACTGGCCAGACCTGCCTCCACGACTTCGTCTGCCTGAACGATATGAATTTCGTAGTCCGCCGATAGCGTGCGGTACAGCGAAGTGCCCGGATCAAACTTTTCGGACAAATCGGGACATAGCCTGAGAGGCAGGGACGTACATTCAACGCCCATTGGCAAGGAATCCGCCATTCGAACGCGCCGCAACTGGATGAGCTCCTCGCCCGGGGGAACGCGAAGAGCCTCGGCCGCCGCCCCGCCGGCAGAAACCACCTTGAAGGAAATGACCCTCGAATGAGGCCGAGACCCGCGAGCCTCCATCTCCTCGCTGAAGGAAAGAACTTGCCGGAAGTTTTTTTCGAGCTTGGATTCGGAAACGAACGTGCCCTTTCCACGTTGGCTGTAAGCTACACCCTGGCTGCAGAGTGATTTGAGCGCTTGACGGGCGGTCATCCGGCTGACGCGCAGGCGCCTGGAAATGACTTCCTCGGAGGGAAGCGGCCTTCCTGGTTTGAACCGGCCTAAACGGATCTGCTGGAGGAGCTGCTGTTGAATTTGATAATAGAGTGGGACGACGCTTTCGCGGTCCAAGTTGAGTGAGTCCACCCGACTCCTCCCCAGTTGTCTAGACAACTAGGCGTCTGTATATGTCTCCGCAAGCCTGCTGTCAAGATTTTTTTCAACCCAAAGCCCGCCATTCCGTCCAGCTCACTAGCGAGTGCACGCGCTTGTGCTACTCTTTGCGCCCGTGCGAAGCCAAGAGGCACCGCGCTCGGACGAAATGAGGAGACCGCCATGACTCGGCGAAACAGACTAATCACGCTCTTCGGAATTGCTACGGGACTGATGCTTTCGTTCTGCCCCGCTAGTCCGGCGCAGGAAAAAGACAAGACTGCTGCCAAGAAAATCGCGATTCGCGCCGGACGTTTGATAGACGGCAAAAGCGACGCGCCGATTCTCAACGCCGTGATACTGATTGAAGGCGACAAAATTACTTCTGTCACTTCCGGAGGAACACCTCCTGCTGGCTACGAATTGATCGATTTGTCGAAAGCCACTGTCCTCCCCGGTTTTGCCGATGTCCACACTCACGTTTTGCTCAACGGCGACATCACCGCGGCTGATTACGACGAGCAGCTCTTGAAACAATCCACTCCTTATCGCGCCATTCTCGCCGCGCGCAATGCGCGCATCGCTCTTGAAAACGGGTTCACTTCGATCCGCGACGTTGAAACCGAAGGCGCCATGTACGCCGATGTGGACGTGAAAACCGCCATTGCCAAGGGCGAGGTGCCCGGTCCGCGCATGCAAGTGGCGACTCGCGCGATGGCTCCGACCGGAATGTATCCGCTGCTGGGGTATTCGTGGGAATTGAAAGTGCCGACGGGCGTGCAGTCCGTCGACGGAGTGGATGGCGCGCGCAAAGCGGTTCGCGAACAAGTGATGTATGGCGCAGATTGGATCAAGTATTACTCCGACCGGCGCTATCATTTTGAAGATGATGGCGTGTTGCACAGCATGGTGAATTTCACGGATGAAGAAGCCAAAGCCATCGTGGACGAAACGCACCGTCTCGGCAAAAAAGTTGCTGCGCACTGCATTGGGTCCGACGGAATTGCCGCTGCGTTGCGGGCTGGTGTGGATACGATCGAGCATGGCGACGGCTTCACAGACGCTCTTCTCGACGAGGCTGCGAAGAAGGGCGTGTATTGGGTGCCCACGATTACCGTCGGGGCGTATGTTGCGCCGGGACGCGGCGGCAATTGGATAAAGATGGTGGACCTCGAGAAAACCGCCTTCCAAAAAGGTCTGAGGAAAAACGTAAAAATTGCTCTCGGAACTGACGCCGGAGGTTTCGACTGGAAAGAATTGAACGAAGCGGAGGAATTTGTTTACTACGCGAACTACGGCATGACGCCCATGCAGGCCATTCGCGCGGGCACAGTGGTTCCAGCGGAGCTTCTCGGCTGGAGCGACAAGGTCGGCGCCATCGAAAAGGGCAAGTGGGCGGACATCGTCGCGGTCAGCGGGGATCCGCTTAAAGACATCACCGAATTAAAGCGCGTGAAATTCGTAATGAAAGGCGGCGTCGTTTACAAAAACGAGGCGCGCTAGCCGCGCGACGAACTCGTGCCAGCGCAATTTGCCCGCTCACCCAGCACGCTGCGCGAAGTCTAAGCTGTCAAGGATCGCGTATTCGGAGTATGTGAGATGCAAACTCTGCTGCAAGACCTGAAATTTGCCTTGCGGATGCTGAGGAAAAACCCCGGCTTCACGGCCGTGGCTGTGCTTACGCTGGCACTGGGAATTGGCGCCAACACGGCCATTTTCAGCGTCGTTAACGCCGTGCTTTTGCGGCCGCTTCCTTACAGCGATTCCAATCGCTTGCTCGCGGTTTCGCAGACAGATCGCGCGGCAGGTACAACCGGGGTGCCCGTTTCTTTCACGAAATTTACGGAAATCAGCGAGCAGAACAAATCGTTGGCAAGTGTCGCGGCGTTCTATTCCTATACGCCGAGTCTGGTCTCCGAGCACGAACCGGAGCTTGTTAATGGCGTAAGGATTTCCGCTGACTTGTTTCGCGTTCTGGAAATCACACCATCGCTCGGCAGAAGTTTTCTGCCGGAAGAAGAGGCGCCCGGGGGCAATGACGTCGTCATGATCAGCGACGGCTTCTGGCACAGCCACTTCGCCGCGGACCCGGGACTCCTTGGCAAGACTCTTTCACTGGACGGCAGAAGGGTGACGGTCGTGGGCGTCCTGCCCGCGAGTTTTCATTTTCCTTTGCAATTCCCGGAGCCGGACGTATGGCTCCCGCGCGTTTCTGAATCAAACTTTCTCACCCCGCAACAGATTCATTCCGGCGCGGGCTATCTGAGTGTGATTGCGCGTCTACGGCCCGGCGAAACTCTTTCGCGTGCGCAAGCGGAACTCTCCGCCATCGACGGACGCTATCGCGAACAGTTCGGCGGCTTCGTTGATGCGACGAAATACTCGCTCGCCGCCACGTCGCTCGAGGAAAGCCTCGTCGGTCCGCTGCGCGCATCGCTATTGGTGCTGCTGGCCGCTGTCGGATTCGTTCTGCTGATAGCGTGCGCGAACGTCGCAAATCTTTTGCTCGCGCGAGCGACTTCGAGGGATCGAGAGATCGGAATTCGGAAAGCGCTTGGCGCCACGCGATCGCGCCTTGTGCGGCAATTGTTGAGCGAGAGTCTGCTGCTCGCGCTTAGCGGGGGAGCGTTGGGGATTCTTCTTGCAAGTACGTTGATGCCTGTACTGCGCGCCCTTAGCCCCGGGACGGTGCCTCGGCTAGCGGAAGCGCGCATCGACGCGCCCGTGCTGCTTTTCTCGCTTTTGCTTTGTGCGCTTACTGGCGTGCTTTTTGGACTGATGCCTTCGTTGCAAGCGGCAGGCAAGGAACTGCAAGAGACCTTGAAGGAAGGTTCACGCGGTTCTTCGCAGGGCGGGCATCGCGCCAGGTTTCGCGGGTTTCTAGTTGTCGCGGAAATTGGCATGGCGCTCGTCCTGATGACCTGCGCCGGGCTGCTCATCGAAAGCTTCGCGCGGCTTATGCACGTGAATCCCGGGCTTTCACCGAATAATGTCATGACGTTTCCTGTGACGCTTCCGCCCGTCCGCTACCCGCAGGGGCAGCAACAAGAGGCTTTTTACCGCCAACTGCTCGAGCGCGTGAGAACGATTCCCGGTGTTCAAGCCGCGGGCGCAACCAGTTATTTGCCGCTCTCGGGCGGCGCGCGATTTGTCTTCTTTTGTCCGGAAGGGCGCGCGTGCCTGGGAGTCGGCAAAGACCCCGTCATCGCGACGCGCCAAGTGAGCCCCGGCTATTTCGATACCGTGCGCACGCCGCTTCTGCGCGGCCGCGTGTTCAGCGAAAAAGATATTGCCGGCGGAATGCCGGTTGTGGTCGTCAACCAAACGACGGCGACGCGCTATTGGCCCGGCCAGGACCCCATCGGCAAACATCTCGCGAATTCGCGCGACAGGGTGCAGCGAGAAATTATCGGCGTCGTTGCGGACGTAAAATTCGGCGGCCTCAATGCGGCAAACACAGAAGAGATGTATCTGCCGATGGCGCAAGCTCCCTGGCCCACGATGACGCTCGTCGTGCGCTCCAGTGCCAACCCGCAGCCTCTGGTCACGGCGGTGCGCGCGAAAATCGCGGACAGCGATCCCGATTTACCGATTACCGGAATTCTCAGCATGGACGAGGTGGTCTCCACGTCCGTTGCGCAACCCCTAATCATAATGCAATTCGTTGGCGTGTTTGCCGGATTCGCGCTGTTGCTCGCGGCGATTGGAATTTACGGCATGATGGCGTACAGCGTGACCGCGCGCAAACAAGAGATGGGCATCCGCGTAGCTCTCGGAGCACGGCCCGCCGACATCCTGCGCCTCGTGGTGGGGCAGGGAATGCGTATGACGCTGATCGGCGTCGCACTTGGGGTTGTCTTTTCGCTCGGGCTCACACGCTTGTTGGCCAGCTTGCTCTTCGGCGTGCAGGCAACCGATCCGTTGGTGTTCGGCGCCGCCGCGCTCGTCTTGGTAGCTGCCGCATTTGTGGCCTGCTACATTCCTGCACGCCGAGCGACCCGCGTCGATCCCATCGTTGTGCTTAGATACGAATAGCAAAGCTCGCCAAAACGAAAATAGCGGCGGAATCGCTACGATTGCGCAGGCCGGTCAGCAGGACGCATCCGCAGCGTAAGAATCAGAAAAATAGCGATGAGCAAACTCACGATAACGTAAAGAAACCCTGGCGTGAA
>Ga0308309_10002287_pt1 | contig 11417 bp, 13 predicted proteins | sample HubBroMetageWFT5_FD_192491 | JGI IMG/M metagenome (GOLD analysis project Ga0308309, IMG submission 192491) | Warmed and freeze-thawed soil microbial communities from the Hubbard Brook experimental Forest, New Hampshire - Hubbard Brook CCASE Soil... | ecosystem: Environmental > Terrestrial >... | reverse complement strand
ACTCGATGGTTGCGGGTCGTCTCGCGCTGGCCATCCCGAGCAACGACGTGCGCCGTTTTCTGCAGGGCCAGTCCGGCAAAAACTGGCTCGGCGTCACGCTCACTCCCGTTCGCCTTCCAAGCGCCAGTCGCCAGGAAATTGGCCTCCTCGTTCTGGGCATCGAGCCATCCGGCCCCGCCTCAGCGGCTTCGCTTCTTCCAGGAGATATTCTTCTTGGTTCCGAGAAGAAGATATTTCGTTCCCCCGACGATCTCGCCGACGCTCTCCAAGAGAATAGCGCCGGCTTGTTGCGTCTTGCTTTTCTGCGCGGAGACTACACCCGCGTGCGCAAGGTCAGCGTGCAACTTCGGGCCAGGAACAGGCAGGGAGGAGCAATCGCCGCGTGATCCGCGTGCTCATCGTCGCGGCTTCGGCCCGCGCCCGGCGAGCGTTTGAATCCCCTCTCCATGCGCAGGGTTTTGAGATTGTGGGTACCTTCGCTTCGGTCGAAGTCGCAGCCGACGTGTTCGCGGAAGAGCATGTCGATGCCATCATCATCGACGCGAACGACGCTTCGCCGGAGAATCTTTTCGAATCTCTACAGGAAACTGGCGTGGCGCGCGAAACGCCGGTGATGCTTCTGCTTTCCGAAACTTCGCCCGAGGCCATATCCCGCGCCTTGCGCTCCGGCGTGCGGGGCATTCTTCCGGCATCCCCCGAGCCCCAGCAGCTGGCCGCAGCGCTGCAAGCGATAGTTCGCGAACTAGTTGTAGTCAACTCCGAAGCAGCTTCCTCCGTTCGTCTCGCCGCTAATCGAGCGACTCCACCCGACGAATCGACCGAGCCACTTACTCCCCGCGAAAGGGAAGTGCTGCGTCTGCTCGCCTCGGGTCTTGCCAATAAGGAAATCGCTGCAAAACTCAAAATCTCCGAACACACCGCCAAGTTCCACGTCGCTTCCATCCTCGGCAAACTGGGCGCAGCCTCCCGCGCCGAAGCTGTCTCCATCGGCATGCGCAATGGCCTCATCCTCCTGTAGCGGCCACGCCAGCTCTCGCAACAACCACAGAACCGTCTTTGGGTCTGATCGCTAGAAGGACTCTCCAACTAGTTCTTCACTTTTCTTCCAGAGCGCCTCGGCATTCTTTGGATCCAGCGCATAACCGCGCACTCCTTCGCTGATGGCGCTGATGGTCACGTCGTCCGGAACGACATTGCCGACGTGACAATTCTCGCAATAACGGCCGCCGATCTCGTCAGCGGGAGCAACGAAGCCGGCCCATACCGAAGTTGAGGCTCCTTGAGGAATGGTCTTCCATTGGAAAGGCCCCTTACCCTCTGCTGCGAGTTGCTGATTCAGCTGGTCCATGATCCCTTGAATGCGACTCGGATCGATGTGGCGTCCCAGTTCGGTCAGGATGCCTCCGGGATGCACGGCCGCGGCGCGCACACCACGCTTACTGTGCCGCCCGTCGAAGGCAAGGGCGAAGAGGATATTCGCCGTCTTCGATCGGCCGTACGCAACGAAGGGCTCATAAGGCGTCCGTTCAAAGTTGGGATCCTGGAGATCGACGTTGGAGTAGCGGTGACCGGAAGAAGACAGGTTGATCAGACGTCCTCCCTTGCGGATAACAGGAGCTATCCGATTGACCAGAACAAAGTGGCCCAGATGATTGGTACCGAACTGCGTCTCAAAGCCATCCAGGGTATAGCCAAACGGGGTGGCCATAACGCCCGCGTTCGCGATGACCACGTCGAAGGTTTCACCCTTTGTCAGCAGTTTGTCGGCGCAGTCGCGTACGCTCCGAAGATTGCCGAGATCGAGCATAACCATCTCGAAGCTTCCACCATTGGCAGCGGCGTCCCTCCGCACGCCGGTGGTTGCCGCTTCCGCCTTGGCCAAATCTCGCGCCGCACCCACGACATGTGCTCCATGTGCGGCAAGAGACCGGGCAGTTTCTACACCAAGTCCGGCCGAGACGCCGGTCACCAGAATCCGTTTGCCCTCCAGATTGACACCCGACAGGACATCTTCCGTTGTCGAAGTTGCTCCAAATACGTTTGCCATTCTCTCGCTCCTTGTGCTGGTCCCGTGTGAAGCGGAACCGCTCTTGACAAGTGGCCGCGTTCCGAATAAAACGGAGAATGTCTCCGCATCAGGATTAGATAATCGGAGACTGTTTCCGATTACAGGAATTTTTGGCATGGTGAAGAGACGTTCACAACCCGCCCCGCGAAAGGCGCGTACGGATGCGCAGCGCAATCGGGAGCGCATTTTGGAGGTGGCGAAGGAGGCGTTCAAACGGTCAGGCGCAAACACAAGCTTGGACGACATTGCCACACAGGCAGGTGTGGGAGCGGGAACTTTGTATCGCCACTTTCCTACGCGCGATGCTCTTCTCGAGGCGGTCTATCGGACTGAGGTTGAAAAGTTAGCCGCAGCGGAGCGGAAGTTAGCTCAGGATATGTCCCCGATTGAAGCGTTGCGAGCCTGGATGTTGTTGTTCGTTGACTACATCGCTGCAAAACAGATCATCGCCCCCGCACTGAACACTATCGTCGGAGGTCCCTCAAAGGTGTATGAAGCTTCGCGTGCTCAGGTAACAGGAGCGATTCAGGCACTGGTGAGCCGCGCAATTGAAAGCGGCGATATACGCAGTGACCTTGACCCATTCGATCTGCTTCGGGCCCTCATCGGCGTCTCCAACGTGGCGTCCAGCCCTGACTGGAAACAGAGCGCAAGACGACTCGTAGATATTCTCGTCATTGGTTCGCGTCCGACCCGATAGCGTATCTTCCTCCCGAGTCCCGTTTTCCTTCCTACCCCGGGAATGTTAAATTGAATGTGTATGCGCACCATCGAACAGACCACTCAGGAGATCCTCGACCTCGCCACCAAGCAATTCAAAGTCCCCGCGGGCTCCCTCGCGGCCGGCGACGATTTCTACAAGAAGCTTGGCATCGACAGCTTGCAGGCTCTTGAAATGCTCTCCCGCCTCGAAAATCATTTCCGCATCGAACTCCCGGACTATGAAGTTCAGGGCGTCAGCGACTTCAAAACACTCGCCCAACGCATCCAAGCCCGCCTCTGATGCTCGATTTAAAAAGATACAATTCCGTGGGCGAAGCTCTCCGCGACGCTTTGGAGACCTGGCCCACCGAAGTCTGCCTGATCGAATCCGACCGCGGCGAAGAAAAGCAGCGCCTCACCTACTGCAATTTCAAGGACAAAGCTCTTCCCCTCGCAAAATCGCTGCAGGATCTTTCCATCGGCCCCGGCGACCGCGTCGCCATCATCATGACCAATCAGTCCAAGTGGCTGATTTCCGCCTACGCGATTTTTTTCTGCGGCGCCACACTTGTCCCTCTGGACTTCAAGCTCAAGCCCGAAGAACAGTGGCAGCTTTTGAAACATTCCGGCGCAAAAGTTCTCATCACCGAATACGGCATCTGGCGTCAACTTTGCGGTTCCCCCGCGCGCTCCGCCGCCGCAAATCTGGTAGCCGTCCTAGCCACCGAAGCTCCCGAAAACGCCGACATGGCCGGCGCCGGGCGCTGGGAAAACGTGAAAGGCGCAAATCCGGCCGTCTTCGTCCCGCAAAAAAGGCAAGACATCGCCTGCATCGTCTACTCCTCCGGCACCGGCGGCACGCCCAAGGGCTGCATGATGACGCACGAAAATTATCTCGAGCAGTGTGTGGCCCTCACCTCGCTCTATCCCTTCTGGCCCGGCGTGCGCTACCTCAGCATCCTTCCTACGAACCACGCCATCGATTTCATGGTCGGCTTTTTCGGGCCGTTCACATGCGGCGCCGCCGTCGTCCATTTGCGCACACTACGTCCCGAATACGTCCGCGAAGCTTTTCTCAAATACCAAATCACTTACGTCAGTCTCGTGCCTCTGGTCCTGAAAAATCTCCAAAAGGGCCTGCAGGCACGTTTCGACTCGCTTCCCGAGTCCAAGCGCAAAGCCCTCGAAGCCATACGCAACATCAATCGCGCTCTCACGAAAGACCGCCCGCGCCTCTGGCTTAGCCGCAAACTTCTCGGCGAAGTCCACGCAGCCTTCGGCGGCAAGCTCGAAGCAATCATCGTCGGCGGCGCTTTCACCGAACCGCAGACGCTGCAATTCTTCTATGATTTGGGAATCCCCGTCGCCAACGGCTACGGCCTCACCGAAGCCGGCACTGCGGTCACTGTCAACGATCTGAAGCCATTTCGCGCGGACACCGTCGGAAAGCCGCTCCCCGGCATGGAAGTCCAGATCCGCAATCCCGACGGCGATGGCATCGGCGAAGTCACCGTCCGCAGCAGAACCGTGATGGCCGGTTATCTCAACGAACCCGAACTCACCGCCGAAAGCATCCTGGATGGCTGGCTGAGAACCGGCGACATGGGCCGCTTCGACTCCACCGGCCACCTGCAGCTTTTTGGCCGCAAGAAAAACATGATCGTCACCGAAGAAGGTAAAAACGTCTTCGCCGAAGACGTCGAGCAAGTCTTCGAAGGCCTGGGCGTCAAGGAGTTCTGCGTCTTCGCCGCCAATTTCATCTGGCCGCAACGCTCCATGGTCAACGAAAAGCTTCTCCTGGTGATCCACCTCGAGCACGGCGAGGCCTTTACCCCCGAACTCAAGTCCGAAATTTCCACGCGCAATTCCCGCCTCATCAATTTCAAGCGCGTCCACGGCCTCGTCATCTGCCAGGAAGATTTTCCGCTGACCGCCTCGCTCAAAATCAAGCGCAACGAACTGGCCCAGCGCATTTCCGCGCTGGATCGGGAGCAATCCATCCTGCCGATTTAAGCGCGAAACATGTAGAATGCCCAATCCGGCAAAACCGTGACCGATAAATTTCTAGCCATCGTCAATCCGGCGGCGGGCGGCGGGCGCTCCGCAAAGCTCGCCGGCGCCCAACTCGCCCGCCTCAAGGCAAAAGGCCTGCGCGTGGACGCCATCGCCTCCATGGCCCCTGGCCACGCCGTGCAACTCGCGCGCGAAGCCTATGACCAGGGCTATCGCCGCTTTCTCGCTGTCGGCGGCGATGGCACGGCGCACGAAATCATCAACGGCATCTTCTCGCGCGAAGGCCAAACCGAGCGCGTCGAACTCGGCTTTCTCCCCCTGGGTACCGGCAATTCCTTTCTGCGCGACTTCGCCGACAAAGGCGCCGAATCTTCCGTCGAAGCCCTCCTCGCAGGCCGCAAACGCCGCGTGGATGTTCTTCGTCTCCGCCACGCCACCGGCACCATCTATTCCTTCAACCTGCTCAGCGTCGGCTTCACCGCCGACGTCGGCGCTCTCGTCAACCGCCGCTTCAAAGCCTTCGGCCATCTGGGCTATCTTCTCGGCGTTTTCGTGCGCGTCGTGCAGCTCAAACGCTGCGCCTTCAAGCTTCGCTGCGATGATGAAACCGCCTGGGACGACCGCCGCTGCCTCTTCCTCGCCTTCAACAACAGCAAGTACACCGGTGGCACGATGATGATCGCGCCAACCGCCGACCCCTCCGACGGCTTCATCGAATTCGTTCGCTGGGGCCCCATCGGCCGCCTCGGCCTGCTGAAAATGCTGCCACGCCTGTATGACGGCACACACACGCAGCATCCGCTCTCTGAAACCCGCCGCGTCAAGCAAGTGAAGTTTGCCCTGGACGCTCCCGTGGACGTGATGATTGACGGCGAAATCGTCACCGTGATCCTCCGCGAGATTGACGTTCTACCCGGCGCGATGGACGTCTACGTATGAAGCGGTTTTGGGAAATCCTGCGCAGCGCCTTCCTCTGGGGCATGAGCTGGCTTCACTTCCTGATCGTCGTCCCTGTACTCATTGGCCTCGCTGTCGTTCTCGACCCGCGCAAGCACGACTATCTCCAGCGTGGCCTTTGCCGCCGCATTGCCTTTTTCTCCGGCGCAAAAGTGGTCGTCAAGGAATCCCCCGGCTTCGACCGCACCCGCACGTCGTTCTTCATGGTCAACCACGTCAATCTCTTCGATCCCTTCATCCTTTATTGCGCCATTCCGCAGCTCGTCCGCGGCTGGGAACTCGAATCCCATTTCCGCATCCCGATTTACGGCTGGCTGATGAAGCGCTTCGGCAACGTTCCCGTGCCTAGCGTGCGCAGTCCCAAGGATCTGAAACGCCTCTGGCGCCTCACCCAAGAAGCTGTCAACAGCGGCGTCAGCCTCATTGTCTTTCCCGAAGCCAAGCGCACCCGCGATGGTTACCTTAACGACTTCGAAGAAGGCGGCTTCCGCCTGGCCCAGCAGCTCGGCGTCCCCATCGTGCCTGTCAGCCTGGTCGGCTCCTTCCACCATCTCCGCACCGGCCACTGGCTTCTCCGCCCTACCACCATCACCGTCCACATTCACGACACCATCGAAACCAAGGGCCTAACCAAGGAAGACATCCCTGCCCTGAAACAACGCGTCCGAAACGCCATCGCCCCTCCGGTCGAAGCCTCTCTCCTCCCAAAAACATAACGCCCGCTATCCCAGGCGGGCGTCTTTCTCCCTTGAATCTTCCATGTAGCGCTGGCTTTCAAGCCTGCCTCTTCTCTTCACCGGCCACATGGAACATGGGCCACGGGTCACGCTCCCCTAAAATTTGGCAACACCCGCCCCGCCCGCGTCTCCTGCCACGTATAGAAAATCCTGTGAATCACCGTGATCGTCGAAATCACCGCGATCACCCAGAGCACCTGCGCCATGCGGTTGAACATCCCGCCGATGATCAGCAGCACCAGCCGCTCCGGCCGCTCCATGAACCCCACCTTGCACAACGGAATCAGCGATTCCGCCCGCGCCCGCGCGTAGCTCACCATCACCGAGCCTGCTGTCGCCACGGCCGCCAGCACCACATACGGCGTGCGCCCGCTCACGGAGTAATACACCAGCAGCCCCATGTACAGCGCCATGTCGGCGTAGCGATCCAGCGTCGAATCGTAAAACGCACCGAATGCGGTCACACGGTTCTGACGCCGCGCCACCTGCCCGTCCAGCATGTCCAGGAATCCCGCGATAAAAATAATGATCGCGCCGGTGCGGAAATTTCCCACCGCGAAGCTCGCCGCCGCGCCGAAATTCACCACCAGCCCCAGGAACGTCAGCAGGTTGGGATTGATCCCCGTCGCCGCGATCGCGCCTACAATGCGGTCCAGCAGCCATTTCGAGCCGGTTCCAATTGCCCCTGTAAATGTCGCCATGGTTTACGCTAATCGGAATGATACTTCAGCCCGCCCTCTGAACCAAATTCCGCCGATTCTCGGAACTGCTTCAGTTTTCGATTACCCGACGCGCAGTTCGATGATAGCTTCCGAGCAGCCGACCATCCGGTCGCAATCCGTAGACCTACGGCGTCCCTTCGTTCCTTGCGTAAGGGTGCTGTGTAAGCTGAGATTTCGAAAGCGGAAAGTGGAGCGATGATGAGAACGGAATTGCTGCGATTCAACGGCGCTGTCGAGCGAGATCCGGCCATCGATGCGTGGATGAAAGAGCATGCAGGTGAATTGGGAGCCATCGCGGTTCAGTGGTTTGAGGTGATGCGAAAATGCGGAGACGAAGTCCGGGAGCTTTTGCATGACGGCTGTCCGGTTGCATGTTTGGGAGATGCGCCCTTCGGCTACGTCAATGTATTCACCTCACACGTAAACGTAGGGTTCTTCCGCGGCGCGGCGCTGCCGGATCCATCCCGCTTGTTGGAAGGCGCCGGCAAGTTCATGCGCCATGTGAAGCTGAGACCGGGAACGGTCGCAAACGCCGCAGCACTACGCAGGCTCATCGACACGGCGTACTCGGATATAAAGACGCGCGTCGAAAACGGCTAGCTCAGAGAAACGCCTTCAGAGTTCGACGCGGATGTGAACGGCATCTCAGGGTAATTTGTCGAAAAAGAGATAAACGGCGGCAATCCGGCCGTCCCGGGCAATGATGAAATCGGTCCCCGCATAAGCTGGCGCCTCACCGGGGCAGCCTGATACCCAGCGGACCAGCCCACCATTGCCCGATTCCGCGGGCTCGGTAATTGGCTGATATCGGAATTCAGGGTGGGTAGCTTTGATCGCGCCCGCGATGCGGTCGATTTCGTCACGGCCACGATAGACTCCCTTGCTGGGGTCGTAGAAAACGCAATCTTCAGTGTAAATCTCGTCGATGGCGGCGCGCCGGCGAGCGGGATCGTTTTCACCGAAGACATCACGAAGATTGCGGATCAGCAAGGTCGATATGCTGTATGGCATGGCTCGTCTCCTCTCGGCATCGAGTGCGGCTTGTTTCACTTTTTTAGATACGTTACAACGATATTCGCTACAAGAGATGGCATTTTGATGCGAAGCCAGTTTTTCCTGATCTATCAAATCTTCTTTGAGTAGGCTAGTGTGCATCGGCTCTCTCGCGGCGGCCCTCCATCAGAAACACGGCGAAGTCCGTGGCGAGCGGCTCAGCGGCAAGCTGCCGCATCATCAGCGCGACTTGACCCCGATGGTAAGTGGAATGGTTCGCCAAATGTTGCATGAGGTGCGCGAGACTGATTAGCGTTGTGAAAACAGGAAGCATCCTTCCCAAGGATTCGTTTGTTACGCGATTTGCAAACTCGACTTGTTCTCTCTCGACTTCCGCCCACTCTAACTGCACCGCGGCGAGGTCAGGAAACGCATTCGGATTAAATAGGGCGTTGTGCCGCGTCCAAAAATCTGCGACGAAGGTGGAGCTGGGGGACGGTTCCTTCCAACACGTTAGCCAACCCCGCTCGCAGCCGACGATGTGCACGAGCGTGTCTCGCACAGAACGTAAGCTGCCGCCCAGATCACGCGTGAACTCCTCAGCGCTCAGAGTGGAGGCCGCTTGCAAAACCCTGTTGTTCGCCCAGCGGTCGTATTCGTAGAGTAGCTGAATGTCATCTTTAGTCATGGCGGTGGCCGGTACTCTCCTTTGGGCAATCTTACCTTGCCACGGGCATTCGGCAAGACCCTACATGCGGTCGTTTCTGGCACGTTGGCAATTGTTCCCGAGTGACGGGCTACTCGGAAACTGACCCACCACCCGATTCCTCCCGCGCATGTTCGTCCAGCGCTTCCACCGTTTTGGCGATGTCCTCTTCTGTCGTGCGCGGATTGATCGTGCAGAGCCGCAACACCGTTTGCCCGCGCAGTTCTGTGGTCAACACCAGCGCAAAGCCTTGCTCCTGCATCCTCGCCGCGATCGCACGGTTCAGTGCGTCGATTCGACGTGCAGTTTCCACCGAGCCATCCGCATGCCCGTGCGGAACATACCGGAACGTCACGACTGCCATTTGCGCGGGCGACGCAATTTTCCAATTGTTGCGCGCTCGCAATTGCTTCTCCGCGTACTCCGCCAGATAAAACGTCCGCTCCAGAGCCGTCGCAAACGCATCCGCCCCAAACACCTGCAGCGACATCCACAGCTTTAACGCGCGGAACGGCCGCGTCAGCTCCGGCGAATAGTCCCACAGATTCACCTCTTCCTCGCCGGCCCGCGCATCCTGAAGATATTCCGCCTCGTCCTCTCGCACGTGAAACGCATGCCGCAGCGTCGCGCGGTTCCGCACCATCAGCAGCGCGCAATCAAACGGCTGGAACAGCCACTTGTGCGGGTCCAGCGTAAACGAATCCGCGCGCTCGATCCCACGCAACAGCTCCCGGCCCCGGGCACAAAACAACGCCCCTGCGCCATACGCCCCATCCGCGTGCAGCCAAACCTTTTCCTCCGCGCAAACATCCGCCAACTCCGCCATCGGATCGATTGCGCCCGTATTCGTCGTCCCAGCATTCGCAATCACACAAAATGGCGTCAGCCTCGCCGCGCGGTCCTCCTGTATCGCCCGCCGCACCTCTTCCGGCCGCACGCGAAATGCCGCATCCGATTCCAGCCGCCGGAACCGATTCTTCTGCCAGCCTAGAATCCGCATCGCCCGTAACAGCGACGAATGCGTCTGGTCCGAGCCATACACCACCGCACGCGAAAATTCCTCCGGCTTCAACAGCGCATCGCGCGCCGTCACCAGCGCCGACAAATTCGCCAGCGACCCCCCACTCAAAAAAATCCCCCCAGCCTTCTCCGGATAGCCCGCCAATTTCCGGATCCAGTCGAGCGTCACCAGCTCCACCATCGCCGGCCCTGAGCCCTCCAGCCAGCTCCCCGCAAAAATGTTGTAGCCCGTACGCAGAAAATCCGCGTATGCGCCCACCAGGTTGCTCGGCCCCGGCACAAACGCAAAAAACCGCGGGTGCGTTTCGTGGTTCGTGCTCGAAAGTACGCTCTTTTTAATCCGCTCCAGCACCGCTAGCGGATCGCTTCCGCGCGCCGGCAATTGTTCCCAAATCGCGCGGTGCAACTCCGCCGTGCTCTCCACCTTCACCACCGGCAGCGTCGCCACCCGCGCCTGGTACTCCACCAAATGCTCCACCAGCGCGTGCCCCAATTCCCGTGCCTTTTCCTGCGAAAGCTCCAGCGATACATCCAAATTTTTCATACAGGCCATTTTAGCAGCAGAGCCCCCGGGATTTCGTATTGACGCCACCGCGCCCAATTCGTAAATTGATTGCATCTACAGGGGGAACATGAACTCTTTCCATCCCGCACGACGCGATTTTCTTCAACTCCTCGGAGGCACCGCAGGCGCAGCCTGGCTCACGGCAAATTGGCCCGCGCTCGTTTCCGCCGCCGAACACGCCCACCAGGCCACAAAGTCGGATCATCCCGTGCTCGAGGTGTTCACCGCCGACCAGGCGCGCGAAGTCGAAGCCCTCGCCTCGTGCATCATCCCCTCCGATGCAGCCGCGGGCGCGCGCGAAGCCGGCGTGGTCTACTTCATCGACCGGGCCTTGAAAACCTTCTTCAGCGACACGTTGCCCATCTATCAAAAAGGCCTCGAAGCCGCGCAGAAAACCACCACCGAACTTTTTCCCGGCGTCCCGCGCTTCTCCGCCGCCACGGACGAGCAAAAACTGAAAATCTTCACGCACATCGCAGAAGAGTCCGAGCGGGAGAACAGCGGCCCGCGCCGCCTCGCCCCCGGCACCTCCGAGGATTTCTTCCAGACCCTGCGCGTCCACACCATCTTCGGATTTCTCGTCGACCCCGAAGGCGGCGGAAACCGCGATTTCGCCGGTTGGAAAGCCATCGGCCGCGATCCGTCCCACAGTTTTTCTCCACCCTTTGGCTTTTACGACAAGGATTATCCCGGCTGGCAACCTGTGTCCGGCGAAACGGAGAAAAAATGAGCCGGCCCATGGTCACCTACAAGCCCTCCGACGAAGTCGATTTCGTCATCGTCGGCTCCGGCGCGGCCGGCGGCGTCCTCGCGAAAGAACTTTCCACCAACGGCTTCCGCGTCGTCGTTCTCGAGCAGGGCGAATATCTCCGCGAAAAAGATTTCACGCACGACGAAACCAAAGTCTTCGTGCAAAGCCAGCTCACCAATAAGA
>Ga0308309_10002286_pt1 | contig 11417 bp, 18 predicted proteins | sample HubBroMetageWFT5_FD_192491 | JGI IMG/M metagenome (GOLD analysis project Ga0308309, IMG submission 192491) | Warmed and freeze-thawed soil microbial communities from the Hubbard Brook experimental Forest, New Hampshire - Hubbard Brook CCASE Soil... | ecosystem: Environmental > Terrestrial >... | reverse complement strand
ACAATATTCCTAATGCGGACCTGTACTTGTCTGCTGCGCATTCATTGTACATCGACGGTGTGCTCGTGCCGGCTTGGAATCTGGTTAATGGCACGTCAGTTACGTGCGACGATGCAGAGCATCTGGACGTGATCGAGTATTTTCACATCATTCTCGACCAGCATGACGTAATCGACGCAGAGGGCGCGTTGTGTGACACCTTTTTGGAAACGACCGGCCATACCGCTATGTCGGACGACAGGGGTGAGGAATACCACGGAACTGTCCTACCGGCTGTGTGTGCCCCGATTTCCAGTTACCGGAGACGTCGCAACGTACTCAAGTCACGTCTCCGTAGTGCACTTTCGCCCATAGTCGATCTGCGCCGGCCGTTGGACTGCATCCGCGATCGGATTGAAGAGCGGATACCTTCAGCTTGCTGACGTCTGTACCGCCCGCAGTTTCTGGGGCCAACAGACGTCATCGGAATAGCAGGCTGCAGACGCGCCAGCGCTGCAGGCAAAAAGTTGATTCGTCACTGACCGCCAGCGCGCTCTAGCCTCGCGCGATGGTTGGACCTTGGCCCTATCGCGCCTTCACCTTTCGCGCGCTCTCCAAGACCTATGGGCAGATGTGGCTGCGCTGCGATGTCTGCCGACGCTATGCCCGACTGAAGCTCGCAGGGCTGCGTGACATCGACTACCGGACCAAAAACTTTTAGCTGCTCGGTGTGCGGTTCGGAGGCGTACTTCTGCCTGGTCGAGCCGACCAAGGAATTCGGAATGCACGACTATCGGCTGGATGAAATCGAGGCGCCCGCGCGGCATCCCAAGGCCATCCAGCGGCTCAGGGGTCGCACACCTAGCCTCGTCAATCAGTCCGGCGGCGAACTGCCTGGCCGCAATCTGAAAGGCCGCAGTCGCTAGAACGCCTTCCCTGACCGCACCACTTGTCGGGCCGGCTTGTCTTCCCGCTCGCCCTGATACGAGACCGCCCGCAGAAGTCCGCCCTCGGTCCAGGTCAGGTAGGTCACCTCAACTACCATCTTCGGCCTGACCCAATGTACGCGGGAAAGCACCAGCGGTGAGCCGAATCGGTTGTCGCGTGGCGGCGGCTCGGCGAGGGGCATCTTAGAAACCTTCAGCGGCGCCAGTTGCCGAGCCAGTCGTTCCAGCTCGGCGTCGGTGAAGCCGGTCCCTGCCCGCCCCGCATAGAGCAGCCGCCCATCCTCGGTGTAGTAGCCGAGCAGCAACGCACCAATATGAGGTCGACTGCCCGTTGGATCAGTCCAGCCGACGACCACGAATTCCTCGCGGTTCAGGCATTTTGACTTCACCCATAGGCCTCGATCGCTCGGCGCGTATGCCTGGTCGAGGCGTTTTGAGATAACGCCCTCGAGACTCATCTCGCAAGCATGCTGGCGGAAGCCGGGTCCATTGCCGACGACGTGGTCGGTGAAGTGCAGTCCAGGAATCGCCTGAGCGAATAGCGGATGCAGCCGCTCTTTGCGCTCGATCAGTGGCCGCGCGGCAAGGCTCTTGCCGTCCAGATAGAGGAGGTCGAAGGCGAAGAAGACGAGGCTGTCCGTCCGCCGCTGATCCATCGCGGCCTGCAGCAGCCCAAACGAGGGCACACCGTCAGGACGGAGGGCGCAGAGCTCGCCGTCGATGTAGGCTGTCTTTGCCGGCAGCGAGCGGAGGGCCGAGACAGTGTAGGGATACCGATTTGACCAATCGAGGCCGGTACGCGTCAGGAGCTGGATCTTCCCGCGATCCAGTCTCGCGTGCATGCGGTAGCCGTCATATTTGATCTCGTGCAGCCACTCGGGGCCGTCAGGCGCATCGTCTGCGAGGCGCGTGAGCTGCGGCTTGATCCACCTCGGAGGCCCTAGGGCTTTTCTCACAGCGGCGACTGCACCACATCCGGGACGCGACAGAAAGGGCCTTGGCTACTGCCCCGCCTGATAAAAAGACATCGACAATCTTGTTAGCCATTGTGGCTTCCGTCGATACTGGTTGGCTAGACGGTAGGCCGGCAGCGTGGCGAGGCCATTATAGTCCAATAAAACTTGTGGGGGCGTCAGCTTTTGCCCGCTACAGATTCCGTAGCGACCGGCTCTGAAGGGTGATAATCTGCCGCTCGCATGGCGAATCCCAACCCCAGCCCCTCGACTCGCTTCGGACCTGGCAACCCCAGCCGCGGCCGACAGAGGGCCGCACGCGACAAGATATCGACCGCGTTCCTTGAAGCGCTGAACGAAGCATTCCACGAACCGAACGACACGGGCGGCAGCAAGGGCCTCGACGCGATCAAGAAGGTTCGCGACGAAGACCCCGCGACCTTCGCCCGCATCCTTGCCGCCCTTCAGCCCAAGCAGCTCGAGATTTCGGACGAAGATCCGATATCCAATCTGACAGACGAGCAGCTTGAGGCTTACTGCGCCGAGCTGGAACGCCAAATCGCAGAACGGGATGCCGCCGCCCGCGCTACTCCAGTCATCGCCATCGCCCCCAGCTCGCGGCGAGTGAACTAGCCATGCTGTCGGAAGCGGCACGCTTGGAAGCGCTGCAGGAAACCCCGGACACCATGCGGGAAAAGCTTCGGCAGCTCCGTGACCTCGACCCTGGCAAGTACCGCGAGATGTTTCGCACGTTGCTCCCGGTGGACGCGCTGCCCAGCGACGCCCTTTCCGACCGGCAGCTTGAAGTGAATTGCGACGCCATGGTTAAGGGGCTGGCAAGACTGGCGCGGCGTGATCGGGGCTCGGCCTCATTCCACTAGAGCTTCGGGCCTTTCCGAAATAGCGGAACGGGCTAGGGCGCTGCGGACATTGCGATATCACAACTCGGTTCAGACGGCTTGGTTGGAAGGGCGTACCTTGGCGACAGCCGCTCGCGGTCTCCCCCAGAGACAGTTGATTCCGTGGTCGAGCGGTTAGGCCCCGTACGGCGCTCCCCCGCGATTGTGCGGGGCCATTTTTACAAATGTGGCGGGAGGGCTGGGGGCTTTCCGAAATAGCGGAAAGCCGCACGGATAGCGGCGGCAGGATCTAGGCCGTGGGTTAGGCGTTGCTTTCCTCGATTGCGTGGGGCGCTGGCGCCAGCAGATAGTTGTCCGGCAGTTCCATTGCCGGATACCAAACGAGCCTTGGCAGGCACAGCGCCAACAAGACCCACTTAGTCATTGCGCACGACGACACAAGCCGGAGACATCAAGGCCCTTCCACACTCGGCGGGAGGTAGCAAAAGGCGTGCCGCACCCGGATCAGGCGGCCAGCAGCCGCGAGACTTGCATGGGACTCCATGTCGATCGGCCGGCTGGCGCCCAACCGCCACTACAGCAGCCCGACACGCTCCTGATTACCCTCGTGCAAGTCCTTCGTATTCTGCGCGAAGATGCGCGAGACTTTTCTGTTGGGTAAAGCGGCCGGTGAATGGCTGCCTTTGGCGCTCTAGAAAAATGCGCTGCGCAGAGATTGCCGACTGTTTGAAGTTCCGGTCTCGGAAATGGTCAAGCGCTGCGCTCAAGAACAAGCGCTCCCAATCACCGAAGAGAATGCGTCCATCTTCGAGCGCATTGAAGGCTTCCTGCAATTCGCGGCGCGCCTGCCAACGCCAAAAATCGCGATCAAAATCCGCATGCTGATGCGGCGGCTCTTCGTTCATCGCTCTAGGATGGGGGCGTCGGGGGCTAGGGATTCGATCTTCCTCGGCATGGTCGGAAATCTGGGTAGCAACAAAATGGACCTTGCGCGCATGGAGGGCTGTAACCATTGGGTGGGAGGCGGTCAGCCAAGAGGGATTACTCCCTCCGTGGCGTTCCCTATTTGTGGAAAGCCCCTCGGAAAGCCCGCGCCGATCAATCCGCCAGAAGGCGCGATACTTGCTTGGCGTCCCAACGGTCCCGGCCCGCAGGGGTCCGCACGCCGCGTGCTTCAGGCTCCCGGGTGATGACCCACTGTCGAGAAGCGCAGATCCAGGCGGCTATGGTGTCCGCAAACGAACCAAGCGGAGCGCACGCAACACGCTTGGTGTTGCTTTCATATCACGGCACTGAGCATTCCTTCGCTGTCACCAGACAGTCGCAACACGCGCCTCTGGGCAAGCAGCAAGTTAAATCGCTAAAGGGGGGATCGAACCGGTGGCTCAGTTTCTGATGTCTTGGTTACTTGTCGGTGGCAGGTTCCGCATCCACGCCATCAACGGTATTGGCCGTCGCAAGGGTCGTGTCATCGAGGTCGAAGTTATTGCTACAGGAGAACGCTTTCACGGCTCCGCCCGAAGAATGGAGCGACTGGTGCGCGCACTTCAAGGCTCCGATGATGGCCGGCGCCATGATCCGGCCCGGACGCCTGGCAGGATGTTGTAGCCGTCGATTTAGACCGCCGCAGACGAACCTAGCTGGCGCTTACGCTCCGGGATGCTAACCGCCGTCGCTGCAGGCTGGATCACAGCCGCCTCGCCCGATGGCTTGCGCCAGCAGTATCCGAAGCCGGTGTAGTTCTCGATCTCGTCGAAGGCGGGGTCGCAGGCGCGGAACTTGTTGCGGATGCGCTTGATCGCCGACCGTACGTTCGCCCGAAAGCCATCCTTGCCGCTTCCGGCGATAAAGCCTTCGAAGCGCAGGCGGTCGTAGGCCACGCGATAGGTCACGAAAGAGCCGGCGTTCGACACCAGCAGATGGACGAGCTTGTATTCGCCTAGCGTGAGGCCGACATCGATGCCGGCCCAGAAGGCGCGGCCGGTTTCCGGCTTCAGCACGAGCTTGTCGCACGCCAGGCGCTCCTCGACCGCAACGTCGGCCTTGGGCTTGACGAGTTCGACCACGTTCCTTAGCCGCCTGACGAGGACTTGCTTGTCACGTGACTTGGAGATGAAGTCGACGGCGCCGTGGTCGAACGCCATGCATTCGTCGGCATTCAGGGCTTCCCGCGGGGCGAGCAGCAATCGTTCGTGCTCGTTATCTCGAATGAACCTGCCGGCCAGGAACACGACGGGCAGGGTGACGCCATGCTGGCGCAGTTCGGCCAGTAGCTTTATGCCCGGCATCTTCGGCAGGTCCCAATCGAGCACGGCAAGGTCGGCATCGACCGCGGTGGCAAGTGAACCAAGCAGCGATGCGCCATCGGTGAAAGCGTGAACGACAAAGCCTTGGCGTAACAGCTCGAAGGTCAGGACCTCGCGATAGTATTGGTCACTTTCGACGAGAACGACTCGGCGAAGCTCAGCCTGGCCGATGCCGGCCAACGCTGCCGGGCGGGCCGGCGAGAGCACGTCGTTTTGGCCAAGACCGACGTTCCACCCGGCCAGCGCCGGCGTGGCTGGCAATCGGTCTAAGCTCCCGACAGAGAAGTATCCACGCCCAAGGCGCGTATCAAGCTGGCTCATCACCCACTCTCCCAAAGCTAACCCTGACGCTGTCGAACGATACCAGTTCCGTTCGGACATCAAGGCCTTCCCCACACACGGCCTCTAAACCATCGGAATCCTGTGATGCCGACTGCCTCCGACACTTCGATTGGATCCCAAATTCGACCCTGCCGACAGGAACGAAGACCCTCGCTCCTGTCGGCTAGCCCTTGCCCCGTCTCCAAGCACGAGGCGATTTCCCACACACAAAATGATCAGTCCCAGATAGTCCGATGCTCAGGACCCCTCCTGCGCATCGCGAAGACCCCTTACCTAAAGTCCGGTGCTGGGTAAATCAGATTCATGGTTCCGCAACTCGCCACTGCTGCCGCTCAGGGTAATTGCCTTTTAAAGGGAATCCGAAAAGATAAGGCCGATCGCTGGGAACGACCGGCCTATCTTAGGCAGTCCGCGCGGGTGTCTGGTCGAAGCCTTGGGTGTGTGTGGGAAGGGGCTTCAACGAACGGCTTGGGAACCGTTGGCGGACTTGGAGTGCGCTATTCATACCATGCGCGACGTGGTCGGGAAGGTGCAAAGTCGCATATCTACCCCGACTGTGTTCGGCAATTACTGGGCGATTTTTGGTTCTGATATCTAGAAACGAATATCTTGAGAATGCCGATCAAGCGCACGGCCGCGGCGATGACGCATCGTACGTCGCCCTTTCAAGCGTCATTCCGCACCCGTGGGCCGGCACCATATGCTCTGGCAAGCTCCCACCGTTAGCTGACGTCAACGCGCATTTAGCTCGCACGTGGCGGATGCTGCTGGCGTGGTGGGGCTGCCCGGAGGGGGAGAGATGCCAAGCGCGGCCAGTGCACTGCGGCGATAGTTCGCAGGCTCCGGCGCTTTCCCTGCAGGGTGGCAATGATGCGTCCCGGCAAATATAGAGAAAGTGACCTCCGATGAAAAAAACCGCCACACTGCTCCCCGCCGCAATCGTGTCGGTGGTTGCCGGCTTGGGCATTGCCACAGACAGCAACGCCAAGTCGGCCGCGCGGTCGTCCATGAGCGACCAAGCTTATTGCCAGTTGCTCGCCGATCTTAATCGGGCATCCGACGAGCAAAACATGGATGCCGCCGTGACGGAGGCTATCAACGAGTGCAACAAGGGCAATATGGCCGCCGGCATTCCGGTGCTGGAAAAGGCCCTGACAAACGATGCTGTCACGTTGTCGCCGCGCCGCAAGATCGATGGCCTGCGCTAGGTCCTGTTGACAGTCATCGGAGCCAAAAGGCCATGGCGGCGAACCTACTTCAAATACCGGCTGCCCAGGGCGGCAAATGGCACCGAACCAGCGTTGATCGGCTGCTGCACCGTCTGGAAAGGCTAGAGCTTTCGTCCGGTCGCCGCCGCCCTAGCAACAATGAGGGTTCGGCCAGCTTTATGAACCCGAAAGACTATCGAGGGAACGCTCTAACTTAGGGATATGACATGTCTACAGAACCATCGACAATCGGCTCACTGCGGCGCCGAGGCCTGTTTTTCGCGATGTTTGCGCTAGCCGCGTGTGACAGCGATTCCACGCCGATCGTCCCGATGGCAGCGGCGGGCGGCGGTAGCCCGGGTGCAGGTGAGGCGGGCACCGGCCGCGATAGCAACAAGCTTGGCCCGAACGACCGCCTGAGAATCACAGTCTTCGGACAACCGACCCTCACTGGCGAGTACACTCTCGATGGCAATGGCGTCCTCGCCTTCCCCTTAATCGGCAACGTCTCGGCTAACGGCTCGACGACCTCCGAGTTGCAACAGAAGATTGCGGCCAAGCTCCAGCCGGATTACCTGGTCAATCCCAATGTCAGCGCCGAAATCGTGAACCGCCGCCCCTTCTATGTGATCGGCGAGGTTCAAAAGCCCGGCAATTATCCTTACGTGAGCGACATCACTGCCGTGAACGCCATCGCGATGGCCGGTGGTTTCACCCGACGAGCGAGGAAGAACGAGTTCTACATCAGGCGCCTCGACAAGGACGGCAAGATGGTTCGCATCGAGGCAAACGCCGGAACCGTCCTTCAGGCAGGTGACACCCTTGAAGTTCGCGAGCGGCTGTTCTGATGGACTCTGCGTCGGACCATTCCTGTCGGCTGGCGCGCTCCATCCACAGCTCCGAGCCAAATCACGGCTAGGGCCGTTTTTCTGCCCGTGGAATCGGTTTCGGGCCGCTTGTCAGTCCGCCGATTGATCAGCCGTGGGGCCTCTCTGGACCATCACCACAGGTAAAGCGCTTTCCCCAGACCTACCAACATCGCGACCCATATCAACGATCCAACAAGTCCAACCCCTATGGCAACGATGGTTGCGGGCAGAATGTCTCCCATCGTTTTCTGAGCCTGGGATACGCCCGCGTAGGTCTCAGCCGCTCCCCAGATTGGAAAAAGTAGCCAACGCCACATCACCGGATATGAGCGAATGCGAGCGCGCATTTCCATAACAGCAACATCGACTGACCCTAGGACTGTGTGACGCGGATCGTACTTAAATTCGGGTTTCGCCTCCGAGGGAGCCTCGGGCTCAATCTGCTTGGGCTTCGCAAGAACGTCCGCCCATTTTACGCGCTGCTGTTTCAGAATATTGTTCGACATTCGAATCGCGGTCAGTACCTCCGCGTCATGCTGACTAGCGGTCATATTGAGCAGCTTTTCCAGGCGGTCCCAATCGAGTGGCAACGTCTATCTCCCCGAGCCCGCGCTCAACCATGTCCCGAAAACGTTGTCCGCCATTGCTACGCCTTCGGCCGCCGCTTCAAGCCTGCCTCGATAAGGCGTCGCGCCGGCCATGTAGAGGACCGCTACTTCGCTGGCACCGCATTGCATTCCGCTAGTTCCTTGCGGCGCGCTGCGTCCTCCAATTCATGCGCTCTGGTGTCCGTTCGATTGCACCAGTTCATGTGCTGAACCAGGTTGGAGTTCCATCGTTCACCTCGAAAGCTGCAGCTCAACCCCATAGCCTGCGCAAGCTCAATCTGGCTTCTTGCTCTAGATGCGTAGTCATAACAATTTGGTATGCGGATCATACCGATATCGCCCCTGCAATTGACAAGCGCCTTTTGGCGCGCACCATTCTCCTCGCCTCGATCGTGAGCCGACGCGCGTTTGCACCAGTTCATATGGTCCACCGAGTTCGAACTCCATCGCAGGCCGGCTAAATTGCAACCGGTACCCATTTGGACCTGGCTCATCGCTCTCGCGACATAGTCGTCGCAGCTCTCAATTGAGGGTGAACCAAATACCGTTTGAGCCAAGGCGGGGACTGCCGAGATCAGCGGAATGGACGACATAAGAAGCAAGAGCATTGAGGACTTCATGACCTTCCCCGGCCTCCTATCGCGCCTTACCCTTGACCTTCAGCCCCAACTCGACCAGCCGGCGAATGGCTTCGGTGCGTGATGGCAGGTCCATCTGGACCCGCCGCCATTCGTCGATAGCCGCAAGATCCGGCTCCTGCCAGCGCATTCCGATTTGGGTGCCGCGTCACGCAGGGAATGTGAGGGGTTGCCTGTGAAACTTGGCGTCAAAGGCAAAGTTGGAAAAGCACTCGGCGTTGCGTACCTTGAGTTTTGGGCTGAGGTTCTGGAGTTTGTCTACCCATCCGTATCCGTGGTCATCGACCAAGGTACCCGATCCCTCGCCTCCACCCAAATAGTGTGACATCTCATGGATCACGGCCACAACCCGGGCGTCTTGCGGCTGAAATTGGAATGGCTGGAAAATTTGAATTTCGTTGTCTTTCAAAGTGATTTTGGTTCCATCGAGTGCTGTCACAGTAAACTCGCCCGTCAGGTTTCTCCCGTTCGGTACTGCGACAGCAACCGCATTCCTCTTCAGAACGAGATCAGCGGCGGAAACCCTCCCGGGGAACGCGACGAAAGTATGCTCGGCCTTTGAGGTATTGCGGTGGAGGAGAGCGTTCATGTCGCGATAGATTGCGCGAATGAATTCAAAATCTTTCCTCTTGTCGGGATTTTGATCCAGCGCAAAGTGCCTGTTGACTAGGTCCCATGCGCCCTTGCTGAAAAGTGACCCAGATGACGGTTCATCCAGTTGACTGCGAGCAAGCAGCAGCGTTGCGTCTGCCGCAAGTACACACGACTGGATGACTGGCAGGAGCGTTGCATATAAATCATCGATGACCTTGGGATCGACTGCGACCCCGGGTAGAGATGACAACCCCAGCAATTGAGCGAGGCTCTCAAGAAAATCCGTTGTATCGACCAACTCGTTGAGTTTGGCGAGCGTTGGACCATTAGGATCGACTCTTCCGTCGGAAAAGCCGAGCTGCTTCATCTGAAATTTCCGAATGGCTTGAATAGTCTTTTCCCATGGTAATCCATCGACTTTTAATGGCACTACAGGTCCTCCAAAGACCTCCAATACGTTGTTCAAGGCGAGTTGTATTTTCTTCGAATCATCCTTGCCATTTTTGCCACCCAAGCCAACCGATCCATTGATGGTCATGGTGCCATCACCACTCAGTGGTGGCGGTATCGTCCGAGCACATTTGCCGTCGCCGCACTGACAAAAAGGTCTAATCATGAAAACCTCCTCGATAGCGACTTAGCTGTAAGCGCTAATCTTCGATTTTCGCTAGAGAACGCACGAAGTGCGCAATCGATTGCAGACGCGCGGGGCGAACGACCAATGCAAAGCTCCCGAGGCTTTCCGCAAATCGATCGTATTGTGCAATGATGTTACCACCGGCTATGGCGGGGATGGCAAGTGAAAGTGTGGCTGGCGCTGATCGTACTTTGGACTGCGGCTGTGCCCGCATTTGCCCAGACAGACTCAGATACCAACGGCACGGGAACCTCGCACGGCTTCGCGGTCTCGGATGGCGATACCGTAAAGTTCGGCAAGCAGCGCGTCCGCTTGTTCGGCATCGACGCTCCGGAGACGGCGCAACCTTGTGACGACGGCCACTGGTATCCAGGTCCGCTGGCGACAAAGGCTCTCATCGCTTTTATCGCCGGCCGGCCAGTGTCGTGTCACCAGGTCGATTATGACCACAAGAACAACCGTCCTGTTGCAGTCTGCTTTGCCGGCAAGGACGACCTCCAGGCGCTGATGGTAAGTGCCGGTTCGGCGTGGGCCTATACCGCCTTCAGCGATCAGTATGTTGATGCCGAGAGACGGGCGGCGGCGCGTGGCGTCGGCGTTCTCGCGCATCATTGCATGCCACCGTGGGAGTGCCGGGCGCTAAAACGAGCTGAGCGATAGTTCGTCGGTCAATCTGCGCGGTATCGAGACCGGGAAGATGCGGGTGACGCGGGAGATGTTCGGGCGGACTAGAAATCACAGCGGGAAACGATGAAACAGCCAAGCATAAGAAAGTTGACGAGAATTTTGCTGGATTACCCAATTTTCTGCCAACTCAACATGCGGGTGCGTGCCATCCATAGAAACAATCCACCAGTTACTACGCCGGCGGAACTGAACGCCAAGTCTTGAAAGGAGGCGTGCCGACCAGGCGAATACAGCTGTCCCGCCTCAAGAACCGCTGCATACATAATTAACAGAGCGCACAGCACGGCAAGGCGCGGGTTCTTTGGGAACGTTAGTCCCATAATTGTTGCCGTACCCAGATAGGCGATGAAGTGTTCAGCATGGCCGCCGAGTATTGTTCGCGTCATGGCCTTCTCGGGTAGCCACGCAAGGGTCATAAGACCAATGATGCAGCCGATGAACGCGACGCGAAGCAAAACCGGAAGCGGATTCTTTTCTAAATTTTCAGGCATTTTGATTTTTCGGAGGTTGCAGCATGCTAAGGGGTCGTAGCGGCCGGGTCCCGCGGGAGTGGTTCTTCACATGGTCGGCTCTTCGTAATTAAACCAATCGATATCCGGCAGCTCCGCCAGCCGCATCACGCTAACAACGGCAGCACGCTTCTCCTTGTCGGTCCAGTCGGCCGCCCGACAAATCACGACCGCATCGGTTTCAGTATCATTAATCTCGATTACTTGGCGGCGGGTGTGCGGCATGGGCGTTCCTGGCAAAAAGGCGTGGTGCCGGATCTGAACGAGAAACCGTTGGCCG
>Ga0308309_10002284_pt1 | contig 11420 bp, 9 predicted proteins | sample HubBroMetageWFT5_FD_192491 | JGI IMG/M metagenome (GOLD analysis project Ga0308309, IMG submission 192491) | Warmed and freeze-thawed soil microbial communities from the Hubbard Brook experimental Forest, New Hampshire - Hubbard Brook CCASE Soil... | ecosystem: Environmental > Terrestrial > Soil... | reverse complement strand
CACGCAGTTCGTCGTGGAGTGAACGCACCGTAGTGATCAAGCTGGGTGGCTCGATTCTCGTCAGCCCAAAAGCGTATAAGCGCGCCGCGCTTTTTGTGCGCAACCGGCGTCGCGGCGATCCGGGCGAGCGTCTGGTAATCGTGGTCTCGGCGCAGGAAGGCGCCACGGACCGGCTGGAACGCGCGGCGAAGAAAATCGTTCGCAAGCCACAGGCAGCGCCGCTAGATCTTCTGTGGTCCACCGGAGAAATCCGCTCGGTGGCCATTCTCGCCTTGGAATTGCAGGCCCTGGGCGTGCAAGCGGTTCCGCTGAACATTCATCAGGCGGGTTTGAAGCTCTCTCAGGACCGGAACGAAGACTTGGGGGCTCACCAGGCGGTCGAATGCCATTCCGAAAAGCTGCAAAAGGCTCTGGACCGATGTCCCATCGCGATCGTTCCGGGGTTCTTCGCCACTGATTCGCAGAATGCGGTCGCGTCGCTCGGCCGCGGCGGTTCTGATCTCACTGCTGTTCTGCTTGCGGAAGGTTTACAAGCCTGCCGGTGTGAGCTTGTCAAAGACGTTCCTGGATATTTTTCCAGTGATCCGCATAAAGACCCGAGCGCGCGCCCCATCGCGGAGCTTAGCTTTGCGCAAGCGCTCGAACTGGCCGATGGCGGTTGCGACTTGGTGCAGCGGTTAGCTATCGAAGCCGCCCGCCGTTCCGGTATCCCTCTGGTCATTCGAAGCTTGAATGAGAAGGAGCCGGTTAGCCGCATCGTCGGAACAGAGCAAAACGGGAGTTGGGCAAACCAGATTCCATCCGTGGTAGGGGCCGTTTAGAATTTCCGAGTTGAAAAAATAATTGGGCAGAGAACGTAGCGATAAGATCTGAAAAACGATTATGAAAAAGGAGCATGAAATGGAATTCGCAACCAAGACGATTCACGCAGGACAGCCTTCTGAACCGGAAACCGGCTCGTTGATCGCACCGATTTTTCAAACCTCCACGTACGAGCAGGATTCGCCGGGGAAGGACAAGGGGTTCAACTACTCGCGCACGAATAATCCCACACGCCAGCGGCTCGAAACCGTGCTGGCGGAACTCGAAGGCGTTCAACACGCGGCGCTTTTCGCTTCCGGACTGGCCGCGGAAAACGCCGTGTTGCAAGCGTACCTGCGCCCTGGCGATGAGATCATCATCTCGCTGGACGTTTATGGCGGCACCTATCGCATCCTCAACAAAGTTTTTCAGCCGCTCGGAGTCACCGTGACCCAGCTCGACGCCTCCGACATTACAAATCTTGAAAAGGCCATTACCGAACGCACGCGTTTGGTCTGGATTGAGACGCCCACCAATCCGCGCCTATTGGTGTACGACGTCGCGGCAATCTGCAAGTTCGCGCATGCTCGCGGCGCGCTCGTGGTCGTTGACAACACCTTCGCCACACCGTATTTCCAGCAACCCTTCGAACTGGGCGCCGATATCGTGGTTCACAGCGTGACGAAATATCTGGGCGGCCACTCGGACACCATTCAAGGCGCCGCTCTGGCCAGGGATCCAAACATTTTCGAGCCGATCAAGTTTTTGCAAAACGCAACCGGCGCAGTTCCCTCACCGTTCGATTGTTGGCTAACGCTGCGTGGATTGAAGACGCTCGAATTGAGAATGCAGCGGCACGAAGAAAACGCCACCGCCATTGCGAACGCGCTACAAGGCCATCCGCTGGTTCAACGCGTCTATTTCCCCGGACTCGCGGAACATCCGGGCCACGAAATCGCCCGAAAGCAAATGAGCGGCTTCGGCGGCATGGTTTCCTTTGAGCTGGATGGGACGCTCGAAGAAGTCGTGTCGTTCGTTTCGTCCCGAAAATATTTCACCTTGGGCGAAAGCCTGGGCGGAGTGAAAGCACTGGTGTGCCATCCTGCCACGATGACGCACGCTTCGATCCCGCCGGAAGCGCGCGCGGAACTCGGGCTTCTGGATACGCTGATTCGTCTTTCGCCCGGTTGCGAAAACGCGAAGGATTTAGTCGCAGATCTGCTCGAAGGCCTCGCCCGGTTAAGCGAGGCGCGCGAATCGCGCAAGGCGGTCAGCGCCAGCGCCGACTAGTCTGGCTACGGTCGGCCGGATTTTTTCGATAGTTAGCGCTAAAGGGAGCAATGAGCTGAATAAATATCGTGGTGAGGACCAGCTCTGCGCGCCGCTGCTGATGTCACGTCCATTAGGTACCTGATTTGCCGTGCTGTGAGCTATGTTGAACCGTTCGCACTACGCCCTTCGCCGCCTGTTTGAAAGCTAATCGATTAGTTCGAAGCACCTAAGATATTGTAAACGCCGGGGATATTTTGCGTATCCTGGGGCTGCCAGGTTCGGAGGTTGCCGCATTTGCCTACAACATCGTCATCCAGTTTTGTGTTTTTTATGGTAGCATTTCGCAGGCGTGCACGGGACATCCCCGCCCCGGCTCGAAGCATCAAGCTCTTTCGAACTACATCACATTCGGTAGCGCTCTATAGCCGAATTTTCAGGAGGCATCATGAATCGGTTTCGCTCGGTCGCTATTGTTGCGCTACTTGTCGTTTCCTTCGCGGGGCTGTCGAGTTGCCTTAGTAGTAGCACTTCCACTGCGAGTGCGCCGAAGATCACGACGATGACGATTCCCTCTACGGCGATCATCGGTGCAGCCTATGCGGGAGCGACCATCAACACCTCCAACGGAACATTACCTCTTAGCTATTCGATTGTCAGCGGCGCGCTACCGCTCGGGTTAGTTTTAGGTACAAGCAACAATCAAGGAACAATCTCAGGTACACCGCAACGCCAATCGACGGGGCCCTATCCATTCACCGTGCAGGTGAAAGATTCGGACAATCCTGCGCGCACATCAACGCAGTCATACACGATAACCCTTAGCAATCCGACGCTTCCTGCAGTGACATGCCCAACCGGCAATGCTAGTCCTTGCGTGCTCCCGGCGGGCACCGTGGGCGTCAGTTACAATGCAACGTTTACAGCAACCGGTACCGGTCCGTTTACCTGGGGCTCCACTGGAGTGCCATTGGGCCTAGGGCTGAATCCGAGTACAGGCGTGCTCAGCGGTATACCAAGCCAATCGGGGACAAATTTGGCATTCACGGTTTTCGTAACGGACGTGGTGGGGCAGATATCGCCCACTCTGGCGAGTACTATAACTATCGCTCCCGCTTCACAATTGAAGATTACATCCGCGTTGACGTTGCCGCCGGGCGTGGTTGGAACGCCGTATAACGTGCAACTTCAGGCTAGCGGGGGGTTCCCGCCGTATGCGTGGATCGGAGTTTCTGGCTCGGTGCCCAACGGTGTTACCTTAAGCCCGGGTGGCGTGATCAGCGGAACTCCTTCCCAGACACAATCGACTCCCTTTACCTTCCAAGTACAAGTAACGGACGCCGAGTCGCCGGCGATGATGGTAACCAGCGGCCAATTCAGCATGACCGTTACCTCCAACATTACGGTTACAATCACGAACAAATTCGCTGCTATTGATGCCGGCGCCGCAGCAGTCACCGTGAACGCCAACGTATCGAACGATACGGTGGGAGACGGCGGAGTAAGCTGGACGCTTCAGTCTGGTTCTCCGCTAGCGGACTGCTCGGGCACCGGTGCGGGCAAGTGCGGGACTATTAGTGCGATTGGCAACCCCTCGACTAGCGCGACTTATACTCCGCCTGCCACTCAGCCTAGCGGTGCGAACGACACGCCAACCATCACGGCTACTGCCGCAGACGATACAAGCAAATCGGACTCGTTTCAATTCACCATTAACCCAGTTGGTGCTGCTGAATGCCCCGTCGGTCGCGAATCCGCGATGTCCGGTTCGTTCGCATATCTGATGAAGGGCTTTGACGCGAACGGCGCAGTGGCGATTGCTGGGAGCGTCCACACAGATGGGACAGGAAAAATTACAAGTGGAGTTGAAGACATCAACCGCGCGGGCACCGGACCCCAAACGAACCTCTCGATCGATCCTAGCAGCAGCTCGTACACACTGGGCCCGGACGCTCGCGGCTGCATGACTGTAGCCACGGCCGCAGGACTCCAGACGTTCCGGTTCTCGCTCGCCGCGTTTACCAATGGCGGCCCTACGACAGGGAACATTATCGAGTTCGATGACAGCACGGGCGAGGGCACCCGCGGCTCGGGAATTATCCGAGCTCAAGATGCGTCGTCCTTCTCGAACGATAAGTTTGCCAGCAGCTACGCTTTCGGCCTCTCCGGCTTCGGAGCCGCGGCACAGCACGTCGCCCTTGCCGGCACACTGATGTCGGACGGCAAAGGAAACATCGCCTCCGGCAACTTCGATCGCAACGATGCGGGCAACCTCACCACCGACAGTTCGAAGTTGTCCGGCACCTACAGTATCCCGGCCGGGTCAACAACGGGGCGCGGAGCATTCAACGCTACGCTTAACGGTACTCCGTTCACGTTTGCGGCATACATGGTCAACAGTGGTGAGGTGATTCTCGCCGGCATCGATCAGATCAGCGCGACGAACCAGATCACTAGCGGAGAGGCGATCGCGTCGGCGGGTCCGTTTGGCAATGCCACGCTGGCCGGACGCCACATCCTTCGCGAGACTGCCATGAGCCACTCCGGAAGCGCCCCCGGAACGCGAGCCACAATTGGCGCCCTCACATTTGACGGCAAGACTGCCGGCGGCGTCACCGGCACCTTGTTCAATGACGAATCCGGAGTCGCCAGCGCGACAAACATCTTGCGCGGAGCGGCCACGTACTCGGTCGATCAGCGCACAGGCCGAATTATCTTCACCGGACTTGGCACCGATTCACCGGTCGGCTACGTCGCCCGCACCGGAAGTGGTATCACCGCATTCTTAGTGGGCAGCGACGGCGGCGCAGCGGACGGCGCGTTGGAATTCCAATCGAGCGGAGCCGCGAATTTCAACACATCCACCTTCGCGGGATCCTTCTCTTTCGGTACCGACGAGAACGTTGACTACTCGACCACCAACGCATCGCACTCGGGAAGCTTCGACTCAAGCGCCGCAACTGCAAGCGGCCACAGTGATCAAAGCCAGCCGCGCGCGAATGGCTTGCACGCCAACCAGCCGTTTTCGAATGCTTTCGTTTTCGACGCGGAAGGCATCGGAACGGCCGGAACGAATCCGGCGGTTACCAATGGCACGCGCGTCTTCTTGATCGACGAGCAAGCGTCCGGAACGCACCCCGCGATCACCATCGCGGAAAAACAGTAACGCGGCACGCCGGTTCGGTTCATCAAAGGGAACTTCTTCGGAAGTTCCCTTTTTTATGTTCGCAGATGTATTTCTGATGCCTCCGCATCGAAGGAATATTTCATGAATGTTTCTGTTCGTTTTTTCGCGATCGCATCGCTCGCTATCGCGATGATTGCGCCGACCGTTACGGGCCAGAAGTCCTACGACCCCGGGGCGTCCGACACGGAAATCAAGATCGGCAACATCGCACCGTACACCGGCTGGGCAAAGGAATATTCCTCCATCGCTCGCTCCGAGGCTGCTTACTTCCAAATGATCAACGACCGCGGCGGGATCAATGGCCGCAAAATCACTTTCGTCACTGTGGATAATGCGTCGGAAGTGTCAAAGTCGCTGGACCTCGCGCGCAAGCTGGTGGAAGAGGACAAAGTCCTGCTGATTTTTAGTTCCATCGGAACGGAAGGCAATCTTGCGATCCGCGATTACATAAACGAGAAAAAGGTCCCCCAGCTTTTCGTGCAATCCAGCGCCGCGGTTTTCAACGATCCTGCGCACTTTCCGTGGACCATGGGATTTTTTGCCACCTATCGAAGCGAAGGCTCGGCCTACGCGAAATACATCCTGCAAACCAAGCCGAACGCAAAAATCGGCATCCTTTACTCGAATGACGACACCGGGAAAGATTACCTCGACGGCGTGCACCAGGGCCTGGGCGGCAAGGCGTCATTAATCGTCAAGGAAGTTTCTTACCAGGTTTCCGATCCAACGGACGAGCCACAAATTACCGCACTCAAGAATTCCGGCGCGGATGTTTTCTTCAACTTTTCCATCGGACCCTTCGCGACAAAATCAATTCGTGCTGCCTACGATGCCGATTGGCATCCATTGCAGTTCATCCCGAACGCATCGCTCTCCGTGGCGGCATTTCTGGATCCTGCGGGGCTCGAGAAATCCGCCGGAATCATCACCAACGCGCGGTCCAAAGGCTGGCTGTTCCCGCGAGCACAAAATGACCCGGCCGTTCGCGATTTCCTGGATTGGATGAAGAAGTACAATTCGCAAGCAAGCCTGCGCGATCAAGACAACGTTGCAGGTTACGAACGCGCGCAAGTGCTCGTCGAAGTTCTGAAAAAGTGCGGTGATAATCTCACTCGCTCAAATGTGATGAACCAGGCCGCCAGCCTGGATCTCGAACTCGGTATGCTGCGCCCCGGAATCAAGATCACAACAAGTCCCACCGACTATCAGCCCATCAAGCAACTCTTTCTGATGCGCTTCGACGGCAAGGAATGGATCCCCTTCGGCGCCACCATCAGCGAATGAGCTCAAGACAGCGTCGCGGAACTACCGAAGCAATCAGTCGTGAAGAACGACGCTCAGAAGTGATGTGTTGATCTGAAGCCCGCCGTTATACTTGATGAATCCCAGCTTTCTGAATTTGTTCATGAAGAAATTCACGCGCGAGCGCGTGGTGCCCACCATTTCCGCCAGCATCTCTTGCGATATTTTCGGGAGCACGCGCTGGGGTTTGTCTTGCTTACCGTAGCGCGCCAGCAGCAATAACGAGCGAGCCAGCCGCTTCTCGCTGGAGTTGAAAAGCTGATCGATCAAGTCTTCCTCAATCCGAATATTCCTGGAAAGCATGTAAGAGATGAACCGGTCGGAAAACGCGTGCTCAGCATGCAGGACGCGAATCATCTCTTTCATTTCAATCATGAGCACAGTGGTGGGCGTGATTGCGGTCGCTGTCCCGATCCGGATAGGCTGGCCGGCGAGGCAGCCTTCGCCAAAGAAGTCGCCCGGGCCCAAAATCGCCACCACCGCTTCTTTGCCGGTTTCGTTGACTACCGAGAGCCTTACCCCGCCCTTTTGAATGTAGAGAACGTTCTTGGAATGATCACCCTGCGAGAAGATCGTTTCCTTCTTCTTGAACTCCGTAACCTTCCGTGCCACACCTGCAGAATCAAGAAAGTTCTGGGCGTTGAAAGCACCCTTAACCTTGGCTTTGGCGGGACGTATGGCCTTGGTCGGCACGGGCAAAATTCCTTCCGGCTGCCATCGTACCACGTACCCGCAAATCTACAAGCAGGATAGAAAGAATTGTCGCCGTAGGATAGAAAGAATGGAAATGTGTGCACAAGTGAACAGTAATCCATAGTTGGCCCTTCTAGGATGCTGGTATATGGGCGAAGCAAGAGGAGGGCGGGAATGACAACTCCGTCAGCTTCCGCCTGAACAATTCTGAAGATTGCGTATTCCCTCCCGTCAGCCGATACCAGCGACTTTGGATGAAAAGTACTCCAGGCAACGAACGCCTGAGACACGATTTTTCTGTAATGGAGGCACCACTTATGAAAGTACTCGGAGTCATCAGCACAACGGCCATGCTCTTACTTTTGGGAGCCGCTATTCCTGCCTACGCGCAGGAGGAGCATCACGAAGAGGCCGCCAAGCCCGCAGCGCACGAGGAAGCGGCAAAACCTGCTAAGCAGGAACAGGCCAAGCCTGCAAAACAACAGGAACAGGCCAACGCTAAACCCGAAAAGCAGGCGACACAGACCAAACAGGCAAGCCAAGAGGAACACGGTAAAAGCGGAGGCCAGCAACAACACGCCCAGCGCAGTGCCGCCGAAGAACAGAGACAGCGGTCCGTGCCGGCACTACGCCTTAGCGTCAGAGGCAGCGGCCGCATACCTGACGATCGGTTCCGCGCCAATTTCGGTGCAGAACACGTATTTGTGATCAACGAACCAGTGATGGTCGGCGGCTTCTCGCGCTTCCAATACGGCGGCTTTTGGTTTGGATTTGAGAATCCGTGGCCGGATGGTTGGTACTACACCGATAACGTTTACGTCGATTACGTCGATGGCGGCTATTATCTGTGCAACCCGTATTACCCAGGCGTTCACGTTGGCATCAGCGTCGTGATCTAGCCAGCATTCCAATCCAGCTTCGGGGCGATAGACAGGCGGATAGGTCGAGTCGCCCCAGTAAGTGCCGGAATGTAGCGATTCAATGCTGCGTCCCAAAGAAAGTGGAGGGAACCATGCTCGGGACTATACTGGTTGTGATCTTGGTGCTGGCGCTGCTCGGTGCATTGCCCCGGTGGTCGCATAGCCGGGAATGGGGTTACGCCCCGACGGGAGGAGTGGGCCTGATTCTCCTCATCGTCGTCATTCTTCTCCTCCTCGGCCGCATCTAGATACGCGCCGATCCGCTGTTTAACGTTTTACCATCGGCCGCAGTGCGAGGTGAAAAATGGACGAGTCCAAGCGACACGCAGTTCAATTCCTGGAAAAAGAAATCAAGACATACATAGCGCTGGCCCTATTTTTGTCAAAAGAGGGCTCCACCAGAGAACGAGTGCAACTCGGAGACAAGGACGTTCTGATCGGTCCCGCTTACTACAAAGAAAGAATGAGAGAGGCCAGGAAGCTAGTAAACGAACTGCGAAAGCCGAGCTAACGCGGGAACTGAGATCGCCAAACTCGCAAACAGGGCCGCGGTCTAAGGTCGTGCATAGTACCCTTCCCTGGTTTGCACCAACAGGTCCTTCTGCTTCACGGTGAGATGAATCTTGTGATATCCCGGAGCGGCATCCGCTTTATCAGGAGTGTAACCCAAGGCGTACTGGTTTCGTAATTCCTCGTCAATCGCGGTATAAATCTGGTCGATCGTCTGCTTCTTGGAAACTTCAAAGAAGCGGCCGCCCGTTTCTCTCGACATCTGCTCGAGAATTTTTTTTCCGTCGGGTCGCGATTCTTCAGGATATCGCCGATGTCCGCCACCTCCCATATGGCCGCCGCCATAGCCTCCGTGATTTCCGTATTCTTCTTTGTCGGCGAACAGGATGGAATAAACCTGGGTGTCCGCGCGTTGCGCTGTTTCGATGGCATCTCGCAAACTCTCTTTGCTTCCGCGGTCAACTCCATCGGTGAGCAGAATCAGAGCCTTGCGTCCTTGCTGCTTCTTCATCAATTCATTCGATGCCAGGTACACGGCATCGTATAACAGCGTCCCGCCCCCACTATGGCCGTACGAGCCGCGACCACCACCCCCGCTCGAACTGCTGCCTCCCGTGTTTGAAAACTCCGGCGCTCCCAATTGCTCGAGCGACGCCTCGAGCTTCTGGCGAGAAGAAGTAAGGTCCTGGAGCAGCTCCACTTGATAATCGAAGTGAATGACAAAGGCCTTGTCCTTATCCTCCCGCAGCGCGTGATCGATAAAAGCATGGCTGGCGTCGCGCTCCTGGTCCAAAAGCCGCGTCTGACTCCTGCTCGTGTCTGCCAGCAGGCCCAGCGTCAGCGGAAGATTAGAATCTTGCGCAAAATAGCTGATGGGCTGCGGATGCCCATCCTGTTCTACAACGAAATCCTCCTTGGTTAAGCCATGAACCAGAGCTCCATGCTTGTCACGAACGGTGGCAAGCATGCTCACCATTTTCACGTCCACCGAGATTGGCGGCGCTTGCTGGCTCCCTAGCGGAACATCAACAAAAGGCAGCGGCACTAGCAGCAGCAAAAGCCAGATTTTTCTACAGCCGCCTGATCTATGCGTTTGAAAAGTCACGATGAATTCCAGCTCTCCGGACAGGCTTCGCCCGACGCGCTTTCGCATAAGTGATTCCGTCTCCAGCAGCAGGAAGTTCCATCTTGTTGCCACTTGCTCGACGCTATGTTTGCGGGCGGCTTTCCACTAGAATTAACCGCGGTAACAAGTCTTGAGGATTCTTACACTTGATGCACTTGGATTCCAAAAAGCTTCTCGTGTCCTTGCTGCTCGCCGCTGCTGCGATCATCTCGGCAATCGACCTGCATTCATCTGCCTTCCTCGCGCTACACGCAGTAACCGAAGTATCCAACGCGCCCGATAGCGACAGTAACCTGCTGCAAGCGTTCGCGGCGCTGGACCCGATCGATACCCACGTCCATGCCTTCAAAACCGATCCGGAAATTACCGATCTCATGAGTCGCCTGCGATTGCGCGTTCTGGATATTTGTGTGGCTGACACGCACGGGATTTATGCCAAGTTGGATGCAGAGACGGCGCGCGCCAAGGCCTTCGTTCACGCCAGCCAGGGCCATGCTCGCTTGTGCGTAACGTTCGATCCATTCGGCTTCCGCCAAAAAGATTTTGCCCGGAAAACAATCGAACAGATTCGTCAGGAATTCGCTCAAGGCGCCGTGGCGGTGAAAATCTGGAAGAACATCGGTATGGAATTACAAACGTCAAATGGCCGATACGTCATGCCCGATGATCCCGCGTTCGAACCCATCTATCGAGCAATCGCGAAAGATAATAAAACCCTCATCGCGCACGTCGCCGAGCCTTCTTCATGCTGGGAGCCGCCTAATCCAGACAGTCCCGATTACGACTATTACAAAGAAAATCCTCAGTGGTACATGTATCTCCAGCCCGATCATCCCCGCAAGGAAGTGATCCTCGCGGCCCGTGATCGCCTGCTGGCTGCAAATCCGACACTTCGCGTGGTCGGCGCGCACCTCGGCAGCATGGAAACCGACGTGGATGAAATTGCGAAGCGATTCGATCGCTATCCAAATTTCGCCGTCGATACAGCGGCGCGAATGGAATACCTGATGATTCAGCCGCGGGAAAAAGTGCGAAATTTTCTGATCAAATATCAGACCAGAGTGCTCTACGGCACCGACCTGGAATTCCTAACCGATCAATCGACCGCGGACGCGCTCAAGGACTGGCAAGAAACTTACGCAAGAGATTGGAAATTTTTGGCCACCGATGAGAGTTTGGAATTCAGAGGCCGCAAAGTTCAGGGCCTCCACTTGCCCGAGCCAGTCCTTCACCGGATATTTCACGATAACGCGGTCCAGTGGATTCCTGGAATTGCGTCCTCTTCGAAATAGGCCTATTTCGCTGCCGTCCGCCGCGAAATCAAAGCGATAAAAGCAGTGGCCGCGCGCGGCAAGGTTCGATCGCGCCGGTAAACCAGGCCAAGTTCGCGCCAAAGCTCGAGGTCTGCAATCGGAATTAGCTTCGCTTCGCCGGCCCGAACTTCGTCACGCGCGAAGGTTTCACTGATCAGCGAGACACCCAGATTCGCGGCCACAAAACGCTTGATCATCCCCACGCTCGCCAGTTCCATGGTGATCCGCAATTTCGCACGGTACGGGCGGAAAAGCTTGTCGAATAATTGCCGGGTGTAGCCCGTCTTCGGCAGAATCTG
>Ga0308309_10002283_pt1 | contig 11420 bp, 8 predicted proteins | sample HubBroMetageWFT5_FD_192491 | JGI IMG/M metagenome (GOLD analysis project Ga0308309, IMG submission 192491) | Warmed and freeze-thawed soil microbial communities from the Hubbard Brook experimental Forest, New Hampshire - Hubbard Brook CCASE Soil... | ecosystem: Environmental > Terrestrial > Soil... | reverse complement strand
CAAGCTGGCGCGAACCCGCAGCCCGCTCGAGCGGTCGTTCCTGCCGTTGTGCACAGCTCGTGGGCGCAGATCCAGGAGGACCGGAGCAAGGAGCTGCGTCTCCGCGCGGCCCGGTTCGAGGTCGTTCGCTACGGCACGCTCCAGCTCGCGGAGGAGGCCGCGCTGGTGGAAGCCGACCTGCGGCGGGCGCTCGGCCTGCCAGGATGAACGCATGCAGGATCGCGCGCGAATCCACGTCGAAGCCGGTGGCGGCGGTGACGGCTGCCTGAGCTTCCGGCGCGAGGCGCATGTGCCCAAGGGCGGCCCGAACGGTGGCGACGGCGGCCGGGGCGGGAGCGTGGTGCTGGTGTGCGACGCCTCGCTGCGCGATCTCGAGGCGTTCCGGCGCAAGGCGCACTTCAAGGCGCGCCGCGGAGGCCACGGCCAGGGGGCGCTCCGGCACGGCAAGGACGGCGACACGCTCGAGATCGCCGTGCCGCCGGGCACCGAGGCGAGGGTCGAGGCCGACGGCACCGTGCACGACTTCGTTCGGCCGGGACAGCGAGCCGTGGTGGCGCGGGGCGGTTCCGGCGGGCGCGGCAACAAGCACTTCGCCGGCCCCACCCACCAGACGCCCCGGTTCGCCGAACGTGGTCTGCCCGGCGAGGACACGTGGATCACGTTGCAGCTGAAGCTGCTCGCCGACGTGGGCCTCGTCGGGCTGCCAAACGCCGGCAAGTCATCGCTCCTCGGTCGCCTCACCCGCGCCCACCCCAAGGTCGCGGACTATCCGTTCACCACGCTCGCGCCGGTGCTCGGGACGCTGGAGGCGGGCGACCGCCAGCTGGTGATCGCCGATATCCCCGGCCTGATCGAGGGCGCGAGCGCCGGTGCCGGACTCGGCCACGACTTCCTCGCGCACATCGAGCGCACGCGGCTACTCGTCCACGTGCTGGACCTCGCGCCGCTCGACTCCGCCGAGAGTCCCGAGTCCAACTACGCCACCGTCGAGCGCGAGCTCGAGCTGCACAACCCGCGGCTGTCGGTGTTGCCGCGCGTGCTTGCGCTGTCGAAGGCGGACCTCGTCGACGAGGCGACGCGGGACGCCGCGCGCGTCGCCTGGACGGCGCGGCTCGGTCCGCACACGCCGGTGATCGTGACCTCATCGGCGACCGGGCTCGGGCTCAGCGAGCTTGCGGGAACGCTCCTCGGTCTCGTTCCCGAGGAAGCGCCCGCGGACGGGCCCGGCGGAGACGGCGCGGCGCACGAGGTCGAGCCGCTCGACGAGCTCGCCGAGCACCGCGTGTTCCGCCCCGCGGCGAAGCGCTCGTACGAGGTGGTGAAGGTCGGGGACGGTGCGTACCGCGTCACCGGCAAGGGGATCGAGCGCCTGGTGGCGCGTTACGACCTCGACAACGAGGACGCGCTCGCGTACCTCGAGCGGCGGCTGCGCGGTATCGGCGTGATCCGGGCGCTCGAGGCCGAGGGCTTCGAGCCGGGCGACGACGTCGAGATCGCCGGGATCGCCTTCGACCTCGACCCGGAATAACCGGCGCGCTGTCGCTTACGCGCATGTAGCATCGCCGCACTTTTCGCCGGTCGAATTCGGGAGGCTTCGATGCGTCGTGCCGTCTGTGGTCTGCTTGGAGTGTGTGCCGCGGCTGTGATCGCGCCGGCGGCGAACGCCGATGTGCTGCGCGTCGGCACCTACAACGGGGTGCCCGGGCAGTACAGCTCGATCCAGGCCGCGGTCACCGCCGCGCAGCCAGGCGACTTCATCCTGGTGGCGCCGGGCGACTACAAGACGACCGACTCGAGCGCACCGAGCGATTCCTCGGACACCCCCGCGGCGCTGCTGATGAGCACCCCGAACGTGACCCTGCGGGGGATGAACCGGAACACCGTCGTCGTCGACGGGACGAAGCCCGGCTCGCCCGAGTGCAGCTCGAACGCTTCGGACCAGAACCTCGGACCGTCGGATGGGAGCGGGGGGCAGCTCGGGCTCAACGGGATCATGGTGTACAAGGCCGATAACGTCGCGGTGCAGAACCTGACTGCGTGTAACTTCCTCGCCGGGACAGGCAGCGCCGGCAACGAGGTCTGGTGGAACGGCGGTAACGGCGGCGGGCAGATCGGCGGGTGGGGGTTCGACGGCTCGTACCTGACCACGACCAGCACCTTCTACCAGGACGAGTCGACCGCCGCCCAGTACGGGATCTTCTCGAGCGACTGGAGCGGCGGCACCTGGTACCAGGACTACACCAGCAACTTCAACGACTCGGGTTTCTACATCGGCGCGTGTCAGCAGGTGTGCGATCAGACGATGAACGACGTGTGGTCGGAGTACAACGCGCTCGGCTACTCGGGGACGAACTCCGGTGGACAGCTCGTGGTCGAGAACTCGCAGTTCGACAACAACGAGGACGGGTTCGACACCAACAGCCAGAACAACGACGATTGGCCTTCGCCGCAGGACGGCGCCTGTCCGAATGGCGGCACCAGCTCGATCACGCACACGCACTCGTGCTGGGTGTTCATGGACAACTACGTCCACGACAACAACAACCCGAACGTACCGGCGGCCGGGGCAGCCGCCGCGGGCCCGGTCGGAACCGGGATGTCGGTATCGGGCGGCCGCGACGACACGATCATGGACAACCGGTTCGTGAACAACGGGGCGTGGGGGACGATCTTCGTCCCGTATCCGGACACCGAGACGCCGCCGTCCGACGTGACCGACCCATGCAACGGCGGCGTCGGCGGCGCGGGCAACGTCTGCAACTACGACGACTGGGGCAACTCGCTGCTGAACAACACGTACACGAACGACGGGTTCTTCGGCAACCAGACCAACGGCGACTTCGCGGAGTCGACCACCACCCCCGGGAACGCGATCAACTGCTTCAGCGGCAACGTCGATACGAGCGGGACGGTGACGAGCTCGCCGTCGACCCTGCAGCAGACCAACTCCTCCTGCGGGCAGACCGCGGCGGCGCCGGACACCAACCCGCTGTTCATCAGCCAGGTGAACTGCGACTCGCAGTTCTTCGGCGCGGGCTCGGCGTGCCCGCCGGGATCGACCTACCCGCGGCTATCCGACGTGGTCATGCACCCGCTGCCGAGTGGGCTGCAGACGATGCCCGATCCGTGCTCGGGCGTGCCGGCGAACCCGTGGTGCAACGGCGCGGTCCAGGTCCTGCCCGCGCACAAGTGCGTGGCTCGGTACCTCACCGTGCATCTCAAGGTCGCCAAGCGGGAGAGATTCTCGTCGGTTTCGGTGAAGGTCGCGCGCCGGAAGTGGCGCCGGTACAAGGCGCACGGGCGCCGCACCAGTATCCGTCTCGATCTCGGGGCCCAGGGCCACCACAACGTGTGGGTCCGCTTCCTCGAGCGCATCAAGGTACGATCGCGCGCCGAAACTATCCGGTTCGCGACGGTTTATCACCGCTGCTGAATCGCCGCTGAGACTTACCGAGGAGGTCTGCACGGATGCTTACGCGTCACAAACTGCCGCTGGCAGCGATCGCCGGCGCGCTGATCGCTTTGCTGTTGATGGTTGCCGCGCCCGCCGCCGGTGCACGCGTGCTGCGCGTCGGCACGTATCACGGCGTTCGCGGCCAATACAAGTCAATCCAGGCGGCGGTCGACGCGGCCAGGTCGGGTGACTGGGTTCTGATCGCCCCCGGCGACTACAAGACAAGCTCGACCAGCGCTCCGAAGGGAGCGCCACAGTCGCCCGCCGGCGTCCTCATCACCACCCCGCGCATTCACCTGCGAGGCATGAACCGGAACACGGTGATCGTCGACGGCACGAAGCCGGGGTCACCCCGTTGCAGTAGGTCCGAGGCAGCGCAGAACTTCGGACCTGACGCGAAGAAGGGCACGCTCGGGCTCAACGGGATCATGGTCTGGAAAGCCGACAACGTTTGGGTTCAGAACCTGACCGTTTGCAACTTCCTCGGCGGCTCGGGCGAGGCGGGCAACGAGGTCTGGTGGAACGGCGGCGACAACAGCGGCATGATCGGCGGGTGGGGGTACGACGGTTCGTACCTGACCGCGACCAGCACGTTCTTCAAGAACGAGACGACCGCCGCCGAGTACGGCATCTTCTCGAGCAACTGGATCGGCGGCACCTTTGACCAGGCTTACGCCAGCAACTTCAACGACTCGGGCTTCTACATCGGCGCGTGCCAGCAGGTCTGCCACCAGACGATGGACAACGTTTGGGGCGAGTACAACGCGCTGGGGTACTCCGGTTCGAACTCGGGCGGCTGGATGCTGATCGAGAACTCGCGCTTCGACAACAACGAGGACGGGTTCGACACCAACAGCCAGAACGGCGACAACCCGCCGCCGCAGAACGGAGCGTGCCCAGCCGGGGTCAAGCCCCCCGTCGCGGGCGCGCCCTCGTGCTGGGTGCTCATCCACAACCTGTTCGACCACAACAACAACCCGAACGTGCCCGCCGCCGGGTCGGCGGCCGCGGGACCGGTGGGCACCGGCATGTCACTGTCCGGTGGACGAAACGACACTGTGATGGACAACACGTTCGCCGACAACGGCGCGTGGGGCCAGATCACGATTCCGTATCTCGACAGCGGCAAGCCCTGCACGGGCGGGATTCTCGGCGCGCTCGGATCGGGGACCTGCCTGTTTGACGAGAGCGGTGACGCCCTGCTCGGTAACACGTTCTCCCACAATGGTTTCTTCGGCAATCCGACGAACGGCGACTTTGCCCTGACCAACTTCGACCAGGGTCCGACCAACTGCTTCAGCGGCAACGTGGAGCAAAGCGGCAGCGCCGTCACCACCACCCCGTCGAACCTCGAGCAGACATACCCGACGTGCAACGGGCAGTCGGTCGCGCCCAGCGCTGACGCCGCCGGGAGGTTCACGAACGAGGTGCTGTGCGATGCTGAGGTCTCGCTCGCGCCGGGCGCCAAGCCTCCGTGCGGCGCTACCGACCACTATCCGCGTAGGAAGAAGGTCGTGATGCACGCGTTGCCCAAGCACCTGACCACGATGCCCAACCCGTGCACGGGCGTTCCCGCGAATCCGTGGTGCCGCGCGAAGAAGGCATGACGCTGCTGGGACGCTTGGCGACGGCGCTGATCACCGCGTTCGCGATGGCCGTGCTCGCGGCTGCGGGCGCGGCGGCGGCATCCGCGCGCGTCCTGATCGTCAACCAGCAGCGCGCGTCGTACCCGCACTACGCGACGATCCAGGCGGCCGTCGGTGCGGCGCACCGCGGCGACTGGATCCTGATCGCACCGGGCGTGTACACCGGGACGGTGCGGATCACCACGCCTGGTCTGCACCTGCGCGGGATGAACCGCAACCAGGTGATCCTCGATGGGCGCCACCGTGTCGGCAACGGCATCGTGGTCACCTCGAGCGGCGTGTGGATCGAGAACCTGACCGTCCGCAACTTCGACCGCCGCACGCGCGAGGACGCCGCGGACGGCAACGAGGTGTGGTGGGAGGGAGCGGGTCCGAAAGGCACCCGGATCGGGATCCACGGCTGGTGGGGTCAGTACCTCACCGCGTACGACACCGGCCTGCTCGGCGGCTACGGCCTGTACGCCGGGCACTCCGTCGACGGGTTCTTCAAGCACGTGTACGCGTCGGGCTTCAACGACTCGGGCGTGTATGTCGGCGGCTGCCGGGATTGCCAGGCGCTCGTGCAGGACGCGCTCGTCGAGCGGAACGCGCTCGGCTGGTCGAGCACCAACGCCGGTGGCCACCTGATCGTCGAGGACTCGACCTTCCGCGAGAACAGCGTCGGCGTCGCCCCGGACTCCGAGCCCGACAACGATCTGCCGCCGCCGCAGGACGGGGCGTGCGACTCCGGATCGAACCGCGCTGAGCTGCCGACGTTCACCACCACGCAGATCGCTCGCTGCACGATCTTCCGAGACAACGTGATCGAGGACAACGGCAACATCTCTACGCCGGCCAACTCGGACATCCTGAACGCGCCCTGGGGCGAGGGCGTGGTGCTCGGCGGCGACTACGCCGACCTCATCGAGCACAACACGATCCGGGGCAACCCGACGTTCGGCGTGCTCGTGCTCGAGCGGCCTGACCCGTTCCCGCCGACCCCGAAGACGGTCTACTTCCAGTCGTCCGGCAATGAGGTCTCCAATAACACCGTCACGGGCAACGCAAAGCTTGCGGGGACGACCGATCTTGCACTCGAGGGTGGCGTGTTCGGCACGATGAACTCGGTGAACAACTGCTTCTCGGGCAACACGTTCGGCAGCTCGAGCCCGGCGAACATCGAGGGGACGTGGGGCTGCCAGAACGCGACCACGCCCAACGGCGGCGATGCGCTGTTCGCCGAGATCCTGACGCTGATCGCGCAGTCCGGGGGTCGGCATCAGAAGCCGCAGCCGGCGCCCCGGGCGCAGCCGACGATGCCGCGGCCGTGCCGCGGCGTCCCGCGCGACCCGCTCTGTCGCTGACCGCGTGCGGCCCCACGCGGACCGCGTCATAACCTGTGGGGCGTGGGCTCCGTAGTCGTAAAGCTCGGCTCGAGCATCGTCGCCGACGAGCGTGGCGACGTGCGCACCGACGTGCTCACCCGGCTATGCGACGAGTTCGCCGAACTCGTGCGGGCCGGGCATCAGCCCGTGGTCGTGACCAGCGGCGCGATCGCGCGGGGGATGGGCGTGATGCAGCTGCCGTTGCGGCCCCGCGCGATGGATGAGCTCCAGGCCGCCAGCGCGGTCGGGCAGGGCAAGCTCTACCAGGTGTACGACGAGCTCCTGCGCGCCCGTGGGATGCAGACCGCTCAGGTGCTGCTGACCTTCTTCGACATGAGCGCCCGCACGCACTACCTGAACGCCCGCCAGACGCTGCGCAAGCTGCTCGACTGGCGCGTGATCCCGGTGATCAACGAGAACGACACGACCACCACCGACGAGATCTCGTTCGGCGACAACGACTTCCTCGCGGCCCAGGTGGCGATTCTGATCGCCGCCGAGCGGCTCGTGTTGCTGACCGACGCCGAAGGGCTGTTCACCGCGGACCCTCGGGTGGATCCTGCGGCCCGTCTGGTCTCCGAGGTGACCGACTTCGACCAGCTCGACGAGCTAGCGATCGGCCACGCCACGTCGCCGCTCGGCTCGGGCGGGATGCGCTCGAAGGTGGTCGCCGCCGAGATGGCCACGGCGGCTGGGATCCCCACCGTGATCGCGAGCGGTCTCCGGCCGGGCGTGGTCCTCGCCGCAGCCGGCGGCGATCCGGTCGGCACGCGGTTCGCGGCGCGCTCCGGTCGATACTCGAGCTTCAAGCTGTGGCTCAGGTACGCCAAGCCGGCTCGCGGCCGGGTCGTGGTTGACGCGGGCGCGGCGCGCGCGCTGCGCGAGGGCGGGACAAGCCTGCTCCCGGTCGGGATCGTCGAGGTGGCAGGCGAGTTCGACGCCGGCGACGCGGTCGAGGTCGCGTTCGACGGCGAGCTCGTCGGCAAGGGGATCTGCAACTACTCGGCGGGCGAGTTGCGCCGGGTGCGCGGCCTGAAGTCCTCGGACGTGCGCGAGCGGCTGCCACGGGCCACCGAGGAGGCCGTCCACCGCGACTACTTCGTGCTCGCGTGAGGCCCTCCGCCCAGCCTCGCGTAACCTGTTAGGGCGAGCATGGCTGTCACCGCGACATCAGTGGCCGAGACGTGCGCTGCCGCCAAACGGGCGGCGCGCGAGCTTGCGGGTCTGCCGTCCGGCGTCAAGGACGCCGTGCTCGAGGCGATTGCGACGGAGCTGGTCGAGCGGACCCCGGAGATCCTCGACGCCAACGCCCGTGACCTCGAGGCCGGTCGCGAAGCCAGGCTGACCGACGCGCTGATGGACCGGCTCGCACTCGACCCGGCCCGGGTCGCCGCGATCGCCCGTCAGGTCAGAGACATCGTGGCCCTACCGGATCCGGTGGGTGAGGTCGTCGAGGGCTTCCGCCTGCCGAACGGGCTCGACGTCCGCAAGGTGCGCGTCCCCCTCGGCGTGGTCGCGGTCGTGTACGAGGCGCGGCCGAACGTCACGATCGATGCCGCGGCGCTGTGTCTGAAGTCGGGGAATGCGATCGTGCTGCGCGGATCGTCGATGGCCGCACATTCCAACGCGGTGCTCGCTGCCGTGGCGATCGAAGCCGGCCTGTCGGCCGGGATGCCCGAAGGGGCGATGTCGCTCGTCGCCGGCGGCCGCGAAGATCTTGAACAGCTCGCCACTCAGGAAGGAGTCGTCGACCTGATCATTCCGCGCGGGGGCGAAGGACTGAAGGCCGCATTGAAGGCCGTGGCGACGGTGCCGGTCATGTACGCGGCGTCGGGGAACTGCCATGTGTACGTGGACGCAACCGCCTCGATCGAGGATGCGCTCGCGATCACCTTGAACGCGAAGGTCCAGCGCCCGAGCGTCTGCAACGCGGCGGAGACGCTGCTCGTTCACGAGGCGGTCGCGGGTGAGTTCCTGCCGGCCGCCCTGGGCGCGCTGTCGGCCGCGGGGGTCGAGCTGCGGGTCGATGAGCGAACCCGTGTTTTTGGCGAGGGCGTTCCAGTTGCCGCCGCCACCGAGGAGGACTGGGCGACCGAATACCACGCGCTGACGCTTGCGGTCCGGGTGGTGGACTCGGCGGAGGAGGCGATCGAGCACATCAACCGTTACGGCTCGGGTCACTCCGAGGCGATCGTCACGCGGGACACCGAGGCCGCGCGAGCTTTCCAGCTCGAGGTGGACGCCGCGTGCGTGTACGTGAACGCGTCCACCCGGTTCACCGACGGTGGCGAGTTTGGGATGGGAGCCGAGATCGGCAACTCGACCCAGAAGCTCCACGCACGCGGGCCGATCGGCCTACGCGAGCTGTGCTCGTTCAAGTACCTGGTCGAGGGCGCCGGCCACGTCCGGGCGTGAGCGCGCCGGGACGCTGAAGACGGGACGCTGATCGAGCGGTGCGGGTCGGGATCCTGGGCGGAACGTTCAATCCGCCACATCTTGGTCACCTAATCTGCGCCCAGGAGGCGTACCTTCAGCTGAAACTCGACCGAGTGACGCTGATCCCTGCCCGGATACCACCGCACAAACCCGTGGATGACGAGCCTGGCCCAGAGCACCGGCTCGAGCTCTGCCGGGTCGCGGTGGGCGACGACGTGAGGTTCGACGTCTCAGATGTCGAGATCACGCGAGAGGGGTCGTCATACACGGTCGATACCCTCGAGTTGCTGCGTTCGCGAGAGCCAGAAAGCGAGCTATTCCTGATCGTCGGCGGTGACATCGCCGCCGGTCTGCCGTCGTGGCGCGAGCCCGAGCGGGTGCTGTCGCTGGCGACGCTGGCTGTGGCCGGCCGGCGGGGGACCTCGCGCGCCGAGGTCGACGAGGCGCTCAGTGGCCTCCCGGGCGGCGAGCGCGCGGAGTTCTTCCAGATGCCGACGATCAGCATCTCCTCGACGGTTCTGCGTGGGCGAGTTCGGGATGATCAGCCGATCCGGTACTACGTCCCTGACGCGGTCGTGAGCTACATCGATGATCACCGCCTCTACGGGGGGTAGCCTGAACCTTATGAACCCCGAACAGCTTGCAGTCGAGATCGCCGAGTTTGCGTCCGATCGGAAGGCGCTCGACATCGTTCAGCTCGACCTGCGGGCGATGATCGGCTACACGGACTATTTCGTGATCTGCACGGGGCGGAGCGAGCGTCAGACGAAAGCGATCCACGACGGGATCCACGAGGGATTGAAAGCGGCGCACGGCCGGCTGCCGCAGCGGGTCGAGGGCCTGCCTGGAGCCCGCTGGATCCTCATGGACTACCTCGACGTCGTGGTCCACGTGTTCACCCCGGAGACGCGCGAGTACTACCGGCTAGAGCAGCTGTGGGGTGAGGCGCCGGCGAGGGCAGTCGGGGCCGGAACGGCTTAGTCGCCGGGTGGCGACCAGCTGCGGGGCGTGACGGTGCCGGTTACACGGTGGCGAGGAGCTGTGGGGCGACCTCTTTCTTGCGGCTCATGACACCGGGCAGCTCGATCGTGCTGTCGTGCGGCGCCTTTCCGAACGCTCGCCCCACCGTCGCCACATCCCCCGCGACGAGCAGGTCGGTGCCCTTGCTGAGCACGTCGGTGACCATCAGCGCGTAGAGCTGGAGGTCGCGGCTCTCGCGCGCCTTGCGCATCGCCCCGATCAGCTCCTGGCTGCGGTCCAGCAGCGACTTGCCTACGACCTCGATCTGGGCGATGCAGATCTGGTGCCCGCTGCTCGCGTGGTACTGCTTGGCGTCTCGCGAGATGATGTCCTCGGCGCTCACCTCGGAGACATCGGACGTGGCCTCGAACATCCGGCGCCCGAATTCGGCGGCATCGATCGCAAGCACCTGCTCGAGGTAGTCGACGACGTGCTGGTCTCGTTCGGTGGCCGTCGCGGAGTTCAAGATGATCGTGTCGGACATGACCGCGCCGAGCAGCATCATGGCCGTCGGCGGGCTCGGCTCCATGCCGCTCTGACGGAAGCGCTCGATCACGAGCGTGGCAGTTGACCCGACCGGGTCGAAAGTCGCGGTGACCGGAATCCGGGTCTCGATCGAGCCGATGTGATGATGGTCGAGGATCTCGACGATCTCGGCCTGATCGATCCCGGGCACGCTCTGAGCGCGCTCGGCATGGTCGACCAACAGCACGCGCCGCCGCGGCGGTGAGACCAGATCGGACCGCGTCACCAGGCCCACGGGGCGGCGCTGCGGATCGATCACGACAGCGGCGCCGTAGTGACTCTCCTTGATCTGTTCGGATATGTCGTCGACGAGGAACTCGGTCGTGGCGGTCAGCGGATCGCGCTCCATGAGCGCGCCGCACGGTGCCGCCAGGGTGATCATGCGACCGGATACGTAGCTGTCGAGCGCGGACACGATCACGGCGGTGCCGTGCTCACGCGCCATCTCGAGGATCTCGTCTTCGGGAGATGAGTCGTTCGAGAGCACGATCAGCTTCGCGCCCTTCTCGATCGCCATCCGCTGGGCGTCCGTCCGGTTGCCGACCACGACCACGTCGCCGTCCGAGATCCCGGTGCGACTCAGGTCCATCGCCTGGACCCATACCCGGCCGGACAACGCCATGTCCTCGCCGGTGAGAAGCTGGCCGTCGAGCACGTCTACGATCGCGCTGAGGTGCGTGGGCGCGTCCTGGAGCGTCGAGGTGTCGCGCGTCTCGCGGATGTAGCGGCGCGCCAACGACCGCTCCGTGATCACGCCGGCGAGCGCGCCGTCGCCGTCGACCACGGGCACGAGCTCGAGCCCGGCCCGGGCCATCGCGAGCCCGGCCTCCCGGATCGGCGCGCTCTCGTTCGCGATCGGGAAGTCCGCCCGCATCACGTCGTTGGCGCGGACCATGGCGTGGGGGAGGAACTGCGGCTGCCGGGCGCCGCTCTGTTCGAGCAGCCAGCGTGTCTGCGCGTTGCACTCGCCGAGGC
>Ga0308309_10002282_pt1 | contig 11421 bp, 8 predicted proteins | sample HubBroMetageWFT5_FD_192491 | JGI IMG/M metagenome (GOLD analysis project Ga0308309, IMG submission 192491) | Warmed and freeze-thawed soil microbial communities from the Hubbard Brook experimental Forest, New Hampshire - Hubbard Brook CCASE Soil... | ecosystem: Environmental > Terrestrial > Soil... | reverse complement strand
GGAATCAAGATGCCGCCGACGACGATGATTTGCTCGGGATGCTCGGAGCCGGGGATTTCGCCGACGACGTTGGCGCTATCGACAGGGCCGGAGGTGACGCGATTCTGGACATTTATTTTCAGGCGCACAGTTTTTCCGTGAGAGAGGTAACGCTCGATCTGGTCCTGATCTTCCGCAGCCATGCTGACGACGGGAATATCAAAATAGGCGTCGAAGCCGAGGATGCCGGTGTGAGTTAAATGCATGCCCATGGCTTTTTGGCCGCCCTGGCCGCCGATGACGGCGATGGCGCCCGCTTGATGCGCGGCTTTCAGGAAATCGCCAAATTTTGCGAAGGCGGCGTAGCGATCGGCGGGAGCGATTCCTTCGTGGGTGATAAGCAAAATTTTGCCGCGCCAATTTGCGGCGTTGGTCTTCATTTCATTATCGAGATCGTAGGAATTGACGACGGTGATTTCGGCTTCAGCGCCGCCGGGCGCGGTGGAACCAACCCATCCGAGGGAATCCACCATCACGCGGCGACGGACGGGCGAGAGGATTTCGGCGTCGGCGGAAACGCGCGTCCAGCCGCGGAAAAGCTTCCAGGGTTCGGTGTGGACATTTTCGAGGCCGATGGATTTCATTTTTTCCGCGCCCCAGGCGATGGCGGCAGCGGCTTCGGGCGAACCGGTGACGCGCGCGCCGACGTTGTCGCTCAACTCTTCGAGATACTGGTAAGTGTGCGTTTCCATGGTTCCCGCTCCGGCGACGGCGGCGAGAGCTTTGAGGGTAGCTTCGTCGAGGGAAGGCTTTGCGTCGGCGGGACCCGTTGCGGAGATGGCCGGAAGGGCCGCGAAAAATAAGAGAGCCGAGAGGCAGGCGAGGGATAAGAATTTACGGTTCATGCGGAAAAGCTCCTTTCGGAAAGGCACACTATTTCCAAGGGAGAGAGAATAGGACGGAATGAAATGGGAGCCTAAAGTTTTCTTTGACGCGATGGGGTTCGTTTGGTTAGTTGAAAGGATCCGCAACTTCTAAGCATGCGATGCCCCTACGAAGAAGAAGTGGCTTGAGGCTGCGATCTATTGACGATGGTTGTGACCTGGTGCTAAGAAAAAGCATCTAAGAGAGTGAAGGGGCGCGGCGGCGGGTTTTGAAGCGGAGCCGAGAGCTGGAAACGGCGATATAATGGGCACTTATCGCGCGCCGTGGAGTGCGGAAACACCAAATCGCCGGGAAACACGTCTAAATACATGTATTCATATTCCGGGGCCGAATTCGGCCATGCCGGAAGAGAAACCAAGGAGACAAAGATGAACGGCAACACATTGCAAGTCCGACGATGGGTGGCGACGCTGGTGATACTGGCGGCGCTGGTGGGCGGGGGAATACTCGCGCAGGGATTGAGAAACTGGTCCGGCGGAACGGTGATGGGAGCGGAGAAGTTGGGAGTGACGATGGGCCGCGACGCATCGCCGGTATCGCTGGGAAATTTCGCCAACGGATTTTCGTCGGTGTTGAAGCCGGCGCTTCCGGCGGTGGTGAACATACATTCCTCGAAAGTGGTGAAGCAAAGAGGGAACGGGATGGGGCCATTTCAGAACGATCCCTTCTTCCAACAATTTTTTGGGGATCAGTTCGGGCAGGCGCAACCGAAAGCACAGAGAGAAGAGAGCCTGGGATCCGGCGTGATCGTGACTTCAGACGGAACGATCGTGACGAACAATCACGTGATTGACGGAGCCTCGGACATCAAGGTGCAGTTGAGCGACAAGCGGGAATTCACGGCGAAGCTGGTGGGCACAGATGCGCGGACGGATATCGCCGTGCTGAAGATTGAAGCCTCGGGTTTGCCAACGCTGCCGCTGGGCGATTCCTCGAAGATTCAGGTGGGCGACATGGTGTTTGCGATTGGCGATCCCTTCGGCATTGGCGAAACGGCAACGATGGGAATCGTGAGCGCCACGGGACGCGGCGGACTGGGGATTGAACGGTATGAAGATTTCATCCAGACTGACGCGGCGATCAATCCGGGAAATTCGGGCGGAGCGATGATCGATCTGCGGGGGAACCTGGTGGGAATCAACACCGCGATCGTATCGGGAGGAGGCGGAGGGAATCAGGGAATCGGATTCGCCATCCCGATCAACATGGCACACGGCGTGATGGAACAGATCCAAGAGCACGGGAAGGTAGTGCGCGCGTATCTGGGAATTCATCCGGAGGACCTGACGCCGTCGCTGGCGAAGGCGTTTGGCGTGAGCGCCTCGAACGGCGTGCTGGTGGGCGACGTGTTGCCCGATACGCCAGCTTCGAAGGCGGGATTGAAGAAGGGCGACGTGATTCTGAAGCTGAACGGCGAGCCGGTGAATTCGCAGAACGATCTGACGCTGCGAATCTCACAATCGCCGGTGGGGAGCAGCGTCAACGTGCAGTACTTGCGGGACGGCCGGACGCAGAATGTGGACGTGAAGCTGGCCCAACTAGATGAGCATGCGGAAAGCGCGGGCGGCGGGAACGAGGAAGAAGAGCAGGGCGGCGGATTGGAAGGGGTGAACGTGCAAGCGCTCACTCCGGAAATTGGGCAGGAATTGAAACTGCCCTCTGGGACGCACGGAGTGGTGGTGACTTCCGTGGATCCCTCAAGCGCCGCGGCGGAGGCGGGAATTCAGCGGGGGATGGTGATTCAGGAAGTAAACCATAAGCCGGTGAGCAGCATCGATGAGTACAAGCGGGCATTGGCCGGGGCACACGGTACAGTGCTTTTGCTTGTGAATTACAGTGGTGTCACCAGTTACATTGCCATTGAAACGCACTAAACTGTGGTTGGCGGCACTGAAGAACAAAATGAGGGCAAGGGCGTCCGCCACGGCGGGCGCCCCTTTCATTCTGGAGGAAACAAACCGGAATGAAGGAGCAACGGAATGAGATTTGCCGGGTTAGACTCGAATTGGGAACGATTTCATCAACAGGCGAGCCAATTGGGGAGTCGACGCGGCAAACACAGGAGTAAAGCCCGACTGCCGGGTTGTCGCTTTCAGCACGATTGGGAGTAGAATAGTACTTGAGTTCTATTCTCCCCAGCCCCCTGTTCTAGTACTTACATAGTGTTGAGGGATTTCTGTCTCAACTCACACTACCTACTAAGAAGGGCTTCTGGTGAATTTATGGCGCGGGTAAGCAATCAAGCTGTTTTTGCGACGGCGATCCTCCCCGAGGGAAAAACACGCTGGGGGTTCTTTGGGGCAGGATTTGGCATGGAAGTAATTGTGTTGACCGCGCTGATCGTCCTTCCGATGATGTTTCCCGAGAAAATGAATGTTGTGAGGCATTACTGGGCCACACCGATTGAGGCCCCCCACGTGGAAGCGTGGAAGCCGCAACCGGTGAAGGTGGAAAAGCCCTTGCCGGTGAAGAAAGTCGCGCCGAAGCCGGCACCAAAGCCGGTAGAAGTAGCCGTTGTGGAACCTCCCAAACCGAAGATTTACACGCCCGTGATTAGTTCTCCCATCGCGAAGCCGGTGGTGAAGAAGAAGCAGGATGCGCCCGATATGACTCAGGTGGCGAAGGCGTTTCCGACTGATCCCATTTCCATGGGAAGTTCGGCGATCCCGAACCTGAAGAAACCGAAAGAAGCGGTTCAGACGGGCGGCTTCGGAGATCCGAACGGGTTGAAGAGCAAGGCGGACCCGAACAAAACAGTGAATGTGGCGCAAATGGGAAGTTATGACTTGCCCGGAGGACCTGGGGTCGGGAATGGAACGGGCGGAGCAAAGGGCGCCAAGGGTGTGGTGGCGAGCACAGGATTTGGGAACGAGGTCGCAGCAGGCAGCAAAGGCGGACCGCGCGGTGGCGTGCAACAGGGTGGTTTCGGAGACCAGGTTGCAACGGGTGGACCGCATGTGAAACAGGCAGCAGTGGTTTCCAATACAAAGCCCGTGGAAATTATATCGAAGCCGAAACCGGCGTACACGGACCAGGCCCGCGACAAGAAGATCGAAGGGGAAGTGCTCCTCAGGGTAGTGTTCAGCGCAACGGGGGATGTGAAGGTCGAGCGAGTAGAAAAAGGGCTGGGCTACGGACTGGATGAATCGGCCGAAGCAGCAGCGCGACAGATCCGCTTCCATCCGGCTCAGCAGAACGGCGAGCCGGTGGATTCCACCGCCATCGTCCACATCGTGTTCGAATTGGCGTACTAACGGGGGGAAGAGCAATGCGCACGTGGAAAAATTTGGCATTTGCAGTTTTGCTGGCGGGCGCTTTGGCCGGGGTGGCATCGGCGCAAACGCAGACCGCGGACCAGACGCAGCCGCAGGGCGGCGGAACGATGTCTGGGCCGGTGACGACGGTGAACCAGGCGATCGACCGGGTGGTGGCGCGGGAACACGATGAAATCGCGACGATCCGGAGATTCAACCCGATCATCGAGACGTACATTCAGGATATGAAGCCGGACAAGGACATGGGTTCGATACCGGTGAAGGACCATTATTTCCTGGGGCAGGCGAACCTCTCGAAGGGCATCGTGGACGCCTCGATGCTGGACAGCAGCAAAAAGAAGGGCAGCAAGTTCGATGAATTCAATCCGATTTCGCATTTGAGCGGATTGTTCGGGTCTGCCTACGTCCCCGAAGGTTTCCTGCAGATGATTTACATCGACACAAACGGATTCGACCGGCAGCACTATCAATTCGATTACGTGCGGCGCGAATTCCTGGGCGATGTGCGGTGCGTGGTTTTTGACGTGACGCCGCTGCCGAAATCGGGCAAGGGACGATTCAAGGGACGCATCTGGGCGGAAGATCAGGGCTACACGATTGTGCGGTTCAACGGCGTCTACACGCCGCTGGCGGGACTGAACGGATTCAACCTGCACTTCGACAGCTGGCGGGCGAATTTGCAAGCAGGTCTCTGGCTGCCGACCTATGTTTTCAGCCAGGAATCGGACCTGAAAGATTTTCTGGGCAACCACGTGCACTTCAAGTCGCAGACGCGGCTGTGGGGCTATGACCTGAAGAATGTGGGACACGAAGAGGAATTCAGCGAGTTGACGATTGAATCGCCGACGGCGATTCAGGACCAGGCCACGTCACAGGCGCAGGATCGTTCACCGATCGAGGCCGAGCGGGAATGGCAGCATCAGGCCGAAGTGAATGTGCTCGACCGGCTGCAGCGGGTGGGATTGCTGGCGCCTGCGGGAGAAGTGGATAAGGTGATGGAGACGGTGGTGAACAATATTGAAGTGACGAACAATATTGACATCGAACCGGAAGTTCATTGCCGGGTTCTGCTGACCGGGACGCTGGAATCATTCTCGATCGGACACACGATTGTGCTGAGCCGCGGATTGCTGGACGTGTTGCCGGATGAAGCGAGCCTGGCGACGATGCTGGCGCAGGAACTGGCGAACATCATCGTGACGAAGCCTTCGACCGACCAGTGGGGATTCAACGACACGACGAACGTTTCGACAGTAGAGGCATTGAGCCACTTCACGTTCCGCGACAGCCCGGATCAAGTGCAGATAGCCAACACGAAAGCCGTGGAATTGCTGAAGAATTCGCCGTACAAGGACAAGCTGGGCACGGCCGGACTCTTCCTGAAGCAACTGGACTCGCAATCGAAGAATCTGCCGGCGTTGATCAACGCGCACCTGGGCAATGGCGTTTTCCTGGGAACGGCGATGCTTGGCTCGGCGCCCGCGCTGCAGCCGGACAAGCTGGATCAGATTGCAGCGTTGCCGATGGGAGCGCGCATCAAGCTGGATCCGTGGGACGACCGCGTGGAGCTGCTGAAATCGAAGCCGGTGCCGCTCTATTCGGGGCGCGAGAAGATGCCGTTTGAGGTGACGCCGTTCATGCCGTTCCTGACGCGATACACGAAGTCGGGTTCGGGAGTGACGACTGATCCGGCGAAGGCAGACCTTGCGAAGAAAGACCCGCAACAGCAACAACAGCAACAGTAAACAGGTTTTTGTTTTGGTTTCCGAGCGCCCGGCGGGGGAGAAATTTCCCGCCGGGCGTTTTGTTTTTTGCGGGCGGCTCCCACATCGATAAATCCTCCAGCGGCTTCTCTTCCCGGCACGAATGAGGGAAACTCGGGGTGACATGCCTCGGCAATCGCTTCTCGAATACTTCCAGGCAGATTCGCGTCCGGCGAAAGAGATTGCGTGCGCGTGGAGGCGCGGCTACCGCATGGCGCGTTGGACGTATGGAGAAATGCACGCGACGGCGGAGGGGTTCAGCCTGGAACTTGCGGCACGCGGGATTGCGAAGGGCGACCGCGTGCTGATCTGGGGCGAAAATTCGGGAGAATGGATCGCGACGTTTCTGGGATGCATGTTTTGCGGCGCGATTGCAGTGCCGATGGACGCGATTGCGGATAAATCGTTTGCACGGCGCGTGGCGGAGCAGGCAGGCGTGCGGCTGGCCGTGGTGGGACGCAATCTGCCGGCGCAGGAAATGCCCTGCCCGACGATTGGCATGGAGGATTTGCGGGAGATTTCGAGCGCGCGTGCGGCGGACGGATCGCGATCGGCGGCCGCCGGGAGTGGGGCGGGCGGGATTGGGCGCGACGACGCGGTGGAAATTGTGTTCACGTCGGGAACGACGGCGGAGCCGCGCGGGGTGGTGCTGACGCATGGAAACCTGCTGGCGAATCTGGAGCCGATTGAAAAGGAAATCGGGAAGTACCGGCGGTACGAGAGAATTTTTCACCCGCTGCGATTTCTGGACCTGCTGCCGCTGAGCCATGTGTTCGGGCAACTGCTCGGAATATTTCTTCCCCAAATTTTAGGCGGGACTTCTGTTTTCATTGACACGCTGAATCCTTCGGAGGTGATGCGCACGATTCGCGAGGAGCGCGTTTCGGTGCTGGTGACGGTGCCGCGGCTGATCGAATCGTTGCGCGATCAGCTGGTGAGGGATATTACGACGCAGGGGAAACTGGGGAAATTCCAGAGCAATTACAAGGCGGGCGAGAAAGAGCGTTTTTTGAAGCGCATGTGGCGCTTTCGCGGAATTCATCGCAAGTTCGGGTGGAAATTCTGGGCGGTGATTTCGGGAGGCGCGGCGCTGCCGGCGGATGCGGAACAATTCTGGAGCCGGATTGGTTACGCGGTGGTGCAGGGATATGGCATGACGGAGACAACTTCGCTGATCAGCGTAAATCATCCGTTCCGGCTGGGGCGGGGGTCGATTGGCAAGACGCTGCCCGGGCTGGAACTGAAACTTTCGGAGGAAGGCGAGATTTTGGTGCGCGGAGAAAATATCGCATCGGGATATATGAAGGGCGAAGAGGTCGCAAGCGTGCTGGATGGGGACGGATGGTTTCACACGGGCGATCTGGGAGAACGCGACGCCGCGGGGACGCTGTATTTCAAAGGGCGGCAGAAAAATGTGATCGTGACGCCGGAAGGGTTGAATGTTTATCCGGGGGATTTGGAGGCGGAACTGCGCAAGGAGCCGGGCGTGAGGGATTGCGTGGTGGTGGGACTGGAGCGCGACGGGAACGCGGAGGCGTGCGCGGTGCTGGTGTTGCGCGATGCTTCGGATGATGCGGGTGCGATTGTGGCGCGCGCGAACGAGCGGCTGGCGCCATTTCAACAGATGCGCCGATGGACGGTGTGGCAGGACAGCGATTTTCCGCGGACGCCAACGCAGAAGCCGATGCTGGCACGGATACGCGAGACGGTGGAGCGGGAAATAGGCGGCGCGCGGAAGGCGGCGGTGGGCGGCGCGTCGGCGGCGGGGGGGATTGCCGGAGGGCTGAGCGATATTCTGCAGCGCGTCTCGCGCGGAACGACTGCGCCGGGAGACGCGGCGGCGAAACTGAATCTGAGTTCCATCGAAAGAGTGGAATTGCTGAGCGCGCTGGAAGACCGCTACCAGGTGGATTTGAGCGAAACGGAATTTACGGCGGCGGACACGGTGGGGTCCCTCGAGCGATTGATCGAGCAACCGGAGGCGCGAGCCGCGGAGATTCACTATCCCCGCTGGGCGCAACAGGCGTGGGCGCGATGGATTCGCACGGCAGTTTTTTATCTGGTGCAGCGGCCGGCGATGCTGATTCTGGGATGGCCGAGGGTGAGAGGGCGAGAAAACCTGCGCGGCGTGGATGGGCCGGTGCTGGTGATTGCGAATCACGTGACGTACGTTGATCCCGCCTACATTCTGGCGGCGTTTCCGGGGCGGCTGCGGAGGCGGCTGGCGGTGGCGATGGGGGGCGAGGTGCTGGAGACGATGAGGAAACCGCCGGAGGGAGCCGGGGTGTTCTCGAAAATATTTCTTCGGCTGCAGTATGTGCTGGTGGTGGGCTTGTTCAATGTGTTTCCGTTGCCGCAGCAATCGGGATTCCGGAAGAGTTTTGCGTTTGCCGGAGAGCTGGCGGACCGCGGGTGGAGCGTGCTGGTGTTTCCGGAAGGAGTGCGGACGAAGAAGGGGGAAATGGCGCCCTTTCGCGCGGGGATCGGATTGCTGGCGACGCGGCTGCGATTGCCGGTGGTGCCGGTGCGGCTGGACGGGCTTATCGACAGAAAATTGGCGGGAGGAAAATGGGCGCCGCCGGGGCATGTGCGCGTGACGATTGGGGCGCCGTTGAAATTCGGCGAGGCGCAAACAGCGGAAGAGATTGCGCAGGAGCTGCAGCGACGTGTGGAGGCGCTTGGCGAAAGATGAAAGCGGGCACCTGCGTGAATACATCGAAAGAATTTTTTTAGACGGCGAGGGGGAGGCGGAGGCGGGCTTCGACGCCGCGAGTGGCGGCGCGGTTTTCGAGGTTGAGCGAGCCGCCGTGGGCTTCGGCGATCTGGCGGCTTAAGACGAGGCCGATGCCGGAGCCGCCGGGCTTGGTCGTGAAAAAGGGGACGAAGAGGTTGGCGGAATTGGGAATGCCGGGACCGTCGTCCTGTACCCAGACTTCGAGAAAGCCGTTTTCACGCTCCCAACCGAGATGGACGCCGCCGGAGGTTTCGAGAGCGGCGTCGACGGCATTGCGGAGAAGATTGATAAGGAGCTGCTCGAGCTGGTCGGGATCGGCCTGGATTTCGATTTCTGGGCCAGGCTCGAGCTGGACGGGAAGGCGGCGCTCGAGTCCTGCGACGCGGCGAATCCAGATGCCGACATCCACGGGCTGCAAAACGGGAGGGGGAAGTTTCGCGAGGCGCGCGTAGGCGCTCATGAAACGCGCGAGCCCGTCTGTGCGCGCGGCGATGATGTTGAGGCCGCTGCGCATGTCCTCCTGCCAGTCGGGAGCGCGCTCTTTCCTGCCGAGCATGCTGCCGAGATTTTCGGCGACGGACTTGATGGGAGCGAGCGAATTATTCAGCTCGTGACCGAGGACGCGGATGAGGCGTTGCCAGGCTTGGCGCTCTTCTTCGCGGAGGGCGCGGCTCAAGTCCGTGATGACGAGAAGCTGGTGAGGCAGGCCGCCTTCGCGAAAGCCGCCGCGATGAATTTCCCAGCGACCGGATTTTCCGGGGAAAGCGATCTGGGCAATGCGCGGCGTTTCGCCACGGAGGCAATCGGAGAGGCCGAGTTCGTGGGCGGTGCGGCCGAGCAATTTATCCACGGAGACATTGAGAAGACGTTCGCCGGCACGATTGACGAGGCGGAGCTTGCCGGAGCCATCGAAGGCGAAAACGGCAACGTCAATTTCTTCCATGACTTTGCGGAGAAGAGCGGTGGCCTCCAACGCGCCGAGCCGCTGCTGGCGAAGGGTTTCGCCAAGCGCGTTGACTTCGCGGAGGACTTCGCCGAGCACGTCGTCGCGATTTGCGCCGCGGGCGCGAATGGAGAAATCACCTTCACGAAGTGCGGCGAGAAGATTCGAGAGCGTGCGCATGGGAAAGATGACGCGATTCTGCGCGGAGAAAGCGAAGCTGAGCCAGGCCAAGACCATTAAGACGGTGAGCGTCCACTGCGTCTTCGAGGAATAATTGCCAACCCAGAGGAGAATCATGGCGACGACGGTGCTGCCCAGCCCGGCGGAGAGAGCCAGGATCAGAATGCGGCGTTCGTAGAGAAGTGGTTTCAAAGGCTGTATTTCTGCAGCCGGCGATAGAGAGCGCTGCGGCTCAAGCCGAGCGCTTTGCTGGCGTGGCTGACGTTCCCACCATAACGAGCAAGAGCCTTCTGAATCAAGACGCGCTCGACTTCCTCGATGCTCATTTCATCGAGGCGCAGCGAAGCTTCGCGCACGGGGCGGAGGCCGAGGTCAGCGGCGCGAACCTGGCCGCCTTCGGCCATGAGAACGGCGCGCTCGACGGCGTGGTCCAACTCGCGGATATTGCCGGGCCAGGGATGGTCGAGAAGAAGCTGCATGGCGACGGGCTCAAAGCCTTCCAAGTGCTTGCGGTAACGCTGGGCGGACTGGCGAAGAAAATGATGAGCGAGGAGAGAAATGTCTTCCTTGCGTTCACGGAGAGGCGGCAGGTGAATTTCGATGGTGTTGAGGCGGAAAAGAAGATCTTCGCGAAAACGGCCGCCGGTGACTTCGGCTTGGACGTCGGCATTGGTGGCGGAGAGGATGCGAACGTCGACGCGGCGAGTAGTGGAGGAGCCAACGCGTTCGAGTTCGCCCGTCTCGAGAGCGCGCAGAAGCTTGGCCTGCAGGTTCATGGGGACGTTTGCGATTTCATCGAGGAAGAGAGTGCCACCGTCGGCGAGTTCGAAACGCCCGACGCGATCGGATTTTGCGTCGGTGAACGCACCCTTCACGTGACCGAAAAGCTCGCTTTCGAAAACGCCTTCGGGGAGGCCGCCTGCGTTGACGGTGACGAGAGGGCGGCCGACGCGAGGGGAAAGCACGTAGAGAGTCCGGGCGATGACTTCCTTTCCGGTGCCATGCTCGCCGGTGATGAGAACGTTTGCGTCGGAGGGGCCGACGCGCGAGATCAGGTCCATCACGGGGCGCATGGCGGCGGATTCGGCGATCAGGGTGGGGCGGCCATCGGCGCGGAGGAGGCGGTTTTCGGCTTCGAGGCGCTGGCCTTTCCGCAGGGCTTGCGAGAGTTCGATCTGCGTTTTGAGAATGGCGAGAAGCCGGGCGTTCTCCCACGGCTTCTGGACGAAATCCTTGGCGCCGCGGCGCATGGCTTCGACGGCAAGTTCGAGGCTGCCCCAGGCGGTCATGACGATGATGGGAAGGGTGCTGTCTTTCGCGCGAATGTTGGAAAGAAGGTCGAGGCCTTCCTGGCCGGAAGTTGTGTCTCGAGCGTAATTCAAATCCATCAGGAGAGCGTCAAACTCGCGGGCCTCGAGAGAAGAAAGAACGGCAGCGGGCGAGGCGACGGTTTCGGTTTCAAATCCCTCGCCTTTCAGAAGCAGCCGGAGGGCTTCGCGGACGTCGGGCTGATCGTCGGCGACGAGGATTCGTGTGCGTGCGGTATGTGGTTGAATCATGGTTGAAAAAGCATCTCCCTGGATTCCAGCGCCGCTCGAGCGT
>Ga0308309_10002278_pt1 | contig 11442 bp, 10 predicted proteins | sample HubBroMetageWFT5_FD_192491 | JGI IMG/M metagenome (GOLD analysis project Ga0308309, IMG submission 192491) | Warmed and freeze-thawed soil microbial communities from the Hubbard Brook experimental Forest, New Hampshire - Hubbard Brook CCASE Soil... | ecosystem: Environmental > Terrestrial >... | reverse complement strand
TAGAAGCAGCGCGAAGGCCCCGGTCGCCCAGCCCGGGGCCTTCGTGTTTTTAAGTTCTTTAGATTCTGCACTTAGCGGGGATGTTCCTTGGCCATGACTAGGCCCTGGTTGGGGCGGGACGACCCTAAGTCCCACATGGCATTGCGACTTGTGATAGTTTTGCGACGGCTGCCGCGTACTAACATATGGAACCGCTGAGACCAGGGCGAATGAGCGCACCGGGAAAAACGGAGCCGACCGAATTAATCGCTCGAGCCCGGACTGGGGATACCCAGGCTTGGGGCGATCTGTACCGGGAATTTGCCCCGGCCATCTTCCGCTTTTGCCGGAGGGCGATGCCGACGCGCGAAGATGCGGAAGACGCCACGATGGAGATTTTCATGAAGTTGCGCGACAAACTGATCCAGTACGACCAGACGCGGTCCTTCACCGCCTGGCTCTACAAAGTTGCCGCCAATCACTGCTGGGACATGCTGCGCCGGCGCAAGGCTCGCCACGATAAAGATACCGATAACATTGACGACGTCCCATTGGAGTGCCCCGAGCCGAACCAACTCGAGAAACTAATCGAAGAACGCACCAGTGAGGAAGTGCGCAAGGCGCTGGACACGCTCGGCCTGCGCGCCCGGATGGCGCTGGTGATGCGCTACTACTCGGATATGAGCTATGACGAAATTGCGGACGCCCTGGGCGTCCGCAGGCAGTTTGTAGGGGTCGTGCTCCTGCGGGCACGCCATGAACTACGGCAGGCGCTAGGGGAGAACAGTGCTCTCGCCGTGGGAGGAACCCGATGACAGAACCAGATATGAACAGGGATAAACACCCGAACGAAACCCACGTCGATGAAATGACTTTGCTTTTGTATGTCGAGCGGCAACTGGACCGCGAAGCCGCGCAAGGCGTGTCTCTCCACACTCAGACCTGCACGCGATGTCTCACCTTGCTCCGCGCACTCGACCGCGAATCCCGCCTGCTGACGCGCTCCATGCTCGAACAAGACGAACCGCTGCCCGCGCGCCTCGCGGAGTTTCACGAGAAGGTAAAGCGCAACATGCAATGGATTTGGGGCGTGGTCTTTGGCCTGGCGGTTCTGGGCGTCTACGCCTTGTACACAGGATATATCCTGCCGTGGGAAAGCCAGTTTGAACAGGCCGGCTTCGGCAGCACGAATCTGCTGAATCTGGTGGTGTTTCAGGGGGCATTCTGGAAAGGATGGCAATCCATGTTCAGCTTGTTCGAGGTTCTTGCCGTGATGTCCCTGGCTGGCTTCGGCTTGTTCGCATTTCGCCGCTATTTGCGGCGCGGCTCGGCGCTGGCGGTGCTGTTTGCCGGGTTCGGCGTGCTGCTGGCGGTTGCCACGCCTGCATCGGCCACTGAATTCCGCAAGGGCGATACGATCACCGTGAAAAAAGATGAGGTGATCAAAGGCGACCTCTTCGCTACCGGCGAGCACATCCGCATCGACGGCGAGGTCGACGGCGACGTTTACGCGTTCGCCCACCAGGTGGACGTCACCGGCCACATCAACGGCGACCTCATCTGCTTCGCGCAAGCGGTGCGCGTCAGCGGGGTGGTGGACGGAAATCTGAGAACCGGGTCGAACAACGTGACCCTCACGGGGACCGTCGAACGCAACGTCACGGTCTGGAACGAGACGTTCAATCTGGACTCCAGCGGGAAAATCGGCCGCAGCCTTACAGCAGGTGGCGAGACCCTGACGCTCGATGGAAAGATCGGGCGTGATTTTCTTGGTTTTGCGGAAAGCACCAATATCTCCGGGTTCATCGGCGGCTCTGTGCGCGAACAAGGCAATTCGCTTTCCATCGCTTCCGGCGCGGAAATCGACGGGAAGACAGTCTTCAAGGGGAATAAGGAACCGAACGTTGCTTCCGACGCCAAACTTGCGTCGCCCCTCGAATTTACAAAAATCGAGCGCAGGCGCGAAGAGCGCGGCGGCGGCTACTACCTTTGGCGGGTCATCTGGACTGGTACGTTTATCCTGTTTGGACTGGTGCTGGCCAGCCTGATGCCGAGATTTGCGGTCGAGACGGTGGATTCTGCCGGGCATATCGGCGCTTCGTTCGGCCTCGGCGTGCTGGTGTTCTTCGGCGTGGCCATCGCTTCGATCATTGCTTGCATCACGATCGTCGGGCTGCTGGTGGGCATTTCTTCGTTCATGCTGTGGCTGGTGATGCTGTTTGCCGCGGAGGTGGTTGTCGGGGGGATTGTAGGCCAGTGGATCATGGGCCGCGATGACGACTTCTGGCCATTTTTCCTGCGCGTGGTTGTGGGCATTGCGGCAGTGCGCGTGGTGACCAGCCTGCCTTTTATCGGTCACTGGGCCGGGTTTGTTGTCGCCCTCTGGGGAATGGGAGCCATTTCGCTGGCGCTTTATCGCCGGCTGCAGCCGACGCTTGCGCCGAACATTCCGCCGGCTCCCATGGCGCCGCTCAGCAGCCCGCTACCGCCGAATACCACCGTGGGTGGACTCTAACACGTTTGGAGTGTGGCTTGCCCTGAGCTTGCCGAAGGGGAGCTTTGCTCCCGCTTTTGCGGTGTGAGCGCCAGCAACCAAATTCACTTTGTTCGCTCATCAACAATCTCAAAAGCGAGAGTGAAGCTCTCGCACTCAAAAAAAGACGGGCCCCGGGACTTCCGGGGCCCGTTGCCTTTGCGGAGGCGGGTGAAAGCTTAGTGTTGGCGAACCTTGGCCGCGTGTAACGGCCCGTTCGTCGGCCCAGTGCTCGGATTGAAAAACAGCGCCGAGATGGATACCGTGCCAGACAAGCTTGAGACATTCGCTGCCCCTTCAAAAAGCGTGGCATTCGTATACGTTTGTGTCACGGGCGGCGCGGGAAAAGCGGTGATATAGGACGGCAGGCCGGTAATAGTGAAACCTGTTCCGGACAGTGTGCCAAAGGTTCCCGTCAAGCGCGAGAAGCGGAGGATCATCGCCATTGCCGTGGCGTTGATGCCGTTGGTTCCCGTCGCGGCATTGGTAATTTTCGCCCGTACGGTTTGTCCCGCAAGGAGATCGTTCGCGTTGAAGAATCCGGCGTTCGTGATCGGCACTCCCGGCTGCCCGGTCAGAATTCCCAAATCAACCAGGAAGGGGACTGTTGTGCCGGCGGTCAGGCACACGCCGGTTCCAAATGACGAGCTAGCCAAAGGCGAGCCGCTGGTGATAATCGAGCTGTCGCTGAGGATCATCCCGATGCTCCCAACACCGTTGCAAGTGCTCGGATAAATGGTGCCTTCCACTTCGTCTTCAGGCGTTGTCGAGGCGTCGATGACGTCTAGGGACGTGGCAACGATTGCGCCGGTGTTCGTCAACACTCCTTGCAGGCTGATGATGGAACCCTTTTGAACGCAGGAGAGTGTTGCGGTTCCACCCGGGCACTGGGGGGGCGACTGGGGATCAAACACCACGGTGGACCCATTGATCGTAGCCGTCAGACTGCCTCGCACGGTCGAATTCAAGGTGATGCTGCTACTGGAGATCGCTGTGACGCGCCCCGTGAAATCGTCAACATTGGCAAAGTCGCCGCTGGGAATGCCAATTGGTACCGTGCTCGTCGCCGTGAGCACATTCGTCTGCTGCATGTTGATGCCAATACCATTGGTGGTCACAATCGCGTTGTTGTAGTTGAAGTCCAAATCCAGCCACTGGTGGGCGTTGCTGGTCAACGTCAGGTTGATGGGAGCCGTGATCGTGGTCGCGACTCCGCTGGGGAGGCCGCAGACTCTGAAGGGGGTTCCCGCGGCGCAGGAACCAACCGCGGCGCCTGAATTGTTGACGAACGTGCCGGAGGCGGCGCCTACGGTTACGTTGACAGCGGTGTAAGTGCCGGCCGCAACCGATGCATTTGCGACCACCACGTCGGAATCCGGTTGCAACCGGGTCAATTCAAAGTTAGCCGCCGTGCTGGAGGAGAACACCGAGACCTGGCTACCTGAGGAGGAAGTCAGTGAAATCCCGACAATAGGCAGAGTGAAACTCACAACGGTGGTATTAGTGGGCGGCGTGTCTGAGATGGAGACGCTGAGCATGGCGTTGCCACTCCCTCCGCAATTGGTGGTACACCTATTTTTTGTGCCGCTACAGGACGAAAGCGACAGAATTGCGGCCAACACTGCCAAAACCAGGTACTTTCTTGAACTCATGCAAACACCCCATGAAAGATTAGGGCGCCACCTATGGCGGCGATGCGCGGCTGGAATTCCCCCACAACACTTTAACCCAGTCCACGGTCCGGGATGTCCGGAAAACCCAAAATTGCCCAAATATTAACGTCGGATTTTCGACTCAACGCAAGGTCTGCAGGTCGAGTTCAACTCTCACATGTTGCTCGTTCGGCGTATCGATTGCCATCGTAATCGTGGAGGAATCGATTTTCCCGGCGTCGAACTCCAACTCCACTTTCTCTCCATTGGGAGGCAGGGTGGAAAGTTCATTGATCGGCTCGGCGTAGGCCATGCGGGTATCCGTGTCAGGCGCGATTTCTTTTTTATTCTGGATGACCTTAATTTTGACCGAATTTGGGGGCGGGGCACCACGCATGTAGCAAAGGTCAAGAAACATTCGGAACTTCATAGGTTTGCCATAGAAATCTTTCACCGCATCCTGCGAGCTATAGTTGGGCACCCCGCCGGCGTAAGCAACGACTCGCAAGAAGGGAGTCTCCAGCCTGATTTCGGAGGTACAACTTCCCTGGTGGAGGTCCGAAACGAAGTGAGAATACGAAGCAAGGAACTGCGGTGTGAGCCCTCCTTGTCTTGTTCCTAGAAAGTAGGCGTCACGAATGGCGGTTGAGGTAAGCGGATAGTCGTAGGCCTGCGCTGGCAGAGCCACGGCGAGACTGAGGGTCATTACCAGAAGCTTGGGGAGCGCGTTTCGAACTATTTGGCATGTTTGCCTCATTGTTGCCTCGATGGCTTGCGTATCGTTCGGCGTCGCATACCACCCTAAAAATGAGACGGGCGGGAGTGTGCTATCGTTACTAATTCAAGCATAGAAGGCGCAGATTAGGCAGGGTTTCTGGTCAAGCGTAAATCCAACCCGGGCTCTTTCGAGGCTCCGAACAAAAACAGGGAAGTGGTGCAGGAGCGCATTTACGTGCCGCTTGAGGACGAGTTGCGCGCGCACGATGTGGAAGACCAGCCGGTGCGGCAGAACCGCGTCGTGGGTGACGCGTATGGCTCAGCCGCGGGCGTGGCCCCTGCGCACGAGGGCGAGTCTCCTTCCACCGGCCCGACGATGGAGCAGATCTTCGGCCCTGGCGGATTCCTGGAACGCAGCATGATCGGCGGCTACGAGCATCGCCCCGCGCAATTGCAGATGGCGGAGGCGGTGCACGACGCGTTTCAAAAGCACCATCACACAGTGGTGGAAGCTGGCACCGGCACTGGAAAAACACTGGCGTACCTGCTGCCGGCGATCTGCAGCGGGCGCCGCGTGGTGATCTCCACGGCCACCAAATCGCTGCAGGAGCAGCTCTATCAGAAGGATGTGCCGTTCCTGCAAAAGCATTTCGCGCCCAATTTGAGAGTGGCCGTGATGAAGGGCCGCTCCAACTTCCTGTGCCTTTCCAAAATGCACGCGCTGGCCGACCAGCCCATGCTGAAGGGAATGGAAGAGGTGGACGCGTTCCGGCAGATCCGCGACTGGTCGAAGCTGACGGAAACCGGCGACCGCGCGGAGCTAACTTTCTTGCCGGACGATTCGGAATTATGGTCGCGCATTGACGCGCGGCGCGATACCTGCACCGGCAAGAAGTGCCCGGAGTTTGAAAAATGCTTCCTGACGCAGATGCAGAACCGCGCCAAGGAAGCCGACCTGATCATCGTGAACCATCACCTGTTTTTCGCCGACCTGGCGCTGAAGCAGGACGATTTCGGCAGCATCCTGCCGGAATATTCCGCGGTGGTGTTCGACGAAGCGCATGAGATGGAAGACGTCGCCAGCGATTATTTCGGCCAGCAGATTTCGAATTTTCGGTTTGAAGAACTGGCGCGTGATGCCGACCACGCCATGCGTCTGACCAAGATGGGCTCGCCCACGCTGCTCCGTCGCACGCAGCGGATTCGCGAGAAGAGCCGCGCGTTTTTCGATAGTTTCCCGCCACGCGATGGCCGGTTCCCGTTTACGCGGCAGGAGCGCGAAGCCTTCCTCGAACAGAATCGCGAGGGTTACGACGCGCTGCTGAACGCCTGCAAGGCCATGGAAACCGAGTTCGCCGCGTTGACGCAAAAACCGGAAGAATTAACGCGCATCGCCCGCCGAAGCTTTGAAATCCGCCAGGAGCTTTCCTTCCTGTTTGAATCCAATGAAAAGAACTACGTCTACTGGTTCGAGCGCCGCAACAAGGGCGTGTTCCTCGCCGCTACCCCGATCGACATCAGCCAGATTCTACGGGAAAAACTTTTCGAGGCGTTCGACACGGTGATCCTTACTTCTGCGACACTGACGGTCGCCGGCCGGTTTGAATTTATCCGTCAACGGCTCGGCCTAGACCATGTGAAGGAATGCGCGTTGCCGCCGGAGTTCGACTTTCAGCAGCAGGCGCTGCTCTACCTTCCGCAGAAGATGCCCGACGTGCGGGATGCCGGTTTTCCCGGAAAGGCCGCCGACGAAATTGTGCAGCTTCTGGAGTTGAGCCAGGGCCGCGCCTTCTGCCTGTTCACCAGCTATTCGCAGATGAATGATCTTTTTGAACGGGTGCGCACGCGGGTCGACTTCCCGTTGATGCTGCACGGGACCGCGCCGCGCTCTGTGCTCCTCGAGCGCTTCAAAAACACGCCGAACGCCGTCTTGTTTGCCACCGCAAGTTTCTGGCAGGGTGTTGACGTCCCCGGCGAGCAGCTTTCCTGCGTGATTGTAGACCGCCTGCCGTTCGCGGTGCCCAGCGACCCGATCGTGGCCGCGCGGGTTCGCGCCTTGCAGGAGGAAGGCCGCAACCCCTTCTCGGAATTTCAGGTGCCGGAAGCCGTGCTGGCGCTGAAACAAGGCTTCGGGCGGCTGATTCGCGCTAAGACCGACCGTGGCGTGCTGGCCCTGCTGGACACGCGAATCCAGCGGATGCCCTATGGTAAAATTTTCTTGGAGTCGCTGCCCCGGTACCGGAGGACCAACGATCTGGAGGATGTATCCCGGTTCCTTTCCGCGGCCAGCCCTGCCTGAAAGCGTCGTCCCCAGGGAAGAAGAAGAGGAAGTGAAAGCCAGCTATGTTTCAAGTGAGTGTTGAAGATACGTTTTCTTCGGGGCACGCCCTGCGCGGTTACAAGGGCAAGTGCGAGAACCCGCACGGGCACAATTACCGCGTGCAGGTTACGCTGGAAGGTCCGCAGCTCGACAATATCGGGCTGCTGATCGATTTCACGCAATTGAAACACGCGATGCGCGGGCTGATAGCCCGGCTCGATCACCAGTTCATCAATGACCTGGAGCCGTTTACCACGGTGAATCCGTCGGCGGAAAACCTGGCCAAATATTTTTACGATAATCTGACCAGCCAGCTGACCGGTTTGCCGCCAGGAGCGAAATTGAAAGACGTGGTGATCTGGGAGACCGACACCGCCATGGCGCGCTACAACCCGTAGTTGGTCGGGGCGTAGCGCGACGGGCGGTAAACAGGGGATGCAATGAACCGATCACTTTTAATCATCATGATCCCGGCGCTGCTAGTGGCGATCGGCTATGTTGTGGTGCTGCGGATGATGGGCTTCTCGCCCGGGTATCCGCGGTTGATTGGCGCCATGGTGCTGTTTTTTGGCAGCATCTACTGGCTTTCGAAGCGCTCGGGAAAAAAAGCAAAGAGCGGCAGCTAGCGGACGCGCCCGATATGGATATTTCGTTTGTAGCGGCCGCCTCTTGCCCTGAGCGTAGCCGAAGGGTCCGAGGCGGGCGCTTTTGACTTCGATTGGCACGGAAAGCAGTTCCCTCGCCCGCGAAATGCGGGGGTTCGGGATGACAAACAGGCTGAGAGTTTCATAGGGTCGCGTAGAGTTCCAAATGTTTATCACCGAAATTTTCAAATCCATTCAGGGCGAAGGAACGCGCGCCGGCCTGCCGTGCATTTTTGTGCGCCTCACTGGCTGCAATTTGCGCTGCACCTGGTGCGACACTGCGTATGCGTTTCACGGCGGGCAGAAGGTGAGTCTTGACGAAGTGATGGAGCGCGTCGCGTCGCTCAACCGGCGTCCGGACGGCAGCACGACGGGAGTTCCCCTGGTCGAACTTACAGGCGGGGAGCCGCTCCTGCAGGAAGAGATTTATCCACTGGCGGAGCGGCTGCTTGCGGCTGGTTACACGGTGATGATCGAAACCAGCGGCGAGCGGTTCATTGGCCGTCTGCCGAAGGAAGTCGTCAAGATTATGGACGTGAAATGCCCGGACTCAGGCGAGCCGGATACGTTTGACCCGAGAAATCTCAAAGAATTAGGCGCGAATGACGAAGTGAAATTCGTGATCTCGAGCCGCAAGGATTACGAATTCGCACGCGAATTCAGCCGCGAACACCGGCTGGCGGAGCGCGTCCGCGAGATTTTGTTCTCGCCGGTTCATGACGACCCAAACGGAAAATGGAGCGGTCTCGAACCGCGCGAACTGGTCGAATGGATGCTTGAGGACGGATTGCAGGTTCGGCTCGGTTTGCAGTTGCACAAGATTGTGTGGGACCCTGCCATGCGTGGTGTCTAGGTCAGAAGGCGAAGGATACGATTCGTGGGAAAAGTCGACGCCATCGTTTTGCTGAGCGGAGGAATGGACTCTTGCGTCAGCGCTGCCGAAGCGCTCCATAAATACGGGCGCGGCCGCGTGGGGTTGCTCCACGCGAGTTATGGCCAGCGGACAGAGGCGCGGGAGCGACGGGCCTTTTTGGAGATCGCGGAGTTCTATGGCGCGCAGGAAAGGCTTCTTGTCCGGCTGGACTATTTCCGGGCCATCGGGGGCTCTGCCCTGACTGATGCTAACATTGCTGTTCCAGAAAATGATCTGGGCGCGCCGGGGCCAGGCGGTAGCGCGATCCCGGTGACCTACGTCCCTTTTCGCAACGCACATTTTCTGAGTGTGGCGGTGAGTTGGGCGGAAGCGACCGGAGCCGGTGCTGTTTACATAGCGGCCGTCGCCGAAGACAGCTCCGGGTATCCCGATTGCCGGCCGGAGTATTACGAAGCTTTTCAGGAATTGATTCGCCGGGGAACGCGTCCGGAGACAAAAATTGAGATCGTGACACCGGTGATTCGCCTGAAAAAAAGCGAAATTATCCGGCGCGGCGTCGAACTAGGCGCCCCACTGCAATTGACGTGGTCCTGCTATCAGGGTGAGGAGTTGGCGTGCGGAACCTGCGACAGTTGCCTGCTGCGATTAAGAGCCTTTGCAGAGGCTGGTGTTCGCGACCCGATCGCCTACCGGCCGGAATCCCGCGCCGGGGTCGCGAAATGATGTCGTGGCGCTTGGATTCCCGGCGATATGAGGGATAATGGTGCAAACCGGCCAGCGGACCGAGGCCGGCGCTCCTCCACAAAAAAGGAGAATGGGGCATGGTGAAATGGACGAAGACGTACGCGCTCGTCGCAATCCTGGCGTTGGGAATGCTGGGATGCTTTGCAACGCGCACGGCTGCGCAACAAGAAGGGAAGATTACCGGCTCGCTCATCGATTTTGATGGGAATCCGTGGGCCAATCTTCCGGTGAAAATCAAGAGCGAGCAAGGCGTGACAACCGAATCGAAGACGGACGAGACCGGAAAATTTTCGTTTACGGGCCTGAAGAACGGCAAATATACGTTCACCGTGCAGCCCCCGCAGATGCAGACCCCGTTCGAAGTCCCGGTCGAGGTGCGCGGCGCGGACACTCCGCCGATCAACATCAACTTCAAGGAAATTCTGGAGAAGCAGAACCCCGAAGCAGCGGCGAAATACAAGCAGCAACAGGCGGAGCAGAAAAAGTTCCAAGGCATGAAGGAGCAATTCGCGAAGGGCGTGGCCCTGCTGGATCAGGAGCGCGCGGCGAAAGCCGAGCTCACGAAAGCTAAGCCTGATGAGAAAGACGCCCTGAAGGCCAAGATTGCCGACCTCTCCAACCAGGCCGTCACAACATTTCAGGATGGTCTGAAGGCCGCTCCGGAAAAGGATCCGAACATCCACCTGTTCTGGGCGCGCATGGGCGAAGCCTACGACCTGGCGGGACGCAACGACGAAGCGATCAACGCCTACCAGCAGGCGATCGCCGCGAAGCCGGACAATCCGAGCTACTACAACAACCTGGGGAATATTCTGGGGCGGACCGGCAAGATCGACGAAGCCCGCGCGGCTTACACCAAGTGCGCTGAGCTTGATCCGCCAAACGCGTCAATGGCCTGGCGCAACTTTGGCATCAGCTTGTATCAAGCGGGGCGCATGGTGGAGGCCATCGAGCCGCTGAAGAAGGCCACGGAGCTCGATCCCAAGAATGCGCAAGCGTGGTATTTGCTTGGCGCGTGCATGGTGGCGGACCCTTCGATCTACAAAACAGTGGGCGACAAGATCGAAGTGACCCCAAAGCCGGGAACGGTTGAAGCGTACCAGAAGGCCATCGAGCTGGATCCGAACGGCCCCTGGGGCACGCAAGCCAAGCAGGGCCTGGAGCAACTCCAGCAACTGACCGGCGGCATCGAGACGAAAGTCGGCAATAAGAAAAAGAAGCCGTAAACCCAAGGGCAGAAATACAACCTCGTTTCTGGAAGACGGCCCCAGCTCACCGGGGCCGTTTTTCTTTTTAGCGGTGAGTCAGCGTGCCGGTGACTTTCGTGCGGCGAAGCGACCAGGAGAAAATCACAACGGACGAGGGCAGCAGGACAGCGGCGAAGGCAAGCAGAAGCAGCAGCGGGTGTCCGAGGGTAAGGATGCCGGCACCATCGAGAAGCGCGCCACGCATCGCGTCCATCGCATAGGTCACCGGATTCAGATGCGCGACGACCTGCAGCCATGGAGGCAGGATGGTCACTGGAAAAAGCATGCCGCCCGCGACGCTCGAGATTCCCAGGATGAACCACTTCGCGGGATTCCCCCTCTTGAATAGCAAGAGGTAAGCCGCAGAGAGCACGCCGAGGCCGGAAAATGCCAGTAACGTGGCCAGGAGCACGGCGAACACCGCCAGCCAGTTTGCGGCGTGCAGGGGAAAATCAAACAATAGCGCCGCCCAGCCGAGATAGACCGCGATGCGCAGCGTCGTGGCCGCAAAGGGATAGAATGCCGAACCGATCAGGATGACCGGCAACGAAACTTGCGTAACCAGCAGAGGTTCCAGAGTACCAGCGTCGCGTGCTTCCTGGAGGCTGCGGTCAAACGTATCCAACGCGGCATTCAGGTAGTCAAAGAAAACGAATCCGGCCAGCGAGTACGCGAAATATGTTTTCCCCTGGGGAAGGGCGTCTCGCAGCGCAGGCGAGTCCATAAACCGCG
>Ga0308309_10002275_pt1 | contig 11445 bp, 3 predicted proteins | sample HubBroMetageWFT5_FD_192491 | JGI IMG/M metagenome (GOLD analysis project Ga0308309, IMG submission 192491) | Warmed and freeze-thawed soil microbial communities from the Hubbard Brook experimental Forest, New Hampshire - Hubbard Brook CCASE Soil... | ecosystem: Environmental > Terrestrial > Soil... | reverse complement strand
CGGCTTGGGTGTAGTTGCGGCCGGCTTGGGAGCCGCCGGAGCCGCGCCGGTCTTGACGGGATACGCCTGGTCATACAGGCGGATAATGTCCTGCGTCACATCGACTTGGTTCGAGGCGTAGAGAATTGGAGAATTCTGGCCGGAGGTGTCCAGCACGACGCTGAAGCCGTTCTCGCGCGCGTAGCGGTCCAATACGTCGACCATTTTACGCCCGATGCGCTCGAGCACTTCTTGCTGGGCCGCGCTCGCATCTTCTTGAAAATCGTTGCGGCGGCGATCCAGCCGCTGCGTGAGGCGTTGGCCCTCCGCCGTCAGGCGCGTCTCTTCCTCCTGGCTCAGCTTGCCCTGGCCTGCCTGGAGTTTCTGCTGCAGATCATTGATCTGCTTCGTCATGGCGTCGATTTCCGAGGACCGCGGCGCGAACTGCGATTGCAATTCCGCCGAGGCTTGCTTGCCCTCGGCTGTGTTTCCGATAGCGCCGCGCAGATTGATGATGCCCACCGACTTGACTGGTGCGGCGGCGCCAGCCGCGGGGGCCGCCTGGGCCCATGCTGCTCCCGTGCCAATCAGGCATGCTGCGGACAGAGCAGCGGATTTCAAAACAATTCTCAAATTCACTTTATTCTCCTTGTTTTTTGGGTGATCTCGATTTCATCGAGAGCAACCGGAACCAACTCTTTAATTGGTTTGAACCTGTTTCCGCCTGCCTGCGCGATCCGCGGGCACCACACAAACCCCAAAGTATAGCGAGCCACTCGTCCCGCTGCAATCAGAAAGCATGGCTTCTTCCAACAAGCACGAGCCGCTTCCGGCGTTCCCTCTTCTCGTTCCCCGCCGCACTGACTCCACGCCAACGCGGCGTGGCCCGCGTGCCTAGTTCGGCATCGCCCCTAATTCGGCATCGCGAAGATGAGCAACCGGTTGTTGGCTTGATCCACGATGACAGCTAGATTCGTAAACTGGTCGATGGCCACGCCGAACTGACCAGAGCCCGGAAGTCCAATCGTTTTGACGGTCTTCAACGGACTCGCGGTCGTATCCACGAGTGATGTCGTTTTGCCCGCGAGGTTTGTCGTCAGGATCGCGCCGGTCTCGGGATTAATGGCCAGCGCGGTCGGGTTGATGCCGACGTTCACAGTGCTAAACCCGCCGCCTGGGTCGGGGTTAAAGGACGTTATGACATTGCCGCCGCTGGAACTTGCATAGAACACGCCAGGGTTAGCCGTCCCGGTTGCTACTGTCGGGTCGAAAACGATACCGGTGCTGGGAGCAGTTACGTTGAAAGGCGAGACACTGTTGCTAAGAGTGGGAGCTGCGAGTCCGATGTCCACGACTTGCAGGACCCCTTGGGTGGGCCCGTTTGTGAGTTGCAAGCCGGTGACCACGGCGATGCCCTGATTGTTGGTGCCGCGATCTGGATCAATGGCCACTGCCGTCGGTTGTTGTGGGACGGCGATGCTAACTGGGGTGAGCGTTGTGGGCGGACTGCTTCCGAAGAGCACACCGAGATTGATCTCAGTGACGGTGTTCGATCCCGTGTTCGCGACAAGGGTCACGCCCGTGGCATCGTTTATGGCCACTCCCGCTGGGTTCGTGCCTGTGGAGACGTCGGGAACCGCGAGTGAATTTGTAACCAGATTGACGATTGAGGCCGTGCCAGCACCATTGTTGGCAACGACGGCCAGTCCAAAGGGCTGGCTCACCGCGATTCCTTGCGGAGTAGAGCCAACGGCGATGGTGTGAAGGATCGCGCCGAAGTTAGGATTCTGCACCGTTTGACCGTTGACCGTCGCTGTCGGATTGATATCGATGACGGAAATGTTGTTACAACCACTGTTGGTGACTACGGCGATGGGAGAGAAGGGCCCGTTCATGAGTAGATCGGCAATGGCCACGGAGCTCGGATGGGTGCCGCCAGTGCTCGTGCAGACCTGAGAGAGGTCGACGGCTTGAATCACAAAAAAGTCCACGGCGTTGGACGCCACGGGGCTCCCGTTGATTGTGCTGACCGCGGTCAGCGCATAGCGATGCGGGAAAGAAAGATTCGCAGCTGGAACTGTGATGGAGAGCTGCCTGCTGCTCACTAATTGGACGTTGCCTTGGGGGATGGCTGTGCCATCCAACTGAACCTGTGTGGTGGCGTCAAAACCCGAGCCAAAGACTTGCACGCCGGCCAAAGCGGACGTCGAAGTGAGCGTTCCCTGCGGAACGGTCGCATTGGGAATGCCGCCGATCACGCCGGGGCCGGGATTGAGGCTAGGAACAAGAACCTCTGAGATCTGCACGGCTTTGACATAGTTGAACGGATTGGGGCATGGCGTAGGTATTCCGGAATTGGCAGGAGGAATTGGCTTGCAGGGGCCGAGATCAATGATGTCGACCTGGCTGGTGCCGGACATAAGAACGAAAGCCTGGTTGGTGACTGGATCGACGGCGACGCCGCCGAAAAGCTTCAGAGAATTGGTCGTACCGTTTGTGACTGCCAACGTGGCCGTGCCGCTTCCAGGCAAAGTGGTTTGGGTGTTAAACGTGGTCTGGTCGCCTGCACTTTGCGGGTTGACCAAGCAGGCCGCAGGCGGCGAGGACGGATTGCAAACAAAGGCGTAGCGCCTTGCGCTGACGGGATCGGAAATGGAAACCTGGTTGAGCCTGGAGTTATAGGAAACAATGGCATTCGAGTAGGGCTGCCACGCCACACTTGCAGTACCTCCGAGCTCAGACGAGTTGGCGCACGGGAACGTGACCGTATAAAACGTGCAGGTAGCAAAAAAGGATATCGAGCTAATGGTTTGGTCGAGATTATTGATCAAATTAATCTGCGGGCCATTCGAACCGGTGGCGTTGGGATCGGCAAGCGCGGCGGTGTTGGTGACGGGGTTGATGGCGATGCCTTGCGTGAACGGGGAGAGGCCGCCAAAAATCAAATTCGGGCTGCTGAAGAACACCGTGGCGGTAGTTTGAGTGGGAATGGTGACAGTGCCGCTGGAAGTGGAGTTAACGAAGTAAGTAAAACTTGTATCACTTATAGCAGAAACGCTGAAGGCGCCGTTGAAATTTTGAGTGGTGCTATTCGCGGCAGTGCCGGGCCCCGGAACGCCGGTGATGAGAACTGTACCGGAGTTCCCAGGGGTCAAGATGGGCGTTTGCGACGACTTGGGGGGTGTCAAAGTGACGGTAACGATTCCTGCTGCGAGCGTGAGGGACTGAATAGTAGCCGAGGCGGAAGGCTTGGTCACATCCACGCCTTGCAAGACGCCGGAACCGCCGGGGGTGACGAATGCGAGATGGCCGTGAGGGGCCATGGCGACCTGCGGATTGGAACCGGTGTTTAGAGTGACTTGAGCAAAGACGCAGGGGCCAGGGTTCTTGTTGCCAGAGGAATCGTTAATGCACCCAAATGGCGGAGCACTGCCAGTGTTTAAATTAATGAGGAAGCCAAGGTTTGCCGCGGTAGACGCCGCAGTAGAGGAATAAGCCACGACCGCCATATTCGTGTCGGGGTCTACGCCGATCGAGTAGGGCAACGGGGCCGGCGAGACCTGGCCCTGCAGCACTCCCGAAATATCGAGGGTAAACGGGGTGCCAGGAGCCTGAACAGGCGCTCCTGGAATTGGGAGAACCGTTATGGTTTGATCCCGGTAGTTGACAACCGCTACGGTGTGGTTGCTGCGATTTATGGAAAGACCAGTGGGAGCTTTGCCTACGGGAACGGGACTGCCAAGTGGGGTCAGAGTGCCACTTCCAATGCTGTAGAACTGCACGGCACCCGGTGTAGTGATGTCCGGTCCGGCGTCCGGGCCGACTTCGGCGACGGCAATCACCCCTAGAGTGGGATCGATATCGATGGCGCTAGGATTTGTGCCTGCAGCCACGGGACTGCCGACGAGTACGGGCGGATTCGCGGCGTAGCTCGGGAAGATGGCTAAATCCGTAATTGCGGGATTATTGGCAAACGGAGGTGGCGTTGAGCCACTTGACACGGAAAGAGGATAGAGACCGGGGAGCCCTGAATTAATCTGGTTGCTTTGCACTTGGACCTGCAGCTGCCGTGCGTTTGACAGAGGCTGCCCTTGGCCATTCGTCGTGCCAGACAGGGTGGTACCTTGGAAACTTGCCTGGGCAGACTGGCCGCCATTTCCAAAATAGCCTCCGTCAATAGTTATAGGGGTAGTACCTCCTGAAGAAGCCACCCCCTGAACTATGTCGTTCGGAGTCGAATTCAAGGTTGTCGGGCGTACCGGCAATATGTTGAAGCTAAACGTCCCGGCCGAGTTGCAGCCTGTTGGAAGAGGCGTGCCGGTGCATGTCGTGACAGGCTCGCCGGGATCGGTGACGGTAACAGTGACAGGGTTGGCGTTGGCGGTCGCCAGATTATTTGCAAAAAGGCGGACGCGAGCGCCCGTCGAGGACGGATTTGTGACTGTGCTAGTTGGAATCGGAAACAGAATCTTGACCTGGCCGCCCGCCGAGTTGATTGTCGTTACGTTATGGTTCGCATCCGTGAGGGTGATTTGTGAAGCCGAAGACATGTTCGGAGCGTTGAGATAAATATCCCAATAGGCGGCGCCTTGGGGAGCGATGGCGGGACTGATTCCGTTGAAGGTGATTGGCCCGCCTTGCGTGATGGTGATGGTGCCGATGTTGAAGCGCGTGGGGTCCTCGACAGAGGTCGCGACGATGGTCAAATTTGCGGGCGTAGTGCTGGCGGTCGCAGGCACACTGGCAGTAGGCACAACGCTGGGAGCACTGTAGATCCCATTTGCATCGATCGAACCGCACCCTGAGGCATTGCCGCTCACGGTGCAGGTGGGAAGCCCCGCGAAGATGTTGGGGGTCGTGGGGGTGGTACTGCTGGGAGTGGTCTGGGTGAGGGACCAAGTCACACCCTGGGCTTTCAGGTCGTTGGTGAGGATGGCGAAGAAGGGCTGCTTTTCGTTTGTAGGAACGGCGGCAGTGGTGGGATTGAGCGAGACGGAGATACCGGAGTCGATTTTCAACGAGATCGTACCAAGCCCGTGCTTACTAGAGTCGGCAACGGCTTGCACGTTGATGACAATGGTCAATCCGGGAAACTTGGTTGGATCAGGGAGAACCGACGGGGCAGTGAAAGTCGCGGTCCCGGTGGGCTGTGTATTGGAAAGCGTGCCAAGGGACCCGTCCGAGGGGCAAGCGATTTGGCTGGAAGCTACCGGGTTCGGGTTGGCGGTTGTGGCGGCAGGCGTCGTGGTGTACATGCACGGCTGCCAGGTGACGTTCGTGTTGGCCGGACCGACAACTGAGGCGTTCAGGGTCGTCGACTGGCCCAAAATGAGCACATTGCCTACAACGGATGAGGAAATGGATACGGTAGTGACGGTGGCGCCACTGCTGCCGCCGCCACATCCGCTAAAAAGCAAGCAGGGCGCGAGGACTGCCAGCGTCAAACAGCTCGAAATCTTCCACAACTTCATTTCCCTTGCCTCCAAAGTTCACGCGCGCCGAAAAGCTTGGGGCCGCGCCGGTCTGATACTTTCTCCACACGAATCCAATTTCTCTGCCGCTCTTTGCGGCTAAAAAGTCTTTCCTACCGTAAAGCGAAATGTCGTCTTGGGCTCGAAGTAGTTCAAGCGGCCCGGATTGTTCAAGAAACTCAATTGGGGCGCAATCTCGTTTTCCCAGAGGCCCGGAACCAATCTATCCAGCGCGTTCTTATCGTTCGCGAGCGTGGTTTGATTGACGAAAGGAAGCGGCGCAGCAATCTGCGAATGCAATCGGTTCAGGTTGTAGGCGTAATAAATCCGGAAAGGCGCCTGGACGATCGGGAGATTGACGCCGAACTCGATACCGACAGAATCTCTGGTACGGAAATTTGTTCCGGGAAAAATGCCGAGTGTCTTCGCCAGCGGGGCTGTGGGGAAGGTGGACTGTATGTTGGCGACGCCCGTGGGATCCAAGTGCAGGGCACTGGTTTTAAGAATTCCGTCCGTTCCCACATCACCGAAGAGCGACATCGTGACGGGACCTGCGATGGGAATGCGATATTCGATGTTGCCGGAAGTCTGAAAGTCGCCGCCGGGTAACGTGGCGGTGTACACCAAGACAGGAAGGCCGAAGGATCGCACCGCTCCTCCAGAAAGAGGATCGTGATAAGAAAGGGTTTGCGATGCCACCGTGGGAATGAAGACCACCGGGGAGATGGAACGAATGTCAAATCCGCGAAGGTCGTTTTCGCCGCCCATATAGAAGCGGCTGAACGGGGGCACCTCTCCGCCGCCGTATCCGGTGATGTAGGCGGTGGTGAAGTGCAGGCCGATGGCGTTGCGGCGCTTATTGATGGGATGGAAATACTTGATGTCAAAGACATTGCTGAGGGTTTTTACGTTACCGCCCAAGCCCGAGAATGATGCTGAATAATAAAAACTCTTGCCCTTGGTAGCGTTGATCGGGTTGTCGATGGTGTTGTAAGAGATGGACGGCGTAATGGAGCTAGAGACAATACCGTTCAGTGCGCTAGGACCGGCGATGGCGCGGAATTGCAACTGCTCGAATAACAATGTGGAGGCGGAATTGAAGGCCGTGATGTTGGTGCGGCTGAGGCCGTAGGAGAGGCCGAGCCTGGCAAAGGAAAAGCGTTTGAGAGGATAGCTTGCGAAGGCCGTAAATCCCGTGCTGTTCTGATCATAATCCTGTATGAATTGCGGATTGACGCTGACTTGTTGGCCGGTGATCAGCGCTTCCTGCTTGGCCTGGTTGAAATTGTACTTGCTGGTGAAGACGGTAAAGCCTGTGGAGATGGGCCGGTCGAAGAGATAGGGCTCGGTGAAGCCGAATTGCAAGACGCGTTGGAGTGAGCCAAATTGCGCGGAGAGAGTGAGCGTCTCGCCCAAGCCCAGGAAATTGTTGGTCTGATAGGTGAGGCCGATAAAGCCGCCGGCCAGGCCGCTGACGCCACCTTGCAAGCCGATGGACTGTTTTCCCTTTTCTTTGAGCTTGAGATTAATGTCGACGGTGCCGTCTTTGGTGTTCTTCTGAAGTTCGACGGACTTGTCGGCTTCAATCTTGTCGAAATAATTGAGCTGGTTGAGGCGCAGAATGCTGATGTCCCAATAGCGCTTATTGAAGAGCTGGCCTTCATCGATGAGCAGTTCACGGCGGATGACTTTGTCGCGCGTGGTGGTGTTGCCAGTAAAGTTGATGCGGCGGACGTAGTATTGCTTCTGCTCGTCGAAGTGCAATGTAAGGCTGATCTTCTTCTCGGCATCATTGATGTCGAAATCAGGCTCGGCGGTGAAATCGATGAAGCCGTACTGCCCGTAAGCGTCGGTATAGTTTTTGAGGGCTTTGCGGAGTTTGTCGACGTTCAGGATGTCGCCTTCCTTCAGGGGAAAAAGGGCTTTCAGCGGCTCCACTTTGAGCGAGAGCGCTTTGTCCGGGTCAGAACTCACGATTTTGAGGGTGCCCATCCGGTACTGTTCGCCCTCTTCGATTTTGATTGTGATGTTCACGGCCTTGCCTACGTGTGGCTTAAGTCCGGGCACCAGCGGAACACCTTTGTGGGGAACATCGACATTCTGTAAAACCGGGCCGTTGGGAGCGACCACGACACGGAAGTAACCGTTGTCCTGGTAGAGCCCGCGGACGCCGACTTCCAAGTCCTCGTTGAGTTTTTCACGGTCATACGTTTTGGTTAGGACGGGGATGTCCATGAAATAGAGCGGGATTCCGTAGGGGCGGTCGTGCTTCATGGAGCGGATCAGCTTGCGGTCACTGAAGGCGTGGTTGCCGACAAACTTGATGGTGCCGACTTTAACTTTGGGGCCTTCGTCAATTTTGAAGATCAGGATTACTGCGTTGCTCGACGCAATGCGTTCGTACTGCGGCGTAATCTTCGCAAACTGGCGGCCGTGCTCGCCGAGCAATTCCTTCAGCACTACCTCGGCCTTCTTGATTTTCGTGGGGTCGAAGGGGCTTTCCACGGAGAGGCCGACTTTGCGCTCTTTAAAGCGGTCGAGAATATCCGATTCCGTTATCGAATGATTGCCGTCGTAGCGGATGCGCCGAATTTGCGGACGCTCCTTCACATCGAAAATGATGATTTTGCCGTCGGCCCGGTCAGGTGAATCTTCCACGCGCAGCTTTACGTCCTCGAAGAACTGTGTGTTCCAAAGCGCCTGGAAATCGCGGCGCAATGTCTCTTCATTGTAGGGATCGCTCACGCGGCTGAAAATGCGCGCCTTCAGCGTGTCGCTGCGAATTCTGCGGTTACCGTAGAATTCGATGCGTTCGATAATGCCTTGCGGCTGGCCGCCGGCGGGTTGCGGCGCGCTTTGCCGGGCGGCTGCCTGCTCGGCTGTTGTAACCGAATCGGTTCTCGGTGAATCAGAATCAGTGCGGGAAGACAACCGTCGCGTGTCCGCGGATGCAGACGGGCCCGCGAGGAGATTTTTTTGCGTTGTAGCTGGTGAGCTGGCTGCGAGAAACAGAAAGAACGACGCGAGCCAGGCGACCCGAAACGCCAAAACTCCAAACGGCAAACAGACTCTCCTATAAGCGGCCGTTGAGGTCATCAAGGCCGCGCCCCCAAAACGCAATTTGTTTTTCTCCCGCCGGACCCGGTGTGGGCCGGTCGTGCGTTGACCCCGACCTAGTCGAGGTCTCCCATGCGTTGTGTCAGATTCGCTAGTGGATAACCGGGGTTGCCTCAACCACGGGACGGAACGCCAAGGCTTCACCCGCGACGTAAATTTGCAGCGTCGCTGGTCTCTGGATTCCTCCCTGGATGAGCGCCTCCGAGAGCGGATCTTCGACAAACTTCTGAAGAGCCCGCCGGAGCGGCCGTGCCCCATAGTTACGGTCCGCACACGTTTTCTCGAGGATCCACTGGCGAGCTTCCGGCGACAGCACTATCTGCACCTGGCGGTGGATCAGCGTATCGTTCAGCTGGCCCACGAGCAAGTCGATGATGCGGAGCAAATCTTCGTCGCCGAGCGCGTTGAAAATAATAACTTCGTCCAGCCGATTGAGAAACTCCGGATTGAACGCCCGCTTGACTTCGTTCATCACCATTTCTTCGATGGACTTCTGGCTCGCCTCATCGGCGCCCGACTGGAAACCGATGGAGGTGCGCCTCTGCAAGTGCCGCGCGCCGAGGTTGGAAGTCATGATGATGATGGTGTTGCGGAAATCCACGGTGTTGCCGAGACCATCCGTCAATTGCCCGTCTTCAAACACTTGCAGCAAGATGTTGAAGACGTCGGGATGAGCCTTCTCGATTTCATCCAAAAGGATGACTGAGTAAGGCGTCCGGCGGACACGCTCCGTCAACTGCCCGCCTTCTTCGTAACCTACGTACCCTGGAGGCGCGCCGATGAGCTTCGAAACGGAGTGTTTCTCCATGAACTCCGACATATCGAAGCGTACCAACGACTTCTCCGAACCAAACAAGAATTCCGCGAGACGGCGTGCCACTTCGGTCTTGCCGACGCCCGTAGGACCAAGGAAGAAGAAGCAGCCGACCGGGCGCAACGGTGATTTGAGGCCTGCACGACTGCGGCGAATGGCGCGAGCTAAGGCCGTGATTGCTTTGTCTTGGCTGATGACGCGCTTGTGCAGCTCCGGCTCGATGCGCAGGAGTTTCTGCTGCTCGTCTTCCTTAATGGAGGTGACGCCGATGCCGGTCCAGCGCGAGACGACTTCCTCGATGTCCTCGCGAGAAACGATGCCGGTGGAGGCATCGTCCAGTTTGTAGCGTTCGCGTAGGGTGCGCAGGTTTTCTTTTTCCTTGCGCTCTTCCTCGGAATAGAAACGCGCCTTTTCGAATTCGTGATTGGCGATAGCCGTTTCCATGCGGTGCGTGATGAACTTCACGCGTTTTTGGACTTCGCCAACTTCTTCGGGGACGGTGGCTTGGCGAAGTTTTACACGCGCGCCGGCTTCGTCGATCAAATCGATGGCTTTGTCCGGAAGAAAACGGTCGGAGATGTAGCGGTTCGAAAGATAGACGGAATAGCGCAGGGCTTCATCGGTATAGCTGACGGCGTGGAATTTTTCGTAACGTTCGCGCACGCCCTGGATGACCTGGACGGCTTCTTCTTCGTTGGGCGCGGGAACTTTAACGGCTTGGAAGCGACGTTCGAGGGAACGGTCTTTTTCGACGGATTTGCGGTATTCGCCCGGCGTCGTCGCGCCGATGCACTGAATCTCTCCGCGCGAAAGCGCCGGCTTCAAAATGTTCGCGGCGTCCAGCGAGCCTTCCGCGGACCCCGCGCCTACCAGCGTGTGCAATTCGTCGATGAAGACGATCGAGTTCTGGCTCTCCATCAATTCTTTCATGATGGTTTTGAGGCGCTCTTCGAATTGACCGCGATATTTTGTACCAGCGACGATCAGGGAAAGATCGAGGGAGAGGATACGCTTGTCCGCCAGGAACGGCGGAACGTCGCCATCGGAAATGCGCTGCGCAAGTCCTTCGACGATGGCCGTCTTGCCAACGCCAGGCTCGCCGATTAGCACCGGGTTGTTTTTTGTGCGGCGGCAGAGAATCTGGATCACGCGCTCGACTTCACCTTCGCGGCCGACGAGCGGGTCCAGCGAGCCTTCGCTGGCGGCTTGCGTGAGGTCGCGGCTGAATTCCGCGAGTAAAGAAGTTTCCTTCGGCCGCGCCGCTGTCGTTTTCTCGCCCGAGGTGCGCGCCAACTCCTCGCGCAACGTGGAGAGGCGAAGCCCGCGCTCCATCAAAATCTCGGCGCCAAAGCATTTTTCTTCCCGCAGTATGCCGAGCAGCAAATGCTCAGTCCCGACGTGCTTGTGGCCGAGCCGTTCGGCCTCTTCCGCCGACATGTTCAGGATGCGCTTGCACTCGGCGCTGAGCGGCACTTCGACCGACGTCGAGATGCGCTCGCGAATGGTGATGCGCGCCTCGATCTCTTTGCGGATCGATTCAATCGATCCTTGCTGGCGCAGGAAACGGTTTGCCAGCGCTTTGTCTTCGCGCATCAAGCCGAGCAGCAAATGCTCGGTCTCGATGTACGGGCTGCCGTACTGGCTGGCTTCGTATCTTGCAAAAAATATGACTCGTCGCGCTTTTTCTGTGTAGCGTTCGAACACGTTAGCTCGCTTCTCCCCCGGGGGCCTCGCTCGCTGGAGCCGCAGCCCCGCGAGTTTCGAGAACGCCATGTTCAAGTCCGAGTATCCGGTCGCACCGCCGAGCGAGAGCCAGATTGTGCGTCGCAATCAGCGACGTCAGCCCATGCGTGCGGTGCAGCCGTTCCAGTAGCTCAAACACGGCCCAAGCATTCTGCTCATCCAAATCTCCGGTAGGTTCATCTGCTAGCAGCACGGTCGGCCCAGTGACGAGCGCCCGGGCGATCGCGACGCGCTGCTGTTCCCCTCCGGAGAGTTCACCTGCGCGGTGATCGGCCCGGTTTTCCAAGCCAACCTCCGCGAGCCACTTCCTCGCCATCCCCA
>Ga0308309_10002274_pt1 | contig 11447 bp, 10 predicted proteins | sample HubBroMetageWFT5_FD_192491 | JGI IMG/M metagenome (GOLD analysis project Ga0308309, IMG submission 192491) | Warmed and freeze-thawed soil microbial communities from the Hubbard Brook experimental Forest, New Hampshire - Hubbard Brook CCASE Soil... | ecosystem: Environmental > Terrestrial >... | reverse complement strand
CACGACTGAAGGTGTTCTGAACGTCATATGAAGGATGGCCCAACTACGATGATTCGAAAAGCTGCTCTGCAAATAGCCGCCCCAGCGCTACTGGCGTTCATAGCATGGAATGCGTATCTTGCTGTCAACCATTTGCGACAGATGCAAAAGCTTACGGCGCTCACCCTGGAAAGCTCCATGATCCAGGGAGAAATCTCCGCTGTTCTGAAAGACTTGACCGACATGGAAACCGGTCAGCGCGGCTACCTGCTAACCGGAGACACTTCTTACCTGCAACCTTATACCGACGCAAAGAGCAGGATCGGAAGTGATTTCGCCGGCCTTCATCTGGGACTGGCGAATCGGGTGGAGCGCGAGCGCTCCATGGAGTCGCAAGTGGAATCCCTGGCGAGCTCAAAGCAAACTGAGATGGAGCGATCCATTACTCTGCGCCAGCAAGGGTATCGCCGCCGCGCATTCAAGCTGGTGGATTCCGACGAAGGTAAGGAGTACATGGATAAAGCGCGCGAACTTCTGTCTTGGCTATCCGGGGCCGAGACCAGCAGCTTTGCGGGATTCGATAAAGAAAGAAATGCCAGCTTGCACAAAGCTTTGGCAGACTCCATCGTTGCCAATTCATGCCTGCTGGTGCTGACAGCATGTTTGTTTGCCTTGATCCGCTATCACGGGCAAGTGCTCGAACGGGAAGCCCTGCAGAGCAAACAAGAGTTGGCCATGCGCGATTTGCAGCTGTTGAAACTGACCTCTGCGCTTTCCAATCAGGCCCTCACCAAGACCTCGGCCATCCAGGTAAGTGCCCGCCTGTTGCTGCAGAACTACGGAGGATTCCTGCCTCGGCAGGGCCATGAATATGCTGAACAGATAAGGGATGCGTCGGCACAAATGGAGCAGCTCCGACAAGATCTGGTTGGCAGCCCCGGACCGAACGGTGCGCAAAAAGCAGCTTAGCATCGGCCAGCGCTGGCTGCGGCGTGAGCGATCTTTTGCCGACAACAATCCGCATTTTTTAACAATTCCTAACATTGATTTGGTCTACACTCTTCTTCTTGAGGAGGTTTTATGACCAGCCCAGTGAAAGCCGTACCTGACGGATTCCACACCATCACGCCGCATCTGACGGTTCGCGATGCGAATCGCGCCATTGAGTTCTACCAGAAAGCATTCGGAGCGCAGGTTCTGACCGTTGCCCCCGGTCCGGGAGGCAAGGTGCTGCACGCCGCGCTCAAAATTGGGGATTCGATTCTGATGTTGAACGATGAGTTTCCGGAGTTTGGTGGTCAGCTTGGACCATCGGCTGCCGCAGGCTCGCCGGTCGCGCTCCACATCTATCTCGATAACGTGGACGCAGCATTTGAGCGCGCCGTTTCCGCTGGTGCCACGGTAAAGATGCCGTTGATGGATCAGTTCTGGGGCGACCGTTATGGGGTGGTGATCGATCCCTTTGGACACCGCTGGTCGCTGGCAACCCACACTCGCGATATGTCTCCGGAGGAAATGCAGCAGGAGCAGGAAAAGGCATTCGCCAAGGTACCAAAGTCGGCCTAGGGTGACTGGTCGTTGGTCGTTCGCCTTAGCTCGATCGCTGAGCCTTGGGCTTAGGGTTTTTGCCAACGACAAACGACCTACGACCAGCGACTCGCACTGGTTTAACTTCCACTACTCACTTCCCGTGCCCATTGCATGGCTTGCCAGTAGCACTCCGCGACCTCGCTCTCGTTGAGATGAAGCTGGCTGATCAACTCCCCCGCGGTCTTCCAACCCCCGGATTCTTGCGCCAGCATAAGCTGGTAGAAGGGCTGCAGGCGGCTGGGTGCGCCCAGCAGCACCGACTTGGTTTCCTGATCGATGGGAACGTTGTCGAGCACCTGGGGCATGGGGATTTCAAGCATGGCGTCCATTAAGGAGAGCAGCCCCATGAGGAACAAGTCGGAATCGCCATGCGGGATTTTCGGTGAGAGCAGTTCACAAAAGCGGGCGCGGACCAAAGCGGAGAGCACTAAATCATTGGTTTTATTTTGTCCAGCGCCGAGCGTGGCCACCAGGCGAATCCAGCGGCGCACCTCGCGTTCGCCCAAAATCGCCAGGGCGTGGCGCACGGAATGGATCTCGTTAGCGAAACCGAAGGCAGCGGAGTTCAGGTAGCGCAGCAGGCGGTAACACAGCGAGGCTTCGCTCTTGACCAGATTCTCGATCTCGCGCACATCCAACTCGGGCTGCGAAACCGCTTTCAGCATGCGCAGATAATTGATCCGGTTGGCCGGAATTTCATGCGCGGTGAGCACTTCCGGCCGGCGAAAAAAGTATCCCTGGAAATAGAGGAATCCAGCTTTCTTGGCGACCACAAATTCCTCGCGGGTTTCCACTTTTTCCGCCAGCATGCGGCAGCGCCAGGGTCCATAGCGTTTGACCATGGCGGCGGCGTCCGCGGCGGAGGTGGCGCGCAGGTCCACTTTGATGATGTCGGCCAGATCGGTCAGACCCTGCCGCGGGTCGTCGACCGCGAAGTCGTCCAGCGCGATCATGAATCCGGCAGCTTTCAGGCGCTGGCAAGCGGCTATGACCAGATCATCGGCCGGGACGGTCTCCAGAATCTCGACCACGGCCTGGCCGGAAGGCAGCAGAGTAATGTAATCCTTCAGCAGGATTTCGCGGGTGCAGTTGATAAACGCCCGACGTCCGTCGCACAGCACGTCGAGGCCAAGCAAGGTAGCCGTGTTCAAGGTACTGCGCGAAGCCGCGTCCGCGTCCGGTTCCCGGAAGAAGTCTTCGACGCCATCCCGAAACAACAGTTCGTAACCAAAGACCTTCTCGTCCACGGTCAGAATGGGCTGGCGGGCCACAAATTGCGTTCCGGGTTTGGGCGTTGGTTTGCCTTCGCCGGGGTTGAGAGCAGAGGATGGCGCAGTCACACTTTGTTCATCGGCACCTTTCCCTGCAAGATTAGCCCGCTCGGGCAGGTGCTCGTGGCGCATCAGCTCTCTCACGATCCCTCGAATCTGCAGCCGACCCGCTGAGCCTGTGTTGGCTGTCCAATTCGTTACTCCCGCTAAAGTCCGCAATTTCGGTGCCGATGAAAAGTTTGTTAGGGCGACGATTGCTCCGTGAACCGTTCGCGGCCTGAGAGATATTGCCCACAAGTTCGATTGCGCAAAATTATCGGAGGAATAGGAAATGAAACTGACACTTGGAAAGAAACTTGGATTGGGCTTTGGAGTGATCCTCGCCTTGATGATTCTTAGCGCGGTGCTCACCTATTCGAAGGCAAGTGCGATCAAAGAAACACAGGATCGCATCACGGGCGTGCGCGTCCCCACCGTTGGTGCATTGAAAGACTTGCAGAGGGAACTGAATCAGACGCAGAGCAAGGGCCGGCAAGCCATCCTGGCGGGAAATGAATCAGACCGGTGGGAGGCCGCGAAGAAGCTCTTCGATTCAACCTGGGACGGGATTGGGAAGGACGTCGCAAAGCTGGACGAATTGTCTACCAAATGGACTCTGCAGGCCAACCGCGACCGGCTTGCCGACGTGAAGAAACAGCTTCCTGCCCTCCTGGAAGTCCAGGAGCAAGCGATGAAACGTGCAGTCGGCAGTGATCGCGATGCCGTTATGAAGGCGGGAAACGAATTCGCCGACAAGGCTACACCGATTACCGAGGCGATGAAAATCCCCCTGGGCGAAGTGGCAGATTCCAACGACAAGCTACTGCTGCAGGAAACGGAGGAGATGAATGCGGGGAACCGGTCGATGAACCTGACCATGGCGATCACGACCCTGATGGCATTGGGCATCGGAATTTTCGTGGCAATCTTCTTGAGCCGCGGTATCTCTGGGGCAACGCAGTCGGTTCTAGTCCAGGCGGAGGCTATCGCGGCAGGGGACCTGACCCGCGACGATCTCAAAATCCAAAGCCAGGACGAGCTGGGCGAGCTGACCATAGCGATCAATAAGATGAGTGGCAGCCTGAAACGCATGATCCTGTCTATCTCGGAAAATGCGATGCAGGTGGCGAGCGCCAGCGAGGAACTAAATTCCACCAGCCAGCAGATTACCGCCAATTCCGCGGAGACGTCGGCCCAGGCCGACGTAGTTTCGAAGGCCGCGCAGACGGTCAGCCAGAATCTGCAGACCGTCGCTACGGGGGCGGAGGAGATGGGTGCCAGCATCAAGGAGATCGCCAAGAACGCGACCGAGGCTGCGAAGATCGCAACGTCCGCGGTGAAAGTCGCCGAAGATACGACCGTCACCGTGTCCAAGCTGGGCGATTCTTCCAGCGAGATTGGACAGGTCATTAAAGTCATCACTTCGATTGCGCAGCAGACCAACCTGCTGGCTTTGAACGCGACCATTGAAGCCGCCCGCGCGGGCGAGGCGGGCAAGGGCTTTGCCGTGGTCGCCAACGAAGTGAAAGAACTTGCTAAGGAGACGGCCAAAGCTACAGAAGACATCAGCCGCAAGATCGAAGCCATTCAGACCGACACCAAGGCGGCAGTCGACGCGATCGCATCGATCAGTGGAGTGATCCACCAGATCAACGATATTTCGAGCACGATTGCGACAGCGGTGGAGGAGCAGAACGCGACTACCAACGAGATGTCACGCAATGTGAGCGAAGCGGCGACCGGCGCCGGCGAGATCACGAGCAACATTGCGGGGGTGGCGGAAGCGGCGCAGGGCACGACGCACGGCGCCACCGATACGCAGAAGGCATCGCAGCAGTTGGTGGAAACATCGGCTGAACTGCGCCGACTGGTCGAGCAATTCAAGATCAATGGCGATAACGGGCGTGGGAACGGGGCGGCCCAGGGGCGGAGTATGGCGGCACGCGCGGGCGCATGAGCTTACAGCTTGTTGCGACCGCCCCTTCCACAGAGAGACAGAGTCACTTAGGAAAAACCACAAAGAGGTTCTCTGTGTCTCTGTGGTGACCAACGTGGTAGCCCTCTCTGGTTAATTCATCCTCATTCTTAGGCCCTCGAGCGACACCCGCTAAAGTTTTGCCGAAAGCGACCGAAAGTTAGCGGTAGCAGTGGTGTGGTTCAAGGAGACGCAGGGGCTGCGATCCCGGTTAACAAAATCAAGGCGTAGCAACGGATGGCTGCTGGGTTAGGAAGGTATGCCGGATGCGACTGACGATCAAGCGAAAACTTTACGGGCTCATGATTTGCAGCCTGTTATTTGTAGTCGGCGTGAGTGTGACCGGATATACGGGTATCACGGCGGTCGTGAAAACAACGGTTGAGATCGCGGCAACCGGCGCGGCCATTCGCAATCACGTGGAAGCCGGCATGTACAAGGACATGACCCGGGACGATATTTCCGCGCTATCTACAAAAAAGGGGCAAGACCAGCAGGATAGCCTGGACAACCTCGCCGTACACAGCAAAGTTCTGGCGCAACGTGTGGACGCGGCTCGAGATGCGGTCTTAAGTCCCGCTCTGCGGGCGAACTTGAACGAAGAGAGCGGTCTGGCGCAAAAGTATGTCAGCGCAATTGACGCGCTATCCCAGGCGGTCACGCACGATCCTTCTTCGGCTGCGGCCGCGACCGAGCGATGCCTGGAAATCTACAAAGAGCTCGATGAAAAGATCGAGGACACCAGCGACCAGCTGGAGCAGAGCGCGAAGCAGACCGAGTTAAGCGTCGCCAAGACACGTGTCCGCGTCACCCGCGCGATATTTTCGATTTGCGGGATATCGCTTCTGATGCTGTTTTTCGGCAGCTTCGCCCTGGTGCGAACCATCAACCGGTCACTCAGCCGATTGACCCACATGATTCACGATATCGCCGAAGGCGAGGGCGATGTCACCAAGCGTCTGGAGATGGCTGGGGGCATCGGCAACGACGAACTGGGCGAAGTCAGCCGGCTGTTCAATGTGTTTATGGACAAGCTGCAGGAAATCCTTCGCGGGGTCGCGGCCCACACCTCGAAACTCGCAGCCGCAAGCCAGCAATTGCTGGATGCTGGCGAGCAGATTACCAGCAATTCCAGAGAGACCGCGGTTCAGTCCAAGTCCGTTTCCCACGCCACCCAGCAGGTCAGTCAAAATCTGCAGAGCGTTTCGACCGGTGCTGGCGAGATGACGTTGACCATTCAGAGCATCGCCTCGAACGCCAACGAAGCCGCTAAAGTGGCGGGCTCTGCGGTCAGCGCAGCCGAGGCCGCCAATGCCACCGTCGCTAAGCTGGGCCAGTCCAGCGCGGAGATCGGAGTCGTCGTCAAGGTCATCACCTCGATTGCGCAGCAGACCAACTTGCTGGCCTTGAATGCCACCATTGAAGCCGCCCGCGCCGGCGAAGCCGGGAAGGGCTTTGCCGTGGTCGCGAACGAAGTAAAAGAGCTGGCCAAGCAAACCGCCAAAGCCACTGAAGACATCAGCCGCAAGATCACCGCCATCCAGGTGGACACCAAGGGTGCGGCAGCGGCGATTGGAACGGTTAGCGGCGTCATTCATCAGATCAACAACATTTCCGCTACCATCGCAGCCGCGGTCGAAGAGCAAAGCGCGACCACCAATGAGATGACGCGCAATGCCAGCGAAGCGGCCAGCGGAGCCGGCGAGATCTCGACCAACATCGGGGGAGTGGCCCAGGCCGCAGAGGGCACGTTGTCACGGGCGCAAGAATCACAAAAAGCAGCGCAGGAATTGGCCTCCATAGCGACTGAGCTGAGCACCTTGATGCGGCAATTCAAGATCGAGCGCCGCGACAAGCGCATCGATATATCCCTGCCGATCAGGCTTACCGGGATTGACATCGATCGCCATCCCGTGGACCAGGAAGTCACGACCATGAACGTCAGCCAGAAGGGAGCCTTGTTGAGAGGCATCCGGGGCAAACTTCGGGCTGGCGACGCAGTTTCTCTCGGCCGTCCAAACCAGCTGGAACAATTTCTAATCTCGTGGGTTGGAGGAGAAAATTCTCCCAAGGCTGGCCAGATCGGCGTCTCCGCAGTCGATCCTGCTACTTCCTTTTGGAATGATGTGCTCGAAAAACATTTTCAAGAACAGACGGCCGGCGCCGAGGAAGATTCTTCCGAGCAAGTTCCCGCGAAGCCAAAAACAAGGGCGCACGGAGCCTAGAGAGGTACGCAGGCAAGTACGTTCAGATACGGTTTGCTATGACGCCTATTCGCATCCTGGTGGTGGATGATTCGGTAGTGATTCGGAAGCTGCTCTCGGACACGCTGTCGGGAGATCCGGCGCTGGAGGTTGTTGGTGTAGCCAGCGACGGGCGAATCGCGTTGGCGAAGATCCCGTTGCTCAAACCTGACTTGATCACGCTCGACATCGAAATGCCGGTGATGGACGGGCTGCAGACCCTGGCGGCGGTGCGCAAGTTATATCCCAAATTGCGGGTCATCATGTTTAGTACGCTCACGGAGCACGGTGCGGCGGCTACATTGGATGCGCTCGCGCTAGGTGCGTCGGACTACGCCACCAAACCCAGCAATACGGGCAGTACGGCGATTGCGCTGGAGCGCATTCGCATTGAACTTATCCCCAAGATCAAGGCGCTGTGTGGGGTCGCGCCTTTGAAACTACTGCCGCTGCTGTCGGCTAGGCCGATGGTCAAGGTTCGAGCACGATCGAACCCGCGCATCGAGATTGTGGCTATCGGTACTTCGACCGGTGGTCCGAACGCCTTGGCGGAAGTCTTGCCGCGGATCCCGAACGACTTTCCGGTGCCGATTGTCGTGGTGCAGCACATGCCGCCAATTTTCACCCGTCTGCTGGCGGAGCGGCTTGCCAGCCGCTCAGCCATTCCCATTGAAGAAGGCAGTGCGGGCGCTGTTCTGTCAGCGGGACATGCCTGGATTGCGCCGGGAAATTTTCATATGAAGGTAATCCGGGTGGGGCTGAGCTCTCGCCTGAACTTGAATCAGGGACCGCCGGAGAACTCCTGCCGCCCGGCGGTCGATGTGCTGTTTCGTTCGGTAGCGGCGGCTTACGGCGCCAACGTTCTCGGCGTTGTCATGACCGGCATGGGCGCGGACGGCGTGCTGGGAGCGCAAGACATTCGCGACGCAGGCGGGGACGTCATTATTCAGGACGAAGCTTCCTCCGTGGTCTGGGGGATGCCGGGCTTAGTGCATGCCTCGGGACTGGCCGATGCCGCTTATCCACTCGATCACCTGGCGACAGAGATTACGCGCCGCGTGCTGCAGAGCCGCGCTTCTCGCCCTCACCTTGAACTGAAAACTTATGCCGCCGCGGAGCCTCGCGCAAAATGACGATCATTGCCCAACCCGCTGCTCCACTCGTTGCCCCCGCTAAGAGCGTCGAAGCCGTTGATCCTGTCTACCGGCAAATCCGGGACCTGGTCTACAAGGTTTCTGGGATCTACAAGTCGGAGGAAAAACTTTATCTGCTGGCCGACGGCTGTGGACGGCGAATGAAACAGCTGGGGGCACGGACGGCGCGCGATTATTGGGACCAGCTCACGGCGCAGCCCAGCCGCGACGGGGAACTGCGGCAATTGCTGAACGAAATCACCATTGGCGAGACTTGCCTGTTCCGCAGCCAGCCCCAGCTCGACGCGCTGCGAAAAGTAATCCTTCCGGAGATCGTGGCGGAAAAAACCAAGCAGATCACCAAGCGGCTGCGCATCTGGAGCGCGGGCTGCTCTACCGGAGAAGAGTCCTACACCTTGGCGATGAACATGCTCGAGGAAAGCGAACGGCTGCTGAAGGGCTGGACCGTGGAGATTCTAGCCACCGATCTGAATGACCGTTCCATCGAAACCGCCAAGGCTGGTGTTTATGGCGACTACGCGGTACGCAACACCAGCGACTATTTCAAACGCAAGTATTTCTCGACCGTCGATGAGAAGAAACTGCAGGTCCGCCCCGAGGTGAAAAAGCTGGTTACGTTCAGCCGGCTGAATCTGCAGGACGACTCCAAAATGCTTTTCATGAAAGGCCTGGATCTGGTTTTCTGCTGCAATGTGCTGATTTATTTTGATGGCGTCTCGAAGTCGAAAGTGATCAACCATTTTTTCAGCAACCTCAATTTTGGCGGTTATTTCTTTCTCGGAACCTCGGAATCGCTGATGAAATTAAACGATCAGTTTCACCTGGTCCATTTTCCGGGAACCATCGCATACTGGAAACCATCCTTGAAGAGTGGCAAGCTATGACCGTATCCATCGCCGAAACCATTCGCGAGCGCGTGCAGCAAATCGAAACCATGCCCGCGATCCCCGCTGTTTTCCTGCCTCTGATGAAGTTGTTGAGCGATTCTGGAGAAAGCGTGAAGCTGGACGAAGTGGTGCGCCTGGTTTCTTATGATGGGACCATCGCCGGGCAATGCCTGCGCGTGGCCGGCTCCCCGTTGTTCGGCCTGCCTAAGCCGCCCGAATCGATCAAGAGTGCAGTGCTGACTCTGGGGTTGCGCCGGGTCGAAACCATACTGCTTACCTGTTGCCTGGGGCAGGCGTTCCCGGCAAAAAAGTGGGTGCTGGATCCGGTCATATTTTGGAGGCATTCCCTGGGGTGCGCCATGGTGTGCCGGAAATTCAGCGAAAAGTTGGGCACCGCCGATGTGGAAAAGGCCTACATGGCGGGACTCCTCCATGATATTGGCTTCATGGTGAACTGCCTCGCCTTCTCCAAGGAATTCACCGGGGCGGTGGCGCGCGCCGGCGAGCTGGAGATTCCGCTGGGTGAGGCGGAACAGGCGACCATGGGATTCACGCACTGCGAGACTGGGCAGGCCTTGGCTGAAAAGTGGAAACTGGCCGACGATGTCATCGACGTGATCGCCCATCATCATGCCATCGAGCACAGCCAGAAGGCGCAAGCTCTGGTGGCGCTGGTGCATCTGAGCGACCTGCTTTGCCGCATGCGCGGCCTGGGTTACGGATACTATGAGCGCCACATGGTGGATTTGATAGCCGATCCTGCGTGGGCCATCCTTCTGAAGGAACACCGCGAACTCGGAGGCGTGGACCTGGTGCGGTTCACCTTTGAGCTCGATGAAGCAGTCGAGGGAATCCACGCCCTGGTGGCTACGGTATTCGGGTCGGCGCCGGTATCCGCGTGATTCAATGTTGAAGGGGCTACCGAGTTCGGGTGTGCACATCAGCAGCCGCAATCCGAGAGCGGCGCGAGGGTCGCCATCTCAATGCACCGCAAACCTACCAGGAGTTAAAATCTGAGTTTATTGAGAGAAATGTAACTGGCATGTCAAGTTCCGGTGAGGTCTTCGGCCGGGTGGGGTGGACGGATTGGACGAGATCAGCTATGGATCTCAAGCGAAATAACGACAGGCATGCGTTCAAACAGCAGACTGATCTCCAGGCCGGGAGACTCTGCCATGGAGTGCAGACTATAGTCACTGCCGGTGACTACCGTGGGCGGGGAGAGCATACAGCCTTCAGCCAAGCCGGCAATTTTATTCTTGAAGTTGCCCGCTACCATGTTGCAGACTTCGCCGAGCGCGTCCGAAACTTCTGCGCCAACTTTGTCCAGGTCCACGCCCAGCATCTTGGAAGTCATAAGCGCGGCTGCCTTGCCATCGCAGCGGACGCTGAGCACGCCGCAGAGCATCCCCGCCAGTCCGACCATGGCAGTAACTTCCGGCGCGGGCTGCTCTGCAGCTGAATTCACCGCCAGTTGGCAGCCCAGCATGAGCTCGAAGACTTCTCGCGTCGCCATTTCGAGCAAAGGAGTCCAAGTTTCGCGGCTGTCGCTGCCCGCGAGCAACTCATGGGCTGATTTCATGACTTACCTCCCAGAACCGGGACAACGTGTTCTTTCACTTGCTCCGCCGTAAATGGCTTGCGGATGTAGCCGCGAGCCCCGTGGGACAAGGCCTCCACCACATGAGACTCGCTACCCTCGGTGGTAATCATGACTACAGGCACGCCTTTGGCGTTCGCCACGTTGGGAAGCTGCTTGATAAATTCCAGCCCGTCCATGACCGGCATGTTGATGTCACAAAGGATCAGATCGACCAGGTTGTCCTGAAGGACAGCCAGTGCCTCGGCTCCGTTCCCGGCTTCGAATACCTTGGTCAGGTCCAGACCCGCCTGGCGTAGCGAGCGTTCCACGATCTTCCGCATAACCGAGGAATCATCGATGATCAGAGCAGTTATGGACATAGAAAGTGTACTCACTCTCCCGTTCGGAGGAACGGTCCTTTACCTTTGCTGTTGGGTATATCGGCAGAGCGCGATAGGACTTTAAGGTGATGGAATAGCACAGGAATCCGAAGACTGCTGCTTTACCTGTGCCGTCGCTTGCTGATCAATCCGCGGGGCATTCTCGCTGGGCGCTGGCTCGATCAAGACCAGGCTGCTGGGTTGCGCCGAGGTATGCAGCCCACACTCCGTTTTGTTGAAGCCGGACCAGCGTCCCGCGCGGGCGTCTTCCCCGGGCTGTACGCTTCTGGTGCAATGGGTGCAGCCAATGCTGGGATAGCCGCGATCATGCAGAGGGTTGTAAGGCA
>Ga0308309_10002272_pt1 | contig 11449 bp, 12 predicted proteins | sample HubBroMetageWFT5_FD_192491 | JGI IMG/M metagenome (GOLD analysis project Ga0308309, IMG submission 192491) | Warmed and freeze-thawed soil microbial communities from the Hubbard Brook experimental Forest, New Hampshire - Hubbard Brook CCASE Soil... | ecosystem: Environmental > Terrestrial >... | reverse complement strand
GTGATCGCAACATCTCCGTAGACGGATACGGACTCAGGCATCGGGAGAGGAATCGGTCGAGCGTCCGATTGCGCGATTTGAAACTCCTCCCGGACCCGAAAGAGACTTGAGACTCGGAGACACGGTGCATTCACTTTCGAGAATAGTGCGTTCTGCGTGAATCTTGGCTTTAAGAAACAAGAGGAAACTGGCCAAAAACGAAGCGCCAACAATGGTGATGCCGGTGACTACGCGTTGCCGCACAAGATGGGATGGCAACGCCGCCGAGAACAAAGTCGCAAGGAATCCCAACAAAATCAGGCCGCTCGTGGCTCCTTCCCGCCACGATGAAAGCCCCTTGCGAAAGAAACTGGCAACGGGCCAAGCCAGTGCCAGAACAACCAAAACTGAAATGACAATGAAGTAACCAGAATAGAGCCCAAGATCCCCGATGTGAATTGATGAGTCGTACTTGGAGAAAAGAAAGCTTTGAAACGTATCGTCTTGCCAGACCAAGTGAACAACGCCTGCCGCAACGATCCCAACGCCGCAAGAGAGAAAGAGTGGAAGCCATTCTCGTTTGGTGAAGACCCACAGAAGCCGAGGCCAGTTGCGTAGAGTCTTTTTCTGCTGCGCATTCAGCACGTCCGTGCGCTTTCCCAAAAATTCTCGGGCAGTTACCAGGATAGACATTTGACGAGAGACTAACATAGGTAAATGATCCCCTGCGGCAAAATCCCTACGTCACCACGCGTTATGTACTGTGGCCGCCCTCGCTGCACAGCCGCAGCCCAAGGCCACATGAAGAAATCGGGGCTGGCGAGTACAATCCCCTCGACGACGCGTTCGTCCGATTGGACCTAAAAGACATGGCGATTGACCTAAGCGAACAAGAGCTTCTCGCGCGAATGAAAACTTTTGAGGATCACTTCGTCGAGCGCAAGACCGCCGCAGACAGTAAGGATTGGCTTAAAACGGTTGTAGGTTTTGCAAACTCTGCCCCCGATGGCTACCCGTGCGTATTATTCATCGGTGTGCGAAACGACAGCGCTATCGAATCACCGCAGGTGGATTTGGACAGTCTTCAACGAACGCTCAATCGAGAACTAAAGAAGATTTATCCCACCCCTGCCTACCTGCCGAAAATCATTCGCGAAAATGATCTACAGGCGCTTTCGGTAATCGTGTTTGGCAGTGAATTGCGGCCACATTTTGCTGGACCGTCTTATGTTCGAAAGGGATCAGAGACGCTCCCAGCATCCGAAGAGGAGTTTGCAGAACTTATATCCCGTCGGAACAGCAAGGCGAATATGATTTTGCAAAGCAAGGGAAAGGCCGTGACCGTGGTAAACCGACAAGAAGCTGCGGGACGTGCTGCGATGGAGACTGGCTGGAGCCAGAGAACAGTCGTGGTCGCTTGCAATCAGTTCTGGGTCACCCTCGAAACTTCGGGTGTAGACAGAATTTCCTTTCCTCTCAAACGAGTCGAGCTTTCCTTTGACGATGCGCAAAACAGGGTGCGAAACAAGGGGTATTCTTTAGGGCGCAAATGCCACGCTTCCACAAATGCTTGGCTCGCCATCTGGGCAAGAACTGCCTGATGCTCCGGGCGGTCGCGGACGTATGATTTCGGTCAAGCCAATGTTGGAACTCCGAAACCGCTGCGTTCTGCTGTTTCTTGCCGCCTGGGCTATCGTGGCTATGCTCGGAAGTGTATGCCTAAGCGCTGAAACTCCCCAGACAGCTTCGGAGAATCGTTCTGGTCGTTCGAGTAAGGTTGCGGCCCTCACTCCAGCTGACTACATTCGAAATGACTTTACGGTTGAAGACGGTCTTTCGAATAACATCATTCACGCGATTGTTGAAACAGAAAATGGCATGCTTTGGATTGGCACTCAATCGGGGCTCGCCAGCTTCGACGGGCGAGAGTTCAAAACAATAAATCTTCAAACAGAGGGTGCACCGGCACAAGGGACGGTCCACTCCCTATTGGAATCTTCTACGGGTGATCTTTGGGCTGCCACAGATGCGGGGGTGGTACGCATCCCCAAACACGCCCTCGATCAATTTAGCCCTACTTTCCTGAACTTCTATTCTGTGGGCACCGGCCGCACCGAGGTAGAGTCGCTCCTGCAAACCCGCGACGGGGTGTTATGGGCGGGAACCAACCACGGCCTCTATCAGGAACATGCAGGGAAATTTGTCGGAATAATGCCGAACGTATCCGTCAACTGTCTTGCGGAAGCGATCGATGGGCACCTGCTCATCACGACCAATGGAGGCAGACTGATCGAATGGGATGGTCACAACGCCATCCCGCACGCAGATCTCGCAAGACATTTAGGTGTGCCAGAGACCGATATCTTTGAAGTGTTCCAAGACCACCGAGGCACGATGTGGTATTCGACGCACGAAGGGCTTCTGCGACGAGGCCAAAAGGGCTTGCCTCGGCTGCGCCCGCTTAGCTCCTCGACAACGCCTGCTTTCCGGACCTATGAAGACCGGAATGGTAATGTATGGGCCGTTTTGGGAACCGGTGTATATCGCATTATGGGAGACGTAATTGAGGATACCCCCATTCCCAATGTCCTTCCTCGCTGTTTCCACGCCGACCGCGAGGGTGGGTTCTGGGTTGGCACAAATGGAAACGGACTGATTCACCTCAAACCTCGCATCGTGCACATGTTCACCAAGGCTGATGGGCTGCTTAGCAATATCCCCATGACAGTGCTGCCAAGCCACGACGGCAGACTCTGGGTAGGTTGCAATTGTGGCCTGTCTGTTTATGACGGGAAAAAGTTCACGTCCTATGCGGAAAAGGAAGGCCTTACGAATTCTTGTGTTTGGTCTTTGGCGGAAGACCGAAAGTCGAATCTTTGGATTGCGACCTACGCCGGCGGACTTTTTCGATTTCGAGACGGCCGCTTTACACATTACTCTCTAGAACAGGGACTGCCAAACCCAGTTGTGGTAGACGTCATCGTCGCCCGTGACGATTCGCTTTGGATCGCAACGCTCAATGGCGTCAGTAACATGCGAAACGGAAATTTCCGCAACTACACGATTGCGGAAGGGCTATCGAGCAATCAAGTTTTGTCTGTTTATGAGGATCGCTCCGGCACAATCTGGGTCGCGACCCAAGGAGGCATAGATCGACTGGTTGGAGAACGTTTTGTGCCATTTCCAACGCAACAACTTCCAGCCGGCTCGCTTTCGACTCGATTTGCAGAAGACTCCGCGGGCAATCTCTATGCGCTCGATTCACCCAAGGGAATACGCCTGATTAGAAGCGATGGGCTCTCTACGGTAAACAAAGATTTAACGGTCCTGGGGATGGTGGAATCGACGCAAGGTGACGTTTGGTTCAGCGGTACGAACGGAATCTTCCGTGTTGGTCTACGTGATCTAAAGAATTCACCGATTGATTCGAACAACCCTCTTGATTACGAAGTGATAGACAGGGCGGATGGATTGAACTCGATCCAGTCCAGTATTGGCAATCCGAACTTGGCGATCACATCAGACAATAAGCTCTGGGTTGCAACCGTTAAAGGACTGGCAATGGTCGACTTTTCAAGATTGCCACGTGTCGGCCGTAAACCGAAGGTACTGGTCGGTGCAGTCATAGATGGAGAGAACCGGCTGTTAGATAACAAAATTGAACTGCCTCCCGGTGACCATCATGTCGAACTGCACGTGGAAGCAGTGGACCTGGCTTCACCGGAAAAAACCAGGCTTCAATACCGGCTGGATGGTGTAGATCCAGTTTGGCTTGATGCAAATCAGTCGAGGACCGCTGTTTACACCAATATCCCCGCCGGCTCGCACGCCTTTCATGTGAGAGCAATCGATAGCAAAGGCGTCTGGGATCGCACCGGTATCGTTTTTCAAATCACTCAGCGTCCTTACTTTTATCAAACCGCTTGGTTCGCCCTGCTTTGCGTGGTAACAGTGGGTCTTCTTGCGTGGGCAGGCTCGCAGTGGCGTGTACGCCTAGCGCAGACGCGCGCTCACCTGCAAATGGAGGAACGTCTCTCGGAACGAGCGCGCATTGCCCGGGAACTGCATGACACCCTCTTGCAGAGTTTTCAAGGCCTGATTCTTAGTTTTCAGAGAGTACGCAATTTGTTGCCCGGGCGGCCGGACCAGGCGGTGGTGTTACTCGACACTGCGCTCGATAAAGCCGAGCGAGCGATTATGGAAGGCCGTGATGCGATTCATGACATTCGAACGGTGTCGGATGCCGAAGGCGAGTTTGTAGGTGAAATATCCAAATTGGGAACGGAACTTGCGGCCGAAGAGAGTGTTCCCGACGGCGCCACCTTCCGGGTTGTCGTCGAAGGAAATCCGAAACCTATCAATCCGTTAGTAAAAGATGAAATCTATCGGATTGCGCGGGAAGCCTTGCGAAATGCTTACAGTCATGCGCAGGCTCGGACCGTTGAGGCGGAAGTCAGGTTCGAAGACCAGCTGTTGAGAGTGCGGGTCCGCGATGACGGAGTGGGCATCGATGAAAAGCATCTCGGAGAAGCCGGCCGTCTAGGACACTATGGTTTGCGAGGCATGCGCGAGCGAGCAACGCAGATAGGAGGCCAGCTGGAAGTTTGGACGCAACTGGGTGCCGGGACGGAAATTGAGTTGAGGATTCCTGACTCAGTTGCTTACAAGGGCGGAGGGAACGGTAAAATGAGCATGGCTGGATGGACGCACAAAGGAAATGACGACAAGTCCTGACCGAATCCGCATTCTTTTGGCTGACGACCATCCCCTGCTGCGAGACGGTGTGGCGGGTCTCGTCGCTGATCAGCCCGACATGGAATTGGTTGCTGAAGCTTCGAGCGGCCAGGAAGCGATCATTCAATTCCGCAAACAGATTCCAGACATTACCTTGCTTGACCTGCAGATGCCGGAGATGAACGGCATAGATGCAATTGTCGCCATTCGTGAAGAGTTTCCGGACGCGCGAATTATCGTCCTAACGACCTATAGCGGTGACGCGCAGATCCTCCGAGCTCTTAAGGCTGGCGCTCAGGCATATCTTCTAAAGAGTGCGTTAAGGAGGGAATTGCTGGACTCTATCCGCCTTGTCCATAAGGGAAAGAAGCGAATTGCCCCGGAAGTTGCCGCCCGGCTCGCTGAGCATGCGGCCGATGAGAGCTTAAGTTCAAGGGAAGTTGAAGTGCTTCGGCTGATTGCTTCGGGAAAGGCTAACAAACTAATTGCGAGTGATCTCGCTATTACCGAGGAAACGGTTAAAGGGCACGTGAAGAATATCCTTTCTAAATTGGCAGCAAGCGATCGAACGCACGCCGTTACGATCGCATTGAAGCGCGGCATTATCGAGCTATAACCCCTCAAAAGGGGTGAATCGGGACCCCCGGAATGGGGCTGTTCTTTCCTACCCGCAGGCGGCTACGCTCCTCGACGGGGTTTGCACTGCAGCGCCTCTTTTCCATGTTTCCGAACGGTTTGCCCGGCGCTGGCCTTCTGCTGCTGCGCCTGGTTTGCAGTGTCCTCACGTTCGCCGGTGCCACTCGAACAATCACCACCTCGCATGCCCTGCAAACCGTCGTGCTATCGGTCATTGCCTTTGGAGCTTCTCTGTTGCTCCTCGCCGGGCTCTGGACTCCTATAGCTGGAATTTGCGTTTCCCTATTTGAAGCGTGGGCGGCTGTTTCACGATTCACCGGTATGGAAGACGCAGTTCTCCTGGCTACGCTAGGAGTGGCGCTCGCGGCTTTGGGGCCCGGCGCACATTCCATCGACGCCAGGCTTTACGGAAGAAAGCGCATCGAAATTCAGCATGACTAAAAGGCGGCTCCCCCTCAAAAGGGGTGATTGGGACCATCCCCTTCCAGTGCCCGCCGGAAACCTCTATCGAGGGTTGTCTGGCAAGGCTCGCAGATAGCACCATGCACCGCATGAGCGAGACGACTTTGATCACGGCGGTGAGGCGTGGGGAAGCTGCTGCTTTCGACTCACTGTACCGGGCTCACGCGGCGAAACTTGTTCGCACCGTCCAACGCATAACTCGGAATCACGAAGACGCCGAAGACGCGGCGCAGGATTCCTTTCTTCGAGCATTTACGCATTTCGAGAGTTTCGACGGACGATCAACTTTCGCGACCTGGTTGACGCGAATTGGGATCAATTCCGCACTCATGATTCTTCGCAAAAAGCGCAGTGTTCTTGAAGCCGCACTTTCAAGTTCAACGCTAGCCGAAGTCATGGAAGCCGCACCGGACATTTCACCGGACCCAGAAGAACTTTACGAGTACCTGGAGCGAAAAAGAATTCTCGAAAATGCGATAACAAAGCTAAGCCAAAAGAAGAAGGAAGTTCTCGAGCTTCACTTCCTCCAAGAGCGTTCCCTACCGGAAGCGGCGCGTCAGCTTGGCGTTTCGCTGACGGTCGCCAAAGCGCGCGTCTTCCATGCGAAGACGGCCCTCCGCAAATTAAAAGTCTTGCGTCAAATCAACGAGCGCAGCAGTAGTGCGCAAAGTTGCCGGAGCGCGCAGACCGCTGCCCGCCAAAAACGGCCTGATCGTTACCCCATAGTCGCTAGGTTCGGTCCTACGCAGGCCGAAGGTCGTCTTTACCGTCACCAGCAATCGGGCCATGTATGCAGTACCGCTCCAGCAAATCGGTCGATTCCCAAACGGACGAAGAAAGAAGGAGAACATAATGAAACCTAAACGTACGAAGGTCATTACAGGGCTTTATGCGGTTGCTGCGCTCGTTGCTGTGCTGGTGGGCGCGATTCTGCTTCTGGAAAGGACCGCTAGAGTCGCTGCTGCTGCGCCGCCAACCGGCATCAAGAACGTGGTTTTGGTGCATGGTGCATTCGCTGATGGCTCCGGTTGGGAAGCGGTCGCTAAGATACTCGAGAAGGATGGCTACACGGTGTCGGTGGCGCAGCCCCCCGAGACGTCCTACGCCGATGATGTCAAGTACGCGAAGGCGGCCGTCGACGCCATGAACGGGCCGGTGGTCATCGTCGGCCACAGCTACGGTGGGTCCATCATCACCGAGGCCGGCAACGATCCGAAGGTTTCGGCACTCGTCTATATCGCCGCCTTTGCGCTCGATGACGGGGAGAGCTGCGCGTCCATCGAACAGGCCCTGCCGCAAGCTTCCAAGGCGTTCAAGGCGGACAGCAACGGCAACTGGTGGATAGAACAGGAGCATTTCGCAGCCGATTTCGCAGCGGACGTTCCGCCGGCCGTGTCTCAGTTCATGGCCGTGTCGCAGGTGCCGATCTCGACCGACTCGTTCACTCACAAGGTCACAAGTCCCGCATGGAAGACCAAGCCGACGTGGTACATGGTGGCCACTGCAGACCGGTCGATCAACCCCGATCAGGAGCGGATGATGGCGAAGCGTGCCAAAGCTAAGACGGTTGAAGTGAATGCCAGCCATGTGGCCTACATGTCTCACCCGAAGGAAACAGCTAAGCTCATCGAGGAGGCTGCTACCTCCGCGCCCGTCCACCAATAGCAACGCAGGCTTGATGTAAGGCCTTCGTCAGCCGCGAGCGCGGGGCCCGATGCTGAAACCGATTCGCCCGAGAGCGGGCCTCTGCCGATTCTCACCACCTCGGCGGAGGCCCGGATCAATGCCGTCGTTTGAGGAGAACACAATGAACGATCGCATCACCATTCAAGGCCACGACGGCGCGTTTGGCGCTTATATCGCACGACCGAAAACCTTACCCGCTTCCGCTGTTGTGGTTTTGCAAGAGGTGTTTGGAGTGAACGCCGACATCCGCAAAACCTGCGATGAACTGGCGGAACAAGGCTTCCTTGCGGTCGCGCCCGACCTATTCTGGCGGCAGGAGCCCGGCGTGGACCTCAGCGTCACTTCGGAGCCCGACTGGCAGCACGGCCTTCGCCTCTATCAAGCCTATGACCGAGACGCTGGCGCGAGAGATGTTAAGGACGCCGCAAACTTCGTGGTTAAGCTGCCGGAGTGCAGCGGCAAGGTTGCGGTGCTCGGCTATTGCCTCGGCGGCTTGATGACTTTCTTGACGGCCGTGCGCTACGGCGTGGACGCTGCAGTCGCCTATCACGGCGGTGACACTGAGAAATATCTGGGCGAGGTCGACAAGCTTCATGCGCCGCTGCTGATGCATCTGGCTGAGGAAGACGAGTTCATCTCTAAATCTGCGCAGGCTGAGATCAAAGCAGCCCTTGCCAACAAACCGAACGCCACAGTCTTCAGCTATGCGGGTCAGAATCACGCTTTCTCTCGGCACAATGGAGCACACTACAATGCCGCGGCGGCAGCGCTCGCCCGTAGGCGGACAAACGAATTTCTGCACCGACAACTGCACTGACGTTCGGCGCCTTCGGCCAAGATCAGACTTAGTAGTTTTTGAGCAAGCTCGGTTGCGTGCATGTTCGTGGTACGAACCTTGTCCGGTAGTGACCGGAGCCTCCCGCTCTTTCGGCTAGATTTGAGCTCTACCGCCGTTAACGAAAAGTTCGATAACCGTGACGAAACTGGAGTCATCCGAAGCGAGGAACAACGCTGCCTTAGTAACTTCGTCAGGTTCTCCCATGCGTCCCATCGGATGGTAGACACAGTCCGCCCTATGGCGTCTGCAGATTGCCGACTCACCAGCGGTGTATTGATCGGACCCGGACTGACAACGTTAGAGCGAATATGACGGTCCTTCAGGTCTGTAGTCCAGGTTCGCACGAAGGAGCGGATTGCAGCCTTGCTCGCGGCATAGACGCCGAATGCGGCAGTGCCTTTAACACTCGCGACAGAACCGTTGAGGATGATGGAGCCGCCATCCTTCAGTCGCGGTAGGGCCCTTTGCACCGTGAAGAGCGTTCCCCTCACGTCGATGTTGAACAGTTTATCGAAATGCTCTTCGGTGACGGCGCCAAACGGAACAAATTCGCCAACACCGGCGTTCGCGAAAACAATATCGAGTCGCCCCTTCACCCCGGAAATGGTCTCGTAAAGGCGATCGAGGCCGGCGGATTTGGAAACGTCACCTTGCACTCCAGAAACATTCGTGCCGATTGCCTTCACGGCCTCGTCTAGTTCTTTGTGGCGACGGCCGGTGATGAAAACATAGGCACCCTCGTCGACAAAAAGTTTTGCCGTCGCTAACCCAATTCCTTCTGTCCCTCCCGTGACGACAGCTATCTTGCCTTCAAGTTTTTTTGTCATTGGCTCTCTTTTGCTCCACTTAGGAAAAAGAGCATCGTCACGGGCTTGTTCCCGTTATTTCGCCATGCGTGACGCGTCCCGTTTTGCACGACCACGTCGCCACGTTTCAAATGCAGAGTCGCGCCGTCGTCCAACTCCAGCCACATCTCTCCGTCGTAGACAACTGCATAGTCGACGGTGTTCGTTTTGTGCATCCCCGGGTTTTCCTTTTCGAAATGATCCGCTAATCCTCGCAAACGGACGAGCGCCTCTTCGTGTGAGGCCTCGGCATCGAAGGAGGGATCCGCAAAGACCGAGCCGGGCGGAAAGGTCACGAAGTGCAAGCTCGTTCCGCCAGGTCCTGGGACGATGGAGTCGGGATATCCGTCAAACCTCTGTTCATTGTTGAGATCCGCGATCGCTGGGTTGATCCACAGCAGTGTGTGCTCGTAACCCGGAATAGTCTTGAACTCATAGGCCAGCATTGGTTCGTCGCTTTGGACGACGGACTTGCCGTTTACATTCCCTGTGACGATACGACGGTAAGTCGTCAGTTTCGCACGCGTTCTTTCTTTTGAGGCCATTCTATCCATGACTAGATTCTCCGAATCGGCAATTCTCAAAAGCTGCTTTCCGAAATTCTGTTCTATAAACAGGCGCAACGGGTGCCTCTCGGCCGCTGGTCTAGGCGGTGAAAGCCCTTCCGTGATAAGCAGGCGCAAAGACGTCCCGCACAAACTTTTCAAACGAAGTTGGCGTGCTGTTCTGCGGCGAACGCGGCTCCTGCGCAGCCAGGAGTCCTGAATTGATGGATTGGAACATCTCGATGTAAACCGCGGCTTTCTTCGGCGAAAAACCCGCCTGCGTCAACACCTGTTGGACCTGGTCATACGAAAACTGCTCGTAACGCAGATCCGGCTTACCAATGCCGCGCGCGATCACCGCGGTAGCTTCCGTCATCGTCAGGTCGCGTTCGCCAAGCAGTTCGCGCGTTTGTTTGCCGGAAAAATCCAGGTTCAGGAGGCGCTGCGCGGCGTAGTCGCCGACATCTTGCGTCGCGATCATTGGCAGCTTCAGGTCGGGTAGCAGCGCATGTCCGAACATTCCCATTCCACGGAGCATGTCGATCGCGGCGAGGCTGTTCTCCATGAAATATGCAGCCCGTAGGTGCAGAACGTTCAAATCGTTGATGGCGTTCAGTTTTTGCTCCGAAGAATGTAGCCCGGCGACCGGTCCGGTGCCTTCCGGCACATGCGCGCCGTAGCTGCTCAAGTACACCGCGTAGCGTAGGCCGGACTCCTTAACGGCTTTCGCGATCGCATCGCTCTGCCGCTCCTGGTCCTCGCGGGAGGTGATCGGTGGCAGCAACAAGTATGCGGCGCGCGCGCCGCCGAAGGCTTTGCTGAGCGGAGCCGCATCAGTTATCTCGGCCGCGAACGCCTCCGCGCCTTTTCGCACAAAGCGCTGCAGTCGCGCCAGGTCACGCCCCATAACGCGCACCTTTTGGCCCTTCGATAGCAGGAAATCGGCGATGATTGAGCCGGTGTTCCCGCTCGCTCCCAAAATCACATTCATGCCGTCCCTCGCGACAGCGATCGTGTTTTTATTAGGATGATTCATATTAGTCTCTCCTTTTCGTGCGACTACGTTCGCAATCCAGTCTGCTGGCTATATGTGTTTATAAGCAGCACATATTCGCGCAAAAAATTTCACCCGCTTGCGCGGCGGATTTCCCCAACCACATCGGCGAGTGTAATTCCATCGAGACTATTCTCGAAGCTCTCCTGCGCTTTCTTTAGGACCGACGACATGCTTCCCTTAATGTTGCAACTGATTGGGCATCTTTTCTCCACTGGATAGCTATGAATCGCGAATGTCGGAGGTGCTGCGCTAGCGCGATAAATATCCAAAAGCGTTATTTGTTTAGGGGAACGCGTGAGCCTGCTCGCGCCATTCTTTCCGCGCGTAGTGACGATCAGGCCTGCCTTTGAGAGTTTCGAGAGAGATTTCCTGACGAAGGTGGGGTCGGCATTGACACTTTCCGCAAGCATCGCCGAAGGGATTTCGTCGCCGTGACGGAAACCTAGAGCGGCCATGATGTGTGCTGCAACCGTGAATTGGACGCTAGTCGCGGACATCAAATCTCCTACTGCTGCGTATGTGATGTTTATTCGCACATTTGGGGTACAAGTTTTTTCGATCCCAGGGAAGCAAGCACTGTTTCTCCCTTCTGTCTCACTTGTACTCTGGAAAACTCTTTCCGAACATGGGGGGCGCCGCTTTTCGATTGCTCTTCTGTGGCCTCGTC
>Ga0308309_10002271_pt1 | contig 11456 bp, 11 predicted proteins | sample HubBroMetageWFT5_FD_192491 | JGI IMG/M metagenome (GOLD analysis project Ga0308309, IMG submission 192491) | Warmed and freeze-thawed soil microbial communities from the Hubbard Brook experimental Forest, New Hampshire - Hubbard Brook CCASE Soil... | ecosystem: Environmental > Terrestrial >... | reverse complement strand
AATGCCCGCACCCGCTCCCATTGAGGAAATTCCGGAAGCCGCCGAGCTCACCGCAGAAGAAGCCGCGGCGCTCGACTTCCTCCAAAAAGACACCGAGGCCGACGCCGCCACCGAAGGCTAGTCAGTTTCGGTGCCGGAGTTTTCAAAGTCCAGTAGGCTTAAATAACAAAGCGTCCCGGTTCAGGCCGGGACGCTTTGTTTTAGCCGATTCGTCACCTGTACCCTTCAAGCACTTCGCGCGCCGCCCCTCATTGCCGAGTTCGCGCGCGGTTTCTACAATGAGTTGAGCAATGTTTGGACGGCTTCCCTGGCTCCAATCGTCAGGGGGCCGCCCGTATCCTCATGGCAAGACACGACGGGTCGATCTCAAATTCGGCGAAGGATTCTCCTCCGGGCGGTGCAAGCCGCCCCACAATCTCCTCGCGCCTCGAACAATTCGAAAAACGCCAGCGAGAACTCTGGCGCCTGACCTTTCTCCTTCTTTTTTTGATCTCTATCGGCTTTGCCATCGTCTCGTGGGGCACCATACGGAATCTCACGCAGCGCCTCGAACCTCTTCTCCCAGGGCTGGTGGTGATCGTCGTTCTCTTTATCACCTACGCTTGGAAGCGCAACCGTGAAATCTCCGAGCTGCGCGGTCTTGTCCACGGCCTCGAGCAGCGGGATGCCTCGCCACCGAGCGAAAAGCAAATTGATCAGCTCTTCTCCGTCATCTCCCGCTCTCAGCAGGGCTATCGCGACCTCATCGATTCCTTCGACGATATCCTCATCGCCCTCTCGCTGGACGGCGAAATTCGCGCCGTGAATCGCAGCTTTGCGGATCTCGTTGGCGCCAACTACCAGCAGATCATCGGCCGCCCCGTGACGGATTTCCTCGAAGAAGGCAGCGGCGAAGGCGCTGAACTGGTTCGCCGCGCCCTGCCGCGCTTTCTCGAACGCCGCCACTGGTCCGGCATCATCCAGGTCCGTCTCAAGAAGCAAAACTCCGTTTGCTACTACGATTGCGTCGCGCACGCCATGACTCGCGACAATCAAGTCCACGGCCTCACCGTTCTCGGCCGCGACATCACCGCCCTCCGCAAAAACGAGGCCCGCTTCACCGAGCTCTTCGAGACGCTCCAGGAAGGCATCTACATCGCCACTTCCGACGGCAGCATCCTCGACGCCAATCCCGCTCTTGTCCGCATGCTCGGCTACGACTCCAAGGAGGACCTGCTCTCCAAACGCGTCCCGGACATTTTCACCGATCGTGCCGAGCGCAAGTCTCTTATCGAAGAAGTCGAGCACCAGCCCGCGCCCCAGGGCCGTGAAATCAATCTCCTGCGCAAGGACGGTTCTCCCATCGTCTGTCTCAACACCGCCACCGCCGTCCGCGACACGTCCGGCCGCATCATTCGCTATCAGGGCTCCGTCCTGGACGTCACTGCCCGCCGCCAGATGGAACGCCAGCTCCACAAGGAACAGGAATTCGCCCGCCGCCTCGTTGACAGCTTCCCCGATCTGATTCTCGTCGTCGATTCCGCTTCGCATTACACTTTTATCAGCCCGCGCTGCCAGGAAGTTCTCGGCTATGAGCTCGCCGAAACTGCAAATATGGAGCTTGGCGGCCGCACTCACGCCGAAGATCTTCCCCTCCTGCTCGCGCTCTTCGCCGATATTCTTGAGGGACGCCAGACGTTCGCCTCTCTCGAAATCCGCGTGCGTCACAAGCTGGGTGACTGGCGGCGTATCCGTTTTAACTTCAGCCCTCTCGCCGACGAAACCGGAAAAATCGAAGGCGTGGTCCTTTCCGGCCGCGACGTCACCGAACTCAAGCGCCTCGAAGAGCAGCTCATCCAGGCGGAAAAGCTGGCCGCCATGGGCCAGATGCTCGCCGGTGTCGCCCACGAGCTGAACAATCCCCTCACCGCCATCCTCGGTGTCACGGAATTACTCCGCGAAGGCCAAGGTCTCGAAGAATCGACCAAGCGCCAGCTCGAATTGACCCATCGCCAGGCTCGCCGCGCCGCCCGGATCGTTCAGAATCTTCTCGAATTCTCCCGGCCCGCCTCGCCGCAGAAAAAACCTGTCGATCTCAACAGCATCATCGAGCGTACCCTCCAGCTGCACGAACATTCGCTCCGCAGAAATAACGTCGAAGTGGATTTCCGTTCTCAGCCCGGCTTTCCCGGCGTCATTGCCGACGCCAACCAGCTCATTCAGGTCTTTCTCAATCTGGTCACCAACGCCGAGCAAGCCATCCGGGAAGTCCGCGAATCGGGCCGCATCCAAATCCGCTTTGCTCGTGTCGGTTCCCGCATCGGCGTTACCTTCCAGGATGACGGCATCGGCATCCGCCCGGAATCCGTGCCGCGCCTCTTCGATCCCTTTTACACCACCAAGCGCCCCGGCGGCGGCACCGGTCTCGGTCTCAGCATCTGCCTGTCCATAGTAAGAGAACACGGCGGCACCATTGAAGCCGAAGCTCTCCCTGCGGGCGGCTCCGCATTCACCGTTTATCTCCCCGCCGCTCTCGACCAAACGCCAGCCGCTTCGTTCTCTGTCACCCCGCTTCCTTCCAGCGCCGCGTCGCCCAGCTCTCTGGACCTGCTAAAAGGTCGCTCCGTTCTCGTGTTGGACGACGAAGAAAGCCTCCGCAGCCTGCTCTTTGAAGGCCTTACCGCTCGCGAGCTGCAAGTGGACTGTGCCGCCACGCTTGAAGAAGCACTGGCCTTCGCCGCCCAGCGCTCACATGACGCCCTCCTCTGCGATTTGAATCTCTCGCAAGATGGCAACCATGTCAGCGGCAAGGTAGCCGCCCAGCGCCTCCTCGCCGCCGCGGGAGACCGCAAACCGGCTCTCATTTACATGACGGGAGACCTCATCGAATCGTCGCAAACTCCGGCCAGTCCGAGCCTCCCTCGCTACTTACAAAAACCCTTCCGTGTTTCCGAAGTCGTCGCCCTGCTTCAGGACGTCTTCGCCGCTGCCCCAGCGGACACCACGCCCGAATAAACCGAACTCCCGAACAAGGGCCGCATGTTTCTTCGGCCTTTCCTCCCCGCAAGACACAGGTGCCGCTTCAATCTCTACAATATTTGCGCCCCCCCATTCGTCTGCAACAATGGATGGGTGCGCCGTTGAGAGTCACCTCGAGCAATCCCCGCAGCGCCTCAGGCAAGGTCGCTATTCTGCCCTGATCGATCGCTTTACGTAGCTTAGGAGGGGGGATTCATGAAAGCCATTTCTTATGACCGTTATGGTTCTCCCGATGTCCTCAAATATGGCGAGACTACAAAGCCGGCCCCCGCGGACGATGAAGTTTTGATAAAAATCCGCGCGGCGGCCGTCAATCCCTATGACTGGCACTTCATGAGAGGCGAGCCGTACGCCGTTCGCATTGCGGCTGGTGGCCTGCGCAAACCAAAAGACTCGCGATTAGGCGCTGATGTGGCCGGCGAGATTGAAGTGGTTGGCAGGAACGCAACGCAATTCAAACCAGGCGACGCGGTGTTCGGCATGTGCAAGGGAGCCTTTGCGGAGTATGCGTGTGCGTCCGAGTCGAAATTAGTCATGAAGCCGGATAACGTGACGTTTGAGCAAGCGGCTTCCGTACCGATTGCGGCATTCACCGCGTTGCAGGGCCTTCGTGACAAGGGAAAGCTTCAGCCAGGGCAGCAGGTCTTGATCAACGGCGCGGCAGGAGGCGTGGGCACGTTCGCCGTCCAGATCGCCAAGTCGTTCGGCGCAGAGGTGACTGGCGTATGCAGCACCAGAAATGTGGAGATGGTCCGATCCATCGGCGCGGATCACGTGATTGATTACACCCAGGAGGATTTCACCAAAAGTGCGCGGCGTTACGACGTAATTCTCGATTGCGTTGGCAACCATTCGTTCTCGGAATGCAGGCGCGTCTTGAACGCCAGAGGCAGCTACGTCGGGGCGGGAGGATCGAGCGATAACTGGATGATCGGTCCTCTTGCCCGTGCGCTCAAGGCGCTCGTCTTGTCATGGTTCGTCAGCCAGAAGCAGTTCATGGTTCTGGCGAAACCGAGCAAAGAAGACCTGACTATCATGGGCGAGCTGATGGCGACCGGAAAGGTAACGCCCGTCATCGACAGGAGTTACAGCTTGCGTGAGGTCCCTGACGCTATCCGCTACCTGGAAGCAGGTCACGCTCGCGGAAAAGTCGTAATAACCGTTGACCGGCAGATGTAAGATAAACCGCTAATCGGGGGCTCCATGACCCACCGCGCGAGAGTTGGTTTGTCCTGTATTGTTGCGTTTTCCCTGGGCTCCGTGGGCGGTTTCATCGTTGCCGTTTTTGGACCCTTACTCTTCCCAGCATCCATAACGGGTTCAGGTCCCGGCGAGAATATAGTCGTGTTTTCAATGTTCGCCTTCTTCCTGGCTTTTGGAGCTGCTGGGTTCGTAATTTGCTGGAAGTCCACCAAACGATTTGCCGATAAAGAGAAATGGACGAGCCGCACTCTGACGGATTGAGCCTTTTGTTGCACCGAGACTGGCGCAAGAACGACAAGTCATTTCGGGTCGTACCGCAAATCAGTCCACTGATATTGTGCTTTGGACTTGCATGCCGGACATTCCAGTTCTTGTCCATCCGCTGGGAATTCCGGCTTCTTTGGAAAAAAGTAGTCGGCTAGGGTGTCCTCGATCTTCGAGTGCGTGAAAGTCTCGGAGCAATTCTGACAGGTGACGTTCCAGCTAGGCATAAGCCAAAAAATATGCTCCGGTCACTTGGACCGTGGTATCGGTGAAATACCGTATGCCATAATTAGGGTATTTACCCGATTGAACCGCACTGCTGCCCTCCAGGAGAATCACCCAGAAAGAGAACGTCGGCTAAAAAGGGGGTACCAATGTTAGAAACCGTAAATTACTCAAGTCGGTCGCAGTATAGCAGGGTGCCCAGCCCCCGTACGCTGACATGGATTCGCGAAGTACATTTTCACGGTCCGGCATGCTCGCGATGCGCGTGGTTGTTTCGTCCGTCGGGGCCGCCCACAGGAATCTCGCTCCAGCAGATGAAGGAAGACTACATGAGGCGCTGCAATGAGGAATTTGCAGCACATGTTTGCGCTGAGCATCCAAGAGCCGTAAGGACGAACGCCTCAGTAAGTCAATTTAGCCGTTCGCAACATACTGAAGGTCGGTCCGCACGTACGAAACTACATTGTGGCATTTCGGACAGCTAATCGTCGGGCGCGTGGCCCGGAAAAGTGCGTTTTCACTTATCCAGCGTCCCTGCCACAAAAACGCTCTTCACATCTGCCCGCACTAAATATAGGAGTAGTGTACCGGCGATCACTACGCCTAGCCCGCCCTCAAGATAGTGCGCCATCCAAATGTTGACCAAGTTCCCCAAGACTTGCGTCGCAATTACAGCCACGGCCAGTGCCCATCCCCAACGGCGACGTTTGAACCAACCCATGCCAGCAAGGGCGAGCGTCGCTGCAAGCAATAGGAATGGGATACCCACTGCTTTCCCGAACGGTACAAGTTCTTTGTGAGCGTGGGGATTAAGAATCCAAATACGGTCAAGAGCGCTGCCTTGCCATACCAAGGTGGTCCCGGCAAGAGAGGCCATGATGGCCCCAAATAACAGAAAGACCCCAACGGCAGTCATTCCGCGTGGGGCATTCGCAGAGGAGGGATTCACCCGTTGACTATAACTTGGAAGTGCTCACGGTCCACACGACTGAGGCTCTGTCTTCGCCATAGTAATCCCTTCGCCACGTGTGGTGGACATTAGAGCGTGCGCGTGGTAGAACTATCTTCAACGTAACACCAACACATCTTAACACCCCGGAACGCCGCGTCGAAGAGCGCGGCGTTTCCTTTTCCATCAACGGCGCTGCCCGTTCAATTCTTCTGGTTGCCTCCGGTAATAACCACGCGCTCTCCCGTTGCGTCATTGCGAATGATGTACTCGCCGGGCCATAACGCGGCAAGTTCTCGGACGCGCCCTTTTGCATCGTCGAGGGTTTCCGCTTCCTCTACGAAATGCAGGCTCCCGTCGCTACGCACCCTGAAGACGCGAAATGGCAGACGCATCAATGGGGACGACCTACAAGGGGGATAGTGAACCAATTCTCCATCAGTTTTGTGTTGGGTACGGGCTACGCGATGCGAGGCCGGGCTAAGGGGTTAACTCTTCCCGGCCCCAGCCATCCCCCCCACCAGTCTCGCCCTATGGGTATGGTCGATAGTAAAAGGGAAAGAACGCATCAAATTGATATAGCCGCTCCGAAGCGTTTTTCTTTTTTTCGGGGCCGCGCCTGCAGTTTCGCAAGCTCTAATCAGTCAACCATTGCCACCAGGAGCAGCGCTATCCAGATCGTGGTTCAGTGAGTGTCGTACCATGCGCCTGTGCCAGAGGATGGACCTGACGGCGGAGATCAGCGTCATCACGCTCGACGTAAAGCAGGCTGCACCACCGATCAGGATTGCAGGCTCGCTAGCTGACTTGTTTGAGCTTCCTTCGTACAGCATAAACAGCCCAAGAACCAATAGAGTTGCGGATAGCATGATTTCAAAGAATGTAGATACTCTTCTCATGGAAAGGCCCCCAGCTTCCGTATCGATTGCATCCCGCCATCCCCGAAGAGAAGCAGTGCCTCGGCTTCGGAGAGTTCTCGGAAGGCAGGCTTCATATAGACTTTCTTCATTTCTGAGCCGCAGGTGCATCGCGGCTTTGAGACTTTTCCCATTCCATTGCCAAGCTGGAGTGCAATTTCGATCTCACGACGGCAAGTGGCAGACTGACAGACAAATCGTGGCACGGGGAACTCCGTTGAACTGATCTGGCTGGAAAGACAACCCTTGGCTCGGTCTGTAGTTTTGGCTGGAAGTGAGTAACCAACTATTGCTTACTCACGGGGGCATATATAAGTCAGTTAGAGCACATTGTCAATACCATTATTTCGCTACAGGATATTCGGTAAGCGACTGCACGTACCTGCGCCGTGCGGCAGTGGATGAAGAGCTGGCCTTGAGCGCACGGGTTTAAAGTTCACTGCAACCACGGTGAGAATAGCATGGCCGACCGCCTTGGAATTCCGAGTTGCATTTTTTTGTTGACAAACTGTTACTCCTAGCATATAGTAGTCGATGGATACTATTGCGCGCTCTCTCCGTAACGCCAGCGTCTCGCTGGCGTTTTGCTTTTTAGCGTGCGCCAGTCGGCCTAAGCCTTTTGTTCGCAACACTTACGAGACCTGCACAATTTTAGTGCAAATTGGGGCAATCAAGTCCTTTAGAATGAACACTTGCGTAAACCTATAAAAACAATCGACTTTAAGTGTCTTTAGAATGAACACTTCTGGGAAAACCCGGGGGGAGGGGGGTCTTATTGTTAACCAGCAGTTCTCTGACTCAGTGCGGAGCGACCTTCGATGTGGGCGCCGCATCGACACCAAAGTCCCATACATACAAGTTCAGTCCATCTTGCAGGATCTCCGCCAGGGCGTACTCTCCTGGTGGCAGCGGAGCGCTCAACGTAAACCTATAGATGTCCGGCGCCACTTCCCAGCGCTGGATCGCAATCTCGTCGCGGTCCTGCGACAGTTCCTGTCCGAACTGGCTCCGGATGGACTCCAGCAGTCTCTTGTTCCCCTTGATCTTGGCGCGCACCAAGGCGACCTCCGGCCCTGACTCGCCTTGCCGGCCGGTCCGCAACACTGTGGAATCGCTGTCCGGATCAGGCGGTGGTTCGCGTAGATAAAACTCGGGCACCTGGCTCGTGAGCCGCACCGTTGCTTTGGTGCCCGGAATTTCAACGTTGTGCTTGCTGGGGATGACCGGCAGGGGGGAAAGCACCTGCTTCAGGACGGTTTTCTTGTCCTTTTTCACTTCCGACCCGGCCTGCCCGAGCCGTTTGATCGACTTGCCCTCGAAGGCAAACATGCCTTCGCCGTCAGGCAAGAACACTCCGGGCGCAACCGTCAAGCTGGCGTCCACGTCCACAGGCGTTTCCGCCTTTGCCGCCGCCTCCTGGATGTGGACCTTCTCTAAGAGCGCCGAACTGGTTTTTTCGTCGGCGGCTTCGGCCTTTTTTGTGGCTTCCCAATCCACCATCGCCGAAGGAATCTCTTCCCAAGCGCCTCTTTCCACGCTGAAATAGCGTACGCGCTCGCCGTTCTTCTCGTAGTTGCGCACCAGTTGGAAGCTTCCGTCTTTCAGCACCAGCTTTTTGCCCCTTGGAACGCCTTCAGGCGCGGCCGACGTAGCCGCCTGTTCGGCGGGCTTCTTGACGCTCTTCGTATCTTGGTCGGTGAAGGGGGCAGCGGCCCCCGGGCTGTCCCAGGGCGTTCCCCCGCAACTCAGCCAAGCCATTTGCAGGATCAAAGCAAGTGTAGAAGACAATCTCATGGAGGTTTCTGGGCTATCAGATGCCGGCTGAAAGAATCGGTTTGCCCTTGGTCGAGAATACGCCGCTCACCAGGGTACTGCAACTGCTCAGACGCCTGCCCTAAAAAGCAAAAGGCTCTTTCCGGAGTTCCGGAAAGAGCCTTTTGCAAAGAAGCTCGTTGAATTCTTAGTGTGTGCAGCGCGGAAACAACGTCACCAGCACCATCAGGTCGGACAGCGTAAACAGCCACTGGTCCGCCTGCTTGCCTGCCGCTTCCGCGGCCCGCGCGATGAAGCCCAGGTGCCGGCTCTTCGCAAAATTGCGAATATGATCGACGCAAATCCCAGTCAGGCTGGCAATCTCCGCGTCGGTAAAAATCTTTTGGCTAGATTTTACGGTAACCATGGCCTTGTCCCTCGAACTGTCTGCCGCAACGCGCCCTTCGATATCTTTGATGCTTTTTGAAGCGTACGCGATGCACCTTTTCCAGAGCAATAGTAGTTCCGTTCTCACTATCTAAAACGAATAGACTAGTACTTTTGTTCCAACCCCCTGTGTAAAAAGACATTAACCGAAATCGCGCACATTCTTGTCGGCTGGTACGAATAGGAGCGGAGTGAAGAATCGAGGGAAAAAATGTCCCACTAATGCAAACTCTCTACCGATTTCGGTAGGCTCGCCGCAATTTCCTTCATCTGTTTTGTGTGCCGCAGCTCATGCGACGCGATGAATTGCATCCATTCATAAGCGTTCAGCGTCCCTAGCGCAGGATGCTTCCAGCAGTATTCGCCCAAATTCCGGCCCTTCGTTTCATCCAGGAAGGCCAGCGACCGCTCGCGCACCGTGCGCAATTCCGCGAGCATTTCCTCTTTGCCCGACAGCATTTCTGGCTCAACTGGCACTGGCGATTTGCGCCGAATCCATCTTGACTCCACGAGCTTCATGGGAATGTGAATTCTCATTAACAGAGAAACGCGCTTCGGCGGCTTTTGCGCTACGCGGTCTGCCTTTCCGATGACCGCCCGTTCCACCATCATCAAATGCGCGACCAGTTCCGCAGCCGACCATCTCCCCTCGCTCGGCCGCGTCTTCCATTCTTCCGCAGGCACGGCGTCCGCCGCCGACAGAAACCTTCTCTGCGCTTTGGCCATACAGGCGATGATGGAACCAAGTTCTGGCGGCACGGCTATCTCGCCCCCCTCTCAGGCGGGCTAAACCGGCCGACGCATTTAGCCGACCGGTTAAATACAAACGTCAGCCTGCTAAACCGATCCGCCGCCGGCCTGCTCGAAGGCGTGCGCCAATTGCAGAACCTTAGCCTCGCCGAAAGCAGGTCCGAAAATCTGCAACCCCACCGGGAGCTTTCCGCAGATTTTGCCGCACGGAACAGACATCCCCGGCACCCCCGCCAGCGATCCCGTAACTGTATATATATCAGCAAGATACATTTGCAGTGGATCGTCTGTCCGTTCCCCAAGTCTGAACGCCGGAACTGGCGATGTCGGGGTCACAATCACGTCCACCTTCGTAAAAGCATCGCGAAAATCCTGTGCAATCAGCGCTCGGACTTTCTGCCCCTTGAGGTAGTACGCATCATAGTAGCCCGCCGATAATACATAGGTCCCTAGAACAATCCGTCGTTTGACCTCGGCTCCAAATCCCGCCCCTCGCGTCTTCCGGTACATCGCCAGCAGGGAATCGTCCTCGACGCGCAGGCCATATCGCACGCCGTCATACCGCGCCAGATTGGAGCTCGCCTCCGCCGTCGCGATAATGTAATACGTCGCTATCGCATAGTCCGTATGCGCCATGCGGATTTCACGCAGCTCGCACCCTAGCTTCTTCAAAACTTCGATCCCCGCCTCGATCTTCTTGCGTACCTCCTCGTCCATTCCCTCGCCGAAATACTCCTTCGGGATTCCGATCCGTAGCCCCTTCACGGGCTTTTCCATCAAAGCTTTGTAATCCGGCACCATTGCCGTGGTGGACGTCGAATCGTTCGCATCGCGGCCTGCAATCACTCCCAGGACTGCAGCCACATCCCGCGCATTGGTCGCAAACGGCCCTATTCTGTCCAACGAGGATGCAAACGCAATGAGTCCGTACCGCGAGACTCGCCCGTAACTCCCCATCATCGCGGGAATCCCGCAAAACGACCCCGGCTGCCTGATGGATCCCCCAGTGTCTGTACCTAAGGCAGCCACAGCCAGCCCCGCCGCCACTGCCGCTGCTGACCCGCCACTCGATCCCCCCGGCACCCTGTCCATCGCTTCCGGGTTTCGCACCGCCCCATACGCCGAATTTTCGTTGGAGCTGCCCATGGCAAACTCGTCGCAATTGGTTTTGCCCAGAATGACGGCGCCGGCTGCTTCGAGCCGCTCCACTGCAGTGGCATCAAAGGGCGGAACATAGTTCTCAAGAATTTTTGATCCGCAAGTTGTTCGCACACCGCGCGTGCTGATTACATCCTTAATCGCGATGGGCACGCCTGCCATCGAAGGCAGCGCTTTCCCCGCCGCGATCAGCGCGTCGACGCGGTCCGCTTGCGCGTAAGCACGTTCCTTGGAAAGAGTCAGATAGGCATTCAATTCTGTGTTGCGCTCCCTAATTCTCTTATAGAAATCCGCAGCCAGCTCACGCGCCGAAGTCTTCTTCGCCACGAGCGCTGCTCGCACGCTGTCGATTGTCCATGCCGAACTCATCGTTCTATTACCTTCGGTACTCGGAAATAAGGGGCTTCCGGATCTGGCGCCTGTTTCAGAATCTCGCTGGCCACATTGCAAGGGACGGCTACGTCCTCCCGCAAAGTTGCATCGGCGGACTGATCGTCTGCCAACACCTGGGCCATCGGCTCGACACCGGCCGTGTCCAGTTCGTTTAATTTGCCGATGTATTCGAGGATTTCGTCAATCTGCGTGCGGTACATCTCCAGTTCGGCCTCGCTCAAATCCAGGTAGGCCAGCTCCGCCACTCGCTCCACATCTGCACGGCTGATTTTCAAGGTGATTTCCCGCCTTAAATCTGCTTCAAAACTAGCAAAATTCTAGCATATCCCCCGCAGGTTGCTGGGGCAGCTACTGGATCGCGTGGGATGCCTTGGGACCCG